>Ga0070674_100002299_pt1 | contig 10552 bp, 5 predicted proteins | sample KBSM33metaG_FD_65344 | JGI IMG/M metagenome (GOLD analysis project Ga0070674, IMG submission 65344) | Miscanthus rhizosphere microbial communities from Kellogg Biological Station, Michigan, USA - KBS M3-3 metaG | ecosystem: Host-associated > Plants > Roots > Rhizosphere > Soil ...
TACGAACAAAACCGGCAGCTTAAAGCTTCTTCCGTAGCCGTAAATTATATAAGCCAGGAACAGCTGCAACGTTTCAACAATTCAAACATACTCGCTGCCATGAACAATACACCGGGTGTAAGAATGGAAGAACGTTCGCCCGGCAGCTATCGTTTGAATCTTCGCGGCAGCACCTTGCGTTCGCCATTCGGTGTGCGTAATGTAAAAATATATTGGGATGGCATTCCCTTTACAGATCCGGGAGGTAATACATACCTGAATCAACTCAGCTTTTACAATTTCAATTCTCTTGAAGTAATTAAAGGACCCGGCGGAAGCCTGTACGGAGCCGGTACCGGCGGTGTTATATTAATACACAGTCAGCCGGAAACCTGGAAGGCCGGTGCCGATATGGGTTACATAGTGGGGAGCTACAACCTGAATAATGTAAATGCACAGGTTCGCGGCGGAACAGAAGACAGAAATACAATCATTAATTATTCCCATTTAAATAGCGACGGTTATCGTGCACATACTGCCGTGCGTCGCGATGTCATAACGTGGCAATCGAAAATAAAATCGAGTGAAAGACAACAACTGAGCGCTTCATTTTTATACGGTGACTTATATTATCAAACTCCCGGCGCATTGAACAAAACGGAATTTGCTGCAAATCCAAAAGCAGCAAGACCTGCAGCAGGTGCATTTCCAAGCGCAGATGGCGCAAAGGCTGCGATATTTCAAAAAACATTTCTCGGGGGCATAACCAATGATTATAGTTTCACTGAAAATTTCGAAAATACAACGACATTGTATGGTGCATTTTCACAAATAAAAAATCCCACATTCCGCAATTATGAACGAAGAATGGAACCTCACTTCGGAGGTCGTACCGTTTTTAAATGGCACCATCAATTCAATACATCAACACTGCAACTCGTTTTTGGAAGTGAAGCGCAAAAAGGTTTTTTCAATACCAAAACGTTTAAGAACAATGGAGGTGTACCGGATAGCCTGCTTACTGATGATGATATTAATATCTGGACCTATTCGGTTTTTGGACAGGCCGATTTACACCTGCAGCATGACTGGAACATAACTGCCGGAGTAAGCATTAACAAATCTTCCATAACTATTACACGGCTTTCTTCTCCGTCGTTTATACCGGTTAACCGGACATATAATAACGAATGGGCACCGCGTGTTGCATTGTCAAAACGTATCGTATCCAATCTATGGTTGTATGGAAGTGTATCAAAAGGATTTTCGCCCCCTACTTCACAAGAGATATTACCTTCAACAAGTGTGATCAGTTTGGGATTGAATGCCGAACATGGCGTTAACTATGAAGCTGGCATTAAAAGCAGTTGGTTGCAACAACGGTTATATGTGGAAGTGAATGCATTTTATTATCAATTAAAGAGTGCAATTGTTGTGCGTAAAGATGCCGGCAATGCTGATTATTATGTAAATGCAGGTTCGACAAAACAAAGAGGTATTGAATCGCAGGCGGGTTACCAGATATTTGAAAGAAAAAATTCGTTTGTTACCAATGCACGAATTGGCATAAGTTATACCTGGAATAAGTTTAATTATAATGATTTCAAACAATCAGCAACTGATCTTTCCGGTAAACAAATGCCGAGTGTGGCGCCGAATACTGTTGCTGCTACATTTGATATAGTGACAAAGCCCGGACTTTATCTTAATCTCAGCTATTTCTACAGCGATCCTATTGCTTTAAATGATGCCAATACAGATTTCGCTTCTTCGTATAACCTGCTTGGTGGAAGAATTGGCTGGCGCAAAACGATATCATCTTCTTACGTTCTTAATCTTTTTGCCGGCGCAGATAATTTGTTTGATGTAACCTACAGCCTGGGTAACGACATTAATGCCACCGGGGGACGATATTATAATGTAGCAGCCGGAAGAAACTTCTACGGAGGTATTGCTTTGAATTTTAATTGTAAAAAAAGCAATTGACCTTGAATCGGGACGCTGAAGCGGCCTGAATCCTTTGAAACGTCATCAAATGGTTTACCACAAAGACACGAAGACCACAAAGTTTTAGCTACCTGATTGAGTTCTTTGTGTTCCTCGTGTCTTTGCGGGATATGATTTTAAACCTGGCCTGTGATAAAAATGTTCCTGTTATCTTTTTCCAATCTTTACTCCTTACATTTGCCGCCGATTTGGTTCTTTATTTAATTGAGTGAGCTTGCTTCATTGCTGCATAACGAATCGGAACGTATCCTGATAGTTATCGGGGAGTGCGCAACCGAAGATGATAATAGCAATTCAGCTAAGTACATAAAAATTAAACCGATTAAAAGGGAAGTCCGGTGAAAGTCCGGCGCTATCCCCGTAGCTGTAAGTTCTATGCGTGAGACGTGAGACGATAATCGTGAGGAAACTCGCGACTGACGGCTTACGATTCACGACCGTTGAATCTTCATACCACTGTTGAAAAAGTGTATACTTCATCAATGGGAAGGTGTTCAACGGAGAACGAGCCAGAAGACCTGCCAGATCATAAACCATATTTTGCTTTCGGGTGAAAGGCAGGAAGGTAAATGCTTACAGCTTTTATTTTTCCATTTATTTTCCCGGGAGCAGTCACCAACAAATTTCTGTTTATGAAAAAGAAAATTTTTGTTGTGGCTGCGCTCATCATCAGCGGCAGGCTGATTGCGCAAAGCGACACAACAGGCAGGTCTCTCGACGAAGTAATACTTACTTCAAACAAGTATCCCAAAAAACAAAGTGAAACCGGAAAAGTTGTTACTGTAATTAACCGGCAGCAATTGGAAAGAAGTTCGGGTAAATCGGTCGGTGAAATTTTAAACACGATTGCCGGAATGACGATCATTGGCGCCAACAATAGCCCGGGCACAAATCTTACAGCAAGTATCCGTGGCGGTTCTGCCGGTAATGTGCTGATATTGGTGGATGGCATACCTGTGAACGATCCTTCGGTTATCACAAATTACTTTGATCTTAATTTTTTTACGCCGGAACAAATTGAACGCATCGAGATATTAAAAGGCGGTCAATCTACATTGTATGGTTCTGATGCCGTGAATGGCGTAATTAATATTATTACAAGAAAAGGAACCGGTAAAAAAGCAGAAGTGAATGCCGGGCTTGCAGCAGGCAGTTACGGTTCGTTTAACCAATATGCAGGTGTGAGTGGTAATACTAATAGGATAAGTTATGCCGTGAATTATGTTCATCTTCAATCGGATGGCTTTTCAGCTGCTTATGATTCTTCCGGCAACGAAAATTTTGATAAAGACGGAACGAACCAGCATTCGCTGAATGGTAATTTGACTTTTCGTGTGAATTCAAAATTGCATCTTAGGCTATTTGGCACTTATAGTCATTATAAAACAGACCTGGATGCTTCTGCATTTACCGATGAAAAAGATTATACTGTAAAAAATGAAAACGCACAAGGCGGAACCGGTTTGGTGTACAATCATAGCAATGGCTCATTGCATTTTAATTACCTGTTCAATTATGTAAGCCGGAATTATCTTGATGATTCGACTTATAAAAGCAGCTCCTATGTTGATTTTTGGAAAGGCCTCTATGTGGGACGCACTCATTTCGCAGAAGTTTATAATAGCTGGAAGTTGACTAACTGGGAACTGCTTGCCGGTGTTGATTACCGTTATAACAATACATTTCAGCGTTATTTTTCCACCGGTACTTTTGGCCCTTACGAACCGGATCCATTGAATCAAAAAATGTCGCAGATCAGTCCGTACGCTTCTGTTATTTATAAAATGGCCAATGGCCTGAATATAGAAGCAGGAGGCAGATGGAATCATCATTCTGTATATGGCAATAATTTTACGTACACAGTCAATCCTTCATTTCTTATAAATCAGTCTGTAAAACTCTTTGCCAATTTATATTCAGCTTATAAAGTGCCAACTTTATACCAGTTGTATGATGAAACAGCAGGCAATAAAGATTTGAAACCGGAAAAAGGAATGATTGGCGAAGCCGGTGTGGAAGTTTTTGCAAATAAAGCTTTTCATATCCGGGCAACAGGGTTCTATCGTGATACAAAAGATGCCATATTATATACCTACAATGCGGCAACATTTACAAGCCGGTACCGGAACGTGAGCAAACAAAAAAATTACGGCGTTGAACTGGAAGCAAATTATACAGCTGGTAAGTTTTCTGTTAATGCAAACTATACATATACAAATGGGAAAACAACCTCGGCCTTTGATGGTACCGGCACCCAGTTAAGCAAAGACACAACTTATTATAATTTGTACCGCATCCCGAAGAATGCATTTAATATTACCGTTGGCGTGCAGGCAACAAATTCATTGTATATAAGTGCATTGCTGCATGCTGTAAGCAAACGGGAAGAATTCATTTACGGAGCTGCCCCAGAAACGTTAGACAGATATACTACCATTGACGTATATGCAGAATATAAGTTTGCAAAAAAATTCAAAGTATTTGCTGACTTCAGAAACATAACCGATAAAAAATATTTTGACTGGCTGGGGTATAATACAAAGCGATTTAATTTTATGGCGGGAATTAATTTCCGGTTATAGAGCGTCATCTGACAAATAATTTCTCGCAGAGACGCGGAGTTCACATTGAGCTGTATCATTGAAATTCTTCTCCGGATCTGTTCGTCTCTGCGAGATTTTTTTTACAGAAATAACTATCAACATAATATTTCTGTGAAACGTATTGTCCGTGCGGTTTTATTCATTTCAATTTTATTTTCTCCACAAACTGTTATTAACTAAATCCGGCCACGACTTAACATAGAATTAATTTTATCCAGCATTTGGTTCCCGCATGCTGATACAGATCGGCACGGGATGAAAAGGGAAGTCCGGTGGAAATCCGGCGCTATCCCCGTAGCTGTAAGGAGGTGAGTTATTTCCCGATGTTTTGTCGGAAAGTCAATGGTGAATAAGCCGCTCACCGGTTGAAACTTCAACCACTGTCGAAAATTGTTCGGCGGGAAGGTATTCAACATCGATCCAAGCCAGAAGACCTGCCAGGTGCAGCCTATCACACTGTTTGCTTTCGGGTGAAAAGCGTGGTGACATTAATCAGCAGCTTCAACTGCATAGGATTTTCGTCGCCCTAGTTTTCATGCACGGCAAAAGTGTTTTTTGAAACCTGATTACTCAATCAAAAAACATTGTCTATGCAGCAGGAACCTCTATTGCAGGATAACAAAGATCGTTTTGTTCTATTTCCAATTACGCATCATGACATCTGGAAAATGTACAAACAGCATGAAGCAAGTTTCTGGACAGCTGAGGAAATTGATTTACAACCTGACCTTGTCGACTGGCAAAAAAAACTTACCGATGATGAACGTTTTTTCATAAAACATGTGCTGGCATTCTTTGCTGCCAGTGATGGCATCGTGAATGAAAATCTTGCTGTCAATTTTTTACAGGAAGTTCAATACCCCGAGGCCCGTTGCTTTTATGGTTTCCAGGTAATGATGGAAAACATTCATAGTGAAACATACTCGCTGTTAATTGACACGTATATCAAGGACCCGGTTGAAAAAGATCGTTTGTTGCGGGCCATAGACACCATTGCCTGTGTAAAAGATAAAGCTGATTGGGCCCTGCGCTGGATCGGCAAAGGCAGTTTTGCAGAAAGATTAATTGCTTTTGCAGCCGTGGAAGGTATTTTTTTCAGCGGCAGCTTTTGTTCCATCTTCTGGCTGAAAAAAAGAGGACTAATGCCCGGACTGAGTTTTGCCAACGAACTGATAAGCCGCGACGAAGGTTTGCATTGCGACTTTGCATGCCTGTTATATACGCAACATCTCAGCAACCAATTACCGAAGGAAACAGTGCAGGAAATTATTCGCGATGCTGTGCGGATTGAAAAAGAATTTGTTTCCGATGCCCTGCCCGTTCGCCTAATTGGAATGAATGCAGACATGATGTGTCAATACATTGAGTTTGTAGCTGACCGCCTGCTGCTTGCATTGGGCTGTAATAAAATTTATAATGCTACAAATCCCTTCGATTTTATGGAATTGATTTCGTTGCAGGGCAAAACCAATTTCTTTGAAAAAAGAGTAGGTGAATACCAGAAGTCTGGCGTAATGAACAATACAACGAAGGAAGAAACATTTTCGTTTACTGATGACTTTTAGAAGTTGAAGGTTTCATGGTTTAATGGCTAAAGTTCTTATCGCAGACGGTCACTAAAAAGTCAATCGATCACTGGTAGCTGAACCTGAAACTGTAGACCATAAAACTTTCCCCCTGCAAATACTACTAACCCAAATAAAAACCTTCGACCATGTTTGTAATTAAAAGAAACGGAAAAAAAGAGCCCGTACATTTTGATAAGATCACCAGCCGTATTCACAAACTGAGTTATGGCCTCAGTCTTCAATATGCCGACCTGATACAGATTTCGCAAAAAGTAATACAAGGTATATATGAAGGTGTGGCAACGACCGAGCTTGATAATCTGGCAGCAGAAACAGCGGCATCATTCACTACAAAACATCCCGATTTTGCTGTTTTGGCTGCCCGCATCGCAGTAAGCAACCTCCATAAAAACACATTGAAAAGTTTTTCAGAAACGGCAAAATTGATGCGTGAGTATGTTGACGCGAAGACCGGTGAGCAAGCTTCATTAATAGCTGAAGACGTATATACAATAATTGAACAGCACCAGGATCGCATAGACGCGGCTGTTATATATGAGCGGGATTACCATTTTGATTATTTCGGTTTTAAAACGCTTGAAAAAAGCTACCTGCTGAAGCTGCATAATAAAATTGTTGAACGACCGCAGCATTTATTTATGCGGGTCGCTATCGGCATTCACAAAGAAGATATTGATGCGGCGATCGAGACCTATAATTTAATGAGTGAAAAATGGTTTACCCATGCCACTCCTACCCTTTTCAATGCCGGCACACCGAAACCGCAGATGTCATCCTGTTTTTTGTTGACAATGAAAGAAGATAGTATTGATGGCATCTTCGATACATTAAAACAAACTGCGTTGATATCACAAAATGCCGGCGGCATAGGATTGAGTGTCCATAACATCCGTGCAACAGGTAGTTATATAAAGGGCACAAATGGTACCAGCAATGGTTTGGTGCCTATGTTACGTGTATTTAACGATACGGCACGATATGTGGATCAGGGTGGCGGCAAACGGAAAGGCGCCTTCAGTGTTTACCTTGAGCCCTGGCATGCCGACATTTTTGATTTTTTAGAGCTGCGGAAAAATCATGGTAAGGAAGAAATGCGGGCCAGAGATTTATTCCTCGCGTTATGGATACCTGACCTGTTTATGAAACGGGTAAAGAATGATGAAACGTGGAGCTTATTTTGTCCCAATGAAGCAAAAGGCCTTGCCGATGTACATAGCGAAGCCTTCGAAAAATTGTTTACCGAATACGAAGACAAAGGTCTTGCAAGAAAAACACTCCCGGCACGTGAACTGTGGAACGCTATATTGGAAGCACAGATAGAAACGGGCACACCTTATATGTTGTACAAAGATGCAGCCAATAAAAAAAGTAACCAGCAACATCTCGGCACCATCCGCAACAGTAATCTATGTACGGAAATTATAGAGTATTGCTCCGCAGATGAAGTAGCTGTTTGTAATCTTGCCAGTATATCCATTCCACGGTTTGCAACTGGTAAAACATTTGACTTCCAAAAACTCTTTGAGATAACGAAAGTGATTACCAAAAACCTGAACAAAATAATTGATGGTAATTATTATCCTTTAATAGAAACAAGGAACAGCAATCTCCGCCATCGCCCGATTGGTATCGGAGTGCAAGGCCTCGCTGATGTTTTCTGCATCCTTCGTTTACCTTTTGAAAGTGAAGAAGCAAAAATTTTAAACCGCAATATTTTCGAAACCATTTATTTCGGCGCATTGACCGCATCGCTTGAACTGGCAAAACAAAATGGCGCTTACCAATCTTTTGGCGGTTCGCCTTTATCGAAAGGTGTTTTTCAATTTGACATGTGGAATGTAACGCCAACGGACAGATGGGATTGGGACGGGCTTCGCAAAGAAATCATGCAATATGGTGTGCGTAATTCATTATTATTAGCACCGATGCCTACAGCTTCCACATCGCAGATACTTGGCAATAATGAATGTTTTGAACCGTTCACAAGCAATATCTATAATCGCCGGGTATTAAGCGGTGAATTTGTTGTGGTGAACAAGTATTTATTACGCGATCTTGTAGACGCAGGCATTTGGAATGATACGATAAAGAATAAATTAATTGCTGCGAATGGATCCGTACAAAAAATAGATGAGATACCTGCTTCATTAAAAGAATTATATAAAACCGTTTGGGAAATAAAACAGCGTACTTTGATTGATATGTCAAAAGACCGTGGTGCGTATATCTGCCAATCACAGTCGTTGAACCTGTTTGTTGATCAACCCAATTTTGCAAAATTGACGAGCATGCATTTTTATGCCTGGGAAAGCGGATTAAAAACAGGAATGTATTATTTGCGTACCAAGGCGGCAGCTGACGCTATAAAGTTTACAGTTGATCAGGTTGCGTTGCAAAAAGAAATCCCTGTTGAAAAACAACACGCTGAAATAGCTTGCTCACTGGATAACCGTGAAGCTTGTGAAAGTTGCAGTGGTTGATTGAAAATCCGTCGGGCCGAATGCTGAATAAAGTAACATCCTGAATCATGTCGGCCCGACGATTCATTATATGTGTCTTCATGAACTAAAATATTGTCCCCGCTGCTCAAATGCATTTGAATGCAAACCTGGAAACATTACACAATGCCAATGTTTCGGTATTCAATTATCAATAGAACAAAGAGCGTTTATGGAAGAGCGGTATAAAGATTGTCTTTGCCGCGATTGTTTGCTGCAATTACAAAACCAGGTTGAACTTTTTAAGGAGAAATTTATATACCGCTAAAGGTTCGAAAGCTTTCTATTTCCGCTACTCTGACTGCCTGTTTTATCTTTGCAAAAATCATCTTATGCCTTTCGATTTTAAAGAACTTCTTACTGTAACGTTTACATTATTTGCGGTTATTGACATAGTAGGATCTGTGCCGATCCTTATTACATTGAAAGAAAAGATTGGCGGTATTAATGAATGGAAGGCGACGCTCATTTCAGGGGCCCTGATGATTTTATTTCTATATCTCGGTGAAAGTTTTTTAAGCATTCTCGGTCTTGATGTAAGATCGTTTGCCGTAGGCGGTTCCATTGTCATCTTCATACTCGGACTGGAAATGGTTTTAGGTCTCGAATTTTTTAAAAGTGATAAAGATGTCTCCGCGGCAACTGTAGTTCCGATCGCTTTTCCATTAATTGCCGGCTCCGGAACATTAACCACGATCATGTCATTAAAAGCCAATTACAGCAACACAAGTATTGTCATTGCCGTATTGATTAACCTGGTAATTGTCTTCATTGTATTAAAATCATTGAGCGCCATTGCACGTCTTCTTGGCCCGGCAGGTTTGATTGCGGTAAGAAAATTTTTTGGCGTAATATTGCTCGCGATTGCGGTAAAGATTTTTACAGCGAATGCACATGGATTGATTAAGTAGTTGAGCAGGTGGTAAGTTAACAAGATGTATTTCTAATCAACTTTTCAACTCATTACCCGTCAACGCGCCACGGCCTCGTAGTACAATGGATAGTATAAGAGTTTCCGAAGCTCCAGATACAGGTTCGATTCCTGTCGAGGCTACATAACAAGACAAGCCAGCCCCAGGGCCGCCTTTGTCATTGTTAGAATCACTTAAAACCCTTTTCAGGCTTGCTATTTGTTCATAGAAAGCATATGCCCCTGGAATTAGAACTGTTTCATTTTTCGTGTTGTACGCAATTCCTTCAGTCAATATAAAGTTTTGAATGAGTTTTTTCTTCTAAACAACCCAACCATATTGAACGATATTAATATTTAGACTTTTCAGAATTAGCGGGCCAAATGGAGTTAAAACTACAAAGCCCAGGAAAACGATAAAATTAAGATGGGCCGGCATCGCAATAAGAAACTGCCCGTACCAGCTAAAAAGTTTTGTTTTCATTTAATTAAATGCCATTCAATTTTATGATTGAAACATTGCTGTTACAGTATTTTCTTTTTTAATTTTTTCAGCAATCTTTGCTAAATGATTATAGGTTGCCTTGTATAAAAACACGGCCATACTTATCCTCTTCACGTTGCTTGCTGTCAAAATCTCAATAGATGAAAGTGCGGGTGTAGCTGCAATATTTGCCGGCAGCGGAATTGCAGAACTAATTTCTTTAATAAGAGCAGGATCTAAAATTCCTGTCACAAATAATCCATCGGCACCGGCTGCCTGGTATAGTTTTGCTCTTTTGATAGTTGTTTCCAGGGGTGAAGGCAGCTTTTGCAAAAACACATCCGTTCTTGCGTTGATAAAAAGCTTTTGATTGGTTTTATCTAAATAGTTTTTAATGCTATCCAATTTTCTTAAATAGATTTCTTCGCCTTGTGCATCTTCTATGTTGATGCCTGATACACCGCAGTCAATAAGCTTTTGAA
>Ga0070674_100002305_pt1 | contig 10536 bp, 5 predicted proteins | sample KBSM33metaG_FD_65344 | JGI IMG/M metagenome (GOLD analysis project Ga0070674, IMG submission 65344) | Miscanthus rhizosphere microbial communities from Kellogg Biological Station, Michigan, USA - KBS M3-3 metaG | ecosystem: Host-associated > Plants > Roots > Rhizosphere > Soil ...
CCGCTGAACATGACGATCGAAGTTCGCCAGGTGATGAGCGGCCCGCCGCCCACCGAACACGAGGCACTGAAGGTCACCCTTTGAGCCGCTCGAAGATCTCGAGCTCCTTGTCGGCGAGTTCTTTCTGTCCGGTCCGCTGATACGCCTGCGCCAGTCGATAGTGCGCCTGCGCGAGATCGGGTTCGAGCTGGGTGGCACGCTGCAGCTCGGTGATCGCTTCCTGGTACCGCTTTTGATCCGACAATAGGATGCCAAGCTCAAGAAAACCCTTGGCGAGCGTGCGATCGAGGGTGACCGCTTGTCTGAGCAGCGCCTCGACGCGCTGCATCCCGGCCTCGCCGGGCGGGGACGACTGGCCTTTCCACAGGTTCATCGCATAGTGAAACTGCGCGAGCGCGTTCTTCGGGTTCGCCCTGGCGAACGCGGCCAGCCGCCTCGTCACGTCGGCACCCATCGCGGGCGCGACACCGTACATCTCCCCGAGAAACTGGTACGGCCGCGGATCGGTCGGCGCGAGATCGGCGGCGCGCGAGAACGACTTGACCGCCTCTTCGTACTGACCCCGTGAGTACTGCGCGATCCCGATGCCGACGTGCAGCCGCGCGGACGTCGGATGGCGTTCGATGGCGGCGGTGAAGACCTGCGCCGCTTCTTCGTAGGCGTGGAGCTGCAGCAGGTTGTTGCCCCAGTCGAAGAGGTGCTCCTCGGTGGGCGCCGCGTGCGCGGCCCGCTGATACTCGTCGGCCGCGGCGACAAAGTTTTCGGCGCGCTCGTAGACGTTGCCGAGCAGATTGTGGAGCTCCGCCTTGTCGCCGCCGGCGGCGATCATCCGCTCGATCTGGGCCCGCGCCTCGTTGAGATTGCCGGTCTCGAGCAGCGCAAGCGCGAGATCGTGGCCGCTGTCGTAGTGGGTGGGATCGATGGTGCAGGCGCGCTTCAGGTGCGGAAGGGCGGCGTCGAGCCGGCCCTTCTGCACGTAAAACGATGCGAGCTGGTACTGTGCGTCAAAGCTGTCAGGATTCCGCCGGGCGGCGTCCACGAGGCGCCGCTCGACGGCGGCGGCCTCCGTGGGCTTCTTCGATGCGGCCGCCGGCGGCGCCGATGGTTTCGGCGGCGCCGGCGGTGGTTGTGAGGCGGCACCATCCGCTCGCACGGTCAGTGCGAGCGCGAACCCGATCAGAAACCAGTAATGTCTCCGAACTCCTACCAATAGAACTTCGCGCCCAATTGTACCTGGCGCGGCCGATTTCGCATGGTCGTCATACTTCCGAAGTTTCTCGGATCGTTGAAGTTCAGCACCGCGTTGGCCGGCAGATTGAATGCCGCCGTGTTCGTCAGATTGAAGATCTCGACGCGAAATTCGAAATTCTTCTCCGTGCTGACCCTGAACCGGCGCGCGAAGCCCATGTCGATCTGCCGCATCGGCGGACCGGTGACCTGGCTGCGCGGGCCGCCGAGCGGGCTGAAGTCGGTCTGGCCGATCGTCGCCACCGGCGCTGGATCCCTGAACGCGGCCGGGTTGTAGAACTGATCCACGTTGTGCGCACCGGCATACGGATCGCCGACGAGCAAGGCATAACAATTTGTTCCGGCGCCGCTCGCCACCGAGCAGTTGATGGTCTGCGCCTGGCCGCTGTACATCGACAGCACCCAGTTGGTCCGCCAGCCGCCGAGCCACGGGCCAGAGCCGGGCAGATCGTAGTTGCCGCTGAACACCAACGCGTGCTTCGTGTGGAAGGCCGAGAGACCGATATCGTTCTCGAGATCGTAGCCGGCGACGTCGGGCGCGCGGAGATTGCCGACCATGCCGCCGGAGAGCGAGTCGCCGGCGTTGGTCTTCGAGTCGCTGAGCGTGTAGCTGAGCAGGAACTGCAGCCCCTTGTGGTAGCGGCGGATGAACTTGGTCTGCAGCGAATCGTACGAGCTCACGCCAACCGTCCGCACCCACAGCGATCCGCGCGCGAAATCGGGCCACTGCACGTAATTCTGCGGGTTGGTCCCCGGCGGCAGGAGCTGCGTCACGTTGTTCATGCCGGTGAAGGTTTCGAGGTGATTGCCCTGTGTGCCGACGTATCCGATCTCGACCGAGTGGTTCTCCATGATTTCGGTCTGCAGCGTCACGTTGTAGTTGTGATAGCGCGGCGTCTTGTAGTCGAACTCCACGCCGCGCAGCGTGAGGCCGTTGGCGTTGACGTTGATCGGGTCGAGCACGAGCCGCTCGCGCGCGTCGAGGCCGACGAGCGATCCATCCGGCAGCCGGTTCGGCGCGGTGTCGTTCGGCGACTGGTAGACGAGCGTGAACTGGAACGGGTAGTTGTAGCCGAGGCTGGGATTGCCGCCTCGATTCTCGAACGCACCGTAGAACAGTCCGTACCCCGAGCGCAGCACCATCTTCGGGTTGATCTCGTATGCGGCATCGACGCGCGGCGCGAAGTTGTTCTTCGGCATCTTGCCGAGACCGCTGCCGAACTCGCTCGTGTAGACCAGGTTGATGTTGTCCTTCGCGAGGTTGCTGATGAAGCTCGGAGACAGCGCCTTGTCCCGCCACTCCTCCGGAACCAGGTACTGCGACGCGGCGCCGGGCGCGCCGGGCACCATGTTGGCCTGTTCACCCTCGCGTTCCTGTTCGCGGCTGAACCAGTCCCAGCGCAGACCGTAGTTCAGGGTCAGCTTCGAGGACGCACGCCAGTTGTCCTGGGCGTACGCCCCGTGATAGGTCTTGAACGCGTCCACGGCGCCGAAGGGCGAGGCCCGCAGCTCGTTCAACCCACCCAGGAAATCGACGCCTCCCGTCACGAGCGACGGGATTTGCGTCAGCACCATGCTCGCGCGTCCGGTGCTGTTGTCGGTCTGGTTGACCAGCGACGTGTAGCGGCCGTCCGCATAGTACTCGCCGCGGGCGTAGGGCGGCTGGGTCGAACCGAAGAAGATGTTCTGGTACATGTAGCCGCCCTTGAAGGCGTGCGACTTGTACACCTTGGTCAGGTTGTCGCTGAACTGCGCCGTGTTGCTGAAGCGCTCGCTCACCACCCAGCTGGCGTGACCGAGATCGCTCAAGTTCTGGTTGCCGATGCGGATGAACGGCATGCCGCCGTTGCCAGCCTGCTGCGGAATGCCGAGAATCCCGTAGCGCGCCGGCACATTGCTCGTGTCGTCGCCGTTCGGCTGGAGCCGGAAGGTGTGCTCGCGGCCGATGCCGAACCGCGCCTCGTTGACGAGCGTCGGCGAGAGCACGTGCGTGTGGCTCGCCGCGAAGCCGTTCACGCCAACCGTCTCGTCACCTTCTCCAAACCCGCCGCCGTCGCCATCGCCTTCGAACGGTGACGGGCGCACCTTGTGGTTCTTCGAATAGCTGTAGCGCGCGAAGAAGCGATCGTTGGAGCTGAAGTTGTGATCGACGCGGACGTCGAAGGCGTGCGTGTCGTCGTTGTTGTCGCGGTTCACGACGTAGTTGTTGTTCAGGCCCGGCTGGTTCGGCGCGGGATACAGGTTCATCAGCTTGATCGCGTCCGCGCTGAGGCGGCCCACCGGAATCCGGTTGCCGGCGAACGCATCGCGCACGAAGCCCGCTCGCGCCGCCACCATGCCGGTGAGCGGATCGACCTGACCGGCCGACAGCTGGCGCGTCGTCGCCGGATCGAACACCGTGCCGCGCGGGAAGCTGCGGCCCAGAATGTCGGCGCCGACCGTGCCGCTCTGCAGCGCGATGAGATCGGAGAAGTCCGAGAACCCGCTCTGGCGCTGGGCGGCCGTCGGGACCGTTCGCACCCACGTGCGCCCCTGCGTGATCAGGCTGCCTTCGTAGTCGCCGAACCAGAAGGTCTTCGACGGGATGATCGGTCCGCCGCCCGTCACCCCGAATTGATTCGAGTTGTACTTCGCTTTGCCGACGCCGGCGCGCTTGGCGAAAAAGTCGTTTTCGTTGAGTGCGTCGTTGCGGTTGAACTCCCACACGCTGCCGCGCAGCTTGTTGGTGCCCGACTTCAACGTCGTGTTGAGCACCGCGCCGCCGGCGCGGCCGTACTCCGCGCTGAACGAGCTGGTCAGGATCTTGATCTCGTCCACCGCGTCGATCGGCGGCTTGACGACGTAGGCGACACCGCTCAGGAAGTCCACGTTGCTCGTGTTGTTGTCGATGCCGTCGAGCAGATAGTTGTTCTGGGCCGGCCGCACGCCGTTGGCGGCGAACATCAGCTCCGCACGCGCGCCTTGCTGCGGCGGCACGACACCGGTCGTGAGCCGCGCCAGCACGGTGTAGTCACGGCCGTTGACCGGCAGGTTTTCGATCGTCTCGGACTTCAGCGTCTCGCCGACGGTGCCCGAACCTGTCTGGAGCAGCGGCGACTGGCCCGTCACCACAATCTCTTCACTGACCGTGCCGGCCTGCAGCGTGAAGTCGACGCGAACATTTTCCTGGATGCCGACCGTCAGGCCTTTCCGTATGCCTTTCCTGAATCCAGGGAAATCGACGTCGACCGAATAGGCGCCGGTTCTGATGGGGGTGAAGATGTAGGTGCCGTCCTGACGCGTCACGCTGGTGAGCGTGAGCCCCTGGCCTTCGTGGGTGATCGTCACGGTCGCGCCTGGAAGCACGCCGCCCGATTCGTCCTTGATGGTGCCAGAAAGCGTGCCGGTGTCGACTTGCGCAGTGACCGACGTGGCCAGGGTGGCCGTGATGGCAAGCGCCAACAAACAGCCCCTGACTAGGACCGCCCGCATAGCATCCTCCCTTCCGCCTGTAACTGATTACATACGCAAAATTCGCCGAGCAGGGTAGCTTGACCGACATCGATTTGCAAGCCTATCCTTCGACCGGAACCGCCTTCGAACGCATGAGCCAGCGACTCTTTATTTGTCTGTTGTCCGGCGTCCTCCTGGCGACAGTGCCTCCACCGTTCCACACCATTCTGATGGACGCGGCCGGGCCGGCCGATTTTCGAGACCTTGCCGCCTCAGCCGGACTGACGGCGAAGACCATCATCGGCGGCGACCGGACCAAGCAGTACATCCTCGAAACCACCGGCGGCGGGACCGCGATCCTCGACTACGACGACGACGGGTGGCCGGACATCTTTCTCGTCAACGGCGCGCCGCTCGAAACGCCGGCTGGCGACTCCGCGCCGATGAGTCATCTGTATCGAAACTCAGGCGATGGGACGTTCGCCGACGTCACCGCCAGGGCGGGAATCGGCGGCCGGGGCTGGGGACAGGGCGTCTGCGCCGGCGACTACGACAACGACGGCCACGTCGATCTCCTCGTCACCTACTACGGCGATCACATTCTGTATCGCAACAACGGCGATGGCACCTTTGGCGATGTCACGCGCCGGACCGGGCTCTCGCTGTCGAGCCCGCGCTGGAATACCGGGTGCGCGTTCGTCGACGTCAACCGCGACGGCCGGCTGGATCTGTTTGTCTCGGCGTATGTCGCGTACGCCGACGCGATGCGTTACCCGCCGGGCAGCCGCGGCAACTGCACCTGGAAAGGGCTCGGCGTGATGTGCGGCCCGCACGGTCTCGAGGGATCGCACAACCTGCTCTTCCGGGCCAACGACGACGGGACCTTCACCGACGTGTCCGAAGCCGCCGGCCTCAAGAAACCACGTCCGGCATTTGGCTTCACGCCGCTCGTCCTCGACTACGACAACGATCGCTGGCCCGACGTCTACGTCGCGAACGATTCGAGCGCGTCGTTGCTGTTTCACAACGACGGCCGCGGCGCGTTCAACGACGTCGGCGTACAGGCGGGTGTGGCGCTGACGGCAGACGGCCGCGCGCAAGCCGGCATGGGCGTCAGCGCCGGCGACTACGACCGCGACGGCTGGCTCGACATCGTCAAGACGAACTTCGACGACGACACGACGTCGCTCTATCGCAATCTGGGCGATGGAACGTTCGACGATGCGACGGTGGCCGCCGGGCTCGGGGCGAACACCCGGTATCTGGGCTGGGGCACGGCGTTCGTCGACATCGACCTCGACACCTGGCCGGACGTCTTCATCGTCAACGGGCATGTCTATCCGGAGGCGGATCGCATCGGCGGCCGCTATGCCTATCAGCAGCCGAGGCTGCTGTATCGCAATCTCGGCAACGGGCGCTTCGAGGATCTGTCGATGCGTGCCGGGCCCGGCGTGCTCGCGAAGAGCGCGGCGCGCGGCGCGGCGTTCGGCGATCTGTTCAACACCGGGCAGCAGGATGTGGTCGTCAACAACATGCACGGGACGCCGTCGCTCCTGCGCAACTGTGCGACGCCAGCGGGCCATAGCCTGGTCGTGAAGCTCGAAGGCACGCGCTCGAACCGGAGCGCGATCGGTGCGCGCGTGACGGTCCAGGTGGCAGGCCGCAGACTGATTGACGAAGTGCGCAGCGGCGGCAGCTTCTGCTCGCAGAACGATTTCCGGGTCCACTTCGGTCTCGGCGCACGGGACCGTGCCGACCGCATCGAGGTCGCATGGCCGAGCGGCGCGACCGAGACCATCGACGGCGCCGTCGCCGATCAGCTCGTCGTCATCCGCGAAGGCAGCGGGGTGGTTCAGCGTAGACCGTTCGGGCGACGCACCGTCGCCGGCTGCGCGGCGCCCTGATATCATGAGCGCCGGTCGTTCGCCTGACCGCCTCCGACGAGGCGACGGCCGTCGAGAACCCGGCGTGCGACAAGGTGTTTGTGGAAAGGCCTGACATGACCTGGCGGCGGCGAGAGGCACTCCGCGTCATGGCGGCGTGCATGGCCGACTGGTGGCTGCCCCGTCACCTGTTCGCTCAACGGGTCGCCGCCGCCCGGAAGCCCGAGCGCCGCGCGATTGTCGTCACCTTCGGCGGCGGCGTCCGCTACGAGGACACGCTGGCCCGCGATGGCTGGGTCAACATCCCGCATCTCGCATCCGACCTCGTGCCGCAGGGGATCGTCTTTCCCGCCGCGCGCCACGAAGGGCTGACCGGACACTTCAACTCCACGGGCGCGCTCGTCACCGGCAGCCGGCAGAACATCGACGCGTACGGCAGCGAGGCGCCGGTGACGCCGACGATCTTCGAGCTGTTCCGCAAGGAACGCGCGCTGCCGCCGGAAGAAACCTGGGTCGTCGCGACCAACAAGAGCTTCGGGCTGATGGGCGGCAGCAAGCTGCGGCCCTTCGGCGATCCGTATTCCGCGAACGTGATCCTGCCCAAGCAGCTGCTGATCAACACCATCAAGTCGGCGGTGAGCACGAACGCCGGGCCGGGCGTCGAGGATCGGCAGGCGCTGGCCGAGCGCATGATGCTCGCGCTCGACGAGGGCTACGAAGGATTCGGCTGGAAGGTGTTCGAGTCGGGCCGCACGCTCAGCGCCGAGCTGAAGGCGAGCCTCGCCAAATCGCTCCTCGACTACTTCAACGATCCGGCGGCGCCGACGAGCGGCGACGAGCTGACGTTCTTCATGACCAAAGAGATCATGAACCGCTTTGCGCCGTCGCTGCTGCTCGTGAACTTCTGGGACATCGACATCGCGCACTACGGCGCCTACTCGCTCTATCTCGACGCGATCCGGCGGACCGATCGGCTCGTCTACGAGCTGTGGCAGCACGCGCAGTCGCTGGCCGCGTACAAGGATCGCACGACGCTGCTGGTGGTGCCGGAGATGGGACGCGACAGCGACGTCGCCGGCAACGGGTTCGCGAACCATCGCAGCGGCGACGAGTCGTGCCGCCGCGTATGGCTGGTGGCGCTGGGCGCGGGCGTGCCGAAAGGCACCGGCACGGAACGGCCCATCCGCACGCTCGATGTCGCGCCGACGGTGGCCAACATCCTCGGGTTCAGGATGGCGGAGTGCGAAGGCAAGGCGCTGGGCGAGCTGGTCTAGGACACACACGTGGCCAGGGCTGAGGGCGAAAGGCTGAGAGCGACGTCGCGCGACGCGTTCGCCGAGCGAACACGATGCAATTCAACGCGGAGCTGACCGGCGACGCCGCGCCGTTGGCGCGGACGCACAGCGGGGTGCTCGCGCGCCTGCCGGCCACGGTCAGCGCGTTCATCCTCGTCGAGCTCACGAAGTGGCCGCTGCTCTTTCCTCCCGAGCAGCGCTACCAGCGGGCACTGCTCGAGCACCTGTCGCGGATCCCTGCCGAGGAGTTGGAACGATCGGTCGCCGGCATCGCGCGCGTCGAAGCGGAAGCCGGCGCCAGCAAGATCGGCGAGCGCAACCCGGCGCGGTTTCAAGACGAGGCGCAGGCGCTGCTGCGCAAGCGCGGCCTCCTGGTGGCGTGGCGCAGCGAAGTGGACGGGCTCTTTCAGAGCATCGATCCGGCGCTCGAAGCGCAGCTCTATCCTGCCGACGCGCCGCGCCGCCTGATCGTCCAGATCTACGGCCGCGAGATCGCGGTGCAGCGGGAGAAATTGTGGAGCCGGTTCAAGCGCGCCGGCCTGCGGGTGCCGCTCACCCTCGAAGGCGTAGCCGACACCGAACGGTTTCTCGCCACGCTGTTCGCCGGCGCCGGGAATCGCCGCACGACCCCGGCGCTCCTCGACGGCGCGTGGGTCGTCGAAGCGCACGAAGCGCTTCACGCGCTGTTCGACGGAGGAGACACTCGCCCAACGCCTTCGCGCGTCGACAGCTTGACCGGCTTGAGCTACGACCGGCTGCGCTCGTATCGCGACGATCTGACGCGCACGCTCAACGCCAAGATCCAGAGCGGCGTCGAAAGCCCGCAGGCGTTCGCGGCCTACGCGCGCAGCCTCCGCATCGCGCCGGCGCCCGGCGCGCTGCTGCGCGCCGACGATGTTCTGCTCGCCTTCGTCCGCGACGTGCTGCTGACCGGCAACGGCACGATGATCGTGAACAACACGTTTGTCGAGTGGGCTGCGGCGCAGGCGCTCCGGCGGGCGCAGCCGCGCGTCCTCGCGACGCGGTTCGGCGTGCGCGACAAGCTGAAGCCGTTCAGCAGCATGATCATGTTCTCGCAGGCCCGCCCGACCGATCACGTGCCGGCCGTGCCGGATCCCGCGGGATCGTTCATCGACGTCGAGCAGTTGTCGTACTACGTGTGGGTGAACGCGGAAAAGAATCCGGCGTACCGAGGGAAAACGCTCTATCTGTTCCTCGCGGAAGGCGTGGATGAAATGCTGGCCATCGGACCGGACACCGCAGCCGCGCCACCGGCCGCCATCGCCCCGGCAAAACTCGAAGACGTTTGCGCCACGATGGCGACCTGGCTGGGTGTTCCTGTTCCGGACGGATCGGGGCAGCCTATCCGCGCGCTGGTGGGTTGACCGTCTCTGTCGCTACTGAAAACAGCCGCACCGGCGGCTACAACGGTGCGCGCGCGGTTTGCAGATGGGCCGTGCCGTCAGCGCTCTTCATCCAGGCGAACAGCAGTTCACGGCCGTGACGTACCAGGCGCGGGTACTGCTGCCGGCCGACCCCCTCCGCAATCGTCACCGCCGGTCCCCGTCTGCCGTCGGAGGCGACGCGGCGCGCCATGAACGACTGCGCCTCACCGCCAGACTCGATCCAGGTGACCGCCGCCGATCGGTCCTCGAGCAGCACCACCTGCACGCGCCCCGCCGATGCGGCTTCGTCGAGCCGGACTGGCGAGCCGAAGCTCCGGCCGCCATCCTGCGAGAAGGCCACGAACGCCCGGCCGGCATCATCCTGCACCGTGAACCAGGCAACGGCGACGTCAAGGCCCTGAGCGCTGATGGCGGGTCCATTCACGGGGCAGCCGTTGATTTTCCAGTCATCCCGATGCACCAGCGCGGGCTGACTCCACCCGTCGCCCTGCGATCGCACGATGTAGATGTCCCGGATCTCGTCCGGAGACCGATCGCGATACGCCACCACGATCCCCTCTGATGTGGCGGCGGCCGCGGTTTGACAGCATTCGCACACGCGCGGGTCGATGACTGTCTGGGCCACTTGAACGTGCCGCGCGTCGTATTGGGCCACACGCAGCGCCATGTCGCCGGCCGGTCCGCCGGCAGCGGCCCGGCCATCGAGCCACACGAGACCGGACCTCGAGTCGCCCGGCCTGTCGAACAACGACGCGAACCCATGCTGCGCGCGCGTGCCGTCATCGTGCGGGCTTGCCGCGGGCGTCCACGTACGGCCCTGATCGGCCGACCAGGCGAGCCGGAGATCGTAGACGGCCGGATCGTCCGGATCGACGCTGTTCTCCACCAGCCACTGTGCCGCGAGCGCACCGTCGGCGAGCGGTCGCACCGACGGGACGTCGGCCGAGCTCACGATGATCTCGCCGGCCGTGACGACCGGCAGCGCTTCGGACCATCCCGACGCCGTGCGCTCGGCGAACTTCAACGTCGTGTCCGGTGCGGCCCCCTCAATCCAGCTCAAGATCGTCCGGGTGCCGGCGGTCGTCAACTGAAGGCTGTAACTGTCGGGCGCCCCCGGCGCGGCAATCGCCTCCACGGTAAGCGGAGCAAGCGGCTGCCCGGCCGGACCGTTTCTCGTCACACAGGCCGCACTGACCGTGAGGGCTGAAACCGCCCCGATCGCGAGCAGAAGCTTCATCGTCCTGGACCGTGCATTGGCTATGGCCTCAAAGT
>Ga0070674_100002306_pt1 | contig 10536 bp, 10 predicted proteins | sample KBSM33metaG_FD_65344 | JGI IMG/M metagenome (GOLD analysis project Ga0070674, IMG submission 65344) | Miscanthus rhizosphere microbial communities from Kellogg Biological Station, Michigan, USA - KBS M3-3 metaG | ecosystem: Host-associated > Plants > Roots > Rhizosphere > Soil ...
GGCGGGCCTTTCGTCTGGAGGGCAGTCGATCGGAGGGAGTTGCTGCACCCTCGATCGAATCGCACGGGCGTGAGAACGCCCTGTGAGTTCTCTAAGAGTTGCCTAAGAGACCGGCGCTTCGGCGAGAACGCCCGCAGCCGCGCGGAGAGCGTCGGCCTTGTCGGTCCGCTCCCACGTGAAGTCGCGGTCGTCGCGGCCGAAGTGGCCATATGCGGCGGTCTTCGCGTAGATCGGACGGGTGAGGTCGAGGTCTCGGATGATCGCGCCCGGCCGGAGGTCGAAGTGCTCGTCGACGAGCTCTTCGATCGCCGCCAGCGGAACGGCCTCGGTCCCGAAGCACTCGACGTTGACGCTCATCGGTCGCGCGACGCCGATCGCGTACGCGACCTGGATCTGGCACCGGTCCGAAAGCCCTGCCGCGACGACGTTCTTCGCGACGTAGCGCGCCGCGTATGCAGCGGAGCGGTCGACCTTCGTCGGGTCCTTGCCGGAGAACGCCCCGCCCCCGTGCGGGGCGGCCCCGCCGTATGTGTCGACGACGATCTTGCGCCCGGTCAGCCCCGTGTCCCCCATCGGTCCGCCGATCACGAACTTTCCGGTCGGGTTGACGTAGAGGAAGTCCCTCGCGTTCAGCCGCGCCGGCTCGTAGAGGCCGCGCGCATCCGCGTTCAGGATCGGCTCGACGACGTGCTCGAGGAGGTCGGGCTTGAGGAGCGTCTCGACGTCGAGGCCATCGCGGTGCTGCGTGGAGATGAGCACGCGCTCGACCTCGACGGGCCGCTGGATCCCGTGCTCGTCGACCTCGTAACGGATCGTGACCTGCGTCTTGCCGTCGGGCCGCAGGTACGGGAGCACGTTCGCCTTGCGGACTTCGGCGAGCCGCCTCGCGAGCTTGTGCGCGAGCATGATCGGCATCGGCATGAGCTCGGCGGTCTCGTTGGTGGCGTAGCCGAACATCATCCCCTGGTCGCCCGCTCCTACGAGGTCGAGCGGATCCGTGTCGCCGTGCTGAGCCTCGTATGACGCGTCGACGCCCTGCGCGATGTCCGGCGACTGACCGTCGATCGCGACCATGACGCCACACGTCTCGAAGTCGAAGCCGTACTTCGCCCGCGTGTACCCGATCTGCGCGATCCGGTCGCGCACGACGGATCGGATGTCGACGTACGTCTCGGTCGTGATCTCACCCGCGACGACGACGAGCCCGGTCGTGATCAGCGTCTCGCACGCGACGCGGCCGTTCGGGTCGTCCGCGAGAATCGTGTCGAGGACCGAGTCCGAGATCTGGTCGGCGATCTTGTCGGGATGGCCCTCCGTGACCGACTCGGAGGTGAACGAGAACGTGCGCGCCGCCACCGTCCTAGCGTACCTACGTTCCGAGAAAAGTCACTCCGTGGTGGGAGCCCGCGACATGAGCTGACCGACGAGGTCCGTGAGCGACGTTCCCTCGAGCACGGCGCAGACGCCCTCTGTGATCGGCAGCTCGATCTCGAGGCGGTGCGAGAGGTCGCGCAGCACCGGAGCCGTCGTCAGGCCCTCGACCACCATGCCGATCTCCGCGGCCGCCTCGCCGGCACTCGCTCCGCGCGCGATCAACTCGCCCGCCCGGCGATTCCTCCCCGACGGCGACCAGCACGTGACGATGAGGTCGCCCATGCCCGCGAGACCGGCGAAGGTGTCGGGGCGGGCACCTGCCGATTCCGCGAGGCGGCGCATCTCGGCGAGACCGCGCGTGACGAGCGCGGCCTTGGCGTTGTCGCCGAGCGAGAGCCCGTCCGCACCCCCGGCCGCGAGCGCAATGACGTTCTTCGCCGCGGCACACAGCTCGACGCCGACGATGTCGTCGCTGACGTAGACGCGGAAGAGCACCGAGTGGACCGCGACCTGCATACGAACCGCGAGCTCGAGGTCGTCGCTCGCCACCACTGCGGCCGCCGGGAGACCGCGAATCATCTCGTCGGCGATGTTCGGCCCGGAGAGGACGGCGACCGGCCGGTCCGAGACGAGCGTCGACAGCCGGGCACCGGTCGCAGGGTCGAGGCCCTTCGTGAGACTCAGGACCGGGGCGTCCCCGGGAAGCGAAGCTACGACGTCGCCGAAGACGCGGCTCGGGACGGCGACGACAACGAGCTCGCAGTCAGCGATCGGGGCGTCGGAGATCGTCGACGCCGCAATCCCCTCGAGGTCGGCGTCCTGCGCGTAGCGTGGGTTCCGTCGCGTCGCGACGATCGTCTCGACCTGCGCGGCATCGCGTGCGGCGAGTGTCACCTCGTGGCCCTTGTCGCGCATGACGCACGCGAACGCCGTCCCCCACGACCCGGCGCCGACGACGACAGCCCTCACTCGGACGTCACGAAGTCGATGGAGACGGGAACGCCCTCGAGGCCGAAGCGTGCGCGGAGCTCGTTCTCGACCCAGTAGCCGTAGTCCCGCGTGACGAGGCTGCGGTCGTTCACGAAGAAGCGGAACCGCGGCGGACGCGAGCTCACCTGGGTGCCGTAGAGCAGGTTCAGCCGACGGCCGCGACGACCGGGAGGCTGCCGTGCCTCGCGGAGCTCCTGCAGAGCCTTGTTCAGCTGCGCGGTCGGAATGCGCCCGGCGTACGTCTCGAACACTTTCTCGACAAGCGCGAGTAGACGCTCGAGGCCGCGACCGGTGCGAGCCGAGACAGCGATGAGCGGCGGGCGCTGACGGAACCGGGTGAGGATCTCCGGCCGAACCTCCTCGAGCCGGATCTCGGTCACGTCCCACTTCGAGAACACGACGATCGTCGCGCACTGCGCCTTGCGCGCGACGTCCGCGACGGCGCGGTCCTGCTCGACGATGCCGTCGCTCGCATCGATCAGGACGAGGGCGACGTCCGCGCGCTCGGCCGCCTCCAGCGCACGGAGCTCCGAGTAGTACTCGATGCCCTGGCGCTGCCTCCGCTTGCGCCGCAGACCCGCCGTATCGACGAGTACGAACGTGCGATCGTCGCGCTGCAGCACCGTGTCGATCGCGTCGCGCGTCGTGCCCGGAACCTCCGAGACGATGACGCGCTCACGGCCGAGGAGCGCATTGAGCAGCGACGACTTGCCGACGTTCGGCCGCCCGAGGATCGCGACCTTGATCGCCTCCTCGCCGACGGGACGCTCCCCCCGGCCGGGAAGGCGAGCGACGATCTCGTCGAGGAGATCGCCCGAGCCGTGCCCATGCAGCGCGGAGATCGGGAGGGGATCGCCGAGGCCGAGCCGGTGGAACTCGAGCGCCTCGAGGTCGCGGCGCGGATCGTCGAGCTTGTTGGCGAGGACGAGCACCTGCCGGCGGGAGGCACGCAGGATCTCCGCGAGCTCCTCGTCGCCCGGCGTGACGCCCGCCCTGGCGTCGACGACGAAGAGGACGAGATCGGCCTCCTCGACCGCCTCGCGCGCCTGCGCGGCGATCTGCTTTCCGAAGGGGCCGGTGTCCTCGCGGTCGACACCGCCCGTGTCGATGAGCCGGAACGTCGTACCGGACCACTCGCACAGCAGCTCCTTCCGGTCGCGCGTGACTCCCGGCGTTTCGTGGACGACCGCCGTGCGGGTCGCGGTGAGGCGGTTGATCAGGGTCGACTTGCCGACGTTCGGGAAGCCGACGATCGCGACGGTGCCGGCGATCTCGACCGCGGTCGGGACCTCTATCTCGATATCGCTCATGACGGGGGAGTCGCGTCGCGGGGCCGTCCGAGCTCGTGAAGCTGTCCGAGCCACTCCCAGAGTCTGCGGATCTCGCGCTCGATCTCGACCGACGCCTCCTTGTATCCCTTGCCGCCCCGCGGAAGCCCTTCGAAGGTCATGGGGGAGCTCCAGGCGACGGAGACAGGGCTGAAGTTCCCGAGCCGCCACTCGTACGAGCCGTAGATCGCCGCGCAGCTCACGGGGACGTTCTCGTTGATCGCGACCATCGCCGCACCGGGCTGTGCCGTCCCCGGCACGCCCGAGCGTTGCCGCGTTCCCTCGACGAAGAGCCCGAGGGCGTGGCCCGAGCGGACGATCTCACGCATGGTGCGGACCGCCTCCCTGTCGGACTCGCCACGTCGAACCGCGAACGCCCCGAACGAGCGCATGAGCTGTCCCAGGCCCGGAACTCGGTGGGCCTCGACCTTGGCCATCATGTACAGGGTCCGCGGGCAGGATGCCCCCAGGGCGGGCGGGTCGATCCAGCTGAAGTGGTTCGCCGCGACGACCACACCCCCCTCACGCGGGACGCGTTCGTCGCCGTAGACGCGCAGCCTGGACGCAAGCTCGGTCGCCGTCCCGATCGTGAGGCGGCCGACGGACCAGACCGCGTCGGTGCGATTCATCGCCGCTCCTCCACGAGCTCCGCGATCCGCTCGACGACCTCGTCGATCGTGAGCGCCGTGGTGTCGAGCCGCACCGCGTCCGCGGCAGGCTGCGTGTTGACCGCATCGCGCTCGTCGCGGGCGCGGAGATCTGCCGCGAGCGCGTCGACGTCCGTCCCCGGACGCTCGGCGCTCCGCCGGCGCGCGCGCTCCTCGGGTGCAGCGACGAGGAAGACCTTCACCTCTGCAGCCGGCACGACGACGCTGCCGATGTCGCGGCCCTCGATGACGGAGTCGCCACCGACGGCGATCTGGCGCTGACGCTCACGCATCACCTCGCGGACCTCGGGATGGTGCGCGACCGCCGGCACGAGCCGGTCCACCTCGACGGCCCGGATCGCCGCGGTGACATCCGCGCCGTCGACCTCGACGCGCCCGTTCACACCGAAGGAGACGGGATGCTCGAGCGCGAGCTCGGCGAGCGCCTCCCCGTCCGAGACGTCGGCTCCATCGCGCTGCGCGACCCAGGTGAGCGCCCGATACATGGCACCCGTGTCCAGGTACCGAAAGCCGAGCCGCCGCGCGAGCATCGACGCGACGGTGCTCTTCCCCGAACCGGCCGGCCCGTCGATCGCCACGATCATGTCGCGGGAGGGTAGTGAACTGCCCCAGGTCGTTGCGCGACCGAGATCCGCGCTAGCGGATCTCGGTCATGTGCACGGAGCCGGGCGCGATCTGCTCCAGGACCTCGTAGAAACCGGGAAAGCTCGTGGCGGCGGCCTCTGCTCCGCGCAGCTCGACGCCCTCGCGCGACGCGACGCCCGCGATCGCGCCCAGCATGGCCAGGCGATGGTCTCCTCGTGAGTCGACCACACCGCCGCGCAGACGCGCCGGCACGCCCTTGATCCGGAAACCGTCCCGCGTTGCACGAATGTGCCCGCCGATGCGGCGGAGCTCCTCTACGACCGCCTCGATCCGGTTCGACTCCTTCGCACGGAGCTCCTCGGCGCCGCGCACCACCGTCTCCCCGCGCGCGTGACACGCGGCGACGGCGAGGATCGGGAGCTCGTCGATCAGGGAGGGGACCTCCTCTGCGGTGACGGTCGCCCCGACGAGATCGGACGCGCGAACCTCGACGTCACCGGCAGGCTCGCCGCCGATCGAGCGCCTGTTGTAGATCGCGATCCGCACCCCCATCCGCTCGAGGACGTCGAGTAGCCTCGCCCGACGGGGGTTGAGGCCGACCCCGTGCACGGTCACGGCCGACCCCGGGACGATCGCAGCCCCGACGAGGAAAGGCGCGGCCGAGGAGATGTCGCCCGGCACGGCGACCTCCGGGAGGCGGAGCGACGCGCCGCCCTCGACGGTGACGCTCGTCGGCCGTCGCGTCACGCGCGCCCCGGCCGCCTCGAGCATGCGCTCCGTGTGGTCGCGGGTCGCGACGGGCTCGACCACCGTCGTCGCGCCGTCCGCCTGGACGCCCGCGAGAAGGATCGCCGACTTCACCTGTGCGGACGCGACGGGAAGCTCGTAGTCGATCGCGCGGAGACTCGCGCCCTGGACGACGAGCGGAGCGTGCCCGTCCGTTGTCTCGATCGTCGCGCCCATGCGCCGGAGCGGCCCGGCGATCCGCTCCATCGGCCGAGACGAGAGCGAGGCGTCTCCGACGAGCTCGGTCCGGCCGTCATGCCCGGCGAGCACCCCTGCTATCAGGCGCATGAGCGTTCCAGCGTTGCCGCAGTCGATCGGCGCCGCTGCGGCTCGGAGGCCGCGCAGTCCCACACCACGCACCGTCAGCGCGTCGACGTCGTCGTCGAGCACCTCGGCTCCGAGAGCGCGCATTGCGTCGATCGTCGCCTCGGTGTCCGCCGAGCGGCCGAACCCGGTGACGCGTGTCTCGCCGTCGCAGAGCGCGCCGATGAGAACCGCTCGATGCGAGATCGACTTGTCTCCGGGCACGGCGACGTGACCGTCGAGGGCGGAGACGGGCTCGATGCGCATCGGGCGAGTCTAGAGTCGGCCCGACGCCGCCCCGCGGGTCCAGGGACAATCCCGCGATGCGCATCTTCTCCGGGATCCAGCCGACCGGGCTCAAGCACCTCGGCAACTACGCCGGCGGCTTCCGCCAGTACGCCTCCACCCAGGAACAGGGTGAGGCGTTCTTCTGCATCGTCGACCTGCACTCGATCAGCGTCGAGCACGATCCGGAGGAGCTCCGCAACCGCACGCTCGACCTGTTCGCGATGCTCATCGCCACGGGCCTCGACCCCGATCGCTCGACGATCTTCGCGCAGAGCCACGTCACCGCGCATCCCGAGGCGAATTGGCTGCTGTCGTCCGTGACGAGCTTCGGAGAGCTGCGCCGCATGACGCAGTTCAAGGAGAAGTCCGAGGCGCAGGACTTCGTCTCCGCCGGCCTCTTCACGTACCCGGTGCTCCAGGCGGGCGACATCCTTCTGTACCAGACGGACATCGTCCCGGTCGGGATCGACCAGCGCCAGCACATCGAGCTCACGCGCGACGTCGCGGAGCGCTTCAACTCGCGCTACGGGGAGACGTTCACGCTGCCGCGCGGCGTCTATCCCGAGGTCGGCGCGAAGATCATGGACCTCCAGGAGCCGGAGAAGAAGATGTCGACGACCGGCGGCACGTCGAACGGCACGGTCTACATCCTCGACCCTCCGGACGAGGTCCGGCGCAAGTTCAAGACCGCCGTCACGGATTCCGGCCGCGAGGTACGGCACACCGACGACAAGCCGGGCGTCGCGAACCTCATCGAGGTGATGACGGTCGCGACCGGCGAGTCGATCGCCGAGGTCGAGGCGCGCTACGACGGCGAGGGCTACGGCACGTTCAAGGGCGACGTCGCAGAGGCCGTCGTCGCGCTGCTCGAGCCGTTCCAGACGCGGTTCCACGAGATCCGGGAGGACGACGGGGAGCTCCACCGCCTCCTCGCGCTGGGCGCCGAGAAAGCCCGCGAGGCCTCGCGGGCGACACTCGAGGCGATGTACGAGCGGATGGGCTTCGTCCGGCCGACCTAGAGGCCGACCAGTCGACGCAGAGCGGCGACCTCGTCGGTCGTCAGCTCGCGCGATTCGCCGGATCCGAGCCCGGCGAGATCGAGTCCCGCGTACCGCGAGCGGTGCAGGTGCCGGACGGGGTGTCCGACCGCCTCGCACATCCGCTTGACCTGGTGCTTTCGGCCCTCGTGCAGCGTGAGCTCGATCCGCCCCGCGCCGAGGCGCCGCGCACCCGCGGGAGCGGTCAGGCCGTCGTCGAGCTCGACGCCGCCACGGAGACGGGCGAGCGCCTCGGGCGAGGGCGTTCCCTCCACTTCTGCCTCGTAGACCTTGGACACCCCGTACCGGGGATGCGCGAGACGATGAGCGAGATCGCCGTCGTTCGTCAGCAGCAGGGCACCTGTCGTGTCCACATCGAGACGGCCGACCGGGACGACACGTGGCTCGTCGGGGACGAGATCGACGACCGTGCGCCGTCCCTGCGGGTCGCGCGCCGTCGTGACGACACCCGCCGGCTTGTGCAGGAGGACGTGGGCAAGTCTCTGCCGCTGCACGCGTGCGCCGTCGACCTCCACCACGTCGTGCCGCCCCACCACGGTGCTCAGCTCACCGGGAGCGCCGTTGACGCGGACGCGGCCCGCGCGGATGAGCTCGTCCGCACGTCGGCGGGAGGCGACCCCGGCTCGCGCGAGGAAGGCGTTCAGGCGCACCGCGGCATTGTCGCTAGGGTGTCGCGGCCGTGAACCAGATCGACGTGTGGAAGGACAGGCTCGCCGAGCTCGCGGTCTTCGGCGCGAACATCCAGCCCGGACAGCTCGTCGCCATCACGAGCTACATCGGCAAGGAGGACGTGACCCGCCGGATCACGCGCGCGGCATACGAACGGGGTGCGAAGTACGTTGACGTCCTCTACTTCGACCAGTGGCTGAAGCGCGAGCGTGTCGCGCACGCCGCCGAAGACACGCTCGACTTCGTTCCGCCGTGGATGACGGAGCGCCTGTTCTACCTCTCGGACGAGCACGCGGCACGAATCTCGCTCTCGGGGCCGCACGCGCCACGCGCGCTCGAAGGGCTCGATCCGGCGCGAGCAGGCAGGGACCTCCTCCCGTACCTCCCGGAGACGGGTGAGGTGGTCAACCGCATGACGACGAGCTGGAACATCGTCCCCGTCCCGACGCCCTCCTGGGCCGATCTCGTCTACCCCGAGCTCGACGGCGACGAGAGGTACGAGCGGCTGTGGGAGGACGTCGCACACATCTGCCGCCTCGACGCGGACGATCCGAACGAGGCGTGGATGGAGCGATCGGCCGAGCTCAAGGCGAACGCGCAGCGACTCACGGATCGGCGCTTCGACGCCGTGCGTCTCCACGGCGCAGGGACCGACCTCACGATCGGCCTGTTCCGCTCGGCGCACTGGGCTGCCGGCGACCTCGAGACGGTCGACGGCCGCCGGCACTCCCCCAACATCCCCACCGAGGAGGTCTTCGGGACGCCCGATCCCGAGCGCGTCGATGGCTATGTCTCGGCGACGATGCCGCTCGAGCTCTCGGGCTCGATCATCGACGGCATCCGCATCGAGTTCGAGGGCGGCCGCGCCGTGAAGATCGACGCGTCCTCGGGAGCCGACGCCCTGCGGGCGGTCGCCGCCCGCGACGACGGTGCGTCACGCCTCGGCGAGATCGCCCTCGTCGACGGCGAGGGTCGGGTCGGCCCGCTCGGGCGCGTCTTCTACGACACGCTCATCGACGAGAACGCCGCGAGCCACGTCGCGCTCGGCGGCGGCTACGAGCACCCCGTCGACGACCCGGCCGAGCGGCAGCGGATCAACAAGAGCAAGGTGCACGTCGACTTCATGATCGGAAGCCCCGAGCTCGACGTCGACGGGATCACGCTCGACGGCCAGCACGTGCCGGTGCTCCGCGCCGGCACGTGGCAGGTGTGACGCCGCCCTAGGAGGCTCGCGCCTCGGCGACCTCGAGCAACCGCTCGCGGAGCTCGCCGGCATCCGCACCGAGATCGTCGAGCCGTGGAAGCGCCGCGAGGCTCTCGAGACCGAAGACGCGCTCGAAGAGCGGCGTCGTCCGATACCGCACGGCTCCGCCGGGGGCGCTCTCACGCCCGGCTTCCGTGATGAGGCCGCGCTCGACGAGGCTCGCGACGGCCGAGTCGGCTGCGACACCGCGGATCCGCGCGATATCCGGGCGAGAGCACGGGCCGAGGTACGCGACGATCGCGAGCGTCTCCAAGGCAGCTCCGGAGAGCCCGCGTTCCACGGGCTGCTCGAACAGGCGCGCACACGCGTCGGCGGACTCGCGGCTCGCGCGATACGCGTAGCCGCCGGCGACGTCCTCGAGCACGATGCCGCTGCGTCCCTCCGAGTAGCGCTCTTTCAAGAGGCCGATCGCAGTCTCGACACGCTCCGGATCGTCCCGCGTCGCCTCGGACAGCTCCTCGATCGAGAGCGGAGCGGACGCCACGACGAGGAGCGCCTCGACCGTCCGAGCGAGGCGATCGACGGGGTTGGCGGAGATCAGGCGGAGCGTGCTTTCCATTCGGTGATCCTTTCGCTGTCGGCTCTGGAAACCCTTATCGGGGCGAACGGCTGCGCCTGGCTCAACGAGATCTCACCCGCCTTGCGCAACTCGAGCAGGGCGAGAAGCGCAACCGCCTGCTCGACCCTCGACAACCCCTCCACCTCGGTGTCGAAATCGAAGAGACGGCGTCGGGAGAGGAGCGCGCGGAACCGTTCGAGAAACTGCGCCACCGGCGGGAAGCGGAGGGCCATGTGCCCGAGGGAGACGGTCGGAGGCGGCACCGCGAGCGCGCGGATGGCCGCGCCCAGCAGCGCCGGATCCTGCGGTGCGAGCTGGCGCTCGGGCCGCGGTGCAAGCGGCGCCGGCCCAAGTCGGAAGAACCGGTCCTGCTCGCTACCGAGCCGCTCGAGGAGCCAGGCCGCCGCCTCCTTCATGCGCCGGTACTCGGCGAGGCGCCGTGCCAGCTCCTCGGCGGCCTCCTCGGGCTCGAGCTCGCCGAGCTCGGCCGCCTCCTCGGGGAACAGCCCTCGCGCCTTCAGCTCCAGGAGCGCCGACACGAGGACGAGAAACTCCCCGCAGGCCTCGAGGTCGAGCTCGTCCCGAGCGGCCATGTGCTCCACGAAGGCGAGAACGATCGCCGCGATGTCGATCTCGCGCGGCTCCAGCTCCTCCTTCAGGAGCA
>Ga0070674_100002307_pt1 | contig 10535 bp, 10 predicted proteins | sample KBSM33metaG_FD_65344 | JGI IMG/M metagenome (GOLD analysis project Ga0070674, IMG submission 65344) | Miscanthus rhizosphere microbial communities from Kellogg Biological Station, Michigan, USA - KBS M3-3 metaG | ecosystem: Host-associated > Plants > Roots > Rhizosphere > Soil ...
AAATCAGCAATACGCCTGCGAACTTGCGACGAAACATAAATGAACTTCTCCAGAAGATTGAATTAGGTCGAATTATTCGAACGTTTTTTTATATCACAAATATTAGAAATGCTTTAGCCGGCCTATTGAAACAAAAAGGCCGGGCAGACTGCCCGGCCGCGTAAAGGGAATCTAAAGTGAATTAATGAATCACGATCCCGAATCCGATCCGGAAATTGTTCTGGGTCCTGCTGGAAAGATCCAAATTCTCTACACCACCATAAAAGATCGGGTTGTAGTCCAGCTGGATCACGCGAATATCTACACGAGGATGAACCCGTACGTCAATTCCGCCGCCAAACACCATCGCAAAGCTGCTGGTGCTTTCGCTAATACCCGTAGAAGAAGTGCCTTCGAGGGGGTTTATCTTTAAGTCACAACCCTGTGTGCAGCGGATCCTTTCGTTCGCTACGCCGGCAAGAATATGAGCGAAAGGCTTGAATCTTGGGCCATCGACCTCATTGTTCTTTATCTGAACTCCACCGAGGTATTGATTAACTCGCAGTTTTAGATCGGTCTGGTCGCTAAAGTCGGGCAGCAGTGCCCTTCCGGTCGTCGAATAATCGAATTTTATACCGATCATTTTTGAGACATTACCTGTTAGCGAGGCATTAAAGCCGTGAGCGGTGATTCGATTGTCGAAGATGTCCTCTCCGATCGCATCGTTGACCTCACCAAGACCGGTGGATATGTTGTGAAACTGATATCCACCAAAAAATTCGACTCTGCGAATGTCCTGTGCTGTTGTGGCTAAACCAGTAAGCACAATGAACCCCGCGATCGCGATTATGCAAAAAATATTCTTAATACCCATTCTAGGCTCCTTGAAAATGTGAATTTCTACCTTTCGGAATTATTGTTAATTTCGATATTCACCAGTAAATCGCAAAATCATTTGATTGATTTTAGGTAGAAGAAGGGATTCTGACTGGTGAACACCAAACAGAAAAACTCTATCGAGTTGCAAGGGCAATGTCAATAAGTTTTTTGCCTACGTTATTTAAGGATATTTATCTCAAGTCGTTTCGAGGCATTATTTTGTGGTCCATGTCAGCGTGTAACCGGGCGGAACGTTCTTAACTACGAGGCTGCTTTTCTTCTCTTTTCCATAACGATTTCGCATAAGCTCGCGGAACTTGATCGCTGAAGGAAGGTAATAGCCGTGGGCGTATTGCAGGGTGCGAAATTCACAGCCGAGCTGCATGAATTTGTCCACTTCGTCGAGAACGCCATTGCGGACGTCGGCCGGGAGCGAGACGAATGGAAGACAGCAAACGATATACCCTGCCTTTCCTAAGCCAGACCGTTCGTGTATCAACTCCATTTCCATTGCGTTTCCGCAAACAATGTTCATTTCGGGAAAATTCCGACGAAGGAGTTTAACGAGGTCGGCATCGAGCTCGACACCGATATAGGAACGCTCGTCTGGCACGATGTCCTGGAGAAACTTGGTTATCGCTCCGGTACCCACGCCGAGCTCGATAACGATGTTTTCAGCGGACGGCTCGATCCCTTCAAGCATCTTCATTGCTAGCTCTGGCGAGCTTGGCGTTATCGAACCTACTTTTGTCGGATTCTTCAAAAACGCCTGAAGAAATTCGATATTTTCGTTCATCGCGAAAGACACCTATACCGTAGGTGAGACTTTTTCCGCATCTGCGGATGCTACTTCGGCGTTGCTGACAGCCATTCTATAATCACAATCTTCATTTTTGCAATATCGGAACGTGCCGTCTTTTTTCGTTGTCTTTTCGAGCAAGATCGGCGAACTGCATTGTGGACATGTTTCCTTGACCGGCTTGTCCCAATAAACCTCGTCGCATTTCGGGTAATTTACGCAGCCATAAAAGATCTTGCCCCGGCGTGATTTCTTTACCGCGATCTCGCCGCCATCTTTCGGGCATTGTATGCCGGCAACTACGTCTCGCTTTACGTAATCGCACTTCGGATAGTTCGAACAAGCTGTGAACTCGCCGAAGCGGCCGTGACGCCGAACAAGATTCGCTCCATCCTTCGGGCAAAGTTCGTCGAGTTGAACCGGCGGCGGCGTGGGTTTTTCGTCGCCTTTTGCGATCTTGCGGATGTTCTTGCATTCGGGATAACCCGTGCATCCATAAAACGAGCCGAATCGGCCCTTTTTCAGGGCCATTTCCTTGCCGCAAAGCTCGCACGGCGGGATCGCTTCGGCTTCGCCGGTGCCCTCGCTGTTGCCCTCGGCATCCTTCTTACTTGATACCTCACGCGTGTTCTGACACTCGGGATAGGTTTCGCACGCCAAGAATTGTCCGAAACGTCCGAACTTGATGACCATTCGCGAACCGCATTTCTCGCAGACCTCTTCGGTCGGAATGGCCATTTTCTTCTTGCCCTTTATGTTCTCGGTCGCGTGTTCCAGGTCTTTCGCGAACTTGCCGTAAAACTCACGCAACGCATCCTGCCACGCAAGCTTTCCGTCCTCGATCTCATCGAGTTCCTCTTCCATTCGCGCCGTATAAGCTGAACTGAAAATGTCATTAAAACTTTCAAGAAGCAGATCGTTTACCGTCGTTCCAAGAGGAGTCGGATGAAAACGGCTTTCGATCTTTTCGACATACTCGCGATCTTGGATCGTTGTCATGATCGCCGCGTAGGTCGACGGGCGGCCGATGCCCTTTTCTTCAAGCGCCTTTACTAGAGTCGCCTCTGAATAACGCGGCGGCGGCTCGGTAAAATGCTGCTCGGGCGTTATCGAATTCAGCTTCAGCGTTTCGCCTTGCTGTACCGCCGGAAGGTTTCGCTCTTCGTCTTCGTCATTCTTTTCTTCGGCACGTTTTGTTTCCGCGGCCTCTTCGTAAACTTTCAAGAAACCATCGAATTTGAGAACGGAACCGGTTGAACGGAATGTAAATCGGCCTGCCTTGATATCAATGGTCGTTTGGTCGAATATCGCAGCCATCATTTGCGATGCCACGAATCGCTGCCAGATCAGACGGTAAAGCTTAAGCTCGTCAGGTCCGAGTTTATTCGCCAAACTATCCGGCGTTCGCCGGACATCGGTCGGGCGGATCGCTTCGTGCGCATCCTGCGCATCCTTTTTCGATTTATATATGTTGGCCTTGGCAGGAAGATAAGAATCGCCGTATTCCGAGCCGACAAAATCGCGAACCTCGTTCAATGCCGCATCCGAAACACGCGTCGAATCGGTACGCATGTAGGTGATCAAACCGACCGCGCCTTCCGTTCCCAGCTCGATGCCCTCGTAAAGCTTTTGAGCGACCATCATGGTCTTCTTTACAGGGAACCCGAATTTGCGAGACGCGTCCTGCTGCAGTTTCGACGTAATAAAGGGCGGCGTCGGGTTTCGCTTGCGCTCCTTTGTCGTCACCGTATCAACCACGAAGTTTTCTTTCGCAGCCTCGTCGACGATCTCGTTAGCCTGCTCACTCGATTTTACGTGAACCTCGGTGGGCTTAAGATCGTCGTCAAACTTTCCGCTCTTAATGGTCTTGTCCTCAATACGGTAAAGTTTCGAATCGAAATTCGGCGGTAACGCCGCCGACAGGTTCGCGATGATCGACCAATATTCGGTCTTTACGAACGCTTCGATCTCGCGTTCGCGTTCCACGACAAGCCGTACGGCAACCGTCTGAACCCGGCCTGCCGAAAGACGGCCGCCGATCGTTTTCCAGAGTATCGGAGATACTTTATAACCAACTAGACGATCAAGGATACGGCGCGCCTGTTGGGCATCTACAAGATCTCGGTTTACCTGTTTCGGCTCCTTAAAAGCGTCCTGGATCGCGTTTTTCGTGATCTCGTTGAACATCACGCGGTAAACGCTCTGGTTTCCTTTTTTTGGAACGATCTCTTCGGCGAGGTGCTGACAGATGGCCTCGCCCTCGCGGTCAGGGTCGGCGGCGAGATAGATCGCTTCACTCGCTTTGGCTGCCTTCTTCAGTTCAGAGACGATCTTTTTATTATTGCGTTTCTTTGTATCCGGAATTACTTCATACGTCGGCTCGAAATTATTATCGATGTCCACGCCAAGGTCCTTCGCCGGAAGGTCCTTGATGTGCCCGATCGAGGCGAGCACGGTATAGTCGTCGCCGAGATATTTATTTATAGTTTTCGCCTTTGCAGGCGATTCTACGATTACTAGATTTTTACTCATTGCAAAAAAAATATGTCAGAGCATATTTACGCTCTGACGTTCTGACTTCTAACACCGAATTAATAGCCGTGTCAATCGCCGATAAATGTTAGATGCAATTTCGAAGGCCCACGGCCAAGGGAGTTTCCAGTATAGAAAACCTGTCAAGCCCCCGCGCTGTCGGTTAGCTTTTTTCCAGCGGGCGGGCCGCGATCATTTCACGCGCTTCGTCTAAAGTAAGGCCCAGAAACTCGCTTTCCAGCCATTCTTCTTTAGCCGGGTCATATTGATATAGGTCGTGAGCTTCGTCCTTATTTCGGTCCAGCCCGACCGTTACGCGCATCGTCTTTTTGGATCTGGTGACCATCTCACCGGAATCGTCTTCCGCGAATCCGATCGAGACGCTTTCAGATTCCAGATCGATAGCCGCATCCGCAATGACGCCGCTTCGCACCGGCTTGAAATGGGCAAGATCGCTTTCGAGCTGCTGTTCGCTAAGCTGCGGGTCGATACCGTAGATTCGCCGATATTCAAGACACCGGTCGCTGCCAGCTTCAAAAACGCGGCAAATATTAGGCCGGTCCTCGTAGATCGTACATCCAACGCTTTCGCCCAGCGTTCCCGCAAGGTTAATGCAGTGTCCAGTCAAAAGGTCTCGCCCGATCACTCGATCAACGACGACGTCTTCGACCGTGATCTCCCAATATTCCTCTAGCCTTTTCTCTTCACCACGCGGAACGGTCACCACCAATGGTAATGAACAACAGACACCGCAGGTAACGCATTCGGGCGGTTCCTCCCTCGAGCGTTTACTTACGCTCGAATTACGGTAGGGCGATGCATCGGCGATCGGCATCTGCTCCTTTAACAACCGCGACCTGTGGGCCGTGTTCATCTCACTTATCAGATCGTTGTACTCCGATCTTGGATAGCGAGTGATCTGGACAGGCTTATTCATTACTTTTTACCGAAAAAACGAATGATGCGAGATCTGCGTTGCTAAATTCGACGTGCGTAATTTTTGCCGGGCAACACGCGGATCAGGTCGCGGATATCGAGCGCGACGAGTGCCGAGTTAAGGTCGCCGAACGAGAGCCCGCTGGTTTCGAGCAGCACATCTATGTGGATCGAATCATCGACGGGCAGCAGCGGCCAAATCCGCTTCTCGTTCTCGTTCAGATCGGCCGGCATTAGACCCTGCGGCTGCGGTGCATGGCCGTTCGCCTGTTGATCGATCTTCGGCGGCAGGATCGACGCGGCGATCTCGCTCGGCAACTCGGCGACGACATCCTGCCATTGCTGCACGAGCTTTGCCCCGGCTTTGATCAGGTAATTCGTTCCATACGAATTGCCGGACGTTATATTGCCCGGCACCGCCATCACCTCGCGGTTTTGTTCCGTTGCAAGCCTCGCAGTGATGAGCGAGCCGCTTCGTTCTGACGCTTCGACGATCAGCACGCCAAGGCTCAGGCCGCTTATGATCCGATTGCGGTAGGGGAAATTATCTTTCAGGGGAGGAGTCCCAAGCGGAAACTGCGAGACAACTGCACCGCCCGTATCCAAAATTTCTTTTACAAGCCGCGTGTTCTCGCGCGGGTAAACGTTGTCGATGCCGGTTCCGAGCACCGCGATCGTTTTACCGGCACCTCGAATTGCACCCTTATGAGCCGCCGCGTCGATGCCCCGCGCAAGGCCCGACACGATACAAATGCCGCGTGATGCGAGATCGCGCGCAAGCATCTCCGATGCGTTCTCGCCGTAGGTCGAACACATCCGTGAACCGATCACGGCAACGCATGGCAGTTCGAGACAAGCCTGCCACTCGCCTTTAACGTACAGCGTAATCGGCGGGTCGGCGATCTCTCGCAGCATGGCAGGATAACTTCCATCGTCGAGAATCAGGACGTCGCCGCCGAGAGCTTTTACATTTTGAAGCTCCTGGACCGCCTTTTCTTCAAACTCGCGTTTTAGAATGCTCTCGATCGTCTCCGGCTTGAGCCGCAGAGATTCAAGCTCGGTCCGCCGCGCCTGAAAAACGGCATCCGCCGACCCGAACCGCTCAAGCAGCTTCGTCGCCGCCCGCGGCCCGATCCCAGGCGTCATATTTAAAGCAATCCAACTTTGCATATTTTGGATTTTAGATTTTGGATTTTGGATCCGCGAATCTGCGCGCCCGCATCGTTTTGATCGACGACACCGTCATCGCGAGAATCTCGTTTACGTCCGAGTAGAGCTTCGACAATTTCTTTTCAGCGACGATCCCCGAATCGTTAAGCAACTCCAGCCAATACAAGCATTCATCCGCCTCCTCCTCGACGATCGAAAGCTTGTGAATCAAATCCGCCGATGATTTTGCTCGACACGCCGCGCGGTAGTTCGCACCAACTGACGTGCCCGAACGAAGAAGTTGCTTACCAATAATTTGTGCCGAGCTGGCAGGCGGCAGCGAATCGACGAGCTTTATTATTCGTAATGCAATTTCTTTTGTTCGTTTCTTGAATTCTAATTCTGTCATTAAAACCGTTCCGAGGAATCTTCGGACAAATCTAAAATCCAAAATCTAAAATCCAAAATCAATTGGCGGAGGCGTGTGGGAGTCGAACCCACCCAAGACAGCTCTCGCTGCCTCACAGACGGTTTTGAAGACCGCGCCCATCACCGGACAGGATGCGCCTCCACAGACTTAGTGTAATTGGGAAAAAACTCGTGTGGACCGAGCCATTCCTTTTTTTCTATTTGTACAAGAGTCTTTTCCCTAAATGATGTCTTGTCAATTGCTCGTGCGATTTCAACGGCCCGTTCAACATCAGCCTCAGCAACTACCAAGGCCAGATTGCTAAGTAAACGGTCCGTCTTCCAACCCTTCATTTCAGTTATGGATGCCCATATACCTTCGAAAACCGTTTCTCGCAGGTCTTCAATTGAGAAAACAGCTTCATAAAGTAAAAAAAGAGCATCGGCTCGGCTTACTGGGTTCTCTTCCCTACGAATGTCATCCAAGCATTTTTGAACAAGTTCTTGGAGTTCACCGTTCCCGCGCTTTGCGATTGCACGAATGATCCACGCGGAGCAAGAGACCCTTCGGTTTGGATTAGGCAGTTTATTAGCCGCGTTGAACGCTTCTTTCGCCAATCGACGAAATGTAGGTTTCGCACTTGTGTGCCAAGCGACCATCGCCAATGCCTGACAACGGTACCAATCATCAGAAATCGTCGATGCAAAACGAGCTGCCTCGACCGCGTCTGTCTTGGCCATCTCCCAAGTTTTGGATCTGGGATCAAGGGGCATTCAGCAATGCAACGATCAAAGTCGCGCGCTTCGCAATATCGCTCACCAAAATATGTTCCTGCAGTGTGTGAGCACCGTCGCCTTTGATACCGAGGCCGTCGAGCACCGGCACGCCGAGTGCGGCGACGAAGTTGCCGTCCGAAGCGCCGCCGACCTGTGTTTCCCCCAGATCGTAGCCGAATGACGTCGCTGCGTTTCGTGCTTTTTCATAAAGCGAGATCACGGCAGGGGTGCGTTCAAGCGGCGGGCGATTCACGTTGCCCAATATCTCGAGCGTCACGCGTTCGTCAAACGGTTTCAAGGCATATATCTCTTCGTATACCCGCTCGGCTTCATTTAGCGAAGAGAACCGCACGTCTACGGTGCATTCTGCGAATTCCGGGATCACGTTGGTTGTCGTGCCGCCCGCGGCAGTGCAAACATTTACGGTCGTTCCTAAGTCTGGAGCATTAAACGTTTGTAAATGCCCGATCTGCCGTGCGATCTCCAAAATCGCGCTCGCACCCTTTTCCGGTTCGAGGCCTGCATGTGCCGGAATGCCGTGAGCACGAAGCGTGTACATTCCGGTCCCCTTTCGCGCGGTTTTGACGCTGCCGTTTGACGACGGTTCAAAAACGAAACAATGGTCGGCATGTTCGGCTTCCTGCTCGATCAGCGGCCGGCCGGTCGCGCTGCCGACCTCTTCGTCGCATGAGATCACAACAGTGATCGGCCGCGCGGGCCGTGTTCCGGTTTCCTCAAAAAATCGGATCGCCTCGATCATCAAAACGATGTTGGCCTTCATATCGAAGATGCCGCATCCGAAGAGTTTATCGTTCTCAAATCGCGTTGGATTACGTTCTTTTGCACCGAATGGATGAACCGTGTCGGAATGGCCGATCAAAAGGACCGGCTTATTCTCGCCCGGAAACGCGCGAACGATAATATGATCGCCATAACCTTCTGCCGGCACGCGTTCGATCTGCAAGTTGCTGCCCGTGTCGCGAAAAGCTTTCTCGATCCAATCGACGACCGTCCGACTTCGCACGGCGTCGTACGACGGCGATTCGATGTCCACGATCTCGCGGATCGAGGCGACGACTGCCTCCGTCCTGCTTTCGAAATAGCTAAGGATTTCTTTTGGATCCATTCGGTTTAATTTGGCGCGACCGAAGGCGCCGGGCCGCCAAAGATCGAATTAAGCGTGTCTGCGACACGATAGCCTGCCAGAGCGATCTGGCGCTCGGCGATGTTGAAAGCAGCTTTCTGATATTTCTGCGACGGCATTTCAAAACGCTTGAGGTCGGGCGTAAAAACCGCGGTCGTCGCCAGCATAAATCCTTCCTGGTGCCAGGCGTCGTAATTTCCGAGCTTTAGCATGTTAGAAAATTCGGAATACGGATGCTCTTTCATCATCTTGTCCCCGACCGATCGGAAGTAATCAAATTCGCACTGCCCCTGTTTCAAAGGAACGCTGCGAATAACGATGCCGTCCCAGAATGAATGCAAATTGTATTGCTTGTCACGGGGAGTGCCTTCGGGCGTCAGCAAGAAAAGGTTGCCGCCCTGGTCGCCCTTTGGCTCGGTTGCCGTTACACGGGCCGAGTTGTGCAACGGTTGATGCATGTCGCCGGCGAGATGCAGAAACCACGCGATCGCGATGGCCTTGTCTGCGTCCGATGCCTTCGGATCACGCATCATTTTGTCCGCATCGGCGATCTGGATCAGGGCCTGCCCACCGTCTTCGGGCATCTCGATCTTCTCTACTTTGCCGTTCACTTCCTTCCAAAACGTGTCCTGATAATGCCAATTCGAATGGTGGTATTTTCGATAACGAACCGCGATCGAACGTTCGCGAATCGCGTCGGCCCACGTAGGAGCCCAAACAAATAATTCCATCTTCCGGGTCGCTTCCGGTTCAATGCCGTAGATCGAATACAAGGCGGAGATCTGCGAGTCTTCCGGTGCCGCACGAAGTATCCGCACGACGGCCTCGCGCGCCTGCGGCGTCATACGCTGCCAGGCAATATAGCCCGTGAGCTTGTGCCCTTCGTCATGCCAGGCGAGTACCGGCGTACACATTGCAAGAATTAGAGCCAGTGAGAGCGAGTGCCTGAAAGGGGTACGGCGCATTTATCGATATCTCCGGGTCGGCGAATCTTTTCCGTTGATTCTAACGAATTCGATGATTAACCCAAAACGCGGTGGTTTAGGCCGCAAACGTACTATTGATTACAGACGAACTTTTTTGTTGGATGAATCATCTAAACGAGTGCAAAACTCTCCTTGTGCAAACGTTCTATTGGTGGCGAACAAGTACGGTTCTTTTGAACCGTAGGGAGGCAAATCGATTATGCAGGCAATTTTAGATCAGGAAATGATCGCTGACGCGCTTAACTGGGAAGGCGAGAATTCTTTAGGGGAAAAGATCGGCTTCTTTGGAAAAGTGTTCGGCTGCTGGCATAAGCGGATGAGCCGGCCCGTAACGCGAAACCGCGCTACGTTTCGCTCGTGTATCGATTGCGGAGCACGAAGAAAGTTTGATATGGAAAGTTTCCGAACTTCGGGACCTTTCTATTATCCTCCAACGGTGAAGGCGGACCCGTTTCGCCAGGGCACCTAAAATCCAGTCCTCATATCCATCCAGAAATACCTACCGGGTGCGGTCTTCCAAAAGGCTCGCACCCTTTAATTTTTTCGCGCTGCGAAGGTGTCAGTAGCCCGACTGTTAAGGAGGGCGCTCCTAACGGTAACCAGCTCTGCTCGACGACGAATCAAGCGATATTTAGTTTTCACCCTGCTCGTACTTTACATAAGCAACAGCTTCATTGATCTGTTCGGCCGTCCAAAGATATTTCGTACTTCCATGCCTTGACCACAATTTATCGGATCCCGAAACCACTCCCGCGCTTCTCAGCGCTCGCGTCGAATATGCTTTGACGGCGGTCATTAATTTCTCGGGTTTATATCCCGCGCACGAAACCACAACATGAACATGGTTGGAGCGCGCGTTAAGAGCATAAAGTGCGACGGTCATGTAAGTGCAAACTTGAGCGATTGCTGATTCGGTTATCTGTCTTTGTCGCTTGTTCATTCGAAA
>Ga0070674_100002308_pt1 | contig 10535 bp, 9 predicted proteins | sample KBSM33metaG_FD_65344 | JGI IMG/M metagenome (GOLD analysis project Ga0070674, IMG submission 65344) | Miscanthus rhizosphere microbial communities from Kellogg Biological Station, Michigan, USA - KBS M3-3 metaG | ecosystem: Host-associated > Plants > Roots > Rhizosphere > Soil ...
GTTCGTTCAGCGCGCGCACGACATCGTGCGCGGCCGCCAGATTCTCATCCCGATACAGCTGCCGGCCAGACAGCGATACCAGATGCGACGCATTCAGCCGCGTGTGCTTCGCGTTGATCGTGACGAACATCTGCACGATGTGGTCTTCGGGCAGCTGGTCGAAGATGATGGCCGGCACCGTGAACCGCTCATCACCGAACGACTCGAGTGCCGCATGCAGCGCGAGAAGCCGATGCTGTCCGTCGATCGCGCGCAGGATGCCCTCGCGCTCCGGCACTTTCAACGTGCCAACAAGGCTGTCGGGCGTCGCGGGCTCGAACCGAAGTCGCTCATCACACGAGATGATGACGGCGCCGGCAATCGACGGCAGATCGCGCGCCTGCCGGCACTGCTCGTAGTACTGCACCAGCTCTTCGATCTTCCGGCGGATGATCTGGCGCTGGTACGACTTCTCGCTCGACGCGATCCGCCGTTCGAGCAGGTCCCAGTTAATCTTCGCGGCCGGACGACGGCCACCGCGCACGGGCTGGTGGGCCTGATCGCCGTACCGCAGCACCTCGAATCGGACCAGCTTGTCGATGTCGTTCGCCGTGAGCGACGCCTGATAGAACTGCACACCGAACTGCTGCATCCGAATGGCCGCAACGTTGATCATGGCGAAGTCCGTACGGCTCCTCCGGGGGGAGTCCCGGGGCACGCTGAATCGGGAGATTCTACCGGCGGGAGACGCGGAATCTCAACCGCCCCGCTCTCAACCTGCTGAGGTAGCCTGCGGACTGGACCCTCCGAGGCGTGGCGCGGAGCCCAGCCGGCTCAGCAGGCGGTCCTTCAGGCGGATGGCCAGAATCATGAGAATGCACATCGCGACATTGGCCAGGAGGACCTGCTCGAGAGACAGGGCGCGGCGAAGGGGCGTTGCCAGAACGCCGTACACCATTTCCACGTGGATCCAATAGACGAATAAGGAGTTCCTGCCAAGTTCCACCATCGGGCTCCAGCCGTGCCGCCAGGGACGCATCTCCCAGGCATAGGAGGCCGCCAGTCCTGTTGTCAGGACACCTACGCGCAGGAGGAAGAACGTCGGCGACGTCGTCCAGAACCTGGAGTCGGGATAGAGCATCGGCTGGAAGGACAGGGTGTAGCCCGCGGCCGCAAGCGCGACGCCGGCGCCCCCAAAGCCTAGGGCGGCGACACCGAGTCGTCCTGCGCGCCAGGCGGCTGCCACGGTCAGGCCGGCCACGGCGCCCGCGGTGACGAATCCGCTCCAGGGAAAGAACGCGAAGTTCGACAGCCCTGGAAGCGGCCGGATGTAGGCCTCCACGGCGTCGGGCAGTCCCGCCACGACCGACCACGTGCGCACGAGCGGGGTCACCATCGCAATCGCCACCGTGGCTCCGGCCAATGCGCCAATCCTTCCCAGCCGCGTTGGGCCGAGCTGCCACAGCCAGGCCGCGAGCACTATCGACGGACCCATCACATTTAGGATGTCGACCTTCAGGAGTCCGTGGACGCTGGCGCCTGGATTGAGCAGGTAGGACTGGAGCCGGAACAGAAACGCGAGGCCGAAAATTTCCCATCCGCGCCGTCGAACCGATCGCGCCGCCGCGCGCGCATCGCCGCTGCGCCGTTCGCGTGACTCCGCCGCGAGGGCGACCGCGACGCCCGCGAGAAACAGAAACAGGGGCGCACCCATTCCGCCGACGATCAATGCGCGGCCGAAGTCGGGGGTGCTGCGATCCGCGACCCGCGTCCACGCGTCCACCGTGTGGGCCTCGATCATGACGAGGACCGCCATGCCGCGCAGCCAGTCGAGCCAGTCAAGACGCGATCTGGTGGCGGGAACGGGATCTGACACGGAATGCCTCCCGCTAGGCAGGTGGACGCGAGGCGATGCTCGTGGTCACGTCGAGAGGAATGTCTTCGCGAAGCGAGTTCCAGACCGAACAGTACTTCTCACGGGACAGCCGCAGCGCGCGATCGAGCTGCGCCTGCGGAATGACGCCTTCGAGCTCGAACGCCATGTGCACGCGCGTCAGGCGATGAGGCTCGGCGTCCGCGCGATCGCCCGTGAATCGCACGCGGCAGGCGTCCACCTGCAGACGCGACCGCGTGAGTATGTGGATGACATCGACCGCCATGCAGCTTGCCGTGGCCGCGGCCAGCAGCTCCACGGGCGAGATGCCCGCTTTGCCGTTGCCGTCGGTGACGATCGATCGTCCGCCGGCCGCGTCAATGCGGAAGACGAGATCGCCGGTCCACTCCAGGGAGATCGATGTTGGAGACTTCATACTCGGTCTGCGGTCTGCAGTCTTCGGTCCTCAGTCTTCGGTCTTCGGTCTTCGGTCTGCGGCCGGCGTTCGCTACGAACTACGAACTACGAACTACGAACTACGGACTACGGACTACGGACTACACACGTCAGTACGCGGGTCCGAGCAGCACGGCGTTGGCGAAGAGCAGTTCTGTGGCTTCCGTGAACGCTCGGAAGTTGGGATCCTCGGCGAACGCGACGAGGTGGCCGCGGCCGACTGGCTCTTCGATCAGGAACGCTTTCTGCGCGAGGCTCGCGCGTGCCTCGTCCCAGACGAGGCCGCCGGCGACCAGACGGTCCTTGGCGGCATACAACCCGACGTTGCGCCCTTTATCGAGCTTGATTGGCGCAAACACGCGCTGGCCTTCGACAAGGGCGGCGGTCTCGGCGTCCTGACCGGCGGTCAGCCAGTGCTCGTTGTCGAGCGTGACGCGCAGTACGGCCCCCGGTGTGTTCTCCGGCTGCTCGTGTTCGGGAGCAATTGCCTTTTCGAGATCGAACGGGCGGGAAGGCTCTTGAGGCTTCTTGTCCTTCTCCGGGGCATCGACGTCGGGTTTGCCGTCCCGCAGCTCGGTGTGCGTGTCGAGCAACCCGACTTTCTCGCCAGTCGCCCAACGAGACGCATCGGCGATGGTGATGAGCGTGCCGCCAGCCCGGATCCATTCTTTCAAATGCCGCACCTGATCGTCGGCAAGCGCCGACCCGTAGCTGCCTGACGGCATCACGATGACGTCGAACGATGACAGCTCGATGCGTCCGATCGAGCTCACGCGCACGGCCGTGACTGGCTGGTGAAATCGTCGCTCCAGGACGAAGCGCGCCCAGCCGGCCGATTGCGAGTACGTCGGCGTGTCCCACAACAGGAGCACGCGGGGCGCTTTCAACGGGACAACGTCGCTGCTGCCAAGTGAGGGGCCCTGATCCACCCACCCGGTGTCGATCGGTACGACCTCGACGTCTGGCGCGGCCTTGACGAGCGCGCCGAACTTCTCGATCGTCGTTTGATCGTTGTCCGACACGCGGACGATTGCGGTGCCGGCGGTGTACTTCCGGCCGCCCAGGGTGAAAGGCTCTGTAACGTGGCGCACCCGGACGCCTGCGGAGAGTGCCTGCGCGATGAGACTGGCCGCGTCGAAGCCCCACGGCACCAGGTACCCGACCTTCGCGCCTGCCAATTGGCGCGGAGCAGGCGCTGCTGCTCCGATTGGCGTCGCGCGCACGGACGTCGCGCGATCCAGCCCGGCGATCTCGACGCCCGACAGCAACGGCAGGCTCCATCCGGTGACGTCGTAGAACTGATCGCTCATCCGGTTGCGGCGGCGGCGATCCTGCTCTTTGACGAACGACTCCGGCTGCGGCACGTGCGCTTCGAGCAGATTGCGCACCAGGCGTCCGGACGGCTGGGCCGCGGACACGAGGAACGCTCCTGCCGCAATCGTCTTGCCCGGTGTCACCGCCAACGGTTCCGTCGTCTGCCGCACCTCGATCCCCTGGAGCACCAGCAGCTCCGCGAGCCGCCGTGCCTTCGAGGGATCGCGTCCAGGCACGAGGACGTAGTCATGCGGCGCGGTGCGTTCGCCGTCGGCCACAGCGCTTCGCCTGTACTCCAGGAAATCGCGCAGCAACTGTTCCCGGTGTGCTGCCGCCGTTTCCATGGTCGTCAGCGCTGCCGTGAAGTGCTGCACGACGCCATCGCGATACGTGAGCAGCGTACCGTCGCGGCGGCGATACACGAGGCCGCGCGCCGACGACTTCTCGTACGTCATGCCGACCGCGCCGTTGTAGATGGGCCACGACTCGCCGTAGCCCGGATAGAACGAGTCGTACAGCTGGCGAATGAAATAGGGGAACCCGCGGCTGTCGAATCGCGCCGCGTTGGCGCGGCCGAACGCTTCGAGCCAGCCGGCCTGCGTCTTGGTGATGTACGGATTCAGCGGATCCGCAGGAGGAGCGAAGTAATATGTGGATTCGCCGCCCATCTCGTGCAGGTCCACGACGACCTGCGGATGCCACGTGAGTCCGATCTTGATGCGGCCGAGCGTTTCAGGCTGCGACTGTGCGAACCAGTCGCGGTTCATGTCGAAGAGATAGTGATTCGAGCGGCCTCCGGGCCATGGTTCGTCGTGCTCGGCCGATACCGGATTCGGATCGGGATCGGCGGCTCGGCCCAGAAGCGTCTGCGAGATGAACCGCGCGCGACCGTCCGGATTCTGGAGAGGATCGATCAACACGACCGCGTTCTTCCTTACGGCGTCCATCGCCTGATCGTGCTCTGCCGCGAGCAGATGGTACGCCTCGAACAACGCGGCGTCGCACGAGGAAATCTCATTGCCGTGCACGGCATGCATCAGCCAGACGACGACGGGCAGCCGGGCGACGAGACGGTCCACCTCTGCCGGCGCGAGTCCACGAGGATCCGCAAATCGTGTCAGGTCAGCCGTGAGCTGGTCGATGGCGGCAATGCGCTCCGGAGACGCGATGACAAACAGATAAAGAGGGCGGCCCTCCCAGGTGCGCGCGTACTCGACGAGGCGGGTTCGGTCTGGTGCCGCGTCGTGCAGGGCCTTCAGGTAGATCGCGATGCCCTCGGGCGTCGTGATCTCGGCGCCAGGCTCGTAACCGAGGACTTGCTTCAGCGTGGGAATGGACGGGGAGTATGCGGCTCCTGGAGCCATGTCCTCCGCATGCGCGGAACCAGCCAGACACAGCAGGGCAACCAGCAGACGGACGAAGCGAACGGACAAGACAACCTCCGGCGGACGAACGTCAAAAGTGGATGAATTGCCGGCCCAAGTATAGCCGTCGGGATGAACCCGACGCTCGTGCTAAGCTCCAAGACATGACTCGCCTGCGCGTTTCTCTGCTCGCCGCCGTGCTGTCGATCGCCGTCGCTGGCGGAGCCGCTCGTGGGCAAGGCCAGGCGCAGGGCCAGGCGCCGGGACCGACCTTCAAATCGGGCACACAGCTCGTGCCGGTCTACGTGACCGTGACGGATACCGAACGGCACCTCGTTGCGGATCTGATCAAGGACGATTTCGACATCCTCGACAACGGCAAGCCCGTGCCCATCGTGCTCTTCGACGCGGAGGTGCAGGCGATTTCCGTGGTCACGATGCTCGACACGAGCGGCAGCATGACCGGCAGCCTCGATCTGCTGAAAGCGGCCGCCGGACAGTTTCTGATCCGGCTGCTGCCGCACGATCGAGGGATGGTCGGCGCGTTCAACGACAAGATTCAGTTCGTGTCGCCGCTCACCTCTGATCGCGACGATCTCGTGAGCTCCCTGCAGGACATCGGATTCGGCAATCCCACGCGACTCTACGACGCGATCGATGCGTCGCTCGAACAGCTCAAGCCGATCGAGGGCCGGCGCGTCGTGCTCATCTTCACCGATGGCGAAGACACGTTCAGCAAGATTGGATCGGGCCAGGTGCTCGATCGCGCACGAACCGAAGAAGTGATGATCTATTCGATCGGGCTGCAGAGCGTGTACTTCAACGGGCAGCGCCAGGTGCGGAGCCAGCCGGATCGCATCCTGAAGAAGCTGTCGGACGAAACCGGCGGCGGGTATTTCGAGTTGAAGCGAACCGACGATCTGGGCCCGACGTTCACGCGCGTGGCCCAGGAGCTGCACAGCCAGTACTCACTCGCGTTCGCGCCGGCGGCCGACGGCAAAGTGCACAAGCTCGAAGTCGTGATCAAGAAACCGGGCATGACCGCGCGCGCGCGGCGCAGCTACCAGGCACCCGGCGGCAAGGCCACGCAATAGCCAGTACACGGAGGAATGCGTTTCATCGGGCATTCACTCCGCGACGGGTTGTACTTGGGGTGTGTCGTACGAGCGAGGACGGACGAGCTAGGCGAGGACGGCCGCGACCATCACGAGCACGAGCAGCGCAGCAATTACCACTTCTGCACTACCTGAAAACGTCCAATCAAATCGACTCATTGGAGTACCTCCACACTGCTTAGACGGAGGCGCGTGGTATCAGGTTCGATACAACGAGTTGAATCCTCCCCGGTATGACCAATTCGCGAAACCATGTGCTATCGGCGCTCAAAACGGCGGGGCTCATCCCCGTCGTGCGGGCCGAGTCGTCCGACCGCGCCGTGCGTATTACAGAAGCGCTCGTGGAAGGCGGTGTCGGCAGCATCGAGATCACGATGACGGTGCCCGGAGCCTTCGACGTCATACGTGCGGTCAGCGAGCGCTTCCGCGATCGGGTGCTCGTGGGCGCCGGCACGGTCACGACGATCGCGCAGCTCGAGGGCGCGTTACATGCGGGCGCGCAGTTCATCGTGTCGCCAGCCGTCGTGCCTGATGTCATCCGCGGTGCGCGCGCACGTGACGTGGTGATGATGCCGGGGGCGTTCACGCCGACCGAGGTCCTGACCGCCTGGCAGCTCGGCGGAGATGTCATCAAGATTTTTCCTGCCAGTCACATCGGCGGCGCATCGTATCTGCGTGCGCTGAAGGGACCGTTCCCGGAGATTCCATTCTGTCCGACCGGCGGCGTCTCGCTCGACACGCTTGAAGACTTCATTCAGGCGGGGGCGGTGGCGGTGGGTGTGGGCGGCGAGCTCGTATCGAAGAAAGCCATCGACGCGGGCGACTACGCGACGCTCACCTCATTGGCGCAGCAGTTTGTCGCGGCGCTCGCGCGGGCGCGGGGGGCGGTAGGGCTTTGACGGTCTTCGGTCTTCTTCGACCCTTCGACGCTATTGCTTGAGATCGGTCTTGATCGCGTGAATCGCCACGAGCGCCTGCTCGCGGACGCCCTCGTCGGGATCCTGCAGCATGGCCCAGAGAGTCGGAATGAGCGATTCGGCCCGGCGGCCCAGCGACGCGATGGCACGTGCCGACGCCGCTCGTACTTCCAGATCGGGATCGTGCAGGGTGCCTGAGAGAATCTCGAGCAGGTCCGTGCGGCCACTCGCCACGTCTGGCAGCAGCGCCACGGCCTCGGCGCGCAGACCGCTGGCGTTGTCCTGAATCGTCTCCAGCACGATCCGCTGCGCTCGATCGTCTCCGCCCATCTGCGCCAGCGCGGCGGCGGCGTACAACCGCACTGCAGCATCACGATCGTCCAGCGCGGCCGACAGCGGAGGAACGGCGCGGCGGCCCGCCGGACCGCTTGCGATGAGCACCACTGCGGCGGACGTCCTGGCACCGGGATCTACATCACTCCGGATCGCCACGGCAGCCGCGTCGATGACGTCGCTCGCCGAGGGCGCGATGCGCGCGAGCGCGAGGCCCGCCGATCGCCGCACCACCGCCGCATCATCGTGCTGGAAGACGCGCAGCAGCGCCGGGACCGAGGCCGCGGCTGGCGGACCGATCTGCTCGAGCGCGGCAGCCGATACCTGACGGAGGTCCGCCGAGCGTTCGCCGAGGTTGGCCTGCAGCGCGGGCACGGCGGGTCCGGCGGCATCGCCTCCGTGCGCGATCGCAATCTGCGTGACGGCGTCGGCGGCACGCCGGCGCTCGATCGGATCATTCCCGCCGAGCGCCTGCATCCAGAAGCTGAGTGGACGCGAGTCCCAGGAAGGCTCGCCTGCTGCCGGACCGTCAGCGTGAACGGCTGCCGCCGCGCCCACGAGCAGCGCCGCAATCAGCCACGACATCCGAGATGGCATGGGGCCCCTGACCTGGAAACCGAGGCCGCACTATAGGAGCCGTGTGCGGCGGTGTCAAGGTGAGTGTTCGCGAGTTCACCAGTCGAGCCCGTCACGCAACGGGTCATCCTCGCTCGAACGGAATGTGTGATCCGCAATGATCCACGCGGCGGCCGACACTTCCGGATGAATCGCGTCGAAGTCCCCCGCGCGGGAGCGCCCCGCGATCCGTCCTGAGAGCGTGGGACCTGTCAGGCCCTCGACGACCACCTCCTGGTCGGTCGAGAGACCCATGGCGTCGAGCACGGCGAGCACGGCGCCCAGCGACTCAGCCGACGGTCCGCGAGCCAGTTCGCCGCTGGCACTGGCGTGCACGACGCGCAGCTGGGCCGATCCCGTCGCGGCAGGTCCAGTGAACACGATGCCCGCGAGCGATTCTGTGGACCGTCGCGATGGGTGTGCGAGCGCCACGCTCGCGTCAACGGCCGCGGCAATCGTGCGCGCGGCCGCACGAAAGTCCGCATGGCGCAACACGTCCATGGCCAGGCCCGCCGATTCGGTGTCTACGATGGCGTAGAACTGGCCGCTCCACGCCACGTCGACACGAATGGTCCTGGACGCAAACGGCAGAGGCACGCCACCCGCGAACACAAATGACGGCGGCCCTACGTACGACACGCCCGTCACACGCCCGTCCACGTTTGTCGTCACCGTCGCGTCGACAACACCGATCCCGGTCTGGACACGCACGAGACCCGCCTGCCGCGGGAGCAGCAACTGCCGCTCGAGCGCGATCGTGATGGCCGCAATGAGTCCGCAGCCCGATATCGGCACGAATCCGGACGAAGACAGCACGACCAGCGCGGCGTCTGCATCGCCGACCGATGGTGCGGCCAGGAGACCGAGCTGCTGGCCATCGTGTCCGCGGGGCTCACGCAGCAGCGCCAGCAGTCGCACGCCGTCGCGGCGCTTGAGCCACCGCGCCAGCTCCGCCGACGTCCGGCCCTGCGGCAGTGCTGCGCCCGCGGTAATCAGACGCAGCACGTTTCCGGCAACGTGGGCGTCGATGGCCGTCAGAGCCTCGAGGTCGTCAGTCATGTCGGTCCAATTCGGCTTCGGGCTTCGGACTTCAGGCTACGGGCTACGGGCTACGGGCTACGGGCTACAGGCTCTTGCAAAACATCGCGCAGTTCACGCCGCACTCCCCGCCTTCGCGCTCAATCCGCAATCCGCAATCCGAATTCCGAATTCGTGAGTGCCTCTTTGCCGGGTCAGCAGTGTCCTCTGCAGATCGCAGCGCAGCCAGCGGCCGTTCATTTTGCAGCAATTCTCGTGTGCGCGTCGTGGCGCGTCGCTTGCTCGCATGTCGCTACGGGTGCCAGCCCTCCTGGTGGAGAGTCAACGTGGCCAGACTTCCCTACGCTTCTGCGCTGCTGCTCGTCGCGGGCCTCGCGATGGCAGCACCTGCTGATGCGCAATGGCGCGGGGGTGGATGGGGGCAGCCGGGGTATGGCTCCGCTATCGACCGCGCGCGCGACATCGGCTTCCGCACGGGCGCCGAACACGGCGAACGAGATGCACGAAACGGACGGCGCTTCGATTTCGACGACTCGCGAGAGTACCGCGACGGCGACTCCGGCTTCGACGGACGTTGCGACCGCAACGACTACAGGCGCACGTATCGCGAGTCGTTCGAGCGAGGGTATCGCGACGGCTACGCTCGCGTGGCACAAAACGGCTGGCGTCCGGGGTGGCAGGACCAGTCACGCAATCCCCGCTACGACAGCAGCCCCAACTGGGGGATCAGCGGCTCAATCGGCTACGGCAGCTCCGGTGGGTACGGCGGCTACGGCGGATACGGACGCTGGAACTCTGAGGCCACCGAGCGCGGATACCGCGAGGGGTTCGAGAAGGGACGCGACGACGGCCACGACGGAGACCGATTCGACCCGTACGGCGAAAAGTGGTACCGCCAGGGCGATCGCGGCTACCACCGCGAATACGGCTCGCGGGAGGCCTACAAGAACGCCTACCGCGATGCGTTCAGACGGGGCTACGAGCAGGGCTATCGGGAGAGACGACGCTGGTAGGTTCGGCGGGGTACATCGGCGGACGGTTCGCATGACCGCGCCGCCACATTAACTCAGACCTTCGTGGGGCCGGGGTCATTCGCGTTGTCGTCGAATGCACCCCGGCCGATCCGTCAATCTGCCTTCGTCGCTGCAACATTGGCGTGCGCGGTCCTCAGCAGGAACCGGCGCACTCGACTGAGCAGGCTGGCAGCAGGCTCTGCGACCGTCGCGTTCGTGGCTGCCGCAGTGCGAGCCGAGCTCAGCTCCTCACGCCGCCGGGCCACATCGGATGAAATCGCGTCGAGCACCGCCGGGTTCTGCAGCGCAATCTCTCTGAAGCCCGCAGCCGTGATCTCGACGACGCGGCAGTCGCTCGCGGCGCTGACGGTGGCCGTACGCGGATCGCCGGTCAGCAGCGACATCTCGCCGAAGTACCCTCCCTGACCGATCGTCGCCACCTCGTGCCGATCCGGACCAATCGTGACCCGTACCTGTCCCACGGCGATGATGAACGCCGAGTCGCCGGGCTCACCCTC
>Ga0070674_100002309_pt1 | contig 10529 bp, 6 predicted proteins | sample KBSM33metaG_FD_65344 | JGI IMG/M metagenome (GOLD analysis project Ga0070674, IMG submission 65344) | Miscanthus rhizosphere microbial communities from Kellogg Biological Station, Michigan, USA - KBS M3-3 metaG | ecosystem: Host-associated > Plants > Roots > Rhizosphere > Soil ...
CGCGCTCGCGCCGCACGCGCGCGCGGCGTCGACCATCTGCACCTGCCAGGGCGGCAGGTTGAAGATGCGGCGACGAACATCGAAGTTCTCGTTGACGAGGTCCGAAAGCCGGCGCGCATCCCGGCCGAGCAGCGCGTCGCGCGCCGACGCCGCCAGCCCCGCCACCCGCCGCATCCCGGCGACGACCTGTTCGTCACCCCTCAGGTAGCGGTCACGCACGTCGTTGTGGAACACCTCGGTCGGCTCGCTGAAGCCCTGATGGTGCGAGAGATACAGCGGCGGGAGCAGCGCGGGATCGAGCGGTTCGTAGCGGTAGCACGGCAGCCCGTGGACGATCCGCTCGTGCTCGCGGCTGAAATCCATGTAGACCAGCCCCTCATAGATCTGCGCGACCCGGTCTTGAAGGCCGGCGGCGACGCCCAGCTCGTCGCGCTCCACCGACAGCACCAGCGACGGCTGCACGTCGAGCGGGATCTCGACGTCGTAGAACTCCATCAGGCAGCGCAGCGTGGCGGTGATGATCGCGCTCGACCCGGCCAGCCCCACCTGCCGCGGAATGGTCGTGTGATACCGGATCGAGAAATTCTGCTCGTGCAGCGCCGCGCCGGCGACACGGCAATAGTCCACGAACCGCTTGACCGTCGCCTTGATCAGCCGGATGCCGCCGTAGTACCCGTGCAGCGCGACGTCGCGCGCCAGGTCGTGCACGCTGCGGAAGCGGGCGCGATCGTCCTCCGTCAACAGGATATCGACCGTGTCCCATTCGTAGAGCACGACCTCCGCCTGGAAATTGCGCACGATGAGCGAGATGGTCTTCCCCTGATAGCCGTCGGAGGGATTGCCGACCAGCGCCGCACGCGCGTAGGCGCACTTGCGGATGATGATCATCGGGGGGGACAGACGAGGCGCTCGACGAACGCGCGCAGCGACGGGCCGTAGGCCGGATCCGCCAGCGCGAATTCGACGAACGCGCGGAAATAGGCCTCGAAGTTCCCGATGTCGAACCGGCGCTCGTCGGGGCCGAGCGCCATGCCGTAGACGCGCCCGCCGTCGCCAATCAACCGCCTGATCGCATCGGTCAACTGAATCTCCCCCCCGACGCCGGGCGGCGTCCGCGCGAGCGCATCGAAAATCGCCGGCGACAGGACGTATCGCGCGGCGATCGCCAGCGTGCCCGGCGCATCGGCGGCGCTGGGCTTCTCGACCACATCGTCCAGCTCGAACAGCCCGCCCACCTCCCGGCGGACCTTGACGATGCCGTAGTGACGAACCTGATCGCGAGGCACGTCCTCCAGCGCGATCACCGCGGCCGCCCCGTGGGCCTCGAACGCCTCGCTCATGCGCCGCACGATGTCGCTCTGCCGCTCGAGGCCGATGATCGAATCGCCGAGCGCGACGACGAAGGGATCGTGCCCGACAAACGCGCGAGCCGAGAGGACGGCGTGGCCGAGGCCCAGCGCCTGCCGCTGCCGCGTGTAGAAGTAATGCACCGGGGCGCGTTCGAACGCGAGCGCGGCGAGCAGCTCCTCCCGGCCCTTCTCGCGGAGCATCTGCACGAGCTCTTCGTTGACGTCGAAGTGGTTCTCGATCGAGGTTTTCCCCGGCCCGGTGACGAAGAGGATCCGCCGGAGCCCTGCGGCCGTCAGCTCTTCGAAGACGTACTGGACGACCGGCTTGCGGCCCACCGGCAGCATTTCCTTCGGCTGCGACTTGGTCGCGGGCAGAAGGCGCGTGCCCAGGCCTGCGACGGGCACGACGGCGATGTCGACGCTCATCTCAATAGTCCTTGGTCCTTCGTCCTTGGTCCTCGGTCCGTTCTTGGTCCTCGGTCCTTGGTCCCTGCGGTCCGGACGAAGGACTCAGGACGGACCAAGGACTAAGGACCAGGAACCAAGGACTAAGACGCGGTCACACGGTACACCAGATACAATTCGTTCGTGCCGCGGGCCAGCCTGGCGCTGCCGATGCTCTTCACGATGGCGCTCTTTGTGCCGGCCGCGCCGGCGATTGCCGAGCCAATCTACCAGCACCTTCGCCTCATTGCGCCGGCCGCGCCCGGCGGCGGATGGGATCAGACCGCCCGCGTGATGCAGCTGGCACTGCAGAGCGCCGGCATCGTCCACACCTCCTCGGTCGAGAACATTCCCGGCGCGGCGGGGACGATCGGCCTCGCGCGGTTCGTGACGGCCGAGCGCGGCGCCGGCGACGTGACGATGGTGTCGGGGCTGATCATGCTCGGCGCGATCGTCACGCACCGATCGGTGCTGACGCTGCATGACGCGACGCCCATCGCGCGCCTCCTCGGCGAGTACGAGGTCATCGTCGTCCCGACGACGTCGCCGTTCCGGACGCTGGCGGATCTCGTGCGTGCGTTCAAGGCGCAGCCCGAGTCGATCTCGTGGGGGGGTGGATCGGCCGGAGGCACGGACCAGATCCTCGCCGGGCTCGTCGCGGACGCGGTCGGCGTGACGCCCAAGCGGGTGAATTACATCGCGTTCTCAGGCGGCGGCGAATCGATGTCCGCGATTCTCGGCGGGCAGGTGTCGGTCGGGGTCAACGGCCTGGCGGAGTTTGCGCCGCACATCGCGGCGGGGACGGTTCGTGTGCTGGGCATCTCGAGCGCTGAACGTCTCCCGGACCTGGACGCGCCGACGCTTCGCGAGCAGGGCGTGGATGTCGAGCTCGAGAACTGGCGGTCGCTCGTCGCGCCGCCCGGCGTCAGCAGCGACGATCGGCGCCGTCTCGAAGCGGCGGTCGCGGCGATGGTCCAGTCCCCGGTGTGGCGAGACGCGCTCGTGCGCTACCGGTGGACCGATCGGTATCTGGCCGGCGAGGCCTTCGCCAGGTTCACCGACAGCGAGGAAGCGCGCGTGCGTGACATCCTGCGCAAGCTCGGGACCGGCGGCAGCACGACCGCCACGTCGACGGGGCCGTACCCGCTCCTGGTGCTGGCCGGCCTGGTGATCACCGCCCTGGTCGCGGCGGCAGCGGCGCTGCGCGCGCGCCAGCCGGCAACCGAATCGTCTCGAGCCGGCTGGAAGGCCATGGGGATCATCGCCGCCGGCGTCGTGCTCGACGTCGCGCTGCTCGAGCGCGCCGGCTTCGTGATCGCATCGGCGGCGCTCTTCTGGCTGACGGCGCATGCCTTCGATCCAAAGCATCCCGCGCGGGACGCGGCGTTCGCGCTCGGCATCTCGATCGGCGCCTACCTGCTGTTCGCCCGGGCGCTGCAGCTCACGCTCCCCGCGGGCGTGCTCGCGGGATGGATGTAATGTCCTTGGTTCTTAGTCCTTCGTCCTTAGTCCGTCCTTCGTCCTTCGTCCGTCCCTGGTCCCCGGTCCTTGGTCCGCGGACGAGGGACCTCGGACCAAGCACGGACCTCGGACCAAGAACGGACCAAGGACCAGGAACTAAGGACCGAGGACTTCACCACGAGATTTCTGAGACACGCTTCAGCGCCTCATGATGGCAACCCTGCAGGCGCTCGGTCAGGGGTTCGCCAGCGCCCTGACCCTGCCGCACCTCGCGTGGGCGTTCGCCGGCACGACGCTCGGCACCGCGGTCGGCGTGCTCCCGGGGATCGGCCCCGCGATGACCGTGGCGGTGCTGCTGCCCATCACCTTCAGCCTCGATCCGACGAGCGCGTTCATCATGTTCGGCGGGATCTACTACGGCGCGATGTACGGCGGGTCCACGACCAGCATCCTGATCAACTCGCCCGGCGAGACCGCGTCGATCGTCACGGCGATCGACGGCCACATGATGGCGCGTCAGGGGCGCGGGGCCGCCGCGTTGACCACCGCGGCGATCGGATCGTTCGTGGCCGGGACGCTGGCGACGATCGCGCTGACCTTCTTCGCGCCGGTGCTCGCGTCGGTGGCGCTGCGCTTCGGGCCGGCGGAGTACTTCGGGCTGACGATCCTGGCGTTCACGACGGTCGCCGCGCTCCTCGGCAGTTCCGTCATCCGCGGGCTGCTGAGCCTGTTTCTCGGCCTCGCGCTCGGGTTGATCGGCATCGATCAGCTCACCGGCGACGCGCGGTTTTCCTTCGGCATCCCGCAGCTGATGGACGGCATCGACGTGATGATCCTCGTCATCGGCCTCTTCGCCGTCGGCGAAACGCTGTTCCAGGCGTGGCGGCACGGGAGGGACGAGGAGCACATCATCACCCTGCACGACTTCACCGGCATGAGCCGCGAGGACTGGCGGCGGTCGTGGAAGCCGTGGCTGCGCGGAACGGCAATCGGGTTTCCGCTCGGCGTCCTGCCGTGCGGCGGATCGGTGATCCCGACCTTCGTGTCGTACATGGTCGAGAAGCGGCTGAGCGACCACCCGGAAGAGTTCGGGAAGGGGGCGATCGAAGGGGTCGCGGGTCCCGAGGCGGCCAACAACGCCGCCGCCGCGGGCGTGCTCGTGCCGCTGCTGACGCTGGGGCTGCCTTCGTCGGCGACGGCAGCCGTGCTGCTCACGGCCTTTCAGCAGTACGGACTGCAGCCGGGACCGCTGCTCTTTACCGCGCGGCCGGATCTGGTGTGGACGCTCATCGCGAGCCTCTATGTCGGCAACGTGATGCTGCTCGTGCTCAACCTGCCGCTCGCCGGGGTCTGGGCCCGGGTGATGCTGGTGCCGCGGCCGCTGCTGTTCGGCGGCATCCTCGTCCTCGCCTCGGTCGGCGCCTACAGCCTGAACCGCTCGATCCTCGACCTCGTGCTGCTGTTCGTCGTCGGCACCGTCGGCTGCACGATGCGCATCTTCGACGTGCCGCTGGTGCCCGCCGTGCTCGGCCTGATCCTCGGTCCCCTGTCGGAGCAGCAGTTCCGGCGCGCTCTGGCCATCGCCGGAGGGGACCTCTCCGTGTTCGTCACGCGGCCGATCTGCGCGACGCTGCTGGTCCTTGCGTGCGCCGTCCTCGCCGGCCCGCATGTGCTGCGCCGCTTCCTGCCGTCCGCGGCGGCGGCATGATGGACGAGATCTACGACGTCGCCGTGCTCGGCGGAGGAAACGCGGGCTTGTGCGCCGCGCTCACGGCGCGCGAAGCGGGCGCGCGCGTGATCGTCTTGGAATCGGCGCCGCGGCATTTCCGCGGCGGCAACAGCCGGCACACCCGCAATCTCCGATCGGCGCACCTGGCGCCCACCGGCGTGCAGACCGACGCCTATCCCGAGGACGAGTTCCTGGCGGATCTCCTGCGCGTCTCCGGGGAGGACACCAACGAGGCGCTCGCGCGGCTGGTCGTCAGCCACTCGGCCGGGTGCCCCGCCTGGATGCAGCAACACGGCGCCCGGTTCCAGTCGTCGCTGCGCGGCACGCTGCACCTCGGCCGCACGAACGCGTTCTTTCTCGGCGGCGGCAAGGCGCTGATGAACAGCTACTACGGCGCCGCCAGCCGCCTGGGCATCGACGTCGTGTACGACGCCGAGGTCGTGGGGCTCGGCCTGGTGGACGGCCGGTTCACGGCCGCACGCATCCGCGCCGGCGGCGACGCCCGCGACGTGCGCGCGCGCGCGGCGGTGCTGGCCACCGGCGGCTTCGAGTCCAACATCGAGTGGCTGCGCGACGCCTGGGGCGATGCGGCCGACAACTTCATCATCCGCGGCACGCCCTACAACACCGGCACGGTGCTCAGGGTGATGCTGGATGCGGGCGCGCAGCCGGTCGGCGACGCGCGCGCGTGCCACGCGATCGCCGTGGATGCCCGCGCGCCGAAGTTCGACGGCGGCATCGTGACGCGGCTCGACTCGGTGCCGCTCGGCATCGCCGTCAACAACCGCGGCGAGCGCTTCTACGACGAGGGCGAAGACTTCTGGCCGAAACGCTACGCGATCTGGGGCGGCCTCATCGCCCGGCAACCGGATCAGATGGCGTTCTCGATCGTCGACGCGAAGGTGGCCGGCAGGTTCATGCCGTCGGTGTTCCCGCCGATCGTGGCCTCGTCCATCCGCGAGCTCGCGCGCCTCCTCGATCTGCCGCCGGACACGCTGGACACGACCGTGGCGGCGTACAACGCCGCGGTGCGCCCCGGCTCGTTCGACCATTCAGTCCTCGACGACTGCCGGACCGCGGGATTGCATCCGCCCAAGAGCCATTGGGCGCTGCCGATCGACACGCCGCCGTTCTGGGGCTACCCGCTGCGGCCGGGCATCACCTTCACGTATCTCGGCCTCAAGGTCGACGAGCGCGCGCGCGTCCTGATGTCCAACGGCGAGCCCGCGGCCAACATTTACGCGGCCGGCGAGATCATGGCCGGCAACATCCTGCGCAAGGGCTACATCGCCGGCGTCGGCATGACGATCGGCACGGTGATTGGCCGCATCGCGGGCGGAGAGGCCGCAGGCCATGCCGCCCACTGATCGCACGCCGGGTCCAGACGTCCTCAGCCTCCAGCAGATCGTCGCGCAGGGCCAGCACGTGATGACGGTGTGCAACGCGTGCCGGTACTGCGAACAGTTTTGCCCGGTCTTTCCGGCGATGGAGGAGCGCCTCACATTTGCCGAGGCCGACCTCAACTACCTCGCCAACCTCTGCCACAACTGCGGCGAGTGTCTCTACGCGTGCCAGTACGCGCCGCCGCACGAGTTCGGCATCAACGTGCCGCGGACGCTCGCGGAGATCCGCCTGCGCTCGTACGAGCAGTACTGCTGGCCGCGGGCCTTCGGCGCGGCGTTCAAGGCGCACGGCACGCTGACCGCGCTCACGCTGGCCGCGGGGCTGACGCTGCTGATGTTCGCCGCGACGTGGACGATGAACGGCGACGCGCTCCGTGAGTCGAATCCAGGCGGCGACTTCTACGCGATCGTTCCGCACGCGGTGATGGTGGCCCTGTTCGGATCGGTCGGGCTGTTCGTGCTGACGGCGCTCGGCGCCGGCACGATCCGGTTCTGGCGCGACGTGCATCGTGGTCCCGCCGCAGGCCTGACTGCCGCGGCGCTCGGACACGGGTGGCGTGAGGCGATGACGCTTCGCCATCTGCACACGACCGGCGTCGACTGCACGTCGGCTGAGGAAGTGCGGACACCGTGGCGGCGCTGGTTCCACCACTGCACGTCGTACGGCTTCCTGTTGTCTTTCGCGTCGACGACCGTGGCGGCGATCTACCACACCGTCTTCGGCTGGCACGCGCCGTACGCGTACTCGAGCTTTCCCGTGGTGCTCGGCACGCTCGGCGGCGCCGGCTTGCTGGTGGGGCCGGCCGGGCTCTTCGCGCTGAGGCGCCGGCGGGATCCGGCGCTCGGCGATCCCGCACAAGAGGGGCTCGACGAATCGTTCATCGCTCTCCTGTTCCTCACCAGCCTCACCGGGCTCCTGCTGCTCGTGTTGCGCGACCGCGCGATCATGGCGCCGCTGCTGCTCGTGCACCTCGGCCTCGTCCTCGCGCTGTTCCTGTCGCTGCCGTACGGAAAATTCGTGCACGGTTTCTACCGGACGGCGGCGCTCGTCAAGTACGCGGTCGAGACGGCTGCGCGTCCCGATGTAAGATCCGCCTCGGACACCAGGTGAGATGACTGCGTTCGTTCCCGGCTTCGAGAATGACCTCTTCATCAGCTACGCGCATGAGGACGATGCGCGCTGGGTGCACGCGTTTGCGGACGAGCTTCGCGACGAGGTCTCCCGCCGATTGGGACTGAGCGTGTCGATCTGGGAAGACAAGGGCCGTCTGCGCGCCGGTGAGAACTGGCAGGACGCCATTCACGAGGGCATCAACCTGGCGGCCGCTTTCGTGGCCATCGTCTCGCCCCGTTACCAGAACTCGCAGTGGTGCGCGCGCGAGCGGCACCTGTTTCGCGATCGTGTCGGCTCCGACGCCGAGCTCGAGAGCAGCGGCCGCTTCTTCAAGGCGGTGAAGACGCCCTGGCCCAAGAACGGACACCGCTTTTTTCTCGGCGCGATCCAGGACGTCGAGTTCTTCAAGGAGGAGGATGGCGGGCCGCGGGAGTTCTCGGCCGGGACCAAGGAGTTCAAGCGCGCCGTCCGCAAGCTGGCCGACGGCGTTGAACTGGCGCTTCGCAAGATGCGCCGCGGCAATCAGCGCGTCCACGTCGCCTGGCCGATCGAAGCATGTCTGACGGCCTGGGAGCAGTTGAGCGCCGAGCTCCGCACGCAGGGATTCGACGTCCAGCCGACCGGCCCCCGGGACTCGTCGTTCGGCGAAGGACTCATCCTCGAAGACATGGATCGGGCGGTCCTGTCGATTCATCTGCTGGGCGCGGCCTACGACCCGTTCTCCGAACGGGTGATCACGCTCGCCGCTGATCTCAATCAGCAGCTGATCTTCTGGATCGCCACCGGCGCGGACACCGCCACCGACGAGCGTCAACGCCTGCTCATCGACGCCATCCGTCGCGGTGTCAGGCCCGGGAGCCCGCAGAACGTGCTCCCGGCGGGATGGACGCTGCTGCCGGATACCGGCGTCAGGCGGCTCATCGACGCCGTCCTCACCAAGCTGCGTCCTCAGGCGGTCACCGCCAAGCCGGTGGCGCCGCCGGCGACGACGACGCCGACCGTGTACATCGTTCACGATGCCACGACGGCCGAGGACACGCGGGTCGCGCTGCTGCTGAAGGAACAGATCCACGCGAAGGAGAATATGGAAATCTTCATTTCTCGCACGGACCTGCCCAGCCTCACCGAACTGAAGCTCCGCCACGAGAACCTCCTGCGATCGTGCGACGGCGTGCTGCTCTACCGGAATGCGGCGCCGGAGGGCTGGTGGAATCAGCTGGCGCCGGAAGTGCTCCTGGCGGAGCGCCGCTTCGAGCGGCAGCCGATCAAGTCGCGGGCGTTCCTGCTTCCCAAGACGCCCGACTGGGAGGTCGGCCCCGACGTGCGCGTCATTCCCTACACCTCGTCGTTTCAGGTTTCCGATCTCGAACCATTTCTCGATCCGCTGCGCCACTGAATGGACGTCGGATGAGTGGGCTTCTTTACGGTGTCTCGGCCGGCGGCGCCCCGTTCCCGGGCCTCAGGTCGTTCGAGGCCGAGGAATCGCTGCTCTTCTTCGGCCGTGAAGCGCATACCGACGAACTGCTCGAGCGCCTCGGCGACAACCGCTTCGTGGCGGTCACGGGGACGTCCGGCTCGGGAAAGTCGTCGCTGGTCCGCGCCGGCCTGCGCCCCGCGCTCGATCGCGGATACCTGGTCGACGCCACGTCGCGGTGGCGTTTCGCGACGCTGCGGCCGGGCACCGCGCCGATCGACGCACTCGCGGCGGCGCTGAAAGAAGGGCTCGCCCTCGAGTCGCTCGACGAGATCAGGCGGCCGCTGCTCGCGACCAGCGCCGGCCTGTCGCAGGTCGTCTCGAAGGCGGGACTCGCACGCGGTGAAAGCCTCCTGATCATCGTCGACCAGTTCGAGGAGCTGTTCCGCTTCGACGTCACGCGCGACGAGGAGGCGAACGCCGCGCTGTTCGTCAGCGAGATTCTGGCGGCGACCCAGCAACGCGACGTGCCGATCTACGTCGTCATTACCATGCGGTCGGAGTTTCTCGGCCGCTGCTCCGAGTTCAGCGGGCTGGTCGAGGCGTTGAACCTCAGTCAGTATCTGGTGCCGCGACTCACCAGGGACCAACGGCAGGAAGCGGTCGAGCGGCCGCTGCGGCTGTTTGGCATCGCGGCGGCGCCTGCCCTGGTGCAACGGGTGCTCAACGACGCCGGCGACGACCCGGACCAGCTGCCGGTGCTGCAGCACGTGCTCGTGCGATCGTTCCGGGAATGGGAGCGGGCCGGCGCCATCGGTCCTCTCGATCTTCAACACTACGAGGCGGTCGGCGGCATCGAACGCGCGCTGGATCGCCACGGTGACGAGATCCTCGCCGCAATGACGGAGGAACAGCGGGCGATCTCCGAGAAGCTCTTTCGGAGCCTGACGGTCGGCCAGGGCGGCGTGGCGCTGCGCCGCCCGCGGAGGATGCGGCAGCTCTACGACGTCGCCGGAGCCGCAACCCCCGAGGCACGGCAGCGCGTCGACGCGATCGTCACGACGTTCGCGCGCCGCGACCATTCGTTTCTCATGCTGTCGTCGGCCGCGCTGAACCCCGAGACCGTGGCGGACATCACCCACGAAAGCCTGATCAGAAAGTGGAAGCGGCTCGAGACGTGGGTGCGCGCCGAGTCGCGCAGCGCCGAGTGGTACGCGGACCTGGCCCGCGATGTCGCGCGCTACCGGACCCGCGAAGTCAGCGTGTGGCAGGATCCCGAGCTGGCCGGCGTCCTGCGGCGCCGTGACGAGGACGGGTGGAACGAGGCGTGGGCGAACCAGTATCGTCGTGAGGGCGATCCGCCGTTCCCCGAGGTCCTGTCCTTCCTCGACGAGAGCACGCGTCAACAGTCCGAGCGGCGGCGTGAGGCGCAGGAACAGCGCGAGCGCGAGCGCCGCGCCAGACGCCGGTCGCTCGCCGTTCGTGCCGTCCTGATCGTTGGCGCCGTGGCGGTCGCGATCCTGGGGTATCGAACCGTGCAGCTGGCCCGGCGCGAAGCGGCCACGCGCCAGAGCTTCGAACAGCTCTCGCAGCAACGCCAGAGCGATCAGGCAGC
>Ga0070674_100002314_pt1 | contig 10519 bp, 8 predicted proteins | sample KBSM33metaG_FD_65344 | JGI IMG/M metagenome (GOLD analysis project Ga0070674, IMG submission 65344) | Miscanthus rhizosphere microbial communities from Kellogg Biological Station, Michigan, USA - KBS M3-3 metaG | ecosystem: Host-associated > Plants > Roots > Rhizosphere > Soil ...
CGACGTCATCGTCGATGGCACCGACAACTTCCCGACGCGCTACCTAGTGAACGACGCGTGCGTGCTGCTCAAGAAGCCGAATGCGTACGGCAGCATCTTCCGGTTCGAAGGGCAGGCGTCGGTGTTTGCGACGGCGGATGGTCCGTGCTACCGCTGCCTGTATCCCGAGCCCCCGCCTCCGGGACTCGTCCCGAGTTGTGCTGAAGGCGGCGTGCTCGGCGTCCTGCCGGGAATCGTCGGGACCATCCAGGCGACAGAGGCGTTGAAGTTGATCCTCGGCGCCGGAGAGCCGCTCATCGGACGCTTCCTGATCGTGGACGCCCTCCGCATGAAGTTCCGCGAGCTGAAGCTCCGGAAGGATCCGGACTGCCCGGTGTGCGGCACGCATCCGACGGTGACGGCGCTCATCGACTACGAGCAGTTCTGCGGCGTGGCGCCGGCGGCTCCGGCTGCCGACACTGGTGACGACAACGAGCTCGAGATCACGCCGGCGCAGCTCAAAGCGCGGCTGGATCGCGGGGACTCGCTCGTCGTGCTCGACGTCCGCGAAGTGCAGGAGTACCGGATCAACCGGATCGAGGGCTCAGTGCTCATTCCGCTCGGCGAGCTGCCGCAGCGGGTGAAGGAGCTCGATCCGTCACGCGAGATCATCGCGCAGTGCAAATCTGGCATCCGAAGCGCGAAAGCGGCGGAGTTCCTGCGCCAGCACGGCTACCGCGTGAAGAATCTCAAGGGCGGGATCCTGCGCTGGATCGACGACGTCGATCCGTCGCAGCCGAAATACTGATATCGTTCGCAGGCAATGCTGAGGCTCTCGAAGAAGGCAGACTACGCGCTCATGGCGATGCGGCATCTTGCCCTGCGCTCGGATGCCGGATCGTCGAGCGCCCGCGAGATCGCGGAGCAGTACGACATTCCTGTCGAACTGCTGGCGAAGGTGCTGCAGCGTCTGGCGCGGCGTGGGCTGCTGACGTCGCATCAGGGCACGCGCGGCGGCTACATCCTCAGCCGGCCAGCCTCACAGATTTCGGTCGCGGACGTGATCCAGGCGATTGACGGACCGGTAGCGTTCACCGCCTGTACGACGGAGCACGATTCGTGCGATCAGTACGGCAAGTGCAACGTGCGGGATCCGCTGTGGAGGATCAAGGACCGCATCCTGCACGCGCTTGCCGTGTTCACGATCAGTGAGCTGGCGCTGGACGTTGAAACCGTGCCGACCGGGCAGGCGCATCCGCTGACGCTGCACCCGCACCCGTAATCGTGTTTGGGGTCGGGCCTTCGGGGTCGGGCCTTCAGGGTCGGGCGCGCAAAAAGTGAGAAGGCCCGACCCCCGACCCCGAAGGCCCGACCCCGGATTTACGTTCATGGCGCCGACACTGCCCATCTATCTCGACTATCACGCCACAACGCCTGTGGACCCGCGGGTCCTCGACGCGATGCTGCCGTATTTCACGGAGCACTTTGGAAACGCCGCCAGCCGCAGCCACCGTTTCGGGTGGGACGCCGACAAAGCCGTCGAACGCGCCAGGCAGCAGATCGCGGGTCTGATCGGCGCATGCGCGAATGAGATCGTCTTCACCGGCGGCGCCACCGAATCCAACAACCTCGCCATCAAGGGCATCGTCGACGCCAGACGAGACCGCGGCAGCCATCTGATCACGACTGCGATCGAGCACAAGTCGGTGCTCGATACCTGCAAGCGGTTGACGAAGCAAGGCTGCACGTTGACGATTCTCCCCGTGGACCATAACGGTCGCGTGGATCCCGACTCTGTCGGTCGGGCCATCACCCCCGAAACGATTGTCGTAAGTGTGATGGCGGCGAACAATGAAGTCGGCACCGTCCAGCCGCTTGGCGAGATCGCGAAGATCACGCGCGAGCGCAAGGTGATTCTGCACACCGACGCGGCACAGGCTGTAGGCAAGATTCCGATCGACGTCGCAGCGCTCGGCGTGGACCTGCTGTCGTGTACCGCGCACAAGATGTACGGCCCGAAAGGCGTCGGTGCGCTCTTCATCAGGCGTCAAGCGCCGCGGCTGCAGTTGACGCCGCTCGCCGACGGCGGCGGTCACGAGCGCGGCTTGCGTCCCGGCACATTGAACGTGCCCGGGATCGTCGGCTTCGGCCGCGCCGCCGACGTGGCGCAGACCGACATGCCGGCAGAATCCGCGCGGCTCGCCACGCTCAGAGATCGCCTGTTCGCGCGGCTCCAGCAGGCGCTGCCAGGCGTCGGTCTGAATGGCGGAACATCCGATCGCCTGCCGCACAACCTGAGCGTCTCGTTCAGTGGCGTGGACGGCGAGGCCATTCTCATGGCCGTGGACGATGTGGCGCTGTCGTCGGGATCCGCGTGTACGTCAGGCACGGTCGAACCTTCGCACGTGCTGAAGGCGTGTGGGATTCCGGACGAACTCGCGCTCGCCTCGATCCGATTTGGCCTCGGACGGTACACGACGGAAGAAGAAGTGGACTACGCCGCCGACAAGGTCGCCTCCGTCATCACGCATCTGCGCGCGACCCGGGCCGCCGCGACTCGCTAGTCGTTCCGCATTCATTCCGCACTCCGCATTCCGAATTACTTATGCGAATCGCCATCGCTCACAGTCCGGATTCAGATGACGCCTTCATGTTTTACGGCCTCGCCAGCGGCAAGGTCCCGACCGGCGATCTCGAGATCGAGCATGTCTTGTCGGACATCGAGTCGCTGAATCGCGCGGCGTTCGAAGGCCGGTACGAAATCAGCGCCGTGTCCTTCCACGCGTACGCTCACCTCGCGGATCGCTATCTGCTGCTGCCTCACGGGGCCAGCATGGGCGACAACTACGGTCCGATTGTCGTCGCGCGCGAACCGCTGCCGCCCTCGCTCGACAACGTCACGGTCGCGATCCCGGGCACGCTGACGACAGCCTTCCTCGCGCTGCGGATGTACCGACCGGACGTCGCATACACGGCGATGCCGTTCGACGAGATCCAGGAAGCGGTCGTGGACGGCCGTGTACAGGCAGGACTGCTGATCCACGAGGGGCAACTGACGTACGCAGACGAGGGCTTGAAGAAGGTCGTCGATCTCGGCGAGTGGTGGGCGGCACGCACGGGCGGACTGCCGCTGCCGCTCGGCGGCAACGTCATTCGGCGCGATCTCGGCCCAGAGCTGATCGCGAGGCTGTCGCGGATGCTGCACGACTCGATCGCGTACGCGCTGGAGCACCGATCCGAAGCCGTCGCCTATGCGATGCAATTCGGCCGCGGCCTCGATCAGGCGAAGACGGACCGATTCGTCGGGATGTATGTCAACGAGCTGACGCTGGAGTACGGCGAGCGGGGACGAAAGGCCGTGCACCTGCTGCTCGAAGAAGGCGGCGCCAAGGGGCTGATCCCGAAGGTGACCGTAGAGTTTGCATAGGCCGGGGTGCATTGAACGACGGAATGAATGACCCCGGCCCCACACTCAATCTAATTCGCAGCCAGTCGTTGTGGGGCCGGGGTCATTCTCCCTGTCGTCCAATGCACCCCGGCCCGTCGTTGTGGCGCCGGGGTCATTCTCCCTGTCGTCCAATGCACCCCGGCCCGTCGTTGTGGCGCCGGGGTCATTCACCCCGTCGTCCAATGCACCCCGGCCAGTCAGTCGTCACTGATTGATCGCAGCAAAGATCCTCTCGGCCGCCGTTCCGATCCGTGGCCCAGGCGTAACGAGCTCGCTGCCAGTCAGAAAGATCACCCGGTGATTGCGCACCGCGGGCACCGACGCGAGAGCATTCCAGACCGCGACTTCCTGTGACACGAGCGCGGGCTCGACCGGGTCCGCTCGAATTTCGAGAATCACGTCCGGCCGGCGGGCCAACACCATCTCGGCCGTCGCCTGTACCGACTCGCGAGTGATGTCGCTGAAGACATCCTCGCCTCCGGCGATCTCGACGAGATCGTGAAGAAAGCCAATTCCCCCGCTGGCATAGAGTCCCCGCAACGACAGGGGCTCGCGTCCGAACACCAGCAGCACGCGTGGGCGCGGCTTTCCCGAACTGCGCGCCCGGACGGCAGCCAGCTTCCCTTCGAGCGACGACGCGAGTGCTGCAGCTTCCTTTGGATGTCCGCTCATCGCGCCGACCTGACCGATCGATGTAAACAGCTCCTTGATCCCGCCGTGTGCGTAGGCGAACGTCCCGACGCCCGCGCGGGCGAGCTGTTGCTCGAGGTCTGACTGGCTGTGGTACGTCACGACGAGATCCGGACGCAGCGCGAGCAGCCGCTCCAAATCCGGATCGACGAGCGCCCCGACCCGAGGCAGTTTCTCGACGGCTGGCGGCTCATGGTCGTAGCTGCTGACACCCACGACCTGCGGACCCGCGCCGATCGCAAACAGCAGCTCCGTCACCGACGGCACGAGACTCACGATGCGCGCAGGGGGTGCGGCCTGCGCGAGAACGAGGTCACTATCAAGAGCGCAGCCCCTCACAACCGGGAGCAGGACGGTCGTGACCGTTGCGATCAGCGCAAGCAGGAATCGTCGTCTCGCTGGCACTACGGGCGTCCTCCCGCGCGCCGGACGAGCAGCCACAAAAAGAACGGTCCGCCGATCACGGCGGTCACGATCCCGACCGGCAGTTCGATCGGCGCCAGAACCGTGCGCGCGATCAGGTCGCACGCCACCAGAAACGCCCCGCCGAACAGCAGCGCGCAGGGCAGCACGACACGATGATCGCTGCCGACGAGCAGGCGGACCAGGTGCGGGACGATGATCCCGATGAAGCCGATCGGTCCGCCGAGAGAAACGGCGGCACCGGTTGCAAGTGACGCGCTGAAGAATGCCAACCGCTGTGCGCGCACCACGTCCACTCCGCGCGCCTCGGCCTGGTCGCGTCCTAGTGACAGCAGGTTGAGCGAGCGTGGCAGCCAGGCGAAGACGAGCAGCGCGAGGCACAGCAGAGGGAGAGACGCCAGGAGCGGTGCGTAGCTCGCGATGTCGAGATCGCCCATGAGCCAGCGGATCGTCCGCAGCGTCTGCGTCGCGTCCGCGAAGTACTGGACGAACAGAATCAGCGCAGAGAAAAAGGCGTTCATCGTCACGCCAGCGAGCAGCATGACCGACGTCGAAAACCCGCGGTGTCGGGCGCTGGCGAGGGCGTACACCACGGCAACGGCGGCCAGCGACCCGGCGAAGCTGGCCAACGGCACCGCCGAGACGCCTCCGATAGCGAGTGCGACGCCGGAGGTCACCGCGAGCATCGCGCCCAACGACGCGCCGGCCGACACGCCGAGCGTGAATGGTGTGGCGAGCGGATTCCGGAGCAGCGCCTGGAAGACGACGCCCGCGGCGGCGAGGCTGGCGCCAACGACGACCGCAGCGAGCACGCGTGGCAGACGTGCGATGAAGAAGATCTGGGCGTCGACGTTGTCGGCAAACGGCAGCGCCGGATCGAGCGCGCGGCGCAAGCTGATCGACGTGCTTCCGACGAGCGGAGCGACAAGGCAGCTGACGATCAGAAGAGCGCCGAAAGACGCGACGCCTACGACCAGGCGGCGCCGCACCGGTGGAGACATCGAGAGTGCCGCACTGGCAACCGCCGTCACGGCTGCGCTCCTGTCGCGCGGATCGGGACCACAGTCAGATGACCCGCGCGTTCGTGTACGGCGATGTCCGCCTCGACGCCATACACGGCGCGGATGTTGGGCGCCGTCAGGACGCGCTCGGTCGGACCTGTGTCGATCACATGTCCGTCCCGCAGCAGGACCAACGAACGGCACACTGACGCGGCGAAATTCAGATCGTGTGTCGAGAGCACGATCGTGACACCGCGTTCGCGGTTCAACCGGACGGTGAGAGCCGCGACGTCCAGCTGATACGCGAGGTCCAGCGATGACGTGGGCTCGTCGAGGAGCAGGATACTGGCGGACTGCGCGAGCGCGGCCGCGATCACCACGCGCTGTTTCTCACCGCCGCTCAGCGTGTCGAAGGCGCGGTGCTCCAATGCGCTGGTGCCCGTAGCCGCCATTGCGTCGCGCACGATGCGCAGATCGTCGGGCCCCTCGATCGCAAACCGCCCGAGATGGGGATACCGGCCCATCAAGACCATCTCGAGCGCGGAGTACTCGAACGCCGGATGCGTTTCCTGCGGCACGACGGCGAGCTCGCAGGCCACGGTGGCACGGGGCATCCGCGCCAGGTCCTGTCCGCGCAGCGAGACGCGGCCCTGGCCGGGCGTCAGCAGCCCGGCCAGGAGCTTCAGCAGCGTCGTCTTGCCGGATCCGTTCGGCCCGAGAATGCCGACGAGACCACCTTCCGGCACCGCGAGCGTGACGTCGTGCAGCACGGGCACGACGCCTGAGCGGTCGCGGTAGCTGAACGAAACGCTATCGGCTGAGAGCAAATCGCAACCCACCGATCGCGCTCCGGCCGAGTGCCGGGTAGCCAAGCACCTCCTCGTACGAACGGTCGAACAGGTTCGTCACTCGCGCGAAGGCATCCACCGTCCGGTGCACGTGGACGGTGACACCCGTGTTGGCCACGACATACCCCTTGTTCGGGAACAGGCCGCCGAAGGTGCCGAAGTTCGGTTCCACGTCCAGCGTCTCACCTCGGCCGCCCACGTCGAAGAACGCCACCACGCGCCCGCGGTTGTACATCGCCTCGAGACTTGCCTGGTTCTTCGGCCGGCGGATGAGGGGATCTCCGACCTTGAAGGGAGGCGGCGCCAGCTTCGTCTGATCGACGGCGAGGATCTCGGTATCGAGCCACGTGTACGCCGCCTGGAGGCCAAGCCCCCACGCGCTGTGCCACGACCCGGAGAGCTCCACGCCCTGCGCCCGCGCGTTCGAGATGTTGTCGGTCTTGTACCGGCTGGCACCCTCGAGCGATCCGCCAACGGCAACGATCAAGTCGTCGTAGTCGTTGTGGAAGTACGTGGCGCCAACGTCGATCGGCAGTGTGCCGAGCCACTGTGTCACGCCAACTTCGAAGCTGCGGCTTCGCTCGGGTTTCAAGTCCGGGTTGTCGGTGAATGCGATCTCGAACGCGTCGGGAGGACGGATACCGGTGCCCGCGCTGCCGTGCACGCGCGTCAGCGTCCGTCCATCACCAGCACGCCACGCCGACCACGCTGCTGTCACTCGCGGATTCGTGGACCACACCACATCGTCTGGAAACGCGGGACGCGGCGAAAACGGATCGGGACTCTCTTCAAGCGCGGAACGCTGGATTCGCTCCACTCGCAGTCCGGCCGTAATGGAGACCGATGGCCCGACATCCTGACGCAGCTCGGCGAACAGGCCAGTCGTGGAACGCTTGACCGGCACTTCCTCGGCCTGCGTGCCAGTGATGAAGGTGCTGCGCGCCTGCTCACCCTGCGCAGCAAGTCCAGCGGTGAGTGTCGTGGCGCCCGAAAGGACGATGTCGGTCTGAGTACGGAAGTCCACGCGTTTCGTCAGAAACTCAGACGTGCCGAAGCTGCTGAGGAAGTCGTTCTCGAGATGATCGTAGGAAAGCGCGTATCGCTGCCGCATGCGGCCGGCGAGCACCTGCCCCCAGCCGTGCTGTGCGGCCAGGCCGATCTGCCGATCGTCCTCGTTGCCTCGTGCGATCGTATCCACCCCCGGAAAGACGCCGATCGGATCGGAGCCGTAAGGACCAGGGGCCCCGCGTTCGCTCTCGAGGCGCCGCGCATTGAGTCTGACGAAGCCTGTTGGCGACGGCTGCCAGCCGAAGGAACCCGACGACTGCCGTTGCCACCAGTCGTCGTTGCTGACCTGTTCGCCATCCGCCGCGGTGCCTGTGAATCCGTCACTGGCGGATCGCTGGAATCCGCCGCTCCAGTTCCACACGCCCGCCGAGCCCGACGTGGTCGCGAGCGCGCGGCTCGTGGATTCGCTGCCGCCCTCCGCGAGCCCCTCGACGCGCACCGGCCCATCGTGCATCGTCACCACCTGGACGACGCCGCCGATGGCATCCGCCCCGAAGAGCGCGCTCTGCGGTCCTGTGACGGCCTCGATACGTTCGACGTTGGCCAGCGCGAGCTGCGACAGGTCCATGCCACCGCCGAACGCGTTCAGACGCATCCCGTCCACGAGGACCAGGGTGTAATCCGATTCGCCGCCGCGCGGGAAAAGCGATGTGAGGGCGCCGCGCCCGCCACTCCGCGCCACTGACAGCCCTGGCACCGCGCGCAGCGCATCGCCGAAGTTGTCGATCTGACGCGCGCGCAGCGTTTCCGCCGTCACGACATGCACGCTGGCCGGCGCCTCGGACTGCGCCACTTCGACCTGCGCCGCTGACACCACGACCGACTCCGACACGCGGCCCACCGTGAGTGGGATGCTGAGCGTTCGTTCGTCCGTCGCGGCGACTGTGATGGATTGCGCGTCTGCCGAGAATCCCTCTGCGTCTGCCAACACACGATAGGCACCGGCTGGCAGATCGACGACCGAGAAAGTGCCCGAGGCGTCGGTGTAGACGTGGCGCGCGCCGAGCGGTCCCACGACATCGACACGCACCGCCGATACGGGGTGGCCCTGCGGATCGACCACCGTGCCGCGCAGCGTCGCCGCATGCGCGGGAACGGCGGCACTCACTCCGAAGACAAATGCGAACACGAATACGACAGCGAAGGAACGAGACGTGTGGGCCTGGCCCGTACGGGCGGCCGCCGAGGTGGGGACCATGGTGACTCCTCCGGCGTGATGCGCGCCGGCAACGGCCGCCGCTGATGCAGTGGCCGTCGCGAGAGTGCCCGGGTCCAGGTCTCCTGACTTGCGGATCGCGACGCGCGCTCAACGCCTTCCCGTGCCGCAGGCGGCACAGTGGCGGGGTCGCGGACGGCAGAAGGACCGTCCCGGCCCGACGTGAACGCGCGCTCCCCGCTTACAGTGGCGGCACCGCGTGGGACTCGCACCCACTTCGCTTGGTGCCCGGGCGAGCTGAAGGGAAAGTATAACTCAGAGGTGCGCCCGCCGCCGTGCGCTGTGTGTTCTGGTTGCCCCTCGTGAACCCATGACGTAGGATCACAGATCGTGTCCGCGAGTACCCGCCTCGCCGCCGCTGGATTGTGCGATGTGGCCGAAAAGGTCGAGGCCCGCGTCAGGCTTGATGCCGCCGATGGTCTTCGCCTCTTCGAGACCGATGACCTGCTCGCGGTCGGCTACTTGGCCAATCGCGTCCGCGAGCGGCAGCACGGCGCGCGGACTTATTACAACTACAACATCCGCATCGAGGCGACGAACGTCTGCGTCGCGAGCTGCCTGTTCTGTTCGTTCGCGCGGCTGCGTCCAGGCGACACCGATGCCTACACGCTCTCGCTCGAGCAGGCCTGGGCCAAGCTCCGCGCCCGCGCTCACCAGCCCCTCACCGAGGTCCACGTCGTCAACGGCCTCCATCCGGATTTGCCGTTCGAGTACTACCTGGAGCTGCTGCGCGGATTCAAACGCATCCGGCCCGAGGTGCACCTGAAGTGTTTCACCGCGGTCGAGATCGCGTTCTTCGCCGATCTCTACGGGAAGAGCGACGAACAGGTCCTGCGGGAGCTGCAGGCCGCGGGTCTCGACTCCCTGCCTGGCGGCGGTGCGGAGGTGTTCGCGCCGCGCGTGCGGAAAAAGATCTGTCACGACAAGTGCGACGGGGATCGCTGGCTCGCCATCCATCGCATCGCGCACCGGCTCGGCATGCGGTCGAACGTGACGATGTTGTACGGCCACATCGAGCGGGCGGACGAGCGCGTCGATCACATCCTGCGCGCCCGGGCGCTGCAGGACGAGACAGGCGGCTTCCAGGCCTTCATCCCTTTGGCGTTCCATCCTGACAACAACCAGATGCGGAAGCTGCCGGCGCCGACGGCGTCCGACACGCTGCGCGTGCACGCGGTCGCGCGGCTGCTCCTCGACAACGTGCCGCACGTGAAGGCGTTCTGGATTGCGACAGGCGTCGATGTTGCCCAGACGTCGCTCTGGTTTGGCGTGGACGACCTCGATGGCACGGTGCAGGGCGAGCGCATCTACCACATGGCGGGATCGACGACGCCGGAAGCGATGACGCCTGACGAGTTGGAAGACATCATCCGTGCGGCTGGCCGGGAGCCGATCGAGCGCGACACGCTCTACAACGTTGTATCGAAGAGCAGGCCACAGGCTCCGGGCTTCAGGCTTCAGGCCTGATCAACTCGAGTCGCAGCTACAGGCCTGTAGCCTATCGCCTGCAGCCTGACATCTGTAGCCCGCCGCCTGCAGCCTGTAGCCCGATCTGGTATAATTCCCTTGTCAGCGCTCCGTCGGCGATAGCCGGTACGGGGCGCTGGCTTTTTTGTCTCTCGTGATTGCGAAAAATTTCACAAGCTCACGAGAGACACGAGGGCCCAGACGGCGCAGACAACCATGCCCAGCACGTTTCTTCCCGTGTTGAACGAGGTCGAAAAAGCATCGATCGGCGAACGGCAGCCGCTGCCGGATCGCTACCTCGGGCTATCGGACGAGGAGCTCGATCGCCGCATCGCGGCTGCGCGCGCAGCGCTCGGCTCCCGTGTGCTGATCCTCGGCC
>Ga0070674_100002319_pt1 | contig 10514 bp, 6 predicted proteins | sample KBSM33metaG_FD_65344 | JGI IMG/M metagenome (GOLD analysis project Ga0070674, IMG submission 65344) | Miscanthus rhizosphere microbial communities from Kellogg Biological Station, Michigan, USA - KBS M3-3 metaG | ecosystem: Host-associated > Plants > Roots > Rhizosphere > Soil ...
GTTGAACACTTCATGGCATCCTGCACGTTTGTGCCTTTGAACAATTCATCAATCAACACAAGCCATTTTTTTCCGTTATTGATCTTAAGAATCGTGTTCTTGATTCTTTGAACTTCGTTGAAGAAATAACTTTCTCCTTTTGCGATGTTGTCTACAACATTAATGTTGCTCAGGATTCCATCAAAAAGTGATAACTGCATTTCTTTTGCCGGCACTCCCATTCCAAGATGTGCCAGAAAAACTGTTGTGCCAACAGCTTTGATAAACGTGCTTTTTCCTGCCATATTCGCACCTGTCAGAAAAAGGAAATTCGAATCCTTGCTCAAATGAATATCATACGCCACTGGACTGGGAAGCAGGATGTGATAGAGTTGGGTGGCTTCTATATATGGACTGGACTGTTGCACGAATTTTGGAAACACCATCTTGTGTCTGAACATGGTCATTGCCATTGCCTGCCAGGCATCAAGCCTTCCGAAAATACTAATCAATTCATGAGCCTGGGGTTTGAACCTGTAAAGAATATAATGACCATAAAGTATGGTTTGCTTTGCATTCAGTTTCTTGCCGTGATCAAGACTGGCAAGCTTTGCTATCAGGTGGTGCTGTAATAAATCCTTTGCCCGTGTTAATAATAGAGAAAGCGTAACAGGAAGTTTTTCGTTCTGCAGAAATTCAATGATAGCATTAAAACCACGAACGAAATCTGCAAAATGGGCCAGCGAATATCGTACAAGTGAAAAGTCCGGTGCATGAAGCAATTTGTAGGAAAGCGCATTCATGGCATTCGGGCTGTCTGGAATGATATCAATATTTGATTCATATAATCTTTCCATCACCATGATGGTGCCATTGGTAATGGAGGTTGGCCAAGCTTGTAACTTGTGGAGAATAACGCCAATGATTTGTTGCGTTTCTTCAATCTTCCTGATATCAGAAAACGGCTCGTTGAAAAATTTCTGTAGCCAAAACTTTCCCGCGGAAGTCTGAGTGTAGTTCAGCTTATGGAAAACGCTGAATTCCTCTTCGTGATGAAAGAGTGAAAGGTCGTTGTACGAGGTTTGGTCGATGTCCATATTAGTCCATAGTCGGCAGACCGCAGTCCGCAGAAAGGAGGTTTAATGTTTGAGATTTATATTCGGTTAACCGAAAACTGAACACATTAGAGTTTACCTATCAAATAATAGTCGCATTCCCTTAGTAGAGTCAATAATGGCTCCGTTTTCATAAACAATATTTCCATTCACAAATGTTTTCTCAATAGTGGCCGGAAAAGTAAAACGGTCCAGTGGACTCCAGCCACACTTATATAGAATATTTTCCTTAGTAACCTGGCTTGGCCTGTTCTGGTCAACCATTACAAGGTCCGCGTAATAGCCTTCGCGTATATATCCCCTTTCTTTGATATTGAAGCAAACTGCCACTGCATGACTCATTTTCTCAACTACTTTTTGCAGCGGGATCTTTCCTTCCTTCACATAATGCAACATCAATAGAAGGGAATGCTGCACCAATGGCAGGCCGGCATGTGATTTTTCATATGACGCATTTTTTTCTTCCCAGGTATGCGGCGCGTGATCCGTAGCAATCACATCAAGTCTGTCGTCCAGGAGTGCATCCCACAATGCCAGGCGGTGAAAAGGCGCCTTAATAGAGGGATTACATTTAATGAGATTGCCCAAGTTGTCGTAATCATTTTGATTGAAGTGCAAATGATGCACGCAAACTTCCGCGGTTATTCTTTTCTCTCCCAGGGGCATCATATTGCTGAAGAGCTGCAATTCGCGATCTGTGGTGATATGAAGTATATGCAATCGCGTGTTGTGTTTCTTTGCCAATTGAACGGCCGCGAACGAACTTTTGAAACAAGCCTCTTCGTTCCTTATCACCGGATGGTCAATCGCCTCTAATTGGAGTTTTTTTCTTTTCAATTCTTCCAGGTTGTTCCTGATAATTTTTTCATCCTCGCAATGCGTGGCAATCAATAATTCACTTTCAGAAAAAAGTTTGTCCAGTGTGAGGTAATTGTCAACCAGCAATCCTCCCGTAGAAGACCCCATAAAGATCTTGATCCCACATACCCGATTCTTTTTCTTGTTTGTTGCTAAGGCTTCTTCCGAATTCTCATTGGAAGTACCCATGTAGAATGAGTAATTGGCTACAGAAGTTTGGGAAGCGATCTGGTATTTCTGTTCCAGCAATTCCTGGGTAAAAGCCGGGGGTACTGTATTGGGCATTTCCATGAAAGAAGTAACTCCGCCTGCCACTGCCGCCCTGGCCTCTGAGCCAATAGTTCCTTTATGTGTAAGTCCGGGTTCTCTAAAATGGACCTGGTCATCAATGCAGCCGGGTAATAAATGCTTTCCTGATCCATCAATTTCGGTAACGGGAAAATTGACCGATAACTGGCCGCCTACTTTTTCAATTCTTCCATTCTTTATTAAAATATCACCTTCTTTTATGGTCCCTTCGTTCACGATACCAATGTCCCTAATCAGGTAATTTTGCATAACTTGAATCGTTTATCTGAGAACCACGAAATCCATTCATCGATCGCTTAACATGCAATATATTTTAAAAACCCTTACAAGACTTTCCTGCTTATTTCTTTCAACTGTTTCGTTCGCTCAATCAACACTTTTACCAAGAGGCCTCAAGAATGATCACTTCCTTGAGCGGATGGAGATATTGTTGCAGGGCAACAATGACTTAAATGTTTCCAGTTTTAAACCCTTAACCAGGAAATTGGGAGTGATGTCGTCTGAATTATCAGATTCACTCCATAATTTTTATCCTTATGATTACTATTATCACCTCTCCCGCGTAGATAGAGCCAACCTGCGCAGTTTCTTAGCGAACAACAGAGAATGGGTGCAAAGCAATAGGGATAGCTTTAATAGCAGAAAGCCATTCTTAAAAACATTCTATAAAGACAAGGCAAACTTTTTTGCCGTTGAAGAAAAGGATTTCTTTCTTGCAATCAACCCGGTTTTTCAGTATCAACAATCTTTTGAAACAGCCAACAGTGACGAGAGGGTATTTGTAAATTCAAAAGGCTTAACTCTCCGTGGCAGAATTGGAAAGCGAGTTGGATTTGATGCCTATATAACCGATAACCAGGAACGAGGTCCTGAATTCTTTAGAGAACGCGTTGCCCAATTTGATGCTGTGCCGGGCGCGGGTTTTTACAAGCCTTTCAAAACAACGGCTGTGGATTATCTGGACGCCAGGGGATCTGTTTTTATCAATGCAGGAAAATATTTCGATTTTCAATTTGGCTACGACAAAAATTTTATAGGAAATGGTTATCGCTCGCTTTTTTTGAGTGATTTTGGAAATAGTTATTTGTTCCTTAGAATGAAAGCGCAGGTATGGAAGCTTTCCTATAATGTATTGATCATGGAACTGGTTCCTCAAACCATTCACATCAGTGCAGGGAATAAGGTTCTCGATAACAAATATGCCGCAATTCATCACCTCAGCCTCAATGCTACTCCGTGGCTTAACGTGGGATTGTTCGATGCTGTGATTTTTGGAAGGAAGAATCAATTTGAGTTTTCATATCTCAATCCAGTCATCTTCCTGCGCGCGGCCGAGCAACAAAATGGAAGTTCCGACAATGCGCTGCTGGGTTTCGATTATAAACTCAATATTGGCCGCCAGGGCCAGATATATGGTCAATTTCTGCTTGATGAATTTGTGCTAAAAGAAATGAAGGCTGGCAATGGATGGTGGGGAAACAAATTTGGACTACAAGTGGGAACAAAATATATCGACGCTTTTGAAGTAAAAAACCTGGATTTCCAGGCGGAATTCAATGTGGTTCGACCATTCACTTATTCTCATTTTGATTCTGTAGCAAACTACTCGCATTACAATCAGCCGTTGGCACATCCATTGGGAGCCAACTTTCGTGAATTAGTCATCATTGCAAGGTATCAGCCAACTCCGCGGTGGTCGGGACAACTTAAAGTGATTTGGTGGAAACAAGGGCTTGATTCAGCCAATAGCAATTTCGGATCGAATATATTCAAGTTGAATACCACCCGCAGCCATGGGGATTATGGTTATGAGTTGCTTGGTGGTGTATCCTCCCAGGGTTTGAATACATCCGGATTGGTTTCGTTTGAATGGAAGGAAAACCTGTTTTTGGATGGATCATTGATGTATCGCCATTTTACAAAAGAAGGATTTGCAACGGAAAATACTTTTATGTTTACTGTTGGAGTGAGGATTAATATGGTTAGGAGAGAATATGATTATTAAGGCACATTGTACAAGGCACATTGTACAAGGCACAAGGTACAAGGGACAAGGCACAAGAAAGATCCAAGATCCAAGAACCAAGATCCAAAGAAATTTCAAATCACAAATTTCAAATATCAATTGTCATGAAATTCTTTTCAATCAAATTGATTGCATTAATTGGATGTTGTCTGCTGTTTGAAATAGTTGCTGCACAGAGAGGAACTGTTGTGGAACAGCGAACGGTGAATAGCACTATCATGAACAGGCCAGTAAAGTATTCCATTTATCTTCCTCCAGACTATCAAGGTTCTGAAAGAACTTATCCTGTTGTGTACCTGCTGCATGGCTATACTGATGATAACACAGGATGGTTGCAGTTTGGAGAGGTGAACCGTTACGCGGATAAAGCCATACAGGATGGCCTGATCCCACCTATGATCATTGTGATGCCAAATGGAGATTCAAGTTTTTATATTAACTCTTACGACGGCGCGGAGAAGTATGAAGATTTCTTTATCAAAGAATTCATGCCGGCCATTGAAAAAACTTATAGGATCAAAGCGCAAAAGAGATATAGGGGAGTGGCCGGTCTTTCAATGGGTGGATACGGTACGCTCATATATTCTTTAAAGTATCCTGATTTATTTGCAGCCGCTGCACCCTTGAGTGCTGCTGTGTTTGATGATGCGGCCGCTACTTCCATGCCCGATAACCGGTGGGAAGCAACCTTTGGACCACTATTCGGACGAGGATTGAAAGGAAATGCAAGATTAAACGATACCTGGAATAATAACTCCATCCTTAAAATAGTTGAAAAGAAGTCGCCTGATGACTTAAAGAAAGTGAGGTATTGGATCGATTGCGGAGATGATGATTTTTTGACCAAAGGAAATTCGTTGTTACATGTTGCGCTCATCGACAAAGGCGTTCCTCACGAATATCGAGTTCGCGATGGAGCACACAATTGGACGTATTGGAGAACAGGCATCGTAGATGCGTTGGCGTTTATAGGTGATAGCTTCAGGCAGAAGTGATATAGACCACAGACCACAAACCACAAACCACAAACCACAGACGACTGAGGTCAGGAAGAAAATTATTGTCAAATGCTACGACAACTATTGGGGCTATCGGGACAGGCGGCGGTCGCTCATATCTTAATCCTCAATTCGGTGAATAGTCATTCTGCAGGGTTGCGCGAGTTGAGTCCGATCTGGCGTTCAATAAACAACTGCAATCGCAATCCTTTGGTTTCAGCTCTTCCGCCTTCTCTATTTTCCTGATGACTTTTCTCAATTCCTGACCCGTTTTTGTTTCGTTGACCTTTATGGTGATACTATCGAGTGAGATCGCTTGAATTTGTTGACTAACATAACCCTTAGTAACGTGCTGGAATGTAATATCAATGCTCTGATCTCTTGTAGTTGTGAATTCTCTTTTAGCAAATATTATCTTATCCTCGGATTCTCCCATGGCAAGTATATAGGCTTTGGCGTTTTGCGGAAGAGGAATTGTTCCGTCCTTTTCATAAAACCCATATAGATTCTCCCCAAGAGATAACTCACCTCCCTGTACAAATAATTTTACAGATGGCACGGCAAGGTATATATCGAATCGTTCGAGATAGCTGCCCTGAATCCGCACTGCCAACTTGCTCTTTTCTAATCCGGCCTTTTCAGTTAAAAGCATATCTACATTATACCACCCGAATGTTTCAATTGTAAATTGATAATATAGTGATCGATGATTGACCGGATTCACTTTTTCGATTATGGGGATTGAATCAAAATTATCTGGTATATCGGATTCATTTGTGGTATCTGGTGGCGTCATTGGGATCGAATAGGATAAGTCACTCATATCAGTACTATCTTTTTCCAACCTGGATTTTATTTCTTCGAGCCTGGTTTTTGTTTCATTATACAATCGACAACTGTCAATACATCTGGCAATACCATTGTCGGGAATCGGAAGATTTTTTATTTCTGATTCATTTTCTATATAAGCATACATGTTGTTTAGATCTTCCGTTGTCAGACTAGAAAAGATTGGCATTGGTTTTTTCCCATATTTATTATGTAGACAATGGAAATATTCGTTTCCCATTCTTAATACCGACAAATTGTTTAGTGTATATCCGTAGAGTAAGTTGTCACGTATTGAGGTATCTCTGTCCTCACCTGGCCAACCACCCTCGACTCCATAATTCAGCATCCATGCATTGCGTTTCAGTATATGCGCTAATGAAGGGCCGGTAAGCTCCTTATCGATAGCATGACAAGATGCGCAATTGTTCATGAAGATTTTTCTACCCCTTGCCAAAGCATCTAGTTGTGGATTCTTAGGAAGTGGTTTTGGATCAGTCCAGTTAAGCTTTCCATTTTCGCCCACATTTCCTTTATACAATTGCATTTTTGGGTCCAGCGAAAAACTTGGAAGGGCAACCGAAATTGGTTTCGTAATCCTGACATTGTTTTCACCCACCGCGTTGATGTATATCATGCCGCCACTGCTAAGTGGATTGCCATCACTTTGTGTAACCAGGCCCGCCATAATCATTTGAGAGATGTTGTAAGCCTCCTTTATTTCTAATCGAACCGTTGATTTACTGTCGGCTTGCAATGCATCCTTTGGTATTCTGATGATCGCGCCATTATGTGTTCTGATTACTGTATCTTTTTTTGGATCGATCTTGACGATCTGAGATGAAAGGCTTTCTCTTTTAAAAAGATCGTTCTTTTTCGAATTACAAGCGGTTATGAACAATCCAAAGAGAAGCAACGGGTAGAAGGTTCTCATACAGCCAGAGGTTTATTAAAGATAATGAGAAAGAGATAAGTGACAAGGTACAAGGTACAAGGCACAAGGCACAAGGAACAAGGAACAAGGAACAAGAAAGGTTCAAGCTTCAGGCTACAAGGCTGAAGCGTTGAACCTTCAAACAATTTGCATTTTCAAATTTCAAATTTGAAATTGTAAGAATTATCTCTTCGCCACTCTACCCTTGTATACGGGCTTTTTCTTCTTTGGTGTAGTGGTAGTTTTTTTGGTACTCGTGGTTGGTTTCTTTACTGTTTTGGATGAAGAACTTGTGCTGGTTTTTTTCGGCTCTATTTTAATAGGACTTTTTACTGACACGGAATCCTTCACAGTAGATGAAACTTTGGTCACCGATGTATCTTTTGATGCTGGTAAGATTTTAGCTGACGCTACTTCTTTAGTTGATGATTTGGAAGCACCATCAACAGGTTGAATAGTGAAGCAGCTACAATCGCAGTTCTTAGGCTTCAATTCTTCGGCGTCGGTGATCTCTTTGATTTTTCTCCTAAGCGCAGATGTGTTCCTTACATCCTTTACTTGCAAATTTTCTTTATCAGTAGCCGGCGGATTGATTTCCTGCCTGAATGTACTCTTCCTCACTTTTGATAGCGTAAGATCAAAGTATTGAGCATTCGAACTGATGAATTCTTTCTTTGCAAACGCAACTGAATCCTTCATTTCCTGTACAGCTAACACAAACGCATTAATGTTTTGCGGAAGAAATACAGTGCCATCCTTTGAGTAAAATCCATATGTATTTTTTTCCATGTCCAGGATAGTGCCTTGTGCAACTACCTTCATGGAAGGAATTACCATATAAACATTTAATTTATCATTGTAAGGACCTTTCACTCTCACAAGCATCAAACTTTCTTTAGATCCATATTCATCTTCCAACTTTTTCTCTACGCTATGCCATCCAAATCCATCAACATTGAATTGATAGTACAATGGCTTTTTGCGGATTGGATCCACTATCTCCAGGTCGGCCAGGTAATTTACCGGCGATCTTGTCACCACAATTCGTTTGTTTGAGCTGGTATCTTTTGCGCTGACATTAAAAATAAAATCTTCAACACCTTCTTTGGTGCTGTCTCCTTCTAGTCCCGACTTCATTTGCTTCAAACGGATCTTTGCTTCTGCATACAGCAAACAACTATCAAGACATTTGTCTACTCCATTGTCAGGTATTGGAAGTTTCCTTACGTCCGATTGATTTTCTATATAACTATAAAGATTATTCAGATCTGTTTCCGTAAGATCAGGAAACAGGTTCATGGGCGTCTTATTATATTGGTTATACAAGCATCGATAATATAGGCTCCATTTCAAAACAGCCTGGTTATTGCGAGTGAAATCATACAACAGGTTGTGTCCATTCTGTACGTAACCTTCCTCACCAAATGGAATAGGCTTTGACCTTTTCACAATGTGAGCCAACTCCGGTCCAAGCATCTTTTTTTCGATGGAATGGCAAGATGCGCAGTTATTATTGAAAATTGTTTTTCCGAAATAGAGTGCTTTTAATTGTGGATTTTCAGTTATGGACCTTGGATCTATCCAATTCATATTGCTATCGTCATCTAAGGCTCCTCTATACAGTTTCATACTGTCGTCAATCACGTTGGTTGGTATGGCAACCATGAATGGCTTGTTGATCCTTACCTGGTCTTCACCAAGTACGTTTATATAAATTGTACCCGCGCTGGTGAGCGGATGTCCATTGCTTTGTGAGGCAATGCCCGCGCGAATCATGTCCCCGGGGGTAAGTGCTTCTTTGATTTCCAGTTCAACAATAGTATTGCCTGTTGTTTGCAAGCTTCCTCCTGGAATTCTCACAATGGCCCCTTGTTTGGTTTTGAAAATAGTGTCCTTGGAAATATCGAAAGCCACTCTTTGCGAAATGAGGGCATCGGGCTGGAAGATTCTATTGGCGGTTTGATTTTGACATCCAGCTATAAGTAAGGCGGACAGGATCAGCAATAAAACTGTTGGTTTCATGGGATGGATTTTCACACCTCTTAAACGCCCGAAACCATTCAATCCGTATAAGTTAGGGTTTGGATTCTTTCCACATCTTGTAGGGGTAAACCCTTATTGGGGTTACAAGTTACAAGTTGCAGGTTGCATGGGACAGCATTAGTCACGAAGACCACAACTGGTTGCAGGTTGCACAGAAGAACCCTATTAAACTGAAGAAAAGCTATTTCACGAATATTATTATGTGGTGACTTACAATGAATATTCAAGCTTGGTGTGCCCAACTTCCTACCAATAAAAAGGGTTTTACGAAATTCAGCAACCCCCATGAAACCTGCAACCTGCAACCTGAAACCTGCAACCTGCAACCAGTTATCCCTCGAATATGAGCGAGAGAACAATCATTCTTGATTTCAGTTTGTCGATGACATTGGAGAATTTGAGATTGGGGTCGCGACTATGGGAATTTGTCAGGCCATTGCTGATCTTAAGTTCAGGGGAGAGAATAAAATAAGGCATATAGAAATTGAATCCAATGCCTGCCTCTATACCAAAATCGGAAGATTTTAATTTGATAAGATCCTCGGCGTTTCTTGCTGCTGCTTTGGAAGCAAGATCGTATTCGAATTTTACTCCACCCATCATGTATACCCGAAAATTTTGAATTCGGTCTGAACGAAATTTCACCTGGATAGGAAGTCCCAGGAGGATGGATTCAATGTTTTTCTTTTCTTCGATCACCTTGCCATCGGAGAAACTACGGGTATGATAAGTAATCGCCTTGCTGGCAAATATTAACTGGGGAAATACAACGCGTGCTTCAAAGCGATCATTCAACCGGAAAGTGTGCATACCTCCCAGTCCAATACCATTCGAGTTTTCGGGACTGCTCACCAAAACACTATCTGATTGAAGAAACATTGGATGTTGGCTTACGTTGAAGCGACTAGAAGCAGCCATTATCACAATGCCGATATGATATTTTTTATCGTCATGATCAGGGAGGTTCAGTTGATCACGAAACTGTGCCTGGATGGTATGAAAGGAAACGCAAAAACAGAAGAATATTATTCCCCTCTTCAAGAGATCCGTTTGCTGGCGCAATAAATTGTACATATTCCTAAACTCAGCGGTTTTAAATAGGTTCCGGTGTAACCTGTTTGTTTCAGAATGTGTAGAAATTCATCTCCATCAGGGAATGCTTTAACGGATTCAGTAAGATATTGGTAGGCGTCTTTATTTTTAGATAACCATTTGCCTGCTCGTGATGCCACCACGTTCATATAAAATTGATAGAAGCCTTTGAAAAATGAACGACGAGGTTTTGAGAATTCCAGAATCACCAATTTGCCCCCAGGCTTCAAAACCCTCAACATTTCCTTCAGGCCTTTTTCCAAATGCTCAAAGTTCCGCACACCAAAGGCAGAGGTTATGGCATCAAACGAATCATTAGCAAAGTTTATTGC
>Ga0070674_100002320_pt1 | contig 10513 bp, 8 predicted proteins | sample KBSM33metaG_FD_65344 | JGI IMG/M metagenome (GOLD analysis project Ga0070674, IMG submission 65344) | Miscanthus rhizosphere microbial communities from Kellogg Biological Station, Michigan, USA - KBS M3-3 metaG | ecosystem: Host-associated > Plants > Roots > Rhizosphere > Soil ...
CGATGTGCTCGACGCGCCGCTCACGGCAGACAACTTCATCACGCTTGCGCGCAAGGGCTACTTCGATGGCTTGAGCTTCCACCGCATCGTCCCGAACTTCGTGGTGCAGACCGGCGATCCGCGCGGCGATGGGGAAGGCGGGCCTGGCTATTCGATTCGCGACGAGCTCAATCAGGAGCCGTACGTGCGCGGCACCGTCGGCATGGCGCTCGCGGGACGCGACACCGGCGGCAGTCAGTTCTTCATCACGCTCGCGCCGCAGCCGCACCTCGATGCGCGGTACACGGTATTCGGGCGTGTGGTCTCAGGTATGGAAGTGGCCGACGCGCTCGTGCAGGGCGAGGTGCTGTCGCGAATTCGAGTGTGGGATGGGACGCAGTAGGAGGGAATGACAGGAGGCGATCTGAACGACCGCCTCCTGGGTAACGGGCTAGCGCTTCTTGCCGCCCTTCTTCTTTCCGCCTTTTTTCGCCATTTGGAATCTCCCCCCTTCCATGAGTAAGGTTGCGAAACCGTTCGTCTCGTTTACCGCTCGGCCCTTCTGCCGCCTGGCACGTCGGCTTTGCGCGTAACGGAACGGCTTGCCTTGGTGCTAACTCTCGTAGGAGAGCGAGCGAGCAAAAAAAGAGGGGGTGCTTGTGAGCACCCCCGGTACCGGTTGGACGGCTAGCTACCGCTTCTTGCCGCCCTTTTTCTTTCCACCCTTTTTCGCCATTCTTCCTCCTTGAAGTTAGAACGCCCAGTTGAAAGCCCGGAACCGAGGTCTCACTACGGGTGGTCTGAGCAGCCCACCCTCATACAAGATGTAGATTATGGATGAGAAACTTTCGAAGTCAACAAAAAAGTGATTGAAAAGTCAAAAAATTTGGACTAGGTCACCGGCACGTCTGCGTCGGCGCGCGTCTGATCGCTGCGCGCGCCTGCTCACCGATGCGCAGTCGATCGTCGCGCGGAACGGACGCCAACGCGCGCTTGTATGCCGCGATCGCATCGGGCCGACGTCCACTGCGGTCGAGCGCAACGCCGAGTTGATACTCCGCGCGCGCGAGCGCCGAGTAAGGAGCCGAAGGCCGCAGTTCGATCGCGGCGCGAAGCTGATCGACGGCGCCGGTCGACTGGCACAGTGCGTCCATCTCGTGAGCGATGCCGAGGCGCGCGTTGAACTGCGCGACCGACGATTCGGCAACACGCGTCGCCAGGGCGGCGTCGTAGAGTTCCCGATACGTACGGAGCGCGGCCGCGTGATCGCGAAGGTAGTTGCCCTGCACCTCCGCGAGCTTCTGGTAGAGCACGGGGTTGTGCGGGTAACGCTTCTTCAGGCCTTCAATCAGCCGGAGCGCGGTCGCCGGCTGCCGCTCGTACCAGAGGTAGATCAAGTGCAGTTGAAAGTCCGCTTCGCCGCGAAGCAGCACGCCCTGGCTTCGGGCCTGCTCCATTTCCTTGAGGCCGCCGGCGCGGTCTCCGCCGGGCAGCAGCAGCAACGCGCTCAGAATGCGTGCGACGCGTGGGGCAACGGCGGCGTAGTAGTGGTACAGGCCGAGGCCGAAGTACGCGTCGCCCAGCGCCGGATCGAGCTTGAGGGTCTGCTGCAGCGCGTTATGAATGCGCTTGCCGTCGCGCGCGGCGGCGAGATATTGCGATCGTTGTCCGCGGAATAACACCCGGGTGCCATAGGCCCCGCCGAGATAGAACCACGCCTCCGCCCGCCGCGGCTCGCGTTCGACCCACCCTTCGGTTGACGCGATCGACGCATCGATGCGCGCGAGCAGCGCCTCGTCGCCCTGCGTGGCGTCCGGATCCTGCAGCAGCCGCCAGTAGCCGGCCACCGCCCTCAGCACATCGCACGCGGGACGAGGGGCTGGCGGACACGCCTGCGCAATCTGCCGCTCGGCTTCATCGAATCGGGCGTCGAGGATCAGGTTGTAAGCGGCGGTCAGCGGCTCAGGCGACGTCAGGTCCGCCGCAGCGGTCTGCGGAACGGCGCAGAGCAGCAGGGCGGCGATCCAGGGCCCTGGGCGGCCGATCATGTCAAGCTTGTTCGCAGTTGCTGCTTCTCGGCGTGGCGCTCCCTGGCGAGGGCGATCAGGCGATCGAGAAGGGCGGGGTAGGGCACGCCCGACGCTTCCCACATCTTCGAGTACATGCTGATCGTCGTGAATCCCGGGATGGTGTTGATTTCGTTGACGAACAGCTGCTGCGTCTCCTGATCCAGGAGGAAGTCCACGCGCGCCATGCCCGCGCAGTCCATCGACCTGAACACCTCGACAGCCAGACGCTTGACCTCCGCCGTCAGGTTGGCAGAGAGGCGCGCCGGAATGATCGACTGCGACGTATCGTCGAGATACTTGGCCTCGAAGTCGTAGAACTCGCGCGACGGTACGATCTCGCCCGGCTCGGAGACGATCGGCTCGTCGTTGCCGAGCACGGCGATTTCGATTTCGCGGACATTCGGCACCGCCGCCTCCACCACAATCTTCCGGTCGAACTCCGCGGCCAGATCCATCGCAGCCGCGAGCTCCTCGCCTCGCTTGACTTTCGAGATGCCGACGCTGGATCCGAGGTTGGCGGGTTTCACGAACACCGGATAGCCGAGTTCGGCGGACACCGCGGCGGTGTGGCCTGCGGGATCGCTGCGCCAGGCGGATCGGCGGACCACCAGATACTTAACCTGCGGAAGCCCGCGAGCGGCGAACACGAGCTTCGCGGCGGCCTTGTCCATGCCCACGGCGGAAGCGAGGACGCCGCACCCGACGTAGGGAATATTGGCGAGCTCGAGCAGGCCCTGTACCGTGCCGTCCTCGCCGTACGGTCCGTGCAGCACCGGGAAGACGACGTCGAGTTCGAGTCCCGTGATGGTCGGCGAGCCTCCGCGCTCGATCGTCATGATTTGCTCTTGGCCGGGATGCGCCAACAGGTGGGCTTCACGTCCGCCGCGGCCGATGCGCGGCGCCGCGTGCCCGCGGCTCTGCTCGATGACGTCTGCTGCCGAAGCCGAGATCGGCGGCCGATCGGCGATCAGCCAGCGTCCATCCTTCTCGATGCGGATCGGAATCGGCTGGTAGCGTTCTCTGTCGAGGTTCTGGATGACGGCGGCGGCAGAGGCGATCGATACGTCGTGCTCGCCAGAACGGCCGCCATAGATGACACCCACGCGAAGTTTTTTCACGGCTGCCACTAATATAGCTGGCTTGCCCTTTTCCTTCACGGTCACTCACACCTGCGGCGCCGCGCGACGTGGCGTCCTGCAGACCGCGCACGGCAGCGTCGACACACCAGCGTTCATGCCCGTCGGGACCCAGGGCACGGTCAAGGCGGTGACCCATCGGGATCTCCACGACCTGGGGGCGGAGATCCTGCTCGGCAATACCTATCACCTTTACCTTCGCCCGGGAGCGGACCGAATCGGCCGGCTCGGAGGCCTGCACCGCTTCATCGGCTGGACGAAGCCGATTCTGACCGACAGCGGCGGCTATCAGGTTTTCAGCCTGGCCTCCCGGCGGAAGATCAGCGAAGACGGCGTCACGTTTCGATCCCATCTGGATGGGAGCGAGCACCTTCTGACCCCGGAGTCGGCTTCCGACATTCAATCCCGGCTGGGTTCGGACGTGGCGATGGTGCTCGACGAGTGTGTGGAGTATCCGGCCACGCACGATCGCGCGCGCAGTTCGCTCGAGCGCACCGCGCGGTGGGCGAGTCGCGCGCGCGCGCGGTTTCGCACGGTCATGGAGTCGGGCCTCGACGTCGTCAATCCCGGGCAAGCCCAGTTCGGCATCGTTCAGGGCGGGACGTTTCCCGACCTGAGACGTCAAAGCGCCGAGGCGACGCTCGAGATCGGATTCGAGGGCTATGCGATTGGCGGACTGAGCGTGGGCGAGCCGAGCCAGGAGATGTACGACATCACGGAACAGACGGCGCCGCTGCTTCCGGGCGACCGCCCGCGGTACTTGATGGGTGTGGGCACGCCGCTCGATCTGGTGGAGAGCGTCATGCGCGGCATCGACATGTTCGACTGCGTGCTGCCGACGCGCAACGCCCGCAACGGGCAGCTGTTCACCAGCCTGGGGCGTCTAAACATCAAGAATGCGGAGTTCGCGGAAGACCCGGGGCCGCTCGATCCCGCCTGCCGCTGCTACACCTGCCGCCACTTCTCGCGAGCCTATCTCCGCCATCTTTTCAACGCGTCCGAGATGACCTCAGGCACCCTTAACACGTTGCATAATCTCAACTTTTACCTTGACACCATGCGGCGAATCAGGGAGGCTATAATGCTTTCCACCCTGGAGGAGCTCAGGCAGGACTACCGCCGGATCTTTCCCGCCGGGATATGACTGTGCCCTTCATTAATATCGCCGACGGAATGCACTACTTAGTGCTCGCCATGGGCGCGCCTCCTGGCGCTGGCGTCAATCCGTACGTCCAGTTCATTCCGATCGTACTGGTCTTTGCCATTTTCTATTTCATCATTCTGCTGCCGACGCAACGGCGGCAGAAGAAGGTCCAGGAGTTTCTCGACACGCTGAAGGTCGGCGACCGCGTGGTCACCACTGGCGGCATCTATGGCTCGGTCACCAAGGTCGATGGCCAGACGGTGCAACTGCAGATTGCAGATAAAGTGCGCGTCGAGCTTTCCAAAAACGCCATCGTCGGCTTTCAGGGACAGGAACCTGTCGCCGACCGCACGAGTTGACGATCATGACGACCTTGCGTTGGAAATTCGTCACCATTCTTCTTGTCTTCGTGGTGTTCTTCGGCGTGGGCGTCTACCCGATCCTGGCGACGCGCTACGGATTGCCGGCGCCTCAGTGGCTGCTCGATCGGCAGCTGAAGCTCGGCCTCGACCTCAGGGGGGGCGTGCACCTCGTGCTTCGGGTGCAGACCGATGACGCGCTCCGCTCGACGACCGAGCAGGACAGCGCTCGGCTTCAGGAGGAGCTGAAGCGAAGAGGAGTGCCCGCGACCGTTGGCGCGCTGGACGTGCTCTCATTCCGCATCGACGGCGTGCCCCCTGCGCAGGATCAGGCGTTCCGGCAGGCGGCCGAGCAGGAGACGGCGGCGGATTTCGAGCGAGGCTCCGCCACGAACGGCACCTACGCGTTCACCATGCGTCCAAACGTCGCGCAGAGGCTGCGCGAGGAGGCGGTGGAGCAGGCGCGGCAGACGATCGAGCGCCGCGTCAACGAGCTCGGCGTCACCGAGCCGAGCATCGCGCACCAGGGCGCGGATCAGATCCTGGTCCAGCTTCCGGGCGTGGCGGATGTCGATCGCGCCAAGGAAATCATCGGGTCGCCCGGCCTGCTCGAGCTCAAGCTGGTCGAGCAGGGGCCGGCCGGCAACCGCGAAGACCTGCTCCGCGGTTCCGGCGGAGCCGTTCCGCCCGACATGGAAGTGCTCTCTGGCACTGGGTCGGGCAGCGGCGCCGGGCCGCTCTTTTATCTGGTGCGGCGTGTGCCCGCGGTGACGGGCCGCGACCTTCGCACCGCGCGCGTGCAGCTCGACGAGAACAACCTGCCTGCGGTCGGCTTCTCGCTCAATCCCACCGGCGCCGCAGCCTTCGCGCGCGTCACGGGCGAGAACGTCGGACGCTATCTGGCGATCGTCCTCGACAAGACCGTGCAGTCGGCGCCGAGCATCAACTCTCGCATTGCCGGCGACGGCCAAATCTCGGGCGGCTTCACCCAGGAGGAGGCGCAGAACCTCGCGCTCATCTTGCGATCCGGTGCGCTGCCGGCGACGCTCACCTATCTCCAGGAGCAGTCGATCGGACCGACGCTGGGCGCCGACTCCATCCGCTCCGGCGTGTTGGCGTCGACGGTCGGGCTGCTGCTCATTACTGTCTTCATGCTCGTCTATTACAAGCTGTCGGGTGTGAACGCGGTCATCGCGCTGATCTTCAACCTCGTGATCCTGCTGGGCATGATGGCGTACATGGGCGCGGTGATGACGCTGCCCGGCATCGCCGGCTTCGTGCTGACCATGGGGATTGGCGTGGACTCGAACGTGCTGATCTTCGAACGGATCAAGGAGGAGCTCGAGGCGCAGCGCGGCGTGCGAGCGTCGATCAACGCCGGATTCGCCCGGGTATTCTGGACACTGGTCGACACGCACCTGGCGGCGCTGATTTCGGCGGCGTTCCTGTTCCAATTTGGCACGGGCTCCATTCGCGGGTTCGCGGTGACGCTCTTCCTCGGTCTGCTGTCGAACCTGTTCACATCGATCTTCGTGTCGAAGACCGTGTTCGAGTTGGAGCTCGCGGGTCGAAAGGTTCCCGCTCTGAGTATCTAAAATGCACATTTTCAAGAACACGAACTACAACTTCCTCCGCTGGCGCTGGCACGCCATCGCTCTGTCGTGGGTGATTATCCTGGCGGGCGCGGGCGTCATCGCGACCAGGGGGATTCCGCTCGGCGTCGAGTTTGCGGGAGGCACGGTCGTGATTGCCCGGTTCGATCAGGCCACCAGCGTGCAGCAGGTGCGTGCCGCGCTCGATCAGAGCTTTCCGGGCGGGGATGTCGTCGTGCAGGACTACGGGGATCCCGCGCAGCACCAGGTGATGATGCGGGTGCCGCACGTGGGCGTCGAACAGGGCACTTCGCTGAGCTCGACACAGACGCAGATCGAAGGCGCGCTGCGGAAGAGCGGCGTCGGCGACTTCAAAGTGGTCGGCACCGAAATCGTCGGGCCGGTTGTCGGACTGGAGCTGCGCAACAAGGGCTTCTGGGCGACGGTGCTGTCGCTCATCGGCCTGCTCCTCTACATCGGCGCGCGGTTCCAGCTCAGCTTCGGCGTTGGTGCCGTCGTGGCCACGGTCCACGATCTGTTGATCACGATCGCGTTTCTGGCGTTCTTCCGCTACGACATGAGCCTGAACGTGATCGCGGCGATCCTGACGATCACCGGCTTCTCGACCAACGATACGATCGTCATCTTCGACCGGATCCGCGAGAACCTGCGGTCGCGCCGGCGGGACGAGCTCGATCGCGTCATCAATCTGTCTATCAACCAGACGCTGGGCCGCACGATAATCACGTCGGGCACGGCGCTCCTGACGGCCCTCGCGCTGTTCTTCTTCGGCGGCGAGGTGCTGCACGGCTTCGCGTTTACGATGGTCGTCGGCATCATTACGGGCACGTATTCGAGCGTCTTTATCGCGGCGGCCATCGTCAGCTTCTGGCGCGGCACAGGGCCCGCGCGCGCCGCGGCGCACGCGCCCGCCATGGTTGGCGCGGCGCCGGCGCAGGATGCCGGCCGGTCAAAGTCCAAGAAGAAGCGAGCCTCGTAGGCGATTTGCCCGCCGCGTGACAGTGTTTTCCGCAGCGCTGCTCGGGATCGTGCAGGGACTCACAGAGTTCCTGCCGGTCTCGTCGACGGCGCACCTCCTGGTAATCGGACAGTTGATCGGCTTCCACGATCCGGTGTTCACCGTGATGATTCAGCTCGGCTCGATCTTCGCGGTCATGTGGCTGTACCGATCGAAGATTGCGGCAGTGATCGCGGGCCTGGCTTCGACGCAGGAAGCGCGGCACTTTGCGCTGACGATCGCGGTTGCGACGGTTCCCGCACTGCTCGCAGGCGCGCTGCTCTCGGACTACATCACATCCGTGCTTTACGACAGCCCGCGCGTGTTCGCCGTCGCCTTCATCGTGGGCGGCATCGTCATGCTCCTTGTGGAGCGCTTCAGACCGGAGCCGAGCGTAATGGACGCCGACGCCACGCCGCTCCGCCGCGCGCTCGGCATTGGCCTCTGCCAGGTGCTCGCTTTGATCCCCGGAGTGTCACGATCGGGAGCCACCATTGTCGGTGGGATGGTGATGGGGCTCGATCGGCCTGCGGCCGCCGAATTCTCGTTCTTCCTCGCCATGCCGACCATGATGGCCGCGTTCGGACACGAGCTCCTCCAGGTGCGAGGCGAGCTTTCATCGGCCCGGGCTGCGGAGATTTCGATCGGCTTCCTGCTGGCGTTCGTCTCGTCGCTGGTCATCATCAAGCCGTTCCTCGGATTCGTCCGGCGCTCCGGGTTCGCGCCGTTCGCCTGGTATCGGATTGCCGTCGGCGCGTTGCTGCTGATGGCCGTCGCGCGGGGATGGGTGTAGGGATGATCGGGTGGCTCCGCCGGCGGATCGTGACCGGCTTCTTCGTCCTCGTACCGCTGGTCGTCAGCCTCGTTGCCCTCGTCTGGGTGTTTCGCGTGGTCGACGGGTTTACGGCGCCTCTCTACGCGAGGTTCTTCGGCGACCGCGTGCCTCCCGGCCTGGGCGTCCTCACAACCGGTGCGCTCATGCTGCTGGTGGGAACGATTGCCACCAACGTCTTTGGCAAGCGGGTGCTGCAGGGGATGGAAGGCTACCTGCTGCGCGTTCCGGTGTTTCGCACCGTGTATGCGCCGGTAAAGCAGCTGGTGCTGGCGTTCTCGCCGGACAACGAGTACGGATTCAAGCGGGTTGTGATGGTCCGCAACGCCTCCGGGGGCTACGCGCTGGGATTCCTCACCAAGGAGTTTTTCCTCGAGACCGGAACAGCCCGCGAGTCGCTCATCGCCGTCTACGTACCGACCAATCATCTCTATCTGGGCGACGTCGTCATCAGCCGCCGCGACGATGCGTTCTTCCCGGACATGACGGTCGAGGAAGGAATCAGAGTTTTTCTGACAGGCGGCATGACGTTACCCGGAAAAATCGATCAGAACGCCCCGTAGCCAGCCGCGATCTCTGGTAACGTGTTAGGCCACATGACGGCGCGGTTCGTGTTCGCTCTGCTCATCGTCTTTTTTACGGCTACGGCTGAAGCGGCGAGGCAGTCCGACACTGCGCCAGTTCATCGCACCGGAGGAGAAGCGAGTCTCGTCCTCCCCGACCTTGCGCAGGTCGAGTTCCTGGGTGTGAACGCCAGGAGCCTGCTCGCCAGCGGCATCGGCGTCTGCGCGCTTGGATTCCTCTTCGGCCTCGTCTCGTACAGCCGACTTCGGAAGCTGCCGGTGCACCGGTCGATGCTCGAGGTCTCGGAGCTCATCTACGAAACCTGCAAAACCTATCTGGTGACGCAGGGGAAGTTCATCCTCATCCTCGAACTCTTCGTCGGCGTGATCATCGCGCTCTACTTCGGACTGCTGCTCGCGTTTCCTGTCTCGCGTGTGGCCACCATCCTGCTCTTCAGTTTGATCGGCATTGCCGGCAGCTACGGTGTGGCCTGGTTCGGCATCAGGGTCAACACGTTTGCGAATTCCAGGATGGCGTTTGCCAGTCTTCGCGCCAGGCCCTACGCGTTGAGCGCGATCCCGCTCGAAGCCGGCATGAGCATCGGAATGCTTCTAATCAGCATCGAGCTCTTCATCATGCTGTGCATCCTGCTCTGGATTCCCCGCGACCTGGCCGGCTCCTGTTTTCTCGGCTTCGCGATCGGCGAGTCGCTGGGTGCCTCGGCGCTGCGCATTGCGGGAGGCATCTTCACGAAGATCGCCGACATTGGCGCAGACCTCATGAAGATCGTCTTCAACATCAAGGAAGACGACGCGCGGAATCCGGGTGTGATTGCGGACTGCACCGGCGACAACGCCGGCGATTCGGTCGGGCCGAGCGCCGACGGGTTCGAGACCTACGGCGTCACGGGCGTGGCGCTCATCACGTTTATCCTTGCCGCCGTGCCGGACGCGATCGTCCAGGTACAGCTGCTGGTGTGGATGTTCATGATCCGCGTGACGATGGTGGTCGCGAGCGGGCTGTCCTACTTCCTGAGCACGGCGGCCATGCGCATGCGCTTCGGCCAGGCGATGGCAATGAACTTCGAAACCCCATTGACGGTTCTCGTCTGGATCACCTCCATCGTCTCGATTGTGATGACGTATGTCGTCTCCTACCTCCTCATCCGGGACCTCGGAGACGGGACGATGTGGTGGAAGCTGTCGTCGATCGTCACGTGCGGCACCCTGGCGGGCGCGATCATTCCCGAGGTGGTGAAGCTGTTCACATCGACCAAGTCCACGCATGTGCGAGAGGTCGTCGCCTCCTCGCGCGAAGGCGGCGCGTCGTTGAACATCCTCGGCGGTCTCGTGGCCGGCAATTTCAGCGCCTACTGGCTGGGATTGATCATCGCGGGTCTCATGGCCGTGGCGTATGGCGTCAGCGGGCTGGGCCTGGACGCACTGATGATCGCGGCCCCGGTGTTTGCCTTCGGTCTGGTCGCGTTCGGGTTCCTCGGCATGGGCCCTGTCACTATCGCTGTCGACTCCTACGGGCCCGTGACCGATAACGCGCAGTCGGTGTTCGAGTTGTCGGTCATCGACCATCTGCCGGGTATCAAGGGCGAGATTCGCCGCGACTACGGGTTCGAGCCCGACTTCGTCACGGCAAAGTTCCTGCTCGAGGAGAACGACGGCGCCGGCAACACCTTCAAGGCGACCGCAAAACCAGTGCTCATCGGCACGGCAGTGGTTGGCTCGACCACCATGATCTTCTCGATCGTGGTGATGCTGACCAACGGCCTCACGGAGAACGTCGCGAGCCTGTCGATTCTTCACGCG
>Ga0070674_100002325_pt1 | contig 10498 bp, 5 predicted proteins | sample KBSM33metaG_FD_65344 | JGI IMG/M metagenome (GOLD analysis project Ga0070674, IMG submission 65344) | Miscanthus rhizosphere microbial communities from Kellogg Biological Station, Michigan, USA - KBS M3-3 metaG | ecosystem: Host-associated > Plants > Roots > Rhizosphere > Soil ...
CAACGTCGAAGACAACTGCCTCGAGGCCGACGGCGGTGCGCACAACATCCGCATCTTCCGCAATCGCTGCTTCAACCACGGTCATCGCGCGCTCAGCGTTCAGCCGATGTTTGGCGGACCGGTTTACTTCATTCGCAATGTCGTCTACCACGCGCCAGAAGGCGGCGCCGTAAAGTTCACCGCATCGTCGTCCGGGATCGTCGTGTGGCACAACACGCTGATCGCGCCGGTGAAGCCCATGCTGCTCGCTGCGTCGAACGTGCACTACCGAAACAACCTGATCCTCGGCAAGAGCGAGACACTCGAGACATTCGCGGTCGAAACGAACACCAACTACTCGAGCTCGGACTACAACGGGTTCCGGCCCAACGAGGGCGCCGAGTTCTCATTCGAATGGAGCTCTCCGGCGCGGTCGCTACGCGCGAACTTTCCAGGCGAACCCGGCAAGCTTGGCGTTCAGGAGCAGACGAAGCTCGAGGCTTCGTCGCGTGAGCGGCGTCGCTTCAAAACGCTGAAGGAGTTCAGCGAAGCGACGGGCAACGACGCGCACAGCGTGCTCGTCGACTACGACGTGTTTGTAAAGGTCGCGGCTCCTGGGCCCGACCCGCGCACGCTCTACAAGCCATCGGATTTCGACTTCCAGCTGCGTGCCGGCTCAGTCGCCGTCGACGCAGGCGTTCGGCTGAACGGGATTAACGACGATTTCACCGGAAAGGCGCCGGACCTCGGGGCATACGAGGTAGGCCAGCCGGTCCCGCATTACGGTCCGCGCCCCTAGGCGGGTCTGAAGACCCGCCGGTGTCACCTTTGCCTGAGTTCTGACTCTATTCAGAGACGATGCATATCGTGAGTGCGCCGGTGCTCGAGGGATGGGCCCTGCTGTCGGATGAGCAGGTCGTGACCCGTGTCCTTGCTGGCCAGACCGCCTTGTTCGAGGTCCTGATGCGCCGGCACAACGAGCGCATTTACCGTGCCGCCCGCGCCATTCTTCGAGACGAGCATGAGGCCGAGGACGTCATGCAGCAGGCGTATGTCAACGCGTACAGCCACCTGCGCCAGTTCGACGGCCGGTCGAAGTTCTCGACCTGGCTCACGCGCATCGCGGTGCACGAAGCACTCGCACGCGCGCGACGCCGGGGCCGATATCTGACGATGGATGGAGACGAGTCTTCGATGGACGACATGCCAGGCGCCTTCGACCTTGCACCGGATCCCGAGCGGTTGGCGATCTCGCGGGAGCTTGGAGGGCTGGTCGAATCTGCAGTCGATCGACTACCCGATGGCACGCGCGAAGTGTTCATGCTGCGACAGGTCGAAGGCATGAGCACAGAAGAAGTGGCGGACGCGCTCAACGTCAGCGAAGCCGTCGTCAAGACACGACTGTCGCGTGCGCGCGGCGCCATTCGCCGCGAGCTCTACGAGCACGCGGGGCTTGCCGCGTCGAACACATTCCGCTTCCTGCGGCCGCGCTGCAATCGCGTCGTCGCCGCGGTCCTCACCCGCATCTTGTAGAGGCGGGTCTTTCCTGGCCTGAGCCACGTCGAAGGCAGACCGCCTCACGCCTCTCGACTCGTGCATTCGTAACCAAACGGTCGCAACGCACTCTATCCGTTCACAGGCTCGCGCACCCAGAGACACAGTCGAGCCTGGCGAACAGGAGCGAGTGTCATGCGACTCATCGGCGGTGCTGCAATCGCCTTCGTCCTCACGCTGACATACATGTCAGTGTCTACGCCCGCTGAAGGGCAGCGCTTCCAGGATGGCCAGGCCATCTTCCGTTACGACACGTTCGGTGACGAACAACTCTGGACCGATGTCCTGCGCATGAACGAGGCGCTCGCGACCGTGAGCCCGGCGACGGCGTTGTCTGTCGGTCTCAAGGTCGACGTGCGGCGGCTGCCTCCTTCAGTCATCAGGGCGCTCAAAGCAGGCGAGGTCGATCTCGACGATCCCGCGGTGACGCTGACATTGCTCAAGCTCAATGCCGTCGTCGGTGTGATGGGCAAGGTGAACGATGCTGGCGAGCTCACGCGCGTCGGGATCACGTGCGCGCTCTGTCATTCGAGCGTCGACAACTCGCTGACGACTGGCATCGGAAGGCGACTCGATGGCTGGCCGAATATCGACCTGAACGTCGGCGCGATCGTCGGGCTGTCTCCGGCGCTTCCCACGGATCTCAAGGCGGAGTTCGCCAAGTGGGGGCCAGGCAAGTACGACCCGCGTCACCATGCCTTCGATGGGATGAACCTGATCGGATTGAACAGTCCGTCAGTGCCGGTGGTGATCCCGCCTGCGTACGGATTGAAGGGCGTCGGCTTCGAGACGTTCACGGGAGACGGGCCAATCTCGTACTGGAACGCCTACGTTGGCATTTCGCAGATGGGCGGCAAGGGGAGCTTCCGCGATCCGCGCATCGGTCTCTTCATCCGGCAGACACCCGACCTGGTTACTCCGAAATTGAGGGCGCTGTTTGAGTATCAGCTTGGTCTGCGGACGCCCGAACCGCCGGAGGGCAGCTTCAATCGACGGGCGGCGCAGCGAGGAAGGCGAGTGTTCTACAACGAAGGTGGATGTGGGAACTGCCACGCCGGACCGGCGTTCACGGACGTGTTGAAGGGTCCGCGGAACGAGCGGCCGCTCCTGCACGATCCATCGGAAATTGGAACCGATCCCGAGTACGCGAGCCGTAGCGCAACGGGCAAGTACCGGACGACGCCGCTGCGCGCGCTCTGGCAGCATCCGCCGTACTTCCACGACGGGAGCGCGAAGGATCTGCCGGCCGTCGTCGATCACTACGTCAAGCAGTTCGGGCTGAAGCTGACGGACGAACAGAGATTCGACCTCGTCGAGTTTCTGAAGTCACTGTGACATGGAGCGCCGGAACCATCGCGACGGCGGTATGAGCTCCGGCGTCGCTCCGGTTCGTTGACGCGGAAAAACGGCACGCTCGGCGGGCGTGCTGTCGACCACGGCGGCGGCCGGGGTGATCCGAGCAGTGATGAGGAATCGCGTCGACAACCAGCCGATCCGAACGACGGTGGCGAATCCCCGCCGCCGCCGATCGGGAGCGCGCTCGCGGCCGTTTTAGGGTCTGACGCGTGTCGCGTCAACTCACAGTCGCTTGCCGTAGCCACACCGCCGTCGCGATCGCTCGACGGCCATCGCCGCGGGGCGTGTTCTGAAGGCGCGACTGTGAGCGCCGTGACGCGCTATAGAAAGTAAAACGGGCTCGGAGCGTGACTGCCGCGCAGCTCACGGAGCTGCGCGGTTACGCGAGAACAATGTGGAGAGCCCGTTTTTCCACGGCGTCGAACCGGAGCAGCCGGAAGAATACGCCTCGCGGCGATGGCGATGGCGGTCCGGCTAAAGCCGGACACTACGACAGGCGGACACGTGCTGCTGCGGGCAACCAGTCCGGCTAAAGCCGGGCACTACGACAAACGCGGCGGACGTTACGGCTGCAGGATGAATTTCTGGACCCGCCGGTTCTCGGGGCGAAGCGGCGTGACCTCGGTGACGTAGAGGTTGCCCTTCGAATCGGCGGCCATGTGATGCAGGGTGCCGAACTGGCCAGGCGCCGAGCCCCATTCACCAAACGTGTCGAGGAGCTCGAGCCCGCGCCGCTCGAACACCATCACCTGCGCCTGGCTGCGATTGCCGACGTAGAGGAAACGCTGCTCCGGATCGGTCGAGAACGCAGTGCTCGCAGCAGTGGTGCCATTGCCGCACTCCGGTGCTTTGCACTCCCGGCCAATGAACACTTGCGTGACATAGGTGCCATCGAGCCTGAAGACCTGAACGCGCTTGCCGCCACGGTCCGAGACGTAGACGAGACCATCCTTCGAGACGCGTGCCGCGTGAACGGGTTGAACGAACTGTGACGCCCCTTGCGGATCGGCATCGGCGTTCGCCGGGTTCGGCGGATCGTCCTTCGGCACGTTCCCGAACGCGCCCCACATGCGCTTGAACTTGCCGCTGTCCGCGTCGAACACGATGATGCGGCGATTACCGTAGCCATCCGCGACGAACAGCTCATTCGTCGCCGTGTGCACGAACGCATCGGCCGGCTGATTGAGATTCTCCGTGTCGGCGTTCCCGCGGCTCTTTCCCGCGTGCCCGATCTGCATCACGAAGCTGCCGTCTTTCCTGAACTTCAGGATCTGGTGGTCGTTCATCCCATTGCCACCGATCCACACGAAGCCTTTCGGGTCGACGTAGATGCCGTGCTCGGACGATGGCCATTCGTAGCCTTTGCCGGGTCCTCCCCAGGCGCGAACGAATGTGCCGTCGGCGGTGAACTCGAGGACCGGTGGCGCCGCTTTCGATTTCTCCTCCGGCGCAAGCGTGCCGGGGCGTTGCAACACCCACACGTGATCCTCGGCATCGATTGACACGCTCGACACCTGACCGAACTGCCATCCGTTCGGAATCTTCGGCCACGACGGGTCGACACGGAACTTCGGTGCTGCTGTGGCAGCGAGCGCAGGCGGAACTGGCAGCGTCACTTTGCCGGTCGCGGCCCACTCGGCGCCGCGAGCGAATGTCGTTCCGAATCCTGACTCGCGCACTTCATCCGGACCGTGCCCGAGCGTCGTCACAAACACACGCCCCGACCCGTACTGCGTTGTCCACAGGATCGGCTGATGAATGCCAGGACCAGGAATCGGCTGACGAGCCTTGCCCTGGTAGAGGGCGTGATCGTCGTAGGCCGTCGCCAGCAAGTGATAGCTGCCTTCGGGCTGCCAGCGCAGGTTGGCGTAGAGCTCGTCGGTCGTGACGCGGAACGATTTCAACCCGCGTGTGATCGGATGCTCGGTGTCCTTGATGTCGACGGTGAAATCGTGACGCGCGGAATGATGGCCGTTGCTCGGCCGCCAGTTACCGCCGCTCATCTTCTCGTATTCGGTCCAGCCGTCGAACGCACCGAGGGCCAGGTGATAGAGCACGAGACCTTTGCCCGAGCGAACGAACGCCTCGAGCGCAGCATTCGCCCGCTCACCCCAGCGATCCTTGTCGCCGCGGTTGTAATAGTTGACGACGACGAGGTCGTAGTTGGCGAGCGTCTCGGGTCCCGCACCGCGGAACTCCTCATTGATGCGCACCTCGAAGCGTCCGGTCGACTCCAGAATCTGCTTCAGGATCGGCGTGGTGCCGCGCCAGTCGTGCACGTGCTGACCGGTGATGAGGAGGACCTGGATCTTCGAAGGATCTGGTGGCGGGCTCGGCTGCGCGAACGCAGACGGCGTCAGACCGAGCACGATTGCGACAACCGAGAGAAACGTGCGCATGATTCCTCCAGGCGGGTCTAAAGACCCGCCTCTACGCTGTCTTGTAGCCTGAAGGCCCGCCTCTACATCACGTCTTCGTAGCGGCGGGTCTTTAGACCCGCCGAATCATTCGATCGCAAACACCCACACCGCCCCGCCTTCAGGCACTTCGGGATACTCGCCGGGAAACAAGCGATTCAACGTCGCCTGCATCCCGCGTGAATCGCCGCCCCAGCCCGACTCCACTGCCACGTACTGCTTACCATCCACCTTGAATGTCGTCGGTGGCGCCAGGATGCCGGAGTTCGTCGGAAACTCCCAGAGCAGCTTCCCGGTCGATGCGTCGAATGCGTGGAACTTGCGATCCGCCGTGCCGCCGCTGAAGACGATGCCACCGCCAGTGACGAGCATTCCTCCCCAGTTCGGCGACTTGTCGTAGACGTGCGTCCACACCTTTTGACCCGTGTCGACGTTCCATGCCTGCACTTCGCCGACGTGATCGGCGCCCGGCCTGATGAATGGACGACTGCCGCTCACGCCGACAAATGGCCGGCCCGGTGTGTACTGCGGCATGGTGCCCAGATTCGATCCGCACAGGTTGTTGTTGGCGGGGATGTAGATCATCCGCGTGCGCGGGCTGAAGGCGATCGGCGGCCAGTTCTTGCCGCCATGCACGCCGGGACAGAAGTCCGCGCGCTTTCCCGTCATCGGCTTCTTCTCCGGATCGACGTCGGGCTTACCCGTCACAGGATCGAGGCTGCGGAAGACGTCCTGATATACGAACGGTTTCCCCTCGACGAACTTGATCGGACCGGCGCTGCGCTCGAGGAACCAGATATATCCGTCGCGCGCGACATCGATCAGGCCCTTGATCGTTCGTCCGTTGCGCTGGTAGTCGACGAGGATCGGAGGCGACACCTCGTCCCAGTCCCACGAATCGTTCGGATGATATTGGTGATAGCCCTTGATGGCGCCGGTCGCGACATCGAGCGCGACCGTTGACGTCACATAAAGGTTGTCGCCGGGGCGCTGATCGCCGATCGTCGGTCCGCCGTTGCCGGTGCCCCAGAACGCGAGGTTCGTCTCGGGATCGTAGTTGCCCGTCACCCACACCGGCGCGCCGCCGGTCTTCCACTGATCGCCCTTGGGCCACGTCTCGCTTCCCGGCTCACCGGGAGCTGGCACTGTGTACGTGCGCCACTTCTCCTTACCGGTCTCGACATCGAATCCGGCCACGAATCCACGGATGCCGAACTCTCCTCCCGACGCGCCGACCATCACAACCCCGCCGGCGACGAGCGGCGCGAGCGTCGTGTAGTAACCCGCCTTGTTGTCGGCGACGACCGACGTCCAGACTTCGCGTCCCGTGCGCGCATCGAGCGCGACGAGCACGGCCTCGCCCGCAGCGTAGAACACCTTGTCGCCGTAGAGCGCGACGCCGCGGTTGGTCTGATGCGGGACGTTCATGCCGGTCTCGAGCGGACGTCGATAGCGCCAGAGCAGGTTCCCGCTCTTCACATCGATCGCGATGACCTGGTTGTTCGGGCTGGTGACGAACATCACGCCGCCGTTGACCAGTGGCGCGGCCTGATGGACCCGCGCCTCGGCGGTCGAGAACACCCACACCGGTTTCAGGCGCTGCACGTTCGCGGGCGTGATGTCGGCGAGTGGGCTGAAGCCCCATCCGTCGTAGGTCCGGCGAATCATCAGCCAGTCCTGATCGTCGGGCTTGCGGAGCCGATCGGCCGTGACCGGCTTGTAGTCCTTGAGGACGGCCGGCATCGGTGGATCGGCAGGTGGCTGCGGCTGCTGTCCAGGTGCCGCGCCATGGATCAGTACGGACGCGGCGATACTCATCGCCAGGGCGGTCGTGGCACCACGCAGGCGTTTCATGCCGTGGGAGTCTACCAACCTTTCCCATCCGGAGTCCGTCCAACCGGCCAACGCATCTGCAGGCACTATGGAGAACGATTTCATTCAGGATCTTCGGTATGCGGGGCGAACGCTTCGCCGCGCGCCCGGGTTCGCTGCCATCGCCGTCGTGACACTGGCCCTCGGCATCGGGGCCAACACCGCGATGTTCAGCGTGCTGAACATGTACCTGTTCCAGCCGCTTCCCTATCCCCATTCCGAGCAGCTGGTTCAGGTCTATCGCACGTCCATCCACTCCGACAGCTGGCCGCACTCGGCCGCCAACTTCCTGGAGTTCCGCCAGCGGAACGATGTCTTCGAGGAGATGGTCGCCTACAACGGCATGGGCCCGGTGCTCACGCGCGACGGCCAGCCCGCCGAGCGGCTCCTCGGCATGATCGTCTCCGGCAACTTCTTCAAAGCGCTTGGCGTTCCGCCTGCGCTGGGGCGCGTCTTCACGGACGAAGAGGACCAGCCAAACACCAACAACGTCGCCGTCCTGAGCGATCGCTTCTGGCGAACACGCTTCGGCGCCGACCCGGCCATCGTCGGACAGATGATTCAGCTGGATGGTCAGAGCGTGCAGGTGATTGGCGTCATGCCGCCGGCGTTCGAACATCCGCTGCTCTGGTTCACCGTCGATCTCTGGCGGCCGATCGCATTCACACCGGAGCAGCGTCAGAACCGTGGCAACAACTACCTGCGCGCGTTCGCGCGCCTGAAGCCCGGCGTCAGGATCGATGCGGCGCAGCAGTCGATGGTGACGCTCGCAACCAATCTGTTCCAGGAGACGAAAACAAATCAGAACGAGAGCCTGCGGCTCTCGCCGCTGCAGCTGTCCACGTCGAACACGGTGACACGCAGCGTGATGTGGTTCACGTTCGGCCTTGCGGGAGTCGTCCTGCTCATCGCCTGCGCCAACCTCGCCAACCTTCAGCTGGTACGGAGCGTGGCACGGACTCGCGAACACAGCGTTCGCGCAGCGCTCGGCGCGAAGCGTTCACGCCTGCTGCGACACTCGATGACGGAGAGCCTGGTCCTCGCGTGCCTCGGCGGGGCGCTGAGCCTTCTGGTCGCCTACGGCGCCGTTGCGTTCATCAACCGTAGTTTGTTCGCCTCCCTGCCCGGCACGGCAGTCACGCTCGACTTCACTGTCTTCGGCTTCGCATTTGTCTGCTCGGTGCTAACCGGGGTCGTCTTCGGAACCGTTCCCGCGTGGCTCGCTTCTCGAGTCGACGTCAACCAGACCCTCAAAGAGACCCCGCGCGGCGCGACGAGCAGCTCACACCATCGTCTCCGGTACGGCCTGATCGTCGGCGAAGTGGCATTCGCCGTGATTCTCCTCGCGGGCGCGGGCTTATTTCTCCGAGGTCTGCAACGCTTCGAGAACTCGGACTACGGCTGGCGCACGGATGGACTGATGACTGGCCAACTTGGCTTGCTGGGCGATCGCTATTCGACGCCGCCGCAGCGACTGCTCTTCTATCAGCAGCTGGAGCAGCGTCTGCTCTCAATACCCGGTGTGCAGCACGTCGCGTTTTCGAACTCGATGCCGGTGTTCAGTTTCAATTCGAGTGGCAGCGTGTGGATCGAAGGCCGCCCGGAGGAGGAGCCTGGCAAGGAGCCGGAAGCGTTCTTCGAGCAGGTCAGCCTGGGCTACTTCGACACGATGGGAGTACGACTGATCGCCGGGCGCCTGTTTGCGTCGACCGACGCCTTCGACCGCCCACAGGTCGTGATCATCAACGAGACGATGGCGCGTCAGTTCTGGCCGAACGAGAGCCCGCTCGGCAAGCGCCTCCTCCGTACTGACCGCACGCCGTTCGAGATCGTCGGCGTGGTCAGTGACATCAGTTTTCCAGGCAGTCTCGCGGAGCCGTACACTCGTCTGCAGGGGTACCGGCCGTTGGCTCAAGCGCCAATTCCGTTTGTCAACGTCACGCTCCGCACCACCGGCAATCCGGAACAGTTCGCGACACCGATGCGCCGTGCGCTGGCCGAGCTCGACTCGACGCTCGCCCTCAACCTGGTGCGCACCGCTCAAAGCGTCGTCGACCAGGGACTCGGCAACGTCTCGCTCCTCGGCACATTGCTCGGCGCGTTTGCCGCGCTGGGGCTTGCGCTCGCAGCCATCGGCATCTACGGCGTCACGTCGTACTCCGTCGCTCAGAGGACGCCGGAGCTGGGCATACGCATGGCGCTCGGCGCAGGGACTCGCGACGTGCTTCTGCTGATTCTTTCGGGCGGGGCCGGTGTGATCGCGTTGGGTGCCCTGATCGGAACCGCTGGCGCAATCGCAGTGGCGCGGCTACTGTCGGCGGCGATCCCGACGCTGCCTACTCGTGATCCGATAGCACTCGTCGCGCTGATTCTGTTCCTGGTATTCGTGGCGTTGGTTGCCTGCTTGGTTCCCGCCGGTCGCGCCGCGCGCGTCGATCCGCTGGTCGCGTTGCGGCACGACTAGGCGGTCTTCTATTCTGGATTTGATGATCTTTGATCGTTGATTCGTTGTTGATCATTGATTCGTGATTTCTTGATTGCTGTTTCGTATTCGCCGACAAATCAAGAATCTACAATCTTCAATCAACAAGAAATCAACAATCACCGATCACAAAATCAACAATACTCACGAAAGTCAGAAATGCGCGGCCTTCCTCGCCGCGCCCGTCAGTTCAACAATGTGGAGACCGGTGTTCGCACGATCGACGACGTAGACGTAGCCGCGATCGTCGACCTCCACGTTATTGGACTGGATCGCCACCTTGCAGTTCTGGCTGGCGCCTTCGCCGACGCAGCGCCGATCGGTGTTCGCCGTCGTGGCCGGGATGTAGTACCCGATCTCCTTGATATTGAACGGATCGCGGACGTCGAGCGCGCGCACGCCGGCGTTGAAGAACGTGACGAAAAGCACGCGGCCGTAATAGATCGACGTGAAGTTCTCGTTTGACGAGTGCGAGCCGAAGCGTCCGCCCCGGCCGCAGAAGTTCCCGCTGGCCTCCGGCACCGTCCAGGTCGACACGCCAACAGGAGACGACTCGAAGGTGATGTCGACCATGCGGACCATCTGCCTCGGTTCCTGACATTCGTTGGCGAGCGACTCACTGACGACCGCGATGAAATCCCGATGCGCCTGTGCCGTTGGAATCGGGACGCTCTCGCCATGGTCGTGCCCTCCTCCTGGCGTGGGCGCATTGGCGGGCAGCTTCTGCCGCGCGAACTCCGAGAGCGTCATGCCGAGAAGCGGGAACACCGTGTGTGCGCCCGCGTCAGGCGGAAGATCCATCCGCGCGATCTGCGGATAGAGCAGGTTGGCATCCGTC
>Ga0070674_100002328_pt1 | contig 10480 bp, 10 predicted proteins | sample KBSM33metaG_FD_65344 | JGI IMG/M metagenome (GOLD analysis project Ga0070674, IMG submission 65344) | Miscanthus rhizosphere microbial communities from Kellogg Biological Station, Michigan, USA - KBS M3-3 metaG | ecosystem: Host-associated > Plants > Roots > Rhizosphere > Soil ...
GCTCGGCGCCGTCGCGATCGGCACCGCCTTGGTCCTGGTGCGCCTGCCCGAGCGGGGGTTGCGCCGGGCGGTCGTCCAGCCCAGTTGAGCCGCGATGGAGTCGGTGAGCCCTCTTGAACGCCTGCGCCGCGAGCTGGCGCTTGCGGTCGGCGAGAATGCCGTGTTTGACGGCTGGACCCGCCGAGCGGTGGACTCAGCCGCCGGGCAGCTCGGAATCGACCCGGTCCAGGCGCGGCTCGCGATGCCCAAGACCCAGGCGGGGATGATCGACGTCTACATCCAGGAGGTCGACCGCGCGCTCGAGGCCTGGTTCACGCCCAAGCGGCTGAAGCCGATGAAGATTCGCGAGAAGATCCGGGCGCTGGTCTGGCACCGGCTCGAGATCATGGGACCGGCGCGCGAGGCCGTCCGCCGTGCGCTGGCGATCCTCGCCATGCCCCAGAACGTTCCGCTCGCGCTGCGCACCGGCTGGCGCAGCGCCGACCTCATGTGGCGGATCGCCGGCGACACCAGCACCGACTTCAACCACTACACCAAGCGGATGACGCTCGGCGCCGTCTACGGCTCGACCTTGCTCGTCTGGCTCGACGATCAGAGCGAGGGCTGGACCGACGCCGCCGCCTTCCTCGACCGACGCATCGATGACGTCATGCGCTTCGAGAAGTTCAAGGCCGAGTGGCGCGGTTCGTCCGAGCACTTGAGCCCGTCGCGGTTTCTTGGTCGACTCCGCTATCCCCCTCGTTGAGCGCGGCTTGACAAGCTGGCCATGCGCTTGAACCTGCGCGTCTTTCTTGCGCGGAGGGGACGGTGCGTACAGCTTTTCTCGGATTGCTCTTGATGAGCATCGGCTCGGCGGCCGCGAGTGCACAACAGGGCGCGGTTGCCGACGATCCTTACATCTGGCTGGAGGACGTCTCCGGCCAGCGGTCGATGGATTGGGTCAACAGTCACAACGCCAGGACCCAGGCGGTGCTGGAGGCCGATCCGCGCTATCAGCAGTTTTACCGCGAGGCTCTCGATATCGCGCAGGCGAAGGACCGGATTCCTTACGGCAGCTTCCTTGGCGGACAGATCTACAACTTCTGGCAGGATGCCGACCATGTGCGCGGCATTTGGCGTCGCACGAGCCTCGCCAGCTATGCGAGCGCAAAGCCTGAATGGGAGACCGTGCTGGACCTCGATGCGCTCGCCGCGGCCGAGAAGGCGAACTGGGTATGGAAGGGCGCCCAATGCTCGCGCCCGCTGGAGCGCCGCTGCCTCATCAACCTGTCCGACGGCGGCGAGGACGCAGTCACGGTCCGGGAGTTCGATCTTGCGACAAAATCCTTCGTGAAGGGCGGTTTCCTGCTTCCGAAGGGGAAGCAGAATGCATCGTGGCAAGACCAGAACACCTTGCTCGTCAGCCGCGAGTGGAAGCCCGGTGAGCTGACCGAGTCCGGCTACGCCTATGTCGTGAAGCGCCTCAAGCGTGGTCAGCCGCTCTCCGCCGCGACGGAGCTCTTCCGCGGCACGAAGAAAGACGTCTCCGCGCGCCCTGGCGTGCTTCGGGACGCGGATAATCGCATCCTGCCGGTGATCGTCGAAGGCAGCGATTTCTGGCACCGCAAGACCTTCCTCGTCGGCGCCAGGGGCGTGCGACGGATCGCGATTCCCGAAAAGTCGCAGCTCGTCGACATGGTCGAGGGCCGAGTCATCATCCAGTCACAGGAAACCTGGTCGCCTGCGGGATCCGGCAAGGACTATCCGGCCGGCAGCCTCTTCTCGGTCGATCTCGCGCAGCTCAAGGCGAACCCTGCTCGACTCAAGCCGACCTTGATCTACACGCCTGGCCCGCGCGAAGCGCTCCAGGACGCGTCCGCCGCCAAGGGGGCTTTGCTCGTTTCGATCCTGGACAATGTCCGGGGACGCACCCTGGTGTTCAAACCCGGGCCGAATGGCTCCTGGACCCGATCGGATCTCGACCTTCCCGACAATTCGACGGTCACCGTCGCGGACGTCAGCTCGCGCAGTGATCAGGCGTTCATTGCGGTCACCAACTTTCTGACGCCGCCTTCGTTGTGGCTTGCTGATGCCGGCAGCGGGGAAGTCAGGCAGATCATGAGCCAGCCTGCGAAGTTCGACGCGTCGGGTCTCGTCGCCGAACAGCGCGAGGCGGTATCGACCGACGGCACGAAAATCCCCTACTTCCTCGTCCACCGAAAGGACATGAAGCTCGACGGGAACAACCCGACCCTCCTCTATGCCTACGGCGGGTTCGAAGCGAGCGAGACGCCCAACTACTCCGCCACGACCGGCAAGCTGTGGCTGGAAAGAGGCGGAGTCTATGCGCTTGCCAACATCCGTGGCGGCGGTGAATTCGGGCCCGCGTGGCACGAGGCCGGCCTCGGGACGAAGCGGCAGATCATCTACGATGATTTCGCAGCGGTGGCGAAAGACCTCATCACGACCAGGGTCACGAGCCCGCGGCGGCTCGGGATTCGCGGCGGCTCGAACGGCGGGCTGCTGATGGGGGTCCAATTCGTCCAGCATCCAGACCTTTGGACCGCGGTCGATATCGAAGTCCCGCTGCTCGACATGATTCGCATCTCAAAGATCGCCGCCGGCGCGTCGTGGGAAGGCGAATATGGCAGCGTCGAGAACGACCCCGCAGTCCGCGCCTTCTGGGACAAGACGTCGCCCTACCAGAACCTGAGGAAGGGCGTTGCGTATCCCGAACCATTCATCTTCACGACGACCAAGGACGACCGCGTCGGACCGGTTCACGCGCGCAAGTTCGCCGCGCGCATGGAGGAATATGGCCTGCCCTTCTATTATTATGAGAATACGGAGGGTGGACATGCTGCAGGCGCCAACCTCAAGCAGGCGGCGCACACGAGCGCGCTGGAGATGGTGTATCTGACCCGCAAGCTCATGGATGAGCCACGGCCATAGTGCGAAAGCAACGGTGCCGGATCGCCTCTGGGCCGCTCTGCCGCTATTGATAATCAGTCGCATTTTGAATAGCACGAAGCATGCGCCGCGCTGTGAGGTTTTCGATCTGCCTGCTGCTGGCACTGCTCGGTGTAGCGGTGGCGGGGACAGCACCTGCCGTAGCGCAGCAGTCGGACGTGCAAACCGCCTGGCAGCTCCTGGACTATATGTCGGTCGATTATTCGGGCGCCGTCGCAAACGGGAAGGTGGTCAGTCAGTCCGAATATGCCGAAATGCGTGAGTTCGCCGGTTCGGTGCGGCAGCGCATCGGCGGCCTGCCGGCGAATCCGGCGAAGGCGGAATTGCTGTCAAAGGCCGACCGGTTCGTCGCGGCCGTCGACCGCAAGGAGTCCCCCGAGAAGATCCGGGCCATCGCCGAAGACTTGGGCAATGCTCTTCTCAAGGCCTATCCGGTCGCGCTTGCGCCGCCGCAGGTCCCGGACCTCGCCCACGGTGCCAGGCTGTTCAACCAGACCTGCGCCAGCTGCCATGGCGAGAAGGGCGACGCAAAGACCTCGACGGCAGCGCAGCTCAACCCTCCGCCGATCGCCTTCGTCGACCGGTCGCGCGCCGACCAGCGCAGCCCCTTCGCGCTCTACCAAGTGATCAATCACGGGATCGAAGGCACCGCGATGGCGAGCTTCTCGAGCTTGCCCGCGCGGGATCGCTGGGACCTTGCTTACTACGTCAGCCGGTTCGCTTACCCCGGTTCACTCGCGGCTGAAGGAAAGAACATCTGGGAAGGCGACGCGGCTTTGCGCAAATCGATTCCCGACCTCGCCGCCCTTAGCTCCCTGACCGGGTCTCAACTGGCCCAGCGCCTTGGAACCGCTCGTGCGGCGGCGGTGCTCGCCTATCTCCGCTCCGATCCCGCCGCAGTAACCGGGACCGCTTCGCCCTTGTCGCTGGCGCGAACACGGCTGCAGGAGAGCCTTCAGGCGTACAAAGCCGGCGACCGTGACAAGGCCAGGTCTCTCGCGCTGTCGGCCTATCTCGACGGATTCGAGCCGGTCGAGGGCGCTCTCGCGGCTCGCGACAGTGCACTCCTGGCCCGCGTCGAAACCGCGATGGGAGAGCTGCGCGCCGCGATCGGACGAGGCGAAAGCGCTCAGCAAGTGCAATCACGGACCGAGAGTCTCAACACGCTGCTCGGCGAGGTCGACGCCGCGTTGGCGCCAGCGCAGGACAATGCCGTTTCGACATTTGTCGGGGCCGCGACGATCCTTTTGCGCGAAGGCCTTGAGGCGCTTCTCATCGTCGTCGGGATGCTCGCCTTTCTCAAGAAGGGCGGCCGACCGGACATGGTTCGTCCCGTGCACTACGGGTGGGCAAGCGCGCTCATTGCGGGCGCCGCCACATGGCTTGCAGCGACCACGCTGATCGGCATCAGCGGCGCGACTCGCGAGCTGACCGAGGGCTTCGGTTCGATCCTGGCGGCGCTGGTGCTGCTCTTCGTCGGCATATGGATGCACGGCAAGGGCCAGGCCGACGAGTGGCAACGCTACATCAAGCAGCGCATGGACCGTGCGCTTTCGAAAGGCTCGGGGTGGTTCCTCTTCTCGCTCGCCTTCATCGCCGTCTACCGCGAGCTGTTCGAGACGATCTTGTTCTATGCGGCGCTGTCCGCCGAGGGGAACGCGGGGGCAGTGGTCGCGGGCGCCGTTGCCGGCGCGGCCGGTCTTGCGATCATCGCCTTCGCCATGCTGCGGTTCAGCCAGAAGCTGCCGGTAGGCAAGTTCTTCACCTACAGTTCGGTGCTGATCGCCGTCCTCGCAGTGGTTCTCGCCGGCAAGGGCGTCGCCGCGCTGCAGGAGGCTGGACTGGTCGGGGTCGCGCCGCTCAGCAGCATACCGCGAATCGCAATGCTCGGCATTTTCCCGACCGGCGAGGTCATCGGCGCTCAGATCGCCACGCTGGTGGCGTTGATAATCGGATTCCGGTGGAACCAGCTCAGGGCCGCCCGAAGATAGGTCCCGGCATCAATACTGGACGGGCGTGGCCCCAGGCCTATAGCTGTGCGCCTGGTTGAGGAGAGTCGGATGGCGGGCGTGAACAAGGTGATCCTGGTCGGCAATCTCGGCGCGGACCCCGAGTCCCGCTCGATGCCCAGCGGCGACGAGGTGGTTAATCTGCGCGTGGCGACCTCGGAGACATGGAAGGACCGCGACGGCAACCGCCAGGAGCGGACCGAGTGGCACCGCGTTGCGATCTTCAACCAGAATCTGGCGAAGGTCGCGAAGAACTATTTGCGCAAGGGAAGCAAGGTCTACCTCGAAGGACAGATCCAGACGCGCAAATGGACCGACCAGTCGGGCCAGGAGCGATATTCGACCGAAGTCGTGCTTCAGAATTTCCGCGGCGAGCTGGTGCTGCTCGACAGCCGCGAGGGCGCCGGCGGCGGTGCCGGGCGCAGCGCGTTCGGCGAGGATTATGACGATTTCGGTGGCGGTGCGCCGGCGAAGCCCCAGTCGCGCCCGCAGCCCGCGGCGTTCGACAGCGACCTAGACGACGATGTTCCTTTTTAGGCTTCGTTCTTCCTGAGCTTCGCCAGCACCGCGAACGGGCTCGCCTGCTCTTCCGACAGCACTCCCGCTTCCTTGAGCGCCGCATCGGCCCCCGCGCTGCGCGGATAGGGGTCGAGGCTGAGCGCCAGTGTGTCGGCCAGTGCTCCCCCGAGGTCGATCGACGCGCCATCATGGAACACGACATCGAGATCGCCCTGACCAAGCTCGACCTCCTCGTCCGGCCTGGCGACCGGCGGCTCGGGGACGAACATCAAAGCGAAGGCCTCGTCGATATGGGCGGCGACGGGATCGCCGGTGACGACGCAGCTCTGATCGAGCGCGGCGACCAGCCTTCCCTTCGCCCGCACCACGTCGGCGGCGCGCTCGAGGCAGACATGGGCTTCGAGCCGGTCGAGCGACGCGAGGTCGAGGCGCTTGGCGATCGCGCGACGCTCCGCTTCGTCGGCGACGAGGTCGAGCCGCTCGCCGTCGCGAACCTGGTCGAGGCGAAGCTGGCGGGCGAAGCGGTCGGTCATCCGATCTTCCCTTGTTCGAGCCCGGCGAGCGGCGACGCATCGAGGCGTTGCGCAAAATCGCGAAGCGCCGCCGCACTGTGCTGCAGCGCATCGTCCTCGACCTCGCCCTTGTACAGGCTCTCTTTGGTCGCTTCGATCCAGTTTCGCTTGTCGCCGCGCCACAGCTCGGTGCGCCTCGCCAGCATCGCCACGAGCTTCCGCACCGTTTTGCCGAGCGTCGGATCGCCGAGGCCAAGCTCGCGATGCTCGCTTTCCAGCACATGGATGAACCGCTCGGACAGCCCGACCGACGCGTCATTGCCCGCCGCGCCTTCGGATTCCAGCCGGATCAGCACCAAAGCCGCGATCGTCGCCAGGACCGCGAAGCGCCCATCGAGCGTGTCCGGAACGCGGCCTTCCACATACCAGGAGCGCCGCCGCGCCTCCGCCGTCACGGCGTCGAACAGCGCCACGCCGCGCGTCGGTTGCGCGGTTAATCCCCGGAACAGGAAGCTGAGCATAGTCCTTCGCGTCAAACTGTGGCAGGCGAGGAGTTGCGCGCCCGCTCGCCACCCGCATATTGAGGCGCTAAGGCCTGCTGGCAAGGCGGCAATCACCGGCGCAGCGGCGCCATGTACGAGGGTTTTGACACGATGAAGCTTGCGGTTTTGGGCTTGGTTGCGGCGGCGCTTGTTCTCGGCGGCTGTGCGCAGATCCGCCAGCACAAGGGCGTCGTGCTCGATTCCCAGCTCGCGGCGGGCATCCAGCCCGGGGTCGACAACAAGGATTCGGTCGAGAAGACGCTGGGCCGCCCGAGCTTCACCGGCCAGTTCACTCCCAACGATTGGTATTATGTGTCGCGCGACGTGAACCAGGTCGCGTTCCGCAATCCGCACGTGACCAAACAGACGGTGCTGCTCGTCCGCTTCGACCAGAAGGGCAACGTTGCCTCGGTTCAGCGCACTGGCAAGGAGCTAGTGATGAACGTGAAGCCGACCGGCAGGCAGACTCCGGTGCTCGGCCGCAAGCGCAGCTTCTTCGAAGAGCTGTTCAACAATATCGGCAGCGTCGGCGCTCCGGGCCTGCCCGGCCAGGGCGGCGACAACGGCCAGTATTAGGCCGCGCCTTCCGCGCCAAACAGCTTTGGCGTAGGCCGTCGCGCATGACCGACGCGCCGGACGGCATGACCTATGCCGACTATTTGAAGCTCGACGACATATTGTCGGCCCAGCGGCCGCTGTCGGACCACCACGACGAGATGCTGTTCATCATCATCCACCAGGCCAAGGAGCTGTGGATGAAGGAGATGCTGCACGAGCTGAAGTATGCCAGCGAGCTGATCGGGCAGGCCCGTTACGCCGAAGCCTATAAGGCGATGGCGCGGATCAGCCGCATCCAGGCAGTGATGACGCTGTCGTGGGATGTGCTGTCGACACTGACCCCGGTCGACTATCTCAAGTTCAGGCATGTGCTTGGCACGGCGTCGGGCTTTCAGTCGGCGCAGTTCCGCGAGATCGAGTTCCGGCTCGGTCTCAAGGAGCCCAAATTCGTCGACCATTATCCTGAAGGAAGTGCCGACCGGGCCGCGCTCGCCGCGGCCCTGGCCGAGCCGAGCTTGCGCGAGGCAGCGCTCGGCGCCCTCGAACGCGCCGGATTCGATCTCGGCGATCGCTCGACCGAGGCGATCGCCCGCGCCTGGCTCGAGGTCTATCGGGCTCCCGACCGGTGGTTCGAGCTCTATGAGCTGGCCGAGAAGCTCCTCGACATTGACGACGCGATGGTCGCCTGGCGGCAAAAGCATGTGCTGACGGTCGAACGGATCATCGGCAACAAGCGAGGGACCGGCGGGTCGGCGGGCGCTTCGTACCTTCGCTCGACTCTCGAAAAGCGCCTGTTCCCCGAGCTGTGGTCGCTGAGGACCGATCTTTGAGCCACAAGGCTCTGTTCTCGCGAAGCCTGTCCGCCGATCCAGAGAGGCTGCACTTCGCGGCGCACAGTCATCATCTGTGGCCCGACGCCAGCTTCGAGGGGCAGGTGGAGGCATGGAACGACGCGGCGCGGCTCGCCGACCGCAAGTGGGACAAGGTGATGGGCGAGATCTGGCCCGCGGCCCAGGCCGAGGTCGCGGCCGAGCTCGGAACCGGCCGGCCCGACGACATCGTTTTCGCGCCCAATACGCACGACCTTCTCACCAGCCTCGTCACCGCCGCGCCTCGTCGTTCGGGGCAACTCCGAATCCTGACAAGCGACGGCGAATTTCATAGCGCCCGAAGGCAGCTCGCGCGTTGGGAAGAGGAAGGCTGGATCGCGGTAACCCGAGTTCCGACCGAGCCGTTCGACAGCTTCTCCGATCGCTTGGTCTCCGAAGCGCGATCGGGCGGCCACGACTTCATCTTCGTCAGTCAGGTGATGTTCGCCAGCGGGCTGATCTTCGACCGCGTCGAGGACGTGGCGGCTCTCGCCCGGCCCGACGGCCCATGGGTCGTCGTCGACGGCTATCACGCCTTCATGGGGATCGACCGGCCGTTCAGCGAAGCGGCGGCCGGCACTGCTTTCTACCTCGGCGGCGGGTACAAATATGCGATGTCGGGCGAGGGCTGCGCCTTCCTCCACGCCCCGCCGGCTTTCGGTCCGCGACCGCCGCTCACCGGCTGGTTCGCCGAGTTCGAGGACCTGACCCTTCCGCCGGGAAGCGTTGGCTATGCCAAGGACGCGAGCCGGTTCCTCGGCGCGACTTTCGATCCGTCGGCGCTGTACCGCTTCACCGCCGTTCGGCGCATGCTCGCGGACAATGGCTTCACCACCGAGCGAATCTCGGCCCATGTCGAGCGACTGCAGCGGCAGCTGCTCGATTCGATTGCCGTCACCGGGCTCAGCGAGGCCGAGCTGCTCAACCCGCTCGACGGCAGGCCACATGCGCGCTTCCTCGCCTTTCGAAGCGCGAGCGCCCAGCGCTGGTATGCGGCGCTCAAAGAGAAGAATGTGATCACCGACGTGCGCGGCGACGTGCTCAGGATCGGCTTCGGGATCTATCAAGACGAGGACGACGTCGATCGCCTCGTCGGCCACTTGGGGGAGTTGCAGCGATGAACGTGGCCACCACTTCGCGGCGCAGCGCGTCGGTCGTCCTCGCGCTGCTGCTCGTGGCCTACATCTTCAACTATCTCGACCGGCAGATCCTCGGCATTCTCGCCGGCCCGATCATCGCCGATCTTCATTTGAACGACCGGCAATTCGGCCTGCTGAGCGGCCCGCCCTTCGCGATCCTCTATTCGGTCCTCGGCATTCCCTTCGCCTTGCTCGCCGACCGAACCAGTCGCAGCCGGGTCATCGCCGCGGCGGTCGCCGTCTGGAGCGCCTTCACGGGCCTCTGCGGTATCGCCACATCCTTCTGGCAATTCTTCGTCTTCAGGATGGGCGTCGGCGTCGGCGAAGCCGGCGGAGTCGCTCCGTCCTATGCCTTGATCGCCGATTATTTCGAGCCGCGGCGCCGCGCCCGGGCGCTCGCGATCTTCTCGCTCGGAGTGCCGATCGGATTATCGCTCGGGACGCTTCTCGGCGCGTATATCGCGCATGCCGTCAGCTGGCGCGCCGCCTTCTTCACCATGGGCGTTGCGGGCCTGATCCTCGCGCCCGTGATGCTGATCGTCGTCCGCGACGTTCCCCGCCCGAAGGTCGCGGCGCCGGCGCCGATCGGCCAGGTGTTCCCAATGCTCGCGCGCAAGCCGGTCTTCTGGCTGATGGCGTTCGCCGCGTCGTCGAGCTCGCTGTGCGGTTACGGCCTCGCCGTCTGGACGCCCTCGGTGCTGGAGCGCAGCTTCCACCTCGGCCTTATCGAACGCGGCCAGTTCATGGGGTCGGTCGTGTTCATCGGCGGATGCACCGGCGTGTTCGCGGGCGGCTGGCTGGCGGACCGGCTCGGCCACCGGGACCGGGGCTGGTACGCCAAGCTTCCGGCGATCGCATGGATCATCACGGCGCCGACCTTCGCCGCCGGCCTGATGGCGCCGAGCCTGTGGCTCGCCTGGCCGCTGCTGCTGATCCCCAACGCCCTCAACATCTTGTGGCTCGGCCCGGTGATCACCGCCGTCCAGCACCTGGTCCCCAAGGCCATGCGCTCGACGGCGTCGGCGAGCTTCCTCCTCATCAACAATCTGATTGGGCTGGGCGTCGGCCCTTATCTGATCGGCGCCATCTCGGAGGCGCTGAAGCACAGCTACGGCGCCGAATCGCTCCGCTACGCCGCCGTCACCTGCACGCTCTTTTACCTGCTGGCAGCGGCGCTGATGCTGATGTGCGTTTCAAGGCTGCGTTCGAACTGGGTCGAGGATTCGGCGTCTTAACTCACTTAAGCATCTGAATAACTTCGACATTTAAGGTTCATCCTAGTGCGCTAAACGGCAGGTTCCATCCGTTTAAGCGTTGGAACGGTGCGGCTTCCGAGCCGTTTCCCCCGTTCGCAAGGAGAAGATTTATGAAAACGCTATTCCT
>Ga0070674_100002331_pt1 | contig 10477 bp, 16 predicted proteins | sample KBSM33metaG_FD_65344 | JGI IMG/M metagenome (GOLD analysis project Ga0070674, IMG submission 65344) | Miscanthus rhizosphere microbial communities from Kellogg Biological Station, Michigan, USA - KBS M3-3 metaG | ecosystem: Host-associated > Plants > Roots > Rhizosphere > Soil ...
GAGAGGGGTCGCAAAGAGAATGGAGCCGCCGTCCCCACACTGACTCCCACTGAGAGGAGCTTTGGTTGCCGTCCATGTCCTCGAAGAGGGCAGACTTTGAACGCCCCCTGGGCCACCGGACCCTGCCGCGCCGAGCGGCGTGCTAGCCGGCGGTCGTATAAGCCGACGCGGGGACGGACGCGCCGTAGCCATGCTCGACGAGGAGATGCGCTCGTTCTCTGTACCCCTCAGGATCCGGGGGCTGCCAGGTGTCGAGGCCGTCGACGTAGCGGTTGTACATGCAGAACGCCGCAGCGATCAGGACCGTGTCGTGAATCTCGAGGTCGGTCGCGCCTTCAGCCCGTGCCGCGTCGATGTCCGAGCTCGTGACGCTCTTACCGTCAACCGCGACCTTGCCCGCGATGTGCAAGAGGGCGCGAAGCTTCGGATCGATCTCGGCCGTATCGGGATCGTGCTTTACGTCCTCGACCAGCTCGATCCCGCCGTCGAGCTGGAGAGCGGCGAGGGCGCTGTGCGAGTGCTCGCAGACACGGTCTTGTTGCGGCTCGAGACGTAGGCCGCGACCAGCTCGCGGTCGCCTCGCGACAACGTGCTCTCGGTCCGCAGGAGCTGCTCGGCCAGGGCATTCAGGTGCACGGCCGTCTCGGGCCGGAACTGCATCGCGCTTCGGATCCCCGGCACACCCTCGGGCAGGTCTATATGCGGCATTTGCTCAGCTCCTCGGTGTCGTCGCGGTCACCGTGACGATATCCGGGGCTTTCCGCCTCATCACGCCAGACGGCTGCCGTCGTCTCGATATATCTCTTCGTGCTGGCCGGGCTTTCGTTCCTCGTTTTCCTGGTCAAGCTCCGGTCGCGCCGGCTGAGCTGATCCGGGCGTGCTGTGGCGTGACCCAAGCGGGGCCAGACCTCGTTTCGCTTGGCAGGTCGTGAACACCTCTAGGTCGGAACGTCGCCGATGAGGACGCCGTCCACGAACATCCAAAACAACCCCTCGCGTGGATCGAACGGTCGCGGATCGTTCGGATTGACCGTGGTCCAGGTACCGACGAACCGCAATCCGTTGACGGCCGTCATCTGGACGCTGCCGCTAGCCCCAGTTGGTGTGAGGGTTCCGTGGAAGTAACCGTCCCAGCGGACGCTGGGAATTGGCGGCAGGGTGCGCATCAACAAGGAACCCGAGACCGTCCCTCTCATCTGGTCGAGGTCGACGTTCCACACAGGCGTGGCATCCCAGTCGCCGCTGATGACCGGCGCCTCCTCCGAGCCGCCGAATCCTGCGGCGTGGTACTCGATCCTCACGCGGTTCGCATTCAGCTGTGTGACCGTGACCGTCGGGATGTCGAACGATCTTCCTCCCGCGCCCCATGTGACGTGCTGGGCGCGCGCCGCGGTCGCGCCAAGAGGAAGTAGCGCGAGAACCGCTGCGCTGACCACGATGACCGTGGCTGCAGTAAGCCGTTTGGTACCACGAAGGACACGCATGACTGCTCCTTTCCGTACGTCGGCGCCGCTAGCCGGGCAATGGCATCGTGGAATGCCCTGAGCTAGTCGGCCACCTAGCGACACGGCTCATGGGGGAACGGCGGCGTGCCAGGGTGCGTCGACAGGTTCATTCGCCGCGCCTCGTCGGGCCGCCGAACGTACCCTCGAGTCGTCCCGGCTCTACGAGTCCTTGACCTCGCCGCCTTTGCCCTCGCCTCCATCGGCCTTGGTCTGTAGGGCGCCGTGCTCGCCGTTTGGCATCGACGGCCCACATGCCAGGCTCGAGAACGTGCATGGAGCCTCCTTTACTGCGATGGAGGCCTGATCGAACAAGAGCTTCCTCAAGATTCGCTCAACGCTCGGGTTCGCTTCCGAACAGCTCTCGAACGACGCGCGCTGTCGCGGAGGCCACTCCGTTCTCTGCGACGATGACCGCGCAGGCGGCGAGCGCCGCGGGGGGCGCGAAAACAACATTAGGGAGGCGATGGGCCGCCTCGGCTGCTCGCGGATCTGTAGGGAAGGTTCGAGATCGCGTCGGCGCTAGTTCAGTCCGCCGGCGTCAAGCTCGCGCTCTTCGATCCTCAGCGTCGCCGCGATGTCTCCAACGTCGCTTATCGACTTCCAGGCGGAGGAACGCCGTCGCGGAGCCACTGCACGTTCTCCGTGATCTCGCGCTCCGGGTCCGACCCCATGTGGCCTGCCTCATTGTCGATCTTGACGACGCAATCGGGCACGTTGGCAGCGAGCCACGCTCCATGTGCGGCCGGTACGAGTACATCCGTCTCGCCGTACTCGACCAGCACCGGCACCGAGATGTCTCGAACGTCGAAGCCCCAGGGGCGAAGAAACGCAAGGTCATCGTCCACCCAGCCCCACACGCCGTTCACGGCCTGCTCGGGGACCGATTCGCGGATGACCTGATGGACTTCGGGACGCGTGAGCTGCGCCTTGTCCGACTCACTGAGATCGAAGTTGCCGAGGATCGTGGACGGGTCTTCGGCTATCCGTTCCCTCATGGCTGCGTGCTCGCGCTCCAGCTCGACACTGAGGACGCCTTCGCCCGCCTCCGCCCACCCGAACTCCTTGACGTTCTCGGGATCCATGCCGTCGAGAAAAGCGTCGCGCTCGAGACCTGGAGATCCCAGGGGTGCGATGCCTACTGCGCACGTTGCGCGAATCACTCGATCGGAAACGAGGGCGGCACACGCGAGAACATGCGGACCACCTCCCGATCCGCCCGAGACTGCGAAGCGCTCGAATTCGAGGGTGTCAGCCAGGAGGAGTACGTCCTCGGCCTCGTCCGCGATCGTCCGCCCTGGCCGGCGCGTCGATCGACCGTAGCCCGCACGATCGTGGGTGACGATGCAGGCCCCGAGTTCCTTGTAGAGGTCCTCCCTCGGCCATCGACTCAGCCGGGATCCCGGAGTTCCGTGCAGTGACATGATCGGGAAGCCGTCGGGGTCACCCCAGATCGCAAACGCGAGCACGCGACCGTCCGGGGTCTTCGTCGTTTTCAAAGACTCACCCATCGCGATGCACCTGCGATCCGCTCACCGTGGCGACCCTACGCGGTTGCCCCAACTCGTTCAAGCGACACATCCCGGGCCAGGTCAGCGGAACGCCCTGCTCGCAGGCCGATCACCGGCCTGTTAGCTCAGCCCGCCCGCCTCGAGTTCCTGCTCCTCGATCCGCGGCTTCGGTCATCACGCTGCAGCGATGGCGTCAGATCTGCCGCCGAACTGAACGTCTTGCCGTCCGCGATCCGCAGCAGCCGCCATGCGACGAGCCCGAGCCAGAGGAACCACGTGATGCTTGCGGCGCGTAGCGCCGCACCGTCACCGATCAGGCTGAACGGAATGCTCACAGCCACCACGACGGGCACGACGAGCAGCGTCGGAAGCCAGAGGTCGCGCCACTCCGGCAGCTGCCGAAACGCGAACGCGAGCACCAGCGGGACCAGAAAGAAGAGTGCCGACGCGATGCCTGATTCGAATCGGTGCCCGTCGGCCTGCCAGGACGTGTTCTCGCAGCCCTCATCCATCCCGCGGCAGTCGAGCTGGAGAAAGCCTTCGAGGAACCGGGTCACTCCTATGGCTGCCAGCCCGAGCACGCCGATCCTCGCAAGCCAGCCGGCCCCGAGCGCGCGCCAGAGGCCCAAGGCGAACGCGACGACCAGTAGGCCGTTGAGGTTGGCGGCGATCTGGTTGTACAGCCAGGGCTGGTCGGCCGTCTGCGCGCCGAGATCGCTTATGTCGTCGTTGGCGGGACTGAAAGCCTCCGGCTGGGCGAGGTCCCCGAGTAGGAGGCCCACGATGAAGGTCACCGGCGCTAGGAGTCCGCAGATCGCGGCGGCGCGGAGCGGCACGGGACGAAGTCTCTCAGACCGCGCAACACCGCCCGGCCACGTGGGCGAACCACTTGACCGCAATTCGGCACCGGCGCAGACTTCGCGGGCGATGCGCCTGTGGCAACGCGCCACGCTGCGGACTCGGTACGCGCTGGCTTTCTGCATGTTGTCCGTCGTGGCGGTGGCACCGGTCGCGTTTTTCGCTAACCGTCTTTGTGTATGTCGGGCTGTTTGGTTTCGCAGCCGCTGCCTGGGCCGTCGCCGCCCTCGTTGGCGTTGCGTTTCCGGATTGGATGACGCAGCAGTTGAGAAACGTGGAAGACCGCACTGAGTGACACCCGGCTACGTATCCGGACGGCCGCTGGCTGCTTCGTCACCCAGGCCCGAGTGAGTTCACGTGCGACGGCACGTGGCCCTGTGTTGTCGGAAGATCCGCTCCGCGCTGTGCGTCCTGTATGTAGAGCCCGGTAGGGACCGTTGCCCACCAACGACTCGCTGTAGCCCTATGCGGCTGGGTGGCAGCGCGTGGCGCCCCACCGGGCTCTCCTACTCTCAGCGGGCTTTGATGGTGTCCCCGACGGCCCGATAGTCAGCTCATCGTCAGCGTTTGCACCCGATTCCGACACGTTTCGAGGGGATATGTAGGCGGGGCCGCGAGCGCGTAGCATCGGCGCGTGGAACCCAGAGTACGTACCGGCGGATGTCTCTGCGGGGCAGTCCGCTACACCGTTCGCGGTGAGCCCTTGCACGTCGTCCGTTGCCACTGCGCGAGTTGTAGGAAGGAGTCTGGCAGCGCGTTCACGGTGTACGCGTGGTGGCCCGTCGATGCGTTTGAGATGAGCGGCAACATCTCGAGCTATGACCGTCGCGGCTTCTGTCCCCGCTGTGGCTCGCGGGTCCTTGACACCACCGGGCGCACGCATGTCGAGGTTCGGTTGGGAAGTCTCGATGACGCTCCGTTCGAGCTGAAGCCCGAACAGGAGGTCTGGGTGAAGCGGCGCGAGAGCTGGATACCGCCGGTCGAGGGTGCCGAGCAGCACTACGAGGAGTAGTCAGCCCACGAGCACGGGGCAATTTGGAGCTGAACACCTCCGGACGGCATCCCCCGGCGGGCCCCAGACATCCTCGAGCGGAGGGCACGCCGTACGTGGTGGTCGGGAGCAGGACATTCGACGAGACGTTCGTCGTGCGAGTTGAGCCCGCCGACGAGCGTCAGGAACCCTTCGTCCCTCGGTGATGCTCGGCAGGTAGTGTCGCCGGCTCATGCCCGGCGACAACGACACACGAAGACAGTCGATCCTGAGGCTTCGCTTCCCGGACGGCGAAGTCCAGATACGGTGGACGGCGACCGAGCTTCCCGTGGGCGTCATCGTCCGCAGCCGGGGTGCGTTGTGGGTCGTGAAGAGCTCGAACGAGCACTCCGTCGTGCTCGAGCCTGCACCGCCCGATGCCCAGGCGCCACTTGGCGCTCCGGCACCGAAGCCGGACACGATCACCGAGGACGTCTTCCTCGAGATGATCGCGGTCTGAGGCGGACTGGCAAGGCGCTTCGAACCGCCTGCTCGTTTCTTCGCTCTGCGATCTGGTAGCCGACGGCCACACGGGGAATCCGGCCGGGCGGCTCGGCACGTACTTACGTCGAAGCCCCGATTACGCCAATTGCAAAGGAGAAGGCGTATGAAGACTCAGACGTACGGACGGAGCCCTCTTTGGCTCCTCGCAGTCCTCTCGATGTTTGCTGTGGCTGCAGCGCTTGTGAGCCTGGGCGTCGGTGCTGCGAGCGGAGCCGGCCGCGCAACCGTGAAGACCCACAGCTCTTCGCTCGGCAAGATCCTGGTCGACGCGAAGGGCCGAACGCTCTATCTGTTCGAGAAGGACAAGAGCGGGAAGAGCGCGTGCTACGGGCAATGCACCAAGTACTGGCCGCCGCTTCTGACGATCGGGAAGCCGACCGCGGCCGCAGGTGTCAAGGCGTCGCTTCTCGGCACGACCCGACGCACGAACGGCGCGATGCAGGTCACCTATGCGCACCATCCGCTTTATCGATATGCCGGAGACACGGCCCCCGGTCAGACGACGGGCCAAGGCTCCGACAATTTCGGAGCGGAGTGGTACGTGGTAGCGCCTTCGGGAAAGAAGATCGACGAGGACTGAACTGCTGGAAGGGGAGGCGGTCACCACGACCGCCTCCCCTTCACGCATCGATGCGCGACGGGGCGGTGCTCTTCCCACGCGCGAGCCGGGTCACGGGCTACCTCGCCGAACTGAGGTCATCGGGGCGGCTGGCGAGTGCGGCGCCCGGCTGGTTCCGTTTCTCGTGTGACCTCGACGGGTCGGGCATGACGGCGTGAAGAGCGACGACCGCCGTCGCTCGGACACTGGCCATCAGGCACACTGTTGGCAGGGAGGAACACGGTGGAGATCGCGCTTTGGCTGGGTGTGTTCGGGGTCGGGTTCTGGCTCTCACTGGCCGCTCATGAGGCGGGCCACGTCGTCGTTGGTGTGCGTAACGGCTGGGAGGTCGCAGGCTTCTACTTCAAGCCCGCGGCGCTCGGCATCGGTGTGAGGATGGGGCATCGCTCGACTGATCCGGTCGACTGGCACCTCGGTCTGGTGGCCGTGGCCGGCCCGGTCGCCTCATTCCTCGTGGCAGGGGTCTTCTGGAGCATCGAGCCACTGCCGGATGGCGGCGGTGTACTGAGTGCGCTCGCCGGCATCAACCTGGCGGTGGGCGTGATCAACCTGCTGCCGACGCCGATCACCGACGGAGGACACATCATCCGGGAGCTGTTCGGTTGGACGCTCCGGTGGAGGCACATGGCCGTCGCTTGGGTGCTGCTCGAGCTGGCCGGCGCTGCGCTCTTCCTGCTCCTGGAACACAGGGCGATCTGAGCCCGGCACCGGCGGTCGGGCAGCTTGTGCCCGACGCCCCAACGCGGTCGTCAGCGTCGGAGAAAGACGTTCAGCAGGATCGTCGCCACGATCGACACGACGACCATCAGTCCGATGGGAACGAACACGGTTACGTTGTCCGAGTGCCACGTGAGTGTGGCGGGGAGCCGCTCCACACCAAGCTTCGCGAGCACCAATGCACCGACTCCGAGGATCGCGAGGATCAGCGCCGTCCCCAGCAGTAGCTTCCCGGCGGTCTCCACGTCGCGAGGCTACCCAGGCGGCGCCGCACACGGCGCGGGATGCCCATTCGCGACGTCCGCCGTACGCGGCGTTCGTTGCCACTCCGTAGGCGGTCGTTCGCTCATTCGCTCGCGCCCGCCGACGCACTGAGAACTCTTCGGATCGACGCCGCGGAATGCAGTCGGATCCATCCGCATTGGGCGCACAGGAGCACTTCGCACGTCACGCCGAGCCAGGGTGGCCCGGGTCGGTCGTGGCGATCCAGAAGTTCCCCGGCCTTGTCGACGGCCAGAAGCTTGACCTCGAGATCTGTCCCGTCACCAACCCCGATCCAACCGCTGTGTCCGCAGATCGGGCAGTAGGCGGCGACCCCCAGCCGGTTCATCGCCTCGTGGACGTCGTTACTCGCCATTTCTCGCTCCTCTCATCCCGATTCCGACAACATCGGCCAGTGTCACAGAGAGCGAGCATCTACAGCTGATCCACGCGGCGTGTGGCACCGCGAGACGGCGACCGTCGAGATATCGGTACCGCCTGAACGCGCAAGTTTTCCTGCGGTCGCGCATCTTCAGGGTGAAGGACCACTACCCCTCCCGGGAAGGAGAAGTTCATGAAGGTCAAGCTGTTTCTTGCGAGCTTGGCCGTCGCAGGTCTCGCTGTTTCCTCTGCGGTGGCAGCGCCCCCAGACGGAAAGGGCAAACCGAAGACCGGCGAAGGCTGCAAGCCCCAGGTCACTGTCGTCCTGAAAGGCACTCTCACAGGAGCGCCCCTCAACGTCGATGTCACCAGCTCGAATCGGTGGGGTCGTGCCTACGTTCCGGGGACCGCGTCGACGGTGATCGCCGTCAACGACGACACGAAGGTGCGTCGCCAGGGCAAGAAGAAGATCACCGATCTCGTCGTCGGCGATCGAGTGCTCGTTCAGGCGCGTGTCTGCAAGGCGGATCTCAAGGACAACCTGATGCCCTCCCTGACAGCATCGCGCGTCGTCGCGCACCCCGCGAAGACCGAGAACACGCAAGACGACGACTGAGATTTCCCTGGGAGGGAATCGCAGCGAGTCACAAGTCAGTGGCGCGGCGGGGCGGCCGTCGCGCCACTGTGAAAGTGCGTCGTCGCGGCTCAGCTCGTGCCTGTGGCTCCCAGCGCTGCTCTGATCTTCTCGATGGCCGCGCTCTCCTCGTCCTTCACACCACCCTTCGCCTCGGCGGCGGCCCTGGCGACGTCGAGCACGAGCTCGCGGTAGGCCTCGACCTCGTCGGGGGCCTTCGCTTCGAGCACGGCGACCGACGAGCTCAGCGAGCCGAGTACACCCTCGACCTCCTTGGGCGACGCGACAAGGCCGAATCCCGTGCTGTGCGTGCCGGCGAGCTCACGGACGAGCTCGCTCTCGCTGCTGCGGTGCGCGGCAAGGTGGGACGCGACGGCCTTCGCCTCCCCGAAGCTGTCCGTGAAGTCCCGATGAGCCGACGAGACCAGAAGCCCCGCGCCCGTCACGCCTTGCTGGAGCTCCTTCCACTCGTCCTCGGTGAAGTCGGCCTTACCTGCCATGTGTGTCCTCCTCGCTCGCTTTCCTCGAGCCTAGTCACCCACTGACGGTGCCGGTCGCAGCCTGAAGCCCGCGGGCGCTCCTCCGTCAATCCGCTCGACAAGCTGCGGGTCGGGTGACCTCCGGCCGCTGTAGGCTCCCGCGCCATGCGGTGCGCCGAGTGCGACTGTGTCAGCGATGCGGCGGGTGGCTGGATCGCGGTGCTTGGCCGCGACCCCGAAGACGACGACGCGCTACGGAGGTCGTCGCGTTCTGCCCGGTGTGCGCCACGCGCGTTCCGCATGGCGGCCAAGACCGCCGAAACGTACACGTGACGCTGGGAACCGCGCGGGCGTGATCCGCGTATGACCGTGGTCTCGGTCGTGCGAACATACGTTCGTGACTGCGCAGCCGCACGCTCAGGTGCGCTTCCGACTGGCCATCGAGCGTCGGGCGCTCTGGCTCGCCGAGGACGCCGCGCGCGAACTGCCGAACCTGTCGCTCCAGGATGCGCTTCAGCTCGTCCATCTGTACGCCGAGCGCGGCTCGCCGAAGTACGAGAAGGCTGCGATGCGCTGGCTCGAGCGGTACGTCAGCGAGGGCTCGCCAACCCTCGCGCAGTACGCCTCGGTCGTGCGTGAACTCGCTGCGCGTGCCGAGTAGCCCGGGGTGGAGTGCATCTCGACGGAGATCCACGATCGGCGCAAGACCGTAGTCCTTCGGATGGCGAGATCGACTCTGCGAGCGACGCTCGCGCTCGGCGTTGCCGTGTCCGCTCTCGTGTGGAGTGCCGAGGCAGCGGGACATGTCGTCCCGGTGCCTCAGTCCGTCCGAACCGGCACCGTCGTGCCGCTGAGCCTGGCCGTTCCCAACGAGCGGCAGGAGCCGATGAACGGTTTCACGGCGACCGTTCCAAGCGGCTTTCGCATCGTCGAGGCACGGCCCGCAGACGGCTGGACGGCTGAGGTGGACGGCGACACGGTGCGGTGGCGCGGTGGCCCGCTCGCCCATCTGAGTATCGAGACCTTCGTCGTCCGAGTCGACGTGACCGCCGATCCCGGCGCGGCGACCCTCGACTTGCGCCAGCTCTATCCGAGTGGCGCGCAGGTCACCTGGTCAGGCGATCTGACGGTCGTCCGAGGCCCCCGATCGCGTGCCGGAAACACCTCGGAGACTCTGCCGACGCTTGGGGTCATCGGGGGCTTCGGGCTTTCGGTGCTAGTTGGGCTCGGCGCGCTCGCCTGGCGCAGGAGAAAGGTCAGATCGGTTCGCGCTCGAGACGCTGCGCCACGTTCGCGAGCACTCTGAGAGCGATGCGCGGCGTCGTCTCGACGACGTAGCGGAAGGAGCGATCGCTGATCACGAGCAGACGCACAGGTGACGTCGCCGTCACTGTTGCGGAGCGCGGCTTGAACGTCATGAGCGCGATCTCGCCGAACCAGTCCCCGGGGCCGAGCTCGGCAAACTTCCTGCCCTTGCGGCGCACCGCGACGTGACCCTCGGTGAGCACGAAGAACTCCCGGCCGGCTCGGCCTTCCGCCGTAAGGTCTTCCCCGAGGTCGGCCTCACGTTCGTCGGCGACCAATGCCACCTCGATCAGTTCACGCTTCGTGCAGGCCGAAAAGAGCGGGACCTGTCTCAGTAACTCGATCTTCTCGTTCTTGCTCAGAGCCACGCTCGGCGATCTTATGCGTGGGACGCTAGTCCGGGAGCCGGCGGGTCGCACCCCGGACGCTCGCTCGAAAGCCGCTAGGGCGGGGGCGTCACCGTCACCGTGACCGTGTCGGTCAGGGTGGTAGTCACGGTCACCTGGTCGGTCACCGTGACGCGGTCCGTCGTGGTCTCGGTCACGGTGCGCTGGGGCTGTGTCACCTCCGTCGTGACCGTTGCGGTACCTCCCGGAGTCGTCACCGTCGTGGAGTGATCCGCTGTCTCGGTCCGTACGACGGTGTCGGTACGGCGGTCGGTGACGACGCTGTTCCG
>Ga0070674_100002334_pt1 | contig 10472 bp, 8 predicted proteins | sample KBSM33metaG_FD_65344 | JGI IMG/M metagenome (GOLD analysis project Ga0070674, IMG submission 65344) | Miscanthus rhizosphere microbial communities from Kellogg Biological Station, Michigan, USA - KBS M3-3 metaG | ecosystem: Host-associated > Plants > Roots > Rhizosphere > Soil ...
CGGAACAGCGCGTTCGAATCGAAGTTGAACTTCGCGTCGAGAGCTTTCACGGCCCCATTGCCTTCAAGAATCAACGGATTGATCTCGGCGAGCGAGGCGTCGGTCGCCATGTAGCAGGCGTAGAGCTTCTTGAAGATGTCGACGGCCTGGCTCTGCGAAGCTTCCGGGACGCCGATGCCGCGCGCCAGTTCGGCCGCTTGCGGGTCCGTCATGCCGTCCTTCGGATCGATGAAGACCTTGACGATCTTCTCGGGCGTGTCGTGCGCAACCTGCTCGATGTCCATGCCGCCTTCACTCGACGCCATCATCGCGACCTTCTGGGTGGCGCGGTCCGTCACCGCGGCGACGTAGTACTCCTTCTTGATGTCGGCGCCTTCCTCGATCAGCAACCGTCGGACCTTCTGGCCTTCCGCACCCGTCTGATGCGTCTTCAACTGCATCCCGAGAATCTGACCGGCAAGCTGCTTGACGTCGTCGAGCGAGCGGGCGAGCTTGACGCCGCCCCCCTTGCCGCGGCCTCCCGCGTGAATCTGGGCCTTGACCACCCAGACCGAACCACCGAGCCGCTGTGCAGCCTCGCTGGCTTCCAGAACGCTGAATGCCGGATATCCGCGGGGCACCGGCACACCGAACTGGCGCAGGATTTCCTTGCCTTGGTATTCGTGGATCTTCATTGCTGGGGGCCCGGTGGGTTTCGGGTCGTCAAGACGCCCTGCACGTGAATGGGTCGACGCTGACGGGGCGTACGGTCGCAGCAATCGGCAGGGCCATGACGAAGTCGCGGTCAAGAACGTTGAGGAAGTCGGTCGACTCCAGACCGTGCTCACACGAGGCGATCAGGGCCGGCAGGAGCGCGACAGGCGCCGAATGTAGCACGGTGATTCGCGAGGTCGCCGCGTCGTGCGGCGTCCTGCCGGCGCGATCAGGTCGTGGGATCGCGCTCTCGAGCCGCGTCTCGAAGGACGCGCCGGATGACGTCGGCCGAGAAGCCGCGCGCGGCGAGAAATCGCGCCTGACGGGCGCTCTCCCTGGCATCGGTCGGGGGTTCGGAAAACTTGCGCGACCGCACGGCGACCGCGCGATCCAGTTCGGAACGAACCAGCGCCTGGTCCGCTTCCGCGCTCAGCGCGACGCCATGCTGGGCCAGCTCCTGACGGATCCGAAGGTTGCCGAAGCGCGACGAGCGCGCGCTGACCCGTGACTCGACAAAGCGTTCGACCGAGAGGAAGCGCTTCTCATCGAGCCACTGTAGAACGGCGTCGACCTCGACCTGTGGATCGATGGGCGGCCCCTCGGCCAGCATCCCACCGCCTGCGGCCGCTCCCGAAAGGGGCGGTCCGTCCCCTGAAGTCCGACCCGCAACGACTCGGTCGCGTGCATCGACCGGATCGGCGAGACGCGCCATCTCTCGGGCATGCGCAAGAAGCTTGCGGCGGAGCTCGATCGGGCTCTGGTCGCGCTGCGCCAGCAACTGCAATGCGCGCGCCTTCAAGGAACGCAGCGCCTTCATCGACGACCAGCCCTCGGCGGTGCGCTTATTCCTTGACGACCTTGAGCTTGGCAGGCTTGGCGTCGTCCCCATGGGGCGCAGGCAGCACACGGATGCCGACCGCCTCGCGAACCTTGTTCTCGATCTCGAACGAAAGGTCCGGATTCTCTTTCAGGAACTCGCGCGCATTGTCCTTGCCCTGGCCGATCTTTTCGCCGTTGTAGGCATACCAGGACCCGCTCTTCTCGAGGATGCGCGCCTCGACGCCCATGTCGATGATCTCGCCTTCGCGGCTGATGCCGAGACCATAGAGGATGTCGAACTCGGCGGTCTTGAAGGGGGGCGACACCTTGTTCTTGACGACCTTGACCTTGGTCTCGTTGCCGATGACCTCTTCGCCTTTCTTGATGGAGCCGATCCGGCGAATGTCGAGCCGGACGGACGCATAGAACTTCAGCGCATTGCCGCCGGTCGTGGTTTCGGGCGAACCGAACATCACGCCGATCTTCATGCGGATCTGGTTGATGAAGATGACCATCGTGTTGGTCTTCTTGATGCTCGCGGTGAGTTTGCGCAGGGCCTGGCTCATCAGTCGCGCCTGCAACCCAGGAAGGGAATCGCCCATTTCACCTTCAATCTCGGCCTTCGGCGTCAGCGCCGCCACCGAGTCGACGACCACGAGGTCGACCGAGGCCGAGCGCACCAGTGCATCGACGATCTCCAGCGCCTGCTCGCCCGTGTCCGGCTGCGAGATCAGCAGCTCCTGCAGGTTCACGCCGAGCTTCTGCGCATACTGGATGTCGAGGGCGTGCTCGGCGTCGATGAAGGCGCAGGTGCCGCCGAGTTTCTGCATCTCGGCGACGACCTGCAAGGTCAACGTCGTCTTGCCGGAGGACTCCGGGCCGTAGATCTCGACGACGCGCCCGCGCGGCAGACCGCCCACCCCGAGCGCAATGTCGAGGCCGAGCGAACCGGTGGACACGACCTCGATGTCCTCGATCACCTCGCCGACGCCCAGGCGCATGATCGTGCCCTTGCCGAACTGCTTCTCGATCTGTGCCAGGGCGGCCTGGAGCGCCTTGGCTTTTTCGGTGTTGACGAGGGGGGTGACGAGCTTTGCGGTGGCGTCCATCGGGTTCTCCTGAATCGGCGCATTATCTCAAATGCTGGTTATTTGTACAGTGGCGAGGCTGCCTCTTTTGTGCCGTCCCTACAATCTTTCAGCGCTTTCAATGTAGGCCGGCGTCGATCGGCTCGGCACCCCAGGGCCGGCCACTCCGTCGAGGGGCGCGGCGCATGTAGCGCCCGATCGGCGCCGAGGAGACGGCCATGCGGATACTGATTGCCGAGGACGACCAGGTGCTGGCCGACGGCCTGCTGCGGTCGCTGCGAAATGCGGGGTATGCGGTCGATCAGGTCGGCAGCGGCAGCGAGGCCGATGCGGCACTCACATCGCATGAATTCGACCTGCTGATCCTCGACCTCGGCCTGCCGAAGATGCACGGCCTCGAGGTGCTTCGGAAGCTCCGCGCCCGCGGTTCGGCCGTTCCGATCCTGATCCTGACCGCGGCCGACAGCGTCGAGCAGCGCGTGCGCGGGCTCGACTTCGGCGCCGACGACTACATGGCCAAGCCGTTCTCGCTGCAGGAACTCGAGGCCCGGGTGCGCGCCTTGACACGGCGCGGGCTGGGCACGGCATCGAGCCTGATCCGGCACGGTCCGCTCACATTCGACGCGACCGGTCGAGTCGCCTACATCAACGACCAGATGGTCGAGCTGTCGGCACGCGAGTTGAGTCTGCTCGAAGTGCTGCTACAGCGATCGGGCCGCCTCGTCAGCAAGGACCAGCTCGTCGAGCGGCTCTGCGAGTGGGGCGAGGAGGTCAGCAACAACGCGATCGAGGTCTACATCCATCGGTTGCGCAAGAAGATCGAGCAGGGCGCCGTCCGCATCGCCACCGTGAGGGGCCTCGGCTACTGTCTCGAGAAGATTCCGGGCTGAGCCCACGCCCGTCATGGCGACCACGTCGCGCAAGCACCGTTCGCTGTTCGGCGAGATCCTCGATTGGATGCTCGCACCGCTGCTGCTGCTGTGGCCGCTGAGCGTGCTGCTGACCTGGCTGGTCGCGCAGGGGCTCGCAAACCAGCCGTTCGATCGCGAGCTGGGCGCGAAGGTCCGGTATCTGGCCCGGCAGGTCGAGTTCCGCAGCACTTCGAACGGCAGGACGGAAGCGACGTTCCGGGCGCCGGAGCGCAACTGGCGCTCGCCGGACGATAGCGACGTCGTCTACTACCAGGTGCTCGGCTCGCGGGGTGAGCGCCTGGATGGCGACACGCCGATCCCCCTGCCGGCCGACGAAGACCACGCGCTGCCCGGCGAAGTCCGCTTTCGGGACGAGTCGATCGGCCCGATCGAGGTCCGGGTCGGCTACATGTGGGTGCCCGGGTCCGAACGCAGCACCTCGATGACGCCTCTCGTGCAGGTGGCCGAGACGCTCGACAAACGCTCGCGGCTGACCACCGAGATCATCAAGGGCGTGATCCTGCCGCAGTTCGTGATCCTGCCGGTCGCTGTGCTCCTCGTCTGGCTCGCGCTCGCCCGCGGCATCGCACCGCTCAACGAGCTGCAGCAGCGGATCCGGCGGCGCGACAGCAACGACCTCAGTCCGATCGACGAGAACGCGGCGCCGGAAGAGGTATCGCCGCTCGTGCGCGCGATCAACGACCTGCTCGAACGGCTCGACCACTCGATCCGGGCCCAGAAGCACTTCCTGGCAGACGCCGCCCACCAGCTGAAGACGCCGCTGGCCGGCCTGCGCACGCAGGCCGAGCTGGCCCAGCGCGAGATCGACGAAGGGCAGAGCGATCCGCGGGCGCTGAAGGCATCGCTGCAGCAGATCGCCCGCTCTAGCCAGAACGCCGCGCACATGGTCAACCAGCTGCTCGCGATGGCCCGCGCCGAGGACGAGGAACAGGGCACGCATCGGGAAGCCGTCAGCCTGACGACGCTCGCCACCGAGACGGTGCGCGACTTCGTCCCGCGTGCGCTCGAGAAACGCATCGACCTCGGCTTCGAGGGATCGCCAGGCGCCGACGAGAAAGCGCGGACCGCCCCGCTCTGGGTCAGCGGCAATGCGGTCTTGCTGCGCGAGATGATCCGCAACCTCGTCGACAACGCCTTGCAGTACACCCCGGCCGGCGGCACGGTCACGGTGCGCGTGATGGACGATCCGTTCGGGCAGGTCGTCGTGCTGCAAGTGGAGGACTCGGGCCCCGGCATCGCGCCCGCCGAGCGCGAGCAGGTCTTCCACCCGTTCTATCGCTCGCTCGGAACCAATGTCGACGGATCGGGCCTCGGCCTTGCGATCGTGCGCGAGATCGCCACCCGTCATCGGGTCGAGGTCAGCCTCGACGATGCGCAGCCGCGGTCGCGAAACGGCACAGCGCCATGCGGGCCGGGGGCCCTCTTCACCCTGCGCTTTTCGGCGATGGCGATGCCCAGTCAGACGGCGACCCCGGAGGCCGATTCCGCTCCGCCGCAGGCCCTGCTCGGTTCCGCGGCCGCTGCACGATCCCCTGCCTAGGTCTAGATCGTCAGCTCTGCATCAACCGTCGGCTCTTCGAGATCGACATCAGGATGCCGAGGCCGAGGCCGAGCGTCACCATGGCCGTGCCGCCATAGCTGATGAAGGGCAGAGGCACACCGACGACGGGCAGGATGCCGCTCACCATGCCCATGTTGACGAAGGCATAGGTGAAGAAACTGAGCGTGATCGCACCGGCCAGCAGCCGCGTGAAGGCGGTCGGCGCCTCGGCCGCGATCATCAGGCCGCGAAAGATCAGGAACACGAAGCCGAGCATCAGGCCGACGCAGCCCGCGAGGCCGAACTCCTCGGAGAACGCGGCAAAGATGAAGTCGGTGGTGCGCTCCGGAATGAACTCGAGGTGGGTCTGCGTGCCCTTCATGAAGCCCTTGCCTTCGATGCCGCCCGAGCCGATCGCGATCATGCCCTGGATGATGTGGAACCCCTTGCCGAGCGGATCGGTGGTCGGGTCGAGCAACGTGCAGACGCGGTTCTTCTGGTAGTCGCGCAGCATCGGCCACTTGACGTCGGGCTGGCAGATCTGCTCTTCCGAGACGACGATTGCGGTGATCGCGAGCGCGCCGACGACCATCACCGGGACGATCAGGCGCCACGACAGGCCGGCGAAGAAGATCACGTAGATGCCGGCCGAGAGCACCAGGATCGCGGTGCCCAGGTCCGGCTGCTTGACGATCAGACCCACCGGCACGATCAGCAGGCCGAGCGCGATCAGAAAGTCGATCACCCGCAGATGGCCCTCGCGGCGCTGGAACCACCACGCGAGCATCAACGGCATCGCGATCTTCAGGATCTCGCTGGGCTGGATCACGACGCCGACGTTCAGCCAGCGCGTCGCACCCTTCTTCGTGATGCCGATTCCGGGCAGCGCGGTCAGGATCAACAGCAGCACACCGGCGACGTAGAGCGGAATCGCCAGCTTCATCAGCGTCTGCGGCGGAATCTGGGCGACGACGAACAGCACCGCGAGCGCCAACAGCATGTTGCGGCCGTGATCGACGAAACGCGTGCCGTGGTCGAAGCCGGCCGAATACATCGTCACGAGGCCGGCGCCGCCGAGCAGCACCATCGCGGTCAGCAGCAAGCCGTCGAAACCGGTCAACACCGGCTTCAGGCGCTGCCATGGCGACGGCGCATTGAACGTGGCGGTCATGGCCATCGAGCTGTCCCGCCGTCACCCATCGCCGCTCGCCGCCGACTCACCGAGCGCTCGCGACCGGTGTCGGCCCGAGCGCATTCGGCGTCGCCGCGCTGTCGACCGAGAACCCCGGCAACGGCACCGAGTTGATCGGCCGCGGCGTTCCGATCGGCGCCGTCGACTTCGCGGCCTGCGTGGCCGCGATGTCCTCTTCGCTCGGGTACTGGCCTTCGAGCACGAAGTCGAACACTCGCCGCGCAATCGGCGCAGCGGCGCCGGCGCCGAAGCCGGCATTCTCGACCACCATCGCCAGCGCAATGTGCGGCTCTTCGAGCGGCGCGAATGCCGTGTACAGCGCGTGGTCGCGGTGCCGCTCGTCGATCTTGCTGGCGTTGTACTTCTCGTTCGCCTTGATCTCGATGACCTGGGCAGTGCCGGTCTTGCCACCGGTTCGGTAGGGCGCCTTCGCGAACGACCGCGCCGACGTGCCCTCTTGCGTGACGCCGTAGAGCGCCTGGTGGATGAACGCGACGTGCTCCGGCTTCCAGGGCAGCGGCGGCAGCTCGTTGCGGATGACGCGGCGCGGCTCGCGGCTTTCGTAATGCTCGATCGACTTGACGATGTGCGGGGTGTACCGGCGGCCGCCCGCCGCCACCGTCGCGGTCGCCTGCGCGAGCTGCAGCATCGTGAACGTGTTGTAGCCCTGGCCGATGCCGAGCGAGATCGTCTCGCCCGCGTACCACTTCTGCTGCTCCTTCTGGCGATAGGCCTTGCGCTTCCATTCGGTCGACGGCAGCGTGCCGCGCAGTTCACCGTGGATGTCGATGCCGGTGATCTGGCCGAGGCCGAGGGTCGCCATGAAATCGTGCATCGCGTCGACCCCGAGGTCGTTCGCGAGGATGTAGTAGTACGTGTCGCACGACTGCACGATCGACTTGTACATGTCGACCGACCCGTGGCCGCCTTCCTTGTCGTCGCGGAACTTGTGGTTGCCGAACCAGAAATAGCCGGGATCGCTGATCGTCTGCTGAGGGGTGCGCTTGCCGAGCGTCAGCGCCGCGAGGGCCATGAACGGCTTGTAGGTCGAGCCCGGCGGATAGCCGCCGCGCAGCGCCCGGTTCAGCAGGGGCTTGTCGGGCGACTCGTTCAGTGCCTTCCAGTTTTCGACGTCGATGCCATCGACGAACAGGTTCGGATCGAAGTTCGGCTTGCTGACGAACGCCAGCACGTCGCCGTTGCGCGGGTCGATCGCGACCAATGCGCCGCGCCGGTCGCCGAACAGCTGCTCGACCATCGCCTGCAGCCGGATGTCGATCGACAGCACGACCGCATGGCCCGGCAGCGCCCGGTTGCTCTTGAGCCGCCGCACCGCATGGCCGCCGGCGCTCATCTCGACTTCCTCGAAGCCGGTGGTGCCGTGCAGCTCCGACTCGTAGCTCTGCTCGACGCCGAGCTTGCCGATGTACTCGGTGCCGCGATAGTTCGCCTCGTCGTCCGAGTCGTCGATCTTTTCCTTCTCGGCCTGATTGATCCGCCCGATGTAGCCGATCAGGTGGCTGCCGACCTCGCCGAGCGGATAGTTGCGGAACAGGCGCGCCTTGATGTCGACGCCGTCGAAGCGGAAGCGCTGCGCCGTGAAGCGGGCGACCTCGTCGTCGGTGAGCTTGGTGCGCAGCGGCAGCGACTCGAAGCTCTTGCTTTCGTCCATCAGCCGCTTGAAGCGCCGGCGGTCGCGCGGCTGGACGTCGACCACCTCGGCAATGCGGTCGATCGTCGCGTCGAGATCGGTCACCTTCGACGGCGTGATCTCGAGGGTGTAGGCCGAGTAGTTGGTCGCCAGCACGACCCCGTTGCGGTCGAGGATCAGCCCTCGGTTCGGCACGACCGGGACGATCGCGATGCGGTTGTTCTCGGCCTGCGTCGCCAGCTCTTCGTGGCGATAGATCTGCAGGTACGCGAGTCGGGTGCCGAGCAGCCCGAAGGCGATCAGCACGAACGCCGCCGCCGCGACGAGGCGGATGCGAAAGCGCGACAGCTCGCGCTCGGTGTTCTTGAGCTCGGTCACAGGGGTCGATTCTGATCCGGGTCCGGGGCCCTTCGCTGCGGCGCCAACAGCAGGACCGTGACAACTGGCCACAGCAGCGCCTCGATGACGGGCGCGAGCAGCAGCTCCCAGCCGGGGAACATGCCCCCCGAAACGACGCGCACCAGCATCGCCACCGCATGGGCCGCCAGGAACAGCGGCAGGATCTGCAGCGCCTGCGACGGCACCGAGAACCACAGCAGCCGGCGGTGCACGGTGACCGCGAAGAAGCTCAGCAGCGTGTAGGCCAGCGCATGCTGACCGAGCACGGCGCCGCTGTGCACATCCATCAGCAGCCCGAAGATGAAGGCCACGCCGACGCCGATGCGCCGGGACTGGTGGACGTTCCAGAACACCAGGACGAGGGCGAGGAAATCCGGCATCGCCGGAACGCGTCCGACCGGTACGACGTTGAGTGCGAACGCGATGAACAGGGTCGTCCACACGAACAGCGGGTTGACCGGCATCAGCAGCTGGTCGGCGCTGCGCGGCATGATCATTTGCGCGGCCCCGCCTTCCTGCCCGCCGGCTTCGACGCGCCTTCGGCAGGTGCCTCCGGCCGCGACGGCAGCTGCAGGCCGGTCGGCTCCAGCACGAGCACGTGGCGGACATCGTCGGCCCTCGCCGCCGGCGTCAGGAGGATGCGGGCGAAGCCGGAATCGACCTTGCGATCGACGGCAGCGACTTTGGCAACCGCCAGGCCCGGCGGATAGATCCCGTCGACACCCGACGTCGTCAGGGTGTCGCCGACCTGCACGTCGGCGTTGCCGGCCATGAAGCGCAGTTCCATCGCACCGCCCGGATTGCCGCCGAACGCCGCGCTGCGAACCAGCGTGCGGCTGTTCAGCACCGGGATCGCCGCCTCCTTGTCGGTCAGCAGGGTGACTTCGGCGGACGACAGGTAGACCCGGGTGACCTGCCCGAGGACGCCGGCTTCGTTGACGACCGGCGATGCCACGGCAATGCCGTGGCTCGAGCCGCGGTCGATCACGACCTTGCGGGAATACGGGTCGGGCGCTTCATAGAGGATCTGCGCGGCCTGCGACTTGACGTTGAGGCTCGGCCGCAACTCGAGCAGGCTGCGCAGCCGCTTGTTCTCGAGCAGCAGCTGTTCGGCGCGCATCGCCCGCTCCGACTGCCGCGCCAGTTCGATCCGGGCCGCCTCCTCGCGCCCGAGCGCCGCGTGCAGGCCGAGCAGGTAGTCGCGGGTGTCGCTGATGAGGTCGATCGGGATCAGCAGCGTGCGCTGCATCGGGTGCAGCACCGCGGCAGCCGCCGCGCGGACCGGCTGCGTGATGCGAAAGCGCGTGTCGGCCACCATCAGCAGCAGCGCCAGCGCCGAGCAGAACATCAACTTCGTGAGTGCCGACGGGCCCTGGCGAAAGAAGGGCGGCGGCGTCCGATCGATCGTGCCGATGGTCATCGGACTAGCGCGGAGGCCGCGCTCCTGAGGCCAATCGAGCGCTAGGGGCGAGTGTCAGCGAGATTGCAAGGGACCCACGCGAGAGGCACGCTGTCGACAGGTGCCGCCGGCACTTCGCGGAGCACGACATGCCTTCTCGAATCTGCGCGTTCACTCACTCGGAAGTGAAAATGCTGCCGAGCCGCTCCATGCGCTCGAGCGCCATGCCGCAGCCCCGCACGACGCAGGTCAGCGGATCCTCGGCGACCAGCACCGGCAAACCGGTTTCTTCGGCCAGCAGCCGATCGAGATCGCGCAGCAGCGCACCCCCGCCGGTCAGCATCATGCCGCGCTCGGCGATGTCGGCGCCGAGTTCAGGCGGCGTCTGCTCGAGCGCGTTCTTCACGCTCGAAACGATCTGGTTCAGCGGATCGGTCAAAGCCTCGAGGATCTCGTTGCTCGAGATCGTGAAGCTGCGCGGGACGCCTTCGCTGAGGTTGCGCCCCTTGACTTCGATCTCCTTGACCTCGGAGCCGGGAAAGGCGCTGCCGATCGTCTTCTTGATCGATTCGGCTGTCGGCTCGCCGATCAGCATGCCGTAGTTGCGGCGAATGTAGTTGATGATCGCCTCGTCGAACTTGTCGCCGCCGACCCGCACGCTGCCCTTGTAGACCATGCCGCCGAGCGAGATCACGCCGACCTCGGTCGTGCCGCCGCCGATGTCGACGACCATCGAGCCGCTCGCCTCCGAGACCGGCA
>Ga0070674_100002341_pt1 | contig 10461 bp, 8 predicted proteins | sample KBSM33metaG_FD_65344 | JGI IMG/M metagenome (GOLD analysis project Ga0070674, IMG submission 65344) | Miscanthus rhizosphere microbial communities from Kellogg Biological Station, Michigan, USA - KBS M3-3 metaG | ecosystem: Host-associated > Plants > Roots > Rhizosphere > Soil ...
AGCGCCAGCGTGTCTGGAAGACGGGCGCATCGAGAAAGGCCTGCACGAGGATGTCGCGCACACTCGCTGGATGCAGATAGCGAAAGACATCCGCGAGCGGGAACGAATGCTGAGGGCCGAGCGAGAGCAACAGCGCGTCTTCGGTGGCCGCAGCCTGCAGCTCGAAATTGAACTGGCGGCAGAAGCGCTTGCGCAGCGCGAGCGCCCACGCTTTGTTGACGCGGCTGCCGAACGGCGCGTGCAGGACGAGCTGCATGCCGCCGGATTCGTCGAAGAAGCGCTCGAGGACGAGCGTCTCCTGCGTCGGGATCGCGCCAAGCGCCTGACGCCCCGCAGCGAGGTACGCAATCGCCTGCTCCGCCCCGCCCGGATTCAATCCGGTCTCTGCCATCAACCACTCGAGTGCTGCTCGTCTGACCTCGGAGGGCTCCGCTTCACTGCTCAACTGCCCGTCAGCGCCGCGACGAAGATCGGACACGGCCCGCGAGAGCTCGTCGCTCCTGGCCGGCGCCTCACCAAACCAGAACGGAATCGTCGGCGGTGCGCCGTGCGCGTCGCGCACACGGACGGTGCCCGACACGACCTGCGTGATCTGCCAGGAGGCGTTGCCGAGCTGAAAGATGTCGCCGGCCATACTCTCGATCGCGAAGTCCTCGTTCAGCGTGCCGATGAACGTGTCCTCCGGCTCGAGCACCACGCGATAGTCGGCCACCTCCGGGATCGCCCCGCCGGACGTGAGTGACAACATCCGCGAACCCCGCCGGCCTTTCAGCACCTGATTCACTTCGTCGCGGTGAACCAGGGCGGAGCGCCGCCCGCGGGGCGTCGCGAATCCATCGGCCACCATCGACACCACGGCATCGAAATCCGCGCGCGCCAGATCGCGATAGGGCCATGCGCGACGGACGAGGGCATGCAGTTCGTCCTCGCCATAGGCGTGACATGACGTCTCGGCAATGATCTGTTGCGCCAATACGTCCAGAGGCGCGTCGTGCGTCACGATGCAGTCGAGATCGCCCAGGCGGGACGCGCGCAGGAGCGCCACGCATTCCACGAGATCGTCGAGCGACACCGGCAGCATGCGCCCCTTCGGCCTGCCGCTGATCGTGTGCCCCGACCGGCCGACCCGCTGAAGCAGCGTCGCAATGCGATGCGGTGACCCAATCTGACACACCAGATCGACATGCCCGATGTCGATGCCGAGTTCGAGCGATGCGGTCGCGACAAGCGCCTTCAGCGCACCGCTCTTGAGACGATGCTCGGCGTCGAAGCGCCGGTCCTTCGAGAGACTACCGTGGTGAGCGGTGACCGCGTCTTCACCGATCCGTTCGCTGAGATGTCGCGCGACGCGTTCCGCCATCCGTCTCGTGTTGACGAACACCAGCGTGGTCCGGTGCTCCGCAATCAGCGCGGCGAGGCGATCGTAGTACTCCTCCCACACTTCGTGGGACATGACGGCATCGAGCGGCGACTGTGGAATCTCGACGGCGAGGTCGATCTCGCGCCGGTGGCCCTCGTTGATGATCGCGCAGCCGCCGCGATCGTCGCCGGTGCCTACGAGATATCGGGCGACCTCGTCGATGGGCTTCTGTGTCGCCGACAGACCGATGCGCTGCAGTGGCCGCGGGCTGCCCGGCTGGGCCGCACATAACTCTTCGAGACGCTCGAGCGTCAGCGCCAGGTGCGCTCCGCGCCGTGTCCCGATCACCGCGTGGATCTCGTCGACGATGACCGTTCGCGCGGTCTGCAGCATCTGGCGGCCACGCTCTGCCGTCAACAGCAGGTAAAGCGACTCGGGCGTCGTCACCAGGATATGCGGTGGAGTGCGCAGCATCGCCGCGCGCTCGGATGATGTCGTGTCGCCGGTGCGGACGGCCGCGGTGATGCGCGGGATCTCGACGCCGGTGTCTTCCGCGAGCTTGCGGAGTGCGCGTCGCGGCTCGGCCAGGTTCTTGTGAATGTCGGCGCTGAGCGCCTTGAGCGGCGAGACGTAGACGACGCGGACAGCATCGGGCAGCGGCGAGTCGAGGCCCTCACGGACGAGATCGTCAATCGACGTCAGAAACGCGGCGAGCGTCTTGCCGGAGCCGGTAGGTGCAGCGATGAGCGTGTGACGCCCTGAGCGAATCGCCTCCCATCCGCGGCGCTGCGCGGACGTCGGCTCTCCGAGCGCTGCGAGAAACCAGCGCGAAACCAGAGGATGGAACCCGGTCATCATGTGCGGGAAACCCTGCCGTTTTTGGCGTGGTGTCCACTATCGCACAGTTCCTGCGATGAACAAGGTCGACAATGGCTCCATGCTGCACTCCGCACACTCGAGATCGATGAAGGGGAGCCCTATCGGTTCGAGGTTATCGGACTGCCGGCTGGGCGTGGCGCGATGCTCGCCAGACTGTCTGGCGTGTGGAAGATTCTCAAAATCGAGCGCGGTAAGAGTCATGCCTGGACCGGGAGCTTTATCAGCGCCGATGATGCGCTCACTTCACTTGCGGGGGATGTATAGGCACTTCAGAGTGAGACAGCGCCCTATCGGATCTGTCACTGCGCGGCGGGCAGCGTAACCAGCCTATCCTCGCGCGATTGACTCGGATCTCTCGGAAACCACTCGGAACGGCAGCTGAGATCGGCGAGTCGCCGATCGAGCTGCACGTACTGACGATACAGCGTGAGCGTCCTGGCGCGAATGCTGTTGAGCAAATCGTCGTGCGTCAGAATCCGTTCTGACGAGATGAGACCAGTATCGAGCGTTCCCGTGAGCACGGCGCGATCCCACACGCGCACGAGCTGGGCGACGCCGGTCAACGAGTTCATGTAGTCGCCGTAGTCGGTGATGAGCTTCTCCGACGAATCGCGGGGCTGCAGCACTCCTCCGCGCGCAGTCAGCATCAGCGTCTTCAGACCGTTCGTCAGATCGAGCGTTTCGCGATAGACCGTGGACGCCTGCGCGAAGAGACTCCCGCGCAGTCGCTCCTGATCGGCCCCTGTTCCGAGAGCAAGCCAACCAGCGAGGTTCACCAGCACGATCGCTGCGACGGCGACCTGTCCATCGATCGCGTGCCACGAACGCTTCCGCCAGGCCAACAGCACCGCCGCCGCGCTGAAGATCGCCAACCCACCCAGTACGACGGCGAGCGTTTTCATGACCGAGGCATCGCTGACGGGCTGAGATGCCTGCTCGTCGAGGTCGTAGCCCTCGAACTGTTCGCCGATCGCGCTTGCGAGCGTTCGCTGCGACTCCATCCGCTCCTGAAGCCTCGTCGTCGCCTCGGCGAGGAACGGGACGTTGGACGAGGCAGGACACTCGAGCGCCTCGGCACGTTTCTCCCAGCGCGCGTGATGGACGAGGAGATCGTTCACGTCCCACGTCATCTTGTAGAGCAAGCCGTGTTCGTCCCATGGCCCGCCGCGCTGGTACTGCCATTCGGCCTGCAGGAGGTTCGCGATGGACGCTTCGTGGCTGTCGTACTTCGTCTGGAACGCGGTGAGCTCGGCAGACGGTTCGGCGACGGCCCGAAGGTCCTCGAGCGCGCCGCGAGCGTAGACGCTTCCTGCCACGAACCGCATCAGCGGCTCATGCACCCTGACCAGTTGATTCCGTTGATTGAGACCTGTCGCACGCGTGACCGCCCAGCCCGCCACAACGGCCAGCAGAACTCCCGCCAGCAGGATCCCGGCCGTGAACCACGCCGTGGACTGTTTGATGGCCACGAGCGCCAGCGCCCACAGCACGAGCAAGCTTGCGAGCACGGCACCAAACAGGCCGCCGTACCACAGGACAATCGGCAGAACGTTGCTCATGTGTGCATGTCCCGAGTTGTGCCTACGACAACGACCCGCCACCGAACGACGGCAGACGCATGTCCCTCATTGTTCTCAATCCGGGCGCCGCTGAGAGCACAGCAGGAATCGCGTTGACCGCGATCGAGGCCGTCGCGATATCGCCGTGCACGCCGCCGTCAATCTTCGAGGAGATCCGCGGCGACCCCTCGATGAGCACAGAGTCGTAGGACTCGGGCGCGCCAAGGTAGGCCTCGAGGCGCAGCGTGACCTTGGGCTCGCCCTTGATGTACCCGACACCGTTCTGAATGATTCCGCAGACCTGACCGGCTCCGACGGAGAGCCATTCGCTCGAGACCGGTTGATCCGCAATCCTCGGCGACACTTCGTCAGTGATCTTGTCGAGCTTCCAGCCGATCGCATCGCCGATCATCTGAATCGACTCCGTAAAGCCAACATGACGGACGCCCCGGCTTTCGACCTTGCGCTGGAATTCATCGGGCGTGAGACCGACACCGATCTTCTGTTGAAACGGCAACCGCCTGATGCGCGCGTCCTGCACTCGCCACACCTCGATGCGGTCGACGCGCTCGCAGACCGCACTCAGCGCGATCGGCAGGGCATCCATCGTAAACCCGGGATTCACACCGGTGCCGAGCACGGCGACCTCCGCCTTTTTCGCCGCGTCATCGATCCTTTTTGCCAAGTCGAGATTTGCTTTTTGCGGATATACCGCTTCTTCTGTCGTCGTCACAACAGGTACCCGGTGCTTGATCACCTCGAGCAACTCCGGCAATACACCCTTGAGCGATGAGCTCGTGCACACCACGGCGATATCCGGCTTCGCCGCCTTGATCGTCTTCCCGATGTCCACGCCAACCTTCACGCGCAGCGTGCGAGGCGCACCGATGATGATGCCGACGTCCTGCCCGATCTTCTTCGAATCGATGTCGATGGCACCGACGATGCGGAAGCCCTTCCGCGAGTCGATCTGCCGGGCTACAGCCGCTCCGATCGGGCCCAGGCCAACATGAAGGACGCGGATCATGGGGCGATTATGGTACGAGCATGGCGCGAGCAGTTACAATTCGCTCACAACCTCCGGCATCCTGATGCACACTCTGCGGCCTTTCGCAGCCGCCCTCCTCTTGTGCGGCGCGATCCTCGTCGCTCTCACTGCGCAGCAACAGACGCCCGTCGAGCAGCCGGCCGCCAGCGGAGCCACGAGTGCGAACGCCATCCCGGCCGACGAGCGCTCGCCAAGAAACGCCAACTACGAGATCGACGCCCGTCTCGATGAAGACGCGAAGACGATCGACGGCAAGGCGACGATTCGCTGGCGCAACATCACCGACGACGCCACGACCGAGTTGCAATTCCATCTCTACTGGAACGCGTGGCGCGACGCGGAGTCCACCTGGTTGCGCGAGCGCCGGATCGCAGGCCTCTACGAGCCTCCGCCGCCGGATGCATGGAGCTCGATGGACATCAAGTCACTTCGTGTCCGCGACGCGTCCGGCGGAATGCGCGACCTCACGAAGGAGATGCGCTTCATCGCCCCCGACGATGGGAATGTGCGAGACAGAACGGTGATGTCCGTTCCTCTCGGCCGGCGGGTGGAACCGAACGAAGGCGTCGAGATCGTGATGGAATGGACCGCGAAGATTCCGCGGCCGTTCGCGCGCACCGGCTGGATCGGCGACTACTACTTCATCGCGCAGTGGTTCCCGAAGCTCGGTGTGCTCGAATCGGACGGATGGAACACGCACCAGTTCCATGCTGCGACCGAGTTCTTCTCCGACTTCGGCGTCTACGATGTCCGCCTGACCGTCCCGCGCCGCTTCGTCATCGGCGCCTCCGGCCGCCAGACGGCGCGCACGGACAACGCTGATGGCACGACGACACACCGATACCAGCAGGAAGACATCCACGACTTCGCGTGGACCGCGAGCCCGGATTTTCTCGATCAGACACAGCGGTTCGAGCATCCAACGCTGCCGGCGGTCGACGTCAGGCTTCTCCTGCTCCCCGAGCATCGCGGGCAGGCGGATCGCTACTTCGCGGCCGTCAACGCCGTGCTGAAGCGATACGGTGAATGGTTCGGCGCGTATCCGTACGGTCACATCACGATCATCGATCCCGCATTTCAGAGCGAGAGCGACGGAATGGAGTACCCGACGCTCGTGACTGGACGGGCGCGATGGCTGGCGCTGAAGACGACGCAACTGCCAGAGAGCACGACGGCTCACGAAGTCGGACATCAATGGTGGTACGCGATGGTCGCCACCAACGAGTTCGAGCACGCGTGGATGGACGAAGGATTCAACACTTACGCGACGGCACGGGTGATGGCCGAGGCGATGAATCCCAATCGGATCGAGTCGAGGTACTTCGGAGGATTCGTCCCGTGGTCGTTCCGCGACATTCCGGTTACGCGAATCGACAACGATCGGCTGGCGGCTTTTCGCTTGAACAGCGAGGCAGATGCGCAGTGGACGCCCACGTATCAGTACTGGCCGGCCACGGCGTCGATCATCAGCTACAACAAGACGGCGCTCTGGATGCACACGCTCGAACGGCGCCATGGCTGGCCCACGGTGCAGCGCATCATGAGCACGTATTTCGAACGCTGGAAGTTCAAGCATCCCACGCCGTCGGACTTCTTCGACATCGTGCGCGAGGTCACCGGCCACGGTCACTACTGGTTCTTCGACGAGGTGTATCGCAGTTCCAACACGTTCGACTACGGCGTGCAGGAGTTTCGCAGCGAGCGCATCGACGACAAGACCTTCCGAACAGCCGTCGTCGTCCGGCGCTACGGCGAAGCGACGTTCCCGGTGGACGTCGTGACTACTTTCGAGAATGGAGAGCAGATCAAGGAGACGTGGGACGGGCAGGAACGCCGGGCGATCTACCAGTACGAGCGACCGGTCAAAGGAGCAACCGTGCAGGTGGACCCCGACCGCGTCCTGCTGCTCGATGTTGCCTATACGAACAACAGCCGAACGCTGACGCCGAGCAGTGGCAAGGCCAGTCTCAAATGGAGCCTCGCGTGGATGGTCTGGCTCCAGGATCTGATGCTCACGTATGGATTCTTTGTCTAACGTAGGTCCACGGTCCTCGGTCTCCAGTCCTCAGTCTGCGCGCGCGGCATGGCGCGCTGGATGGATGCGGACGTTCTCGGCTCCTGGAATCGCGGCGACAGTGTTCGTGCTGACGTTCCTGCTCGCGCTGCCGCTCGCCATCATGATGCGCGACGCACTCGCGTCGCATCTCGGCGGGAGCCTCGCGGCCGAGACCGCTGCGTCAGGCATCAACTACGACTGGTGGCAGGAGTTCACGGCGCAGGCCACGGGACTGGGAAGCACGTTCACTCCGGGCATCATCGGGTTCGCCACCGTGCTCGACAACATCAGCGGTTTGCTCGACGCACGCGCCCGCGTCGCGACGCTCGCCGCTGCGCTCATGCTCTACCTCGTGGGATGGGCTTTCCTGTCCGGCGGCATCCTCGATCGATACGCCCGGCAGCGGCCAATCCGTGCTCACGGGTTCTTTGCGGCGTCGGGCGTGTATGGCTTCCGCTTCCTGCGACTCGCGGTCGTTGCCGGGCTCGTTTACTGGTGGCTCTTCGCCTACGTTCACCCGTGGTTGTTCGACACGCAATTCGAGAAGCTCACGCGCGGCATGAACGCCGAGCGCACCGCGTTTCTCGTGCGCGCGATCTTCTACCTCCTGTTCAGCGCCATCCTCTTCGCTGTCAACCTCGTGGTCGATTACACGAAGGTACGGATCGTCGTGGAGGATAGGCGCAGCGCACTCGGCGCGGTCGGCGCAGCGATGCGATTCATCCGCAACCATCCGCGTCAGGTAATCGCGCTCTACGGGTTGAATGGCCTGACGTTCCTTGGGCTGATGGCGCTGTGGGCGCTGGTTGCACCTGGCACGGGCGGCGCCGGCCTATCCATGTGGGCCGGCTTCGTGCTCGCCCAGTTCTACATCATTGCGCGCCTGCTGATGAAGCTGCAGTTCATCGCCTCTCAGATCGCGCTCTTCCAGGCGAACCTCGCACACGCCACGTATGTGTCCGCGCCAGTGCCCGCGTGGCCGGACTCGCCTGCGGCCGAGGCGATCGGACCGACCCCGCAATCGGCATAGCCGAGGTCGGCCCCCGAAATTCGGTGGTAGGGTACGTGCAAGGGGATACGGCATGGCGATTCGCATCTCGTCCTGGCTGTCACGGCCGTGGAGCCTGCGCTCGCTCCTCGCACAAGCGAGGCTCGCGTTCAGGCTATTCCGCGAACCGCGAGTGCCACTGGTGCTGAAAGCTGTGCCGCTGCTCGCTCTGCTCTACGTCATCTCACCGATCGATTTCGTACCCGATTTCATTCCCGGGCTCGGGCAACTCGACGACCTGGGCATCGTCCTCGCAGCGCTCGAGCTCTTCGTGCGGCTGTCTCCTGGTGGGGCACAGACATTTCATCAGGAAGCTATTAATAAACGCCGAAGATATTCCGCGATGACGGCGACCGATCAGGTCATCGACGCCGAGTGGCGGCACGGATAAGTAGAAGGAGGAAGCCATGCATGTTCGTTTCATTCCGTTTATCGTCGCAGCCGCGCTGGCGATCGCTGCCCTTCCGGTCGCCGCGCATCATGGGTGGGCCGGCAATGGAGAGGAAGAGTTCGAACTCAAAGGCACCGTTGAGAGCGGCGTGAGCCTCGCGGGTCCGCACGCGACGATGAAGGTTCGCTCTGAAGGACAGATATGGGACATCACGCTGGCGCCAGGAGCTCGCACGGCTAACTCCGGCCTCAAGGAAGGCGTGATCCCGGTTGGCGCGCAGGTCACGATTCACGGGCACCGCAACAAGGACCTGAAGAAGTTCGAGGTCAAGACCGAGCGCGTGACGTGGAACGGGAAGACCTTCAACGTCTATCCCGATCGCAAGTAGCCGTCCACCAGTTCGCACGCGGCATTCACACGCAACGTGGCCGATTTATTGGCGTGGCTCGAGGGTTCCTCCCTTGGCCACGCCATGCGTAACGCCGGAGTCTGGACTTACGGCATCGTCAACCTGACGCACATCCTCGGCGTCTCATCGCTCTTCGGCGCCATCCTCGTCCTCGACCTGCGGCTGCTTGGACTGTGGCGAAGCGTCCCGCTCGGGTCGATCGCGCGTCCGACCGTGCCGGTCGCGACGATCGGTTTCCTCGTCGCGGCAACGAGCGGACTCTGTCTCATCTCGACCAACGGCAGCGAGTACGTCGGCAATCCGTTTCTGCTGATCAAGTTCCCGGCGATCTTCATCGGTCTGCTCAACGTGGCGGCGCTCAGCCGGCTACCGGCGTGGAGGGCGCGCGATGCGAGAGCGCCTTCGACAGCGGAACATCGTCAATTGTCCGTCTTTGGAGGTATTTCACTGCTGTCCTGGTTGACGGCGATTGGCGCAGGCAGACTGATCGGGTACTGGTAGTCTTCACACCCGGAGGCGGCTATGAAGAAGGTGCTGTGCGGCGTTCTGATGCTTGGCTGGATTCCAACGCTCGCCATCGTCGCGGGGGCGCGCTGGACCGAGGTGCTCTTCGCGCAGGGAAAGACGCCACTGAAGGTCACGCGGATCTACACCGGACCCGACGGCAAGACGAAAGCGGAAGAGGTCACGCTGCCGATGAAGCCGCGCGATGCCGGAAGCGAGTTGACCGGATCGATTCCGGTTACGAATCTGCAGTTCCGACACACGACGCCCGCCTACAACCTCGATTGGCACCCGGCGCCGCGCCGGCAGCTCGTGATCACGCTGAGCGGCGAAAGCGAGATCGAGCTCGAAGGCGGCAAGACGATGCGATTCGGCCCGGGACACATCCTGCTGGCCGAAGACACGACCGGTCAGGGACACAAGTCGCGCGCGGTCAAAGGTACCGACCGGATCGCGATCGACATTGCGTTGGCCGAGGGCGCGACGCTTCCGAAGTAACAGAGTGTCATGCACGACGACGATCGACCGGTCGGCTGCATTCTGACTCGACGGGAACTTGTCGGGCTCTTTGGCGCGGCAGCGGCGGCATCGCTGGCGCATCGCGCCGCGGCGCAGACCGGGACGCGCGAACCTTCGACGGTTGTCCCCAGTTGCGTCGTGCACCCGCAGCAGACTGAGGGACCGTTCTTCGTCGATGAACGGCTGCTGCGATCGGATGTGCGCTCGGATTCACGAACCGGTGCCGTCAGCGCGGGTGCACCGCTCGAGCTCGCGCTGTCGATTGCCCAGGTGAGTACTACCGGGTCCTGTTCTCCGCTGGCGGGAGCGCAGGTGGACATCTGGCAATGCGACGCGGTGGGCAGGTATTCCGACGCGAACGATCGCCGAAACAGCACCAGCGGGCAGACGTTCCTCCGCGGTCATCAGGTCACTGACGCGAGCGGCAAGGTGCGGTTCACGACGATCTATCCCGGCTGGTACTCCGGTCGCGCCGTGCACATCCACTTCAAGGTGCGCACCGCGGCGACCTCGTTGGCCGCGTACGAGTTCACGTCGCAGTTCTACTTCGACGAACGCCTGACCGACCGCGTCCATTCACGCGAGCCGTACTCGACACATAGCGGGCAGCGGATGCGCAATGAGAGCGATGGCAGCTTCCGGGATGGCGGCACACAGCTCACGCTCCCAGTAACGGAACGCGGCCAAG
>Ga0070674_100002344_pt1 | contig 10449 bp, 8 predicted proteins | sample KBSM33metaG_FD_65344 | JGI IMG/M metagenome (GOLD analysis project Ga0070674, IMG submission 65344) | Miscanthus rhizosphere microbial communities from Kellogg Biological Station, Michigan, USA - KBS M3-3 metaG | ecosystem: Host-associated > Plants > Roots > Rhizosphere > Soil ...
AGCAGGATCCGAACGTCATTCCGGTGATGTGCTGCGACACCGTCAATCGCGGCGTCGCCTATGGCGACGGCAAGATCTTCCTGCACCAGTCCGACACCAAGCTGGTCGCGCTCGATGCCAAGACCGGCAAGGAAGTCTGGAGCGTGGCGGACGGCGATCCGACCAAGGGCGAGACCGGCACCTCGGCGCCGATGGTCATCAAGGACAAGGTCCTGATCGGCAACTCGGGCGGCGAGTTCGGCGTGCTTGGCCATGTCACCGCCTACAACATGAAGGACGGCAAGATGGCTTGGCGGGCGAATTCAGCCGGTCCCGACAAGGACATGCTGATCGATCCGGCCAAGACCACCGCGCTCGGCAAGCCCGTCGGCAAGGATTCTTCGCTGAAGACCTGGGAAGGCGATCAGTGGAAGATCGGCGGCGGCACGACCTGGGGCTGGATGTCGTATGATCCGGACCTGAACCTGGTCTACTACGGCTCCGGCAACCCCAGCACCTGGAACCCGGTGCAGCGGCCCGGCGACAACAAATGGTCGATGACCATCTTCGCGCGCGATGCCGATACCGGCATGGCGAAGTGGGTCTACCAGATGACGCCCCACGACGAGTGGGACTATGACGGCGTCAACGAAATGATCCTCGCCGACCAGAAGATCGGCGGCAAGGACCGCAAGATCCTCGTCCACTTCGATCGCAACGGCTTCGGCTACACCCTCGATCGCGACTCCGGCGAATTGCTGGTGGCGGAGAAGTATGATCCGGCGGTGAACTGGGCCACCAAGATCGACCTCAAGACCGGCCTGCCGGACCGCGTGAAGAAGTACTCGACCGAAGCCAACGGCCAGGATGTCAACTCGAAAGGCATCTGCCCGGCCGCGCTTGGCAGCAAGGACCAGCAGCCATCGGCCTACTCGCCGAAGACCGGCCTGTTCTACGTGCCGACCAACCACGTCTGCATGGACTACGAGCCGTTCAAGGTGGCGTATGCCGCGGGCCAGCCGTTCGTCGGCGCGACCCTCAGCATGTATCCGCCTGAGGGCGACGACCATCTCGGCAACTTCATCGCCTGGGATGCGACCACCGGCAAGATCAAGTGGTCGCTGCCGGAGCCCTTCTCGGTGTGGAGCGGCGCGTTGGCGACTGCCGGCAACGTAGTGTTCTACGGCACGCTGGAAGGCTATCTGAAGGCGGTCGATGCCGAGACCGGCAAGGAGCTCTACAAGTTCAAGACTCCGTCGGGCATTATCGGCAACGTCAACACCTACGAGTATGACGGCAAGCAGTATGTCGCAGTGTTGTCGGGCGTCGGCGGCTGGGCCGGCATCGGCATGGCGGCTGGCTTGACCGAAGACACCGCCGGCCTCGGCGCGGTCGGTGCCTACAAGGCGCTGTCGAGCTACACGGCGCTCGGCGGCACCATGACTGTGTTCACGCTTCCTGAGTAAGAGTACCTCTAAGAATCGGGCGGGCGGCGCAAGCCTCCCGCCCGATATCTTTCAGGGCTTGAAACGAAACGCGTACACGAGACGCTTAGATGAGCGGGGCTTTGATGCAGTTCGAATGGCGTTTGTCTGTTGCTTTTGCGTTCGCCCTCTGTGGCGTGATGGTCGCCCAGGTCGTGGAAAGCCAGGCTCAAGAGACCGTGGCCTCCACCGATGAGGAGAAGCCCTACAAGATCGCTGAGGACGGCACGGTGGATTGGCCGACCTTCAGCGGGTTCCGCCGCTACAACAGCATCTGTCACACCTGCCATGGGCCGGACGGCGTGGGCAGCACCTTCGCGCCGGCACTGGTCGAATCCCTGAAGCGCCTGAACTACGAGCAGTTCACCGAGATCGTGGTGAACGGCAAGCAGGAGGTGAACACGGCGGTGCAGAAGAAGATGCCGGCCTTCGGCACCGATCCCAACGTCATGTGCTATCTCGACGACATCTACGCCTATCTGAAGGCGCGGTCGGATGGCGTGGTTCCCCGCGGCCGGCCGGACAAGCACGCGGACAAGCCGCCCGAGGCGGCGGAAGCCGAGAACGCCTGCATGGGCAATTAGCCGGCGCGACCATGTCGCTCAAGGCATTCTGCATTGTCGTCCTGGCCGCCGCGTTTCCCGCGGCGGCTTTCGCCGTTGATCAACCTGAGGCGGTCGACCGCTCCGCGCTGCGGGTGTGCTCGGACCCGGGCAACATGCCGTTCTCCAACCAGAAGGGCGAAGGGTTCGAGAACAAGATCGCCGATCTGATCGCTGCCAAGCTTGGCGTGCCGGTCCGCTATACCTGGTTCCCGCAGGCGACCGGTTTCCTGCGCAACACGTTGAGGGCCCGCCGCTGCGATCTCGTGATCGGCATGGTCAGCGGCGCCGAGCTGGTGCTCAGCACCAATCCCTACTACCGCTCGACCTACGTGATGGTGACGCGCAAGAAAGACGGCATCACCGCCGACCGGCTGGACGATCCCGCGTTGAAGTCGCTCAAGATCGGCCTCATCGCCGGTACGCCGCCCGCCGGCATCGCCGCGCGCAACGGCCTGATGGCGCACGCCGCGCCGTACGACCTGATGGTCGACACGCGCTACGATTCGCCCAGCCATCGCATGGTCGACGACCTAGTGGCCGGCCGCATCGACGTCGCGCTGCTGTGGGGACCGCTCGCCGGTTATTTCGCCGCGCAGCAGGGCGATGCGCTTACCATCACGCCGCTGGTGCACGAGGCGAAAGCGGATCGCATGGACTATTTCATCGCCATGGGCGTGCGCCCCGGCGAGCATCGCTGGAAGCGCGAGATCGATCAGGTGGTCAGCGACAACAAGGACCAGATCACCGCCATCCTGCGCGAATACCACGTCCCGATGATCGACGTGCAGGGCAACTTGATTCAGTAGACGCTAGCTTGCCCTGCTAAGCGGGTCGCGCGCCTCCGGTGTGTCCGGCCGCGGCCACGCCTGTGTCATGCGGCGCAGATCCTCCAGCACCGCCGTCACCGCGCGGTCGTTGCGCTGCCTCGGATCGGGCAGGGGCAGCGCGCAGTCCGCGGTGATCCGCCCCTCGGTCGGCGACAGGATGAGGATGCGGGTCGAGAGTTCCGCCGCCTCGCTGAGATTGTGCGTCACCAGCAGCGTGGTGGTGCGGCGCTCGCGCCAATACGTGTTGAGCAGGCTGCGCATCCGCTCCGCCAGCGCGCTGTCGAGCGAGATCAGCGGCTCGTCCAGCATCAGGAACTCCGGTTCGACCAGCAATGCGCGCGCCAGCGCCGCGCGCCGCTGCATGCCGCCGGAAAGCTGGCCGGGCAGCGCATCTTCGTTGCCCGCCAGCTCGACCTCCGCCAGCAGCGCCCGCGCCCGCTCGCGCCGGTCCGGGCCGGTCACCAGCAGCAGGTTGTCGAGGATGCTGAGCCACGGCACCAGCCGTGGCTCCTGGAACACCGCACCGAACCGTGGCCGCCGCTCCGCCTGCCACGTCACGCTGCCCGCATCGGGCGTGTCGAGCCCGGCGATGAGGCGCAGTAGCGTGGTCTTGCCGGAACCCGACGGCCCGACCAGGGACACGAATTCGCCTGGCGCGATGGCGAGGTCGACGCCGCGCAGGACGTGACGGTCGGCGGGTTCGGAGAATTCCCGGGTGACGCCGCGCAGCACCAGTCCGGTCATGCGCGCCGCCAGCGCCCGAGCCGCCGGTCGATCGGCTGCAGCAGGAAGGTCTCGATCGCGACCACCGCCGCGATGAACGCCAGCGAGTAGGCCAGGATGCTGGCGATGTCGAAGAAGTTGAAGAAGGTGCGGATCTGGAACCCGACGCCGTTCGGCCGGCCGAGCAGCTCCACCACCAGCACGATCTTCCAGGTGAGGGCGAGCCCGGCGCGCGCCGCCGCCATCAGGCTGGGCGCCAGCTGCGGCAGAATCACCCGCGTCAGCACGCGCGACGGCTTGACGCCGAAGACGTGCGTCATCTCGAACAGCGAGCGGTCGAGCGCCTTGGTGCCTTCGCGCACGATCGCGGCGACCGTCGGGACCTTGTTGATGGTGACGGCGAGGACCGCCGCCACCTCGGTCAACCCAAACCACATGTAGCACAGCACCATGGTCACCAGCGCCGGCAGGTTGAGCCCGATCACCAGCCAGCCGTTGAAGATCTGGTCCAATGGCTCCGAACGGCCGAGCAGGATGCCGATGGCGCTGCCGATCAGCATGGCGAGGGTGAAGGCCACCGCCACCCGCGCCAGCGTGATGGCGACATGGAACAGCAGCTCGCCGCGCATCAGCTCGGCATAGCCGGCCTGGAAGGTGGCGAGCGGCGAGGGCAGCAGGGCCGCGTCGGCCACCGCCATCGCGGCGCCCTGCCACAGCGCCAGCAGTGCGACCGCCGACAGCAGCCGGTTCCAGCCGGGGCTCAATCGGAGCGGAAGCGCACCGGCGACACGGTTCATTTCAGGTAGCCGGACCAGAAGGTCCCTTCCGGCAGGCGCTCCAGGTTGGCGACCGACGCGGGATCGGCCGCGCGCATCACCTCGAACGCACTTTCCGCCGCCAGCACGTCCTTGTGCCCGTAGCCGTCCGGGATGCCGTCGCGATAGCCTTCCTTCAGCGCCTGGAAGATCGCGTCGTCCTCCGCGTCCATGATCGGGCGCAGCTTGTCCCACACCGCATCGTCGGTCTTGAGCAACGCCTTCGCTTCGTACGAGGCATCGATCAGTCCCTTGGCGAGCGCCGGATTCTTGGCGGCCCATTCGTCGCTGAACACCCAGCCCAGCAGCGGCGGATCGGCCTCGAGCCCAAGCGCCGGCAGGATGTCGCGGATCGACACCACCGGCACGAAGCCCTTGCCTTTGAGCCGCGCGTTGAAATTCCAGAAGTTGAGCACCGCATCGAGCTTGTCGCGCTGCACCAGCTCGTTCAGCAGCGGCGGCGCGCCGAACTGCACGTCGGCCTTGTCCTTCAGCTCCAGGTTGGCGGTCTTGCGCGCATAGGCCTGCAGCAGCACCCAGCTCTTGTCGCTCGGCCCGCCGGCGACGCCGATGCTCTTGCCGGCGAGGTCGGCGACCGTCTTGATGCCCTTGGCCGGATCCGCCATCACCGCGCCGACCGAGCGCGAGAACGGCACGAAGGTGAAGTTGTGACCGAGCTTGCGCTGGGTCGCGACCCAGATCCAGTCGGTGACGATGACGTCGACCTCGCCGGATTGCAGCGCGATGCTGGTCGCGTCCTTGTCGGCGAAATCGACCCGCGTCAGGGCGAAGCCATGCTTCTCATCGAGCCCGTCGCCGATCACCTTCAGCTCCCAGTTGACCGTGCCGAATTTCAGCGTCCCGATCTTGACCTGCGGGGCTTCGGCGGCGATCGCAGGCGCACCCAGCAACAGGGCGCAGCAGGCAACGAGAATGCGTGTAATGGCCCTGATCATGACTAGTCTCCGGTTACGCTGCGGCTGCTCCGAGCGCAGGAATGCCCGGCATCGGGGTGAAGCCGGGGATGTGCTTGATGCGCTCGATCCAGTGCTGGATGTTGGGGTAGGGCTTGAGGTCGATGCCGCCTTCGCCCGCCATCGCCACATAGGGGAAGCAGGCTATGTCCGCGATGGTCGGATGGCCGAACTCCAGGAACTCGCGGCCGGCAAGATGCCCGTCGAGAATGCGAAAGGCCGCCATCGCGCGCGCCTGCAGCGCTGGCAGGTCGAGCGGATAGTTGAGGATCTTGACCAGCCGCGCGCCGGCCGATGCCATCAGCTCGTTGCCGCCGAACGACAGCCACTGCATGATCCGGCCCATGGAATCCGGCGCGTCGGGGAACCATGTGTTCGAGCGGTCGTACTGCCGCGCGATATAGACCAGGATCGCCTGCGCATCGCGCAGCCGGACCTCGCCGTCCTCCATCACCGGCAGCTCGCCGAGCGGGTTCAGCTTCAGGAACTTGTCGGTCTTGTGCTCCTTGTTGACGAAGTCGACCGGAATGCGCTCGCACGACACCTTCAGAATATTCAGCAGCAGGCGCACCTTGTAGCAGCTGCCCGACAGCTCGAAGTCATATAGCTTGATCATCAATGCCTCCCGTGACGCGGGCCCTCATCCAGCTTCGCTGATCTGCCGGGCATGGTGCCGGACGTGGTCGGCGATGAAGCTCTGGATGAAGTAATAGCCGTGGTCATATCCCTGGTGCCGCCGCAGCACGATCGCCTGGTTGGCTTTGCGGCAAGCGTCCTCGAACAAATGCGGATGGAGCTGCTCGGCGAGGTATGGGTCGTCGAGCCCCTGGTCGATCAGGATGGTGGTTGACAGCGTGTTGCGCTGCACCAACTCGCTGGCGTCGTAGGTGCTCCACTGGCTGCGATCCTCGCCGAGATAGCCGCTGAAGGCCTTGCGGCCCCAGGGCGAGCGGCTCGGCGCCGCGATCGGCGCGAACGCCGACACTGAACGATACTGGCCCGGGTTGCGCAGCGCCGCGACCAGCGCGCCATGCCCGCCCATCGAATGGCCGAAAATGCCCTGGCGCTTCGGATCGATCGGGAAGTTCTCGGCCAGCACGCGCGGCAGCTCGGCGGTGACGTAGCTGTACATGCGCCAGTACTCGGCCCACGGCGCCTGGGTGGCATCGACATAGAAGCCGGCGCCGAACCCGAAATCCCAATCGGCATCGGCGCCTGGCGTGCCGGTGCCGCGCGGGCTGGTGTCGGGGGCGGCGAGGGCGACGCCGGTCTCTGCGGCAAAGCGCTGGCCGCCGCCTTTGAGCACGAAGGTCTCTTCGGTGCAGGTGAGCCCGGCGAGATAGTAGAGCACCGGCACGCGCGCCCGGGCGGCCGCTGGCGGCAGATAGAGCGAGAATTTCATCGTGACGCCGCATTCCTTCGACGGATGGCTGGCGAAAATCTGCCATCCGTCGAAGCAATGATGCCGAGAGGTCTCGGTGACGCTCATATGGCGCGGCCGCAACAATGACGGGAATCGGCAGACGACCCGCGGCCCGTAGGCTCAAAATCGCAGATTTCCAGGGGTTGGACGGCCTCGGTTCGCATTGCAGCGCGCGTTTCCATCCTCCGCGCTCCTCTTATTGCGTGAGCGTCCATTTGCCGGCCACAATCATGCGCGGCACGAGTGGATATGGCCCGTCTGCTCTGGTTGAATGTTAACGAGAAGTTCGCGCGCTCCGAAATTGGACTTTGGATCGAAGCCAATAGCGTCGATAATGCGGCCACATTCCAAGGCCGAGCGCCGACGGCCCGAAACGATAGAAATCGGCCGCGTTCTGGGAGGAAGGCCATGTCGCTCGCGCACAAGCATGCGCCCGGGGAGGGGCCGGACCGCGATGCCGCGCATCGCTGCATTCGCTGGGCCCTGCAAGACGAGGACATGGGCAAGACGCCGAAGGAAATGGTGAACGCCATCCTCGATTCCTTCACCGGCGTGAAGTCCGAGTTGGTCATGCTGTTCTGCTCGCCGCAGTTCCACATCGCCGAGGTTGCCGCCGCAGTCGGCGAGTACGGCCTCGACGCCACGGTGGTGGGCTGCACCACCGCCGGCGAGATCACGCCCCTCGGCCATCGCCGCGGCTCGATCATCGGCGTCAGCTTCGATGCCGAGCATTTCGTCGCGTCGGTCAAGCCGATCGAGCGGCTGGTCGATTTCGAGATCGCCGCCGGCTTCGCCGCCGCGCGTGCCCTGCTGGCCGAGCAGGAATTGCTTCAGCAGCGGCTGGAGACGCCGCACACCTTCGCCATGCTCATCAACGACAGCCTCGCCATGCGCGAGGAGGCGATCGTCAGCGCGTTCGGCGCGGCCCTGGGCCATGTCCCGCTGGTTGGCGGCTCGGCCGGCGTCAGCCCGACGGTGCGCGAGCCCAACATGTTCCTGGACGGCCGGGTGCTGGAAAACGCCGCGCTGATGCTCCTCATCTCCACCGATCACGACTTCCGGGTGTTCCAGACCCAGCACTTCAAGCCGCTCGACCTCAAGGTGGTGGTGACCAAGGCCGACCCCGCCAACCGCCTGGTGATGGAAATCAATGCCGAGCCGGCCGCCCAGGAATATGCGCGGCTGCTGGGCCTCAGGCGCGAAGACCTGACACCACAAGTGTTCGCCGCCCATCCGCTGGTGGTGCGCGCCGGCGGCCGCCACTATGCCCGCGCCATCCAGCAGGTGAACGACGACGACAGCTTCCATTTCTTCTGCGCGATCGACGAGGGGATCGTGCTCAGCATCGCGGAAAGCGGCAACCTGGTGGCCGACCTCGAATCCCTGTTCACGCGCCTCAATCACGATCTGGGGCCGGTCGAAGCCGTCCTCGGCTTCGACTGCATCCTGCGCTACATCGAGATGGAGCAGGGCCAGATGCTCCAGGACATCTCGCGCCTGCTGACCGCCAACACCGTCATCGGCTTCAACACCTACGGCGAGCAGTTCGGCACCATGCACATGAGCCAGACCTTCACCGGCATCGCCTTCGGTTCGGCGCTCGCCGGTTAGCGGAGATCCTGGATGGCGGCTGACAGCGCCCCAAACGACGAGCTAGGCGCACTGCGCACCAAGGTCGCGAAGCTGACCGAGATCAACCGCGCCCTGATGCAGCGGGTGGAGCATGGCCTCGACCTGCACGGCAACGCCTACCACCTGTTCCAGGCGGCGATCCTGCTGGACCGCATGGTGCGGGACCGCACCCGCGAGCTGGAACAGGCCCTGGAAGCGGTCGCGACCTCCAACCGCGAGCTGAACGAGGCGGCGGTCGTCAGCATGACGACCCAGAACCGCCTGCAGGACGCCATCGACAGCATCTCCGAAGGCTTCGCGATCTTCGATCCGGACGACCGGCTCATCCTGTTCAACCGGCGCTTCACCGATTTCTGGCCCGGCCTCGGCGCCGAGATGCGCACCGGCCTCACCTTCCAGGGCCTCATCCGGATCGCGTTCGAGCGCGGCTGCATCGCGGCGCCGGACGGGCAGAGCGCCGATGCCTGGATCGCCGACCGCATGCGCCAGCGCGAAAGCACCCGCCGCCACGGCGCCGACCGCTGGGTCTATGCGCAATCAAGCGGCCGTTGGGTCCAGGTCAACGACCGCCGTTCGATCGAAGGTGGCTTGGCCTCGATCTACACCGACATCACCGACGTCAAGGACGAGGAGCGTCAGGAGCGCGAGCGCGCCTTGGCCGAGCGCTCGCTGCATCTGCAGGCGACGCTGGAAAGTATGTCGATCGGTGTCGCGGTGTTCGACAAGGACCAGCGCCTGGTGACCGCCAACCGCCAGTATGGCGAGCTGCTGAGCCTGCCCGCCACCTTGCTGACGCCCGGCGCCGCGCTGCGCAGCTTCCAGCGCTTCAACGATCTGCGCGACGTGCCCGAGCTCGGGACCGCTTCGCCCACCATCACTACCCATGGCGGCGCACCGGCGGAAGTGTCGGTGAATGGCCGCTGGTTCGCGATCAAGAGCGACCCGATGCCCGATGGCGGCTTCGTGGTCTCCTATTCCGAGATCACCGACCGGCGTCAGGCCGAGGAGGCATTGCACGACAGCGAGGCGCGCATCCGCCTGTTCGCCAACGCGATGCCGACCATGATGTGCTACATCGACGAGCAGGAGCGCTATCAGTTCGTGAACCGCGCCTATCGCTCGGCCTTCGCCCGCGACGGCGGCAAGCTGGTCGGGCGCAAGATGCGCGCCGTCCTCGGCGAGGCGGAATACAATTTCCGGCGCAGCTATGTCGAACGGGCGCTTGCCGGCTCCACCAGCGTGTTCGACGTCGGCCTGCCGTCGGCCGATGGCGAGCCGCGCTTCGGCCTTGCCACCTACGTGCCGCACCGCAGCGCCTCCGGCCGGGTGATGGGCTTCTTCACCCTGATCCAGGACATCACCGAGCGCCGCCGCGCCCAGCACATGCTGGAAATGGCGAAGGAGGACCTGGAGCGCCGGGTCTACGAACGCACCGCCAGCCTGCAGGAACTGAACGAGACCCTGGTGCGCGAGATCGAGGAAAGGCGCCGCATCGCGCGCGAACTGCGCTCCGCCAAGGTGGAGGCCGAGCTCGCCAACGCCAGCAAGACCCAGTTCCTGGCTGACGCCAGCCACGATCTGCTGCAGCCGCTCAACACCGCGCGCCTGTTCATCGCCTCGATCCAGGGCCGCAAGCTGCCGCGCCAGACCGCGGATTATGTGGAGAAGGTCGACCGAGCGCTGGTCAACATCGAGGACATCCTCAACATTCTGCTCGACATCTCCAAGATGGAATCCGGCCGGGTCAACGTGCAGCTCGGCCCGGTATCGCTCGGGCCGCTGATGCTGTCGCTGCGCGACGAGATCGCGCCGCTGGCGGAACGCGCCGGCCTCGAGCTTTCGGTGATGCCATCCTCGCTCAACGTGCGCACCGATGTCCGCCTGCTGCGGCGCCTGCTGCAGAACCTGCTCAGCAACGCCTGCCGCTATACGCCCAAGGGCAAGGTGCTGTTCGGCGTGCGCCGGCGCGGCAAGTTCGTGGAGATCC
>Ga0070674_100002351_pt1 | contig 10428 bp, 10 predicted proteins | sample KBSM33metaG_FD_65344 | JGI IMG/M metagenome (GOLD analysis project Ga0070674, IMG submission 65344) | Miscanthus rhizosphere microbial communities from Kellogg Biological Station, Michigan, USA - KBS M3-3 metaG | ecosystem: Host-associated > Plants > Roots > Rhizosphere > Soil ...
GAAGGTTGGCGAGTCCGCGTTGTGAATTGCGATGGTCGCTAGTGGGGCGATCGCGGCCACCGAGGCCGACTACCACCCCGCCGCGCGGTGGTAGTCGGGATTGACGCGGCGGGCTGTCACGAATGCGCCGCAAACATCGTGTCCACCGCCGGCGAGGGCCCCGGCGGCGCTGTTGATGCCGGCGCCGGTGGTGTAGACGTCGTCGACGACGACCACGCGCTGTGGCGAGCAATTCTCGGCGATCGCGAAGCCGCTGCGGGCCCGGTCCGCTTCGAAGACCGACTCACTCAGATGGCACAGGCGCCTGAGTCTGTGTCCACCAAACGGGTCAAGCCCAAATATCGGGCTATCTCAGCTACTTAGCCCATATACTGATAGTCTATGTTTTATCAGGTAATAGCCGTATTCCCTTGCTTTGTAATGCATTTCGCTGATCGAGCTCATGATGGCTTTGACGGTCGGCTGCAGGCCCCCTGCCGCCTGGCGATGTGTCAACTTCGCGACGCAGCCATCACCTCACGCGTAGCGTTTTCTGGGTGGGCTCAGGTCGGGGCAAAGGAGGTTGCGATGACGGTTGCAGAGGACAGACTGAACGCCTTTCTGGGCAGGGCGGTCGGCGACATGGCGGCATCGGTGAGCGCGGTGCTGGTGTTGATCGGCGACGAGCTCGGCCTCTATTCGGCATTAGCGGGGCAGCGGTTGTCGCCTGGAGAGCTGGCGGAGAAAACCGGCACCAGTGAGCGCTATGTGCGCGAGTGGCTGGCGAACCAGGCGGCGGGCGGTTACGTCGACTACGACGCCGAGAACGACCAGTACTACCTGAACGAGGAACAGACACTGTGCCTCGCTGACCCGAACGGACCGGTCGATCTGCCGGGCGCATATCAGATCATTCGGGACCTGTTCCACGTCAGAGAGCGTGCAGTCGAGAACTTCCGCACCGGTAAGGGCATGGAGTGGGGCGAGCACCATCCGTGCTTGTTCGAGGGCACCGAGCGATTCTTCCGAGCCGGCTACAACGCGAATCTGCTGTCATCGTGGCTGCCTGCGCTTGACGGCGTAGTGGAGAAGCTCACGGCCGGGGCACGCGCGGCCGATGTCGGCTGCGGCCACGGTGCGAGCACAATCCTTATGGCGCAAGCGTTTCCGACATCGGAGTTCGTCGGCATCGACTACCACGGCGCGTCGATTGCGACCGCAACGGAACGTGCAGCGAAGGCGGGCGTCACCAATGCGTACTTCGAAGTGGCCGACGCGACATCGTATGAAGGCGGGGACTACGACCTCATCGCATTCTTCGACTGCCTGCACGACATGGCCGATCCGGTCGGCGCCGCCAGGCGCGCCAGACAAGCGCTCAAACCCGACGGGCACTGCTTGCTGGTGGAGCCGATGGCGGGTGACCACGTCGCGGACAACTTGAATCCGGTTGGGCGGCTGTACTACGGCGCGTCGTCGCTGGTCTGCGTGCCGGTTTCGCTGGCGCAGCATGGACCCGCGCTGGGCGCGCAGGCGGGCGAGCAGCGGCTGCGGACGGTGATGGTCGACGAAGGGGGCTTCACGCGGTTCCGGCGTGCGACGGAGACGCCGTTCAACATGATCTTCGAGGCGCGTCCCTAGAGGAAGCGGTCGCCTCGGGGCACGCGCGCCGCCTCACGGCATGACCGACAAGCCGACGATCAATGGAGCGCTTTGGTGAGCGACGTGGTCAAATCCCTGTGGGCATCAGAAGCTTTCACCGAATAATGGCCCACAGCACGCCATCGTCGTGAAACCTCGAATTCCCCACGAGTATCTGGACTTTTGACGGCCCTGCGGAACTCCCGACTAGCGAGCAGCCCGTTCGTTCGACGTCAGCGGTGAGCACGTCGGCAGGCCGCGACATGACGAATCAGGATTGCGAATTCTGGCGGTCCCGCCGATAGTCAGGCAGCGTGTAGGGCTGTGTTGCCGCGCATTGAAATTGGCGACGATGCTGTCACTTTCCATGCACACGAAGAACGGAGTGGTTCGTCGGCGTGGCACTGTCACGTTGGTGAGTTCCGACGGGACACCGGCGAAATCCGGGTCGTAGACATCGACAGTCTCAACGGCACCTACGTCAACCGGGAGGCGGTGGATTCGGTGGTTTTGACCAACGGCGACGAGATCCAGATGGGCAAGGTTCGCCTGGTGTTCCTCACTGCACCCACGACGGATTGACGTCTACGACATCGAAGGGGTCGGGCAGGCCGGCACCTCAGAGCAGGGAGAGGTAAACATGACTGCAACGGCAACCAGCCAACTGAGCTCGGGGACCTGGGCGATTGATCCCGTTCATTCCTCGATCAACTTTTCGGTACGTCACCTGATGGCGAGCAAGGTGCGCGGCCGGTTCGAGAAGTTCGGCGGCGTAACTGTCGTCGCCGAGGACGGGACGCCGTCGGTGAACGCCGAGATCGCCGTCGACTCCGTTGACACCGGCAACGACCAGCGCGACGAGACCATCAAGTCGGCTGAGTTCTTTGATGTGGAGAAGTACCCAGTCGCGGCATTCACCTCCACCGGTCTGGACTCCGACGGTGGCAACTATGTGCTCAACGGACAGTTCACGCTCAAGGGCGTGACCAAGCCGATCAGCCTCGACCTCGAGTTCTACGGTGTCAATCCGGGCATGGGCCAGGGTGAGGTCGCCGGTTTCGAGGCGTCGGTCGTGTTGAATCGCAAGGACTTCGGCATTGACATCGATCTGCCTCTGGAAACCGGGGGCGCTTTGGTCGGCGACAAGGTCACCATCACGCTCGACATCGAGACCGTCAAGCAGGCGTGAGACCACAAAGAGCTACGACGGCGCTGGGAACTCATGCCGAAATCCCAACTGCCCTACTCGCTAGGCCGAGCGTAGCTTCTGCACGAATTGCGCAACGGCAGCGCCGACCTCGTCGGGGCTGTCCTCCAGGACGAAATGCACTCCACTAGCTGCAGTCTTGGCAGCACTTTGGCAGCACGGCTGGGCACGACTACCGGCGCGCCGCCGCGCCAACAAATCGGAACCGCAGCGCCGACCGCGGCGCCTGAGCCGTCGTGGATGACATAGAGCGCGAGGCGATCCGCGCCGAGATCCAGGAGTTCGACGACGTCGACATCGTGGCCACCGCTCGCGCCGGCAGCAGCCGCTCGCTGCACCGCTACTCGGCGATCCCCTACGACATCGCGCGCGGCTGTGCCGCGGGCCATATGCCCGAGATGAACGTGCTGTGCGTCATCGGTGATTACAGCACTCAGAGCGACCAACCCATCATGAAGAACCTGAAAGTACCTGTGCGGCGGTCGATTTGAGGTGAGCGCGCACACCCGCGTAGTGCACGACAACTGCCACGACGCCTGGGCAGCGACTCAACGAGTCAGTCCTCAATGGTTGCGGTGTCTTTGCACTGGGAGGCGGCGCCCAGTAGGCGTTGCATTTCGGTCAGCTCGTCCGCGAAGGCGTCGCGGCGGGTACGAGCGCCGCACGAGCGCAGCAGGCGGGCGAAGTCGCGGGCTGCGGTGTCGATTCGCTCGCTGAGCGCTGCGGACCCTCTTTGGGCGCCGAAGTCGTTGGTGGCGGCGTACACGCCGGCCGGCGCGACGATCGCGTGCAAGTACGAAAACATCGGCCGCAGCGCATGATCCAGCACCAGCGAATGGCGTTCGGTGCCGCCGGTCGCCGCGATCAAGACCGGCATGTCCCATAGCGTCTGTTCGGGTAGCACGTCGAAGAACGACTTGAACAGCCCGCTGAACGAGGCGTTGAACGCCGGCGTCACGGCGATCAAGCCGTCGGCACTGGCAACCGCGTCGAACGCCTCCTCCAACTCCGGTGCGACAACACCGGTCAGCATGGCGTCCATGATCGCTCGACCCAGCGGCCGCAGCTCGATCATCGTCGAGGTGGCCGACGTGTCGATCGCGGCCAGAGCCTGGTGCACCGCGGTGTCGATCCGGCCGGCCAGAAGGCGTGTCGAGGACGGTTCGCGCAACCCACCGCTGATGACTGCCAGCGTCGTCATTCCTGCCGGTCCTCCTGTGCCGCGGCCTTCACCAGTGATTCGTGCGTTGGGCCGGCAGGCACATCTGCAGGGCGACCCCGCTGAAACTCCTTGCGCAGCACAGGCACAACCTCCCCGCCTAAGAGGTCCAGCTGCTCGAGCACCGTCTTCAGCGGCAAGCCGGCGTGGTCGACCAGGAACAGCTGGCGCTGATAGTCGCCGACGTACTCGCGAAACCCGAGCGTGCGGTCGATCACCTGCTGAGGAGAGCCGACGGTCAGCGGCGTCGAAGCGGTGAACTCCTCCAACGATGGCCCGTGTCCGTACACCGGGGCGTTGTCGAAGTACGGCCGGAACTCGTTCACCGCATCCTGGCTGTTGGCCCGCATGAACACCTGCCCGCCGAGTCCAACGATGGCCTGATGCGCACTGCCATGCCCGTAGTGCTCGAACCGCTGCCGGTAGTACTGAACCATCCGCTTGGTATGCGAGGACGGCCAGAAGATGTGGTTCGCGAAGAAGCCGTCGCCGTAATACGCCGCGAGTTCAGCGACCTCCATGGTGCGAATCGACGCGTGCCACACGAACGGCGGCACTCCGTCCAGCGGTCGCGGCGCCAGGGTGAAGCCTTGCAGGGATGTCCGGAATTCACCTGTCCAGTCCACGATCTCCTCGCGCCACAGTCGCCGCAACAGATCGTAGTGTTCGACCGTCAACGGAATGGCGGCGCGGATGTCCTGCCCGAACCACGGGTAGACGGGGCCGGTATTGCCGCGACCCAGCATTACGTCGGTGCGGCCACCGGACAGGTGCTGGAGCACGCTGAAGTCCTCGGCGATCTTGACCGGATCGTTGGTGGTAATCAATGTCGTCGCCGTCGACAGAATGATGCGCTCGGTTTGCGCGGCGATGTATCCCAGCAACGTGGTCGGCGACGACGGCACGAAGGGCGGGTTGTGATGCTCGCCGGTGGCGAAGACATCCAGGCCGACCTCTTCGACTTTCTTCGCGATGGTTACGGTCGCCCGGATCCGATCAGCTTCCGTGGGTGCAATGCCGGTTGTCGGGTCCGGTGTGACGTCTCCTACGGTGAAGACCCCGAACTGCATGCCCGACATCGGATCTCCTTCCCCACTTCTCCACTCGACACGGTACTGGTCGCGACTACCCGGCACATCGCTTCCGGACGTCATTCGCCAGTGGTACCTTCCGGCCATGTCCTCGCTCTGGCCGGCGCTCGACCTGTCCGCATGGAGCGCCACCTGCGACACCCTGCACGCCCACACCCAGATCCTCGGCAAGCTCGCCGTGGTCCTGGCGCCGCCGGAGCCGCAGCTTCAGCACGCCGCGCTGCGGCTGACCGCGCGCGGCTGGGAGACCGCCCCGCTGCCCGCGCCCGACGGTTCGGGCACGCTCGTCGTCGCGCTCGATCTGCGCCAGCACGCCGCCGCCGTGGAGCACAGCGACGGGCGCGCGCAGCGCATCCCGCTCACCCCCGACCGCGCGGTCGCCGACGTCACCCGCGACGTCCTCGCCGCGGCCGGCGATCCGAAAATCGATATGACGCCGCAGGAGGTCTCCTGGACCGTACCGCTCGATGAGGACCGCGAGCACACCACCTATGACGCCGGCGCGGTCGCCGACTACTTCATCGCCGCGACCCGCGCCGCCCAGGTCCTGACTGAGTACCGGGCCCCGTACCGCGGTCGCTTGACTCCGGTCAACGCCTGGTGGGGCTCGTTCGACCTCGCCGTGAGCTTGTTCTCCGGCCGGTCCGCGAAGCCGCCGTCGAACGACTTCATCATGCGCAACTCGATGGACGCACAGGAGGTGGCGGTGGGCTGGTGGCCGGGTGATGCCCGCTACCCCCACGCCGCGTTCTACGCCTACGCCTATCCCGCCCCCGACGGATTCGCGGCAGCGACGCTCGAGCCGGCCGCCGCACGCTGGGACAGCTCGCTCGGCGAGTACCTGCTCGATTGGCACGATGCCCGCGTTGCCGACGATCCTCATGCCACCGCGCTCGCCTTCGCCCGATCCGCCTACCGCCATGGCTGCACGGTCTGCGACTGGGACGCCGCGCTGGCAGCCAGCGGCGAGGGAAAGCCTCCGCCGGTCTCGTAGAAGGACATCGGCGCGACGGTTATGCCGCCGTCGATTCCTCACGTCGCGGCTACTGCTATGTCAAGTCAGCGCAGCAATCCTGCAGTCAGCGGTCGCCCGAAGCTCAAATCTGATGTCGTGACTCACTAGATCTGGCACAGCGAACTGGGGGAGTGCCGAGTATCCAACGAGAATCGGAGCCTCAGGCGTCTCAATCGTTGTGGCATTTCCACTACCACCCGGTGGGTTCCTGCAAGATGGGCGAAGACGAAATGGCCGTGGTAGACCAGCAACTCCGAGTCCGCTGCCTCGACGGTCTGTAGCTAGCGCCTTTGTCATGTCGCCCAATCGTGTTGTGCGCCGTTGTCCTCGAACGGGTTCAGCGCGTGATGGACCGTCGGGAGATGGCGATCCGACGGCGGTTGGCGACTTACCAGCACTGGCACGTAGAGACCCGAAACTCGGTCGCTCCGTCGACAGGACCAACGACCGTCACTGGGGTAGGAACCGGGACGCAGCTTCCGATCACGACATAGAACTCTGACTCGGTATGCGGTGCTCGCTCATTATGTGGCCGCGGCGGCAGTGCGCGGAGACTGCACCGCGCGATCAGCGAGGCGATGGCCTGAAGCCCGGTCAGTTCAGCACTCCGTCGTGAAGTTGTGCGTACAGGTCGATGGTGTGGCTGTAGTCGACCGGGGCGTCGAGGATGGTGATTCCCGGTTCGGTCAGTGCGTGTTTGAAGGCGTTTTCGAATTCGTGCATGCTGGTGACCCGAATCCCGGTGGCGCCGAATGCCGCAGCGTAGTGGGCGATGTCGTAGCCACCCAGTGCCACTCCGGACTTGCGCCCGTATTTCATGACTTCTTGGAACGCCACCATGTCGTAGGCGTTGTCGCGGAAGATGACGTGGGTGAAGCTCAGCCCGAGCCGAGCGGCGGTCTCCAGTTCCTGTGCGCTGAAAAGGAATCCGCCGTCGCCGGATACCGACACCACCTGGGTGCCGGGGCGCACCATCGCGGCGGCCATGCCCCGTGGCAACGCAACACCAAGAGTCTGCTGTCCGTCGGAGAACAGAGCCGCCGCGGCTGGTAGGCACGGAAGTGCCGGCCCATGAAGATGTAGTTGGATCCGACGTCGCAGGCGATGGTGGCGTCGTCGTCAACCAGCTCGCGGATCTTGAGGCACAGGGCTGCAGGATTGAGCCCCAGCTTGGTTTCGCGCTGATTGCGTGCTTGCTCGTCGATAGCCGCGAGCGCGGAGCGCTGTTCGGCCACGGTTGCCGCCGCCGCGTCGGGCAGCCGCCACCCGGCCAGCCTCGGGGCCAAATCGGTGAGGGTGGCGGCGATGTCGCCGCGCAATTCCAGTGTTGGCTGGTAGTGCACGTCGATGTCGGCGGGCAGCTCATCGAGGTGAATCAGGGTGCGGCCCGGGGCGGTGTTCCACAGCCGGGGGTCATATTCCACTGCGTCATAACCCACCGTCACGATGACATCGGCGTCGGCGACCAGGATGTCGCCGGGCTGGTTGCGGAACAGCCCGACCCGCCCCACATAGCGATCCTCGAGCGCGCGCGAGACCACACCGGCGGCTTGGAAGGTCTCCACCACCGGCAGGTCGGTGACGGCCAGCAGCGCGCGCAGCGCCGCACAGGAGGCCGGATCGCCGGCTCGGACACCGACGAACAGAACGGGGTTGCGCGCCTGTCGAATCAGCTCGGCCGCGTGCTCAACGTGATCTGCGGTTGCCGAACCCAGGGACGGCACCGGCGCCGGTCGGCTGATCGTGGCTGTGGTTGGGGCGGCGGCCACGTCGGAGGGCACGATCACCGCAGCGGCCAACGTCCCGCACCGGTAACCACACGCACACGAAGAGGGGCACCCAATGCGGGTGCCCTCTTGCGTGGGCAGTACCGCCTGCACCGGTGGACATCTCATGCACTGCTGTTGCGTAGGCACGGTCCAGCTCATCGAGATATCGATGCGCCCACGCATCGGGGTGCTCGACCTCCGAGTGGCGGTTGTCCTCGACCCCCCGCACCGCTGGCGGGCGGGCCGCCGGGCTCGTTTGAAAACTGGGCGACGGCTGGTTGTTCAGCGAGATCCCGTTCTTCCGGGCGTTCATCGCCATCGCGGGGGCGACTTGATCGCGGCGCGTGCGATCTCCTCGACGTGGCCTAAGCTGCGCGCTCCGACGCTGGGTACCGATATTGCGTCGCTCGGCTGACGCCGAGGTACTTCGCAATGTCCTTACCGGTATAGGCCGTCAGCCTGGATTGAGAACTTCCCGCCCTGAGTGCGCCGTCGTTCTCAGTGCCGTCCGGCCCGGCTCCTGCTCCCGAAGTGGTGGAATAACAGGGCGCCGGTATCCCCGCCGAATGGTTGCTGCAACCGGGCGGCCTGTTGTGCGGCCGCGCCGGGCGCAGCGGTGATCTGGGCATTGCCCGTGGACTGGTGCACGGTTGACCCGGTTGCGGTAGTGGTGCCGGTGGGCGCGGCCGCGGCCATCGGTGCGGCGGCGATCGCGAACGCAGCAGCGCCCGCGGCCAGCAGGGTTGTGATGTAGGAGTTGATTCGCATGGTGGTTCTCCTTCGATGGATGAGTCCTAATCTGGACTGAGTCCAGAATCATCCATCGGGGAATCTTCGTCGCCCCTGCTGACACCCAACTTGGATTCCTGCGAGCTAGAAGGTTTGCCTACCCTTAGCGGCTATGGCCCCTGCGTCCGAGCGCGGGATCCTCGGTGCGGGGCCCGCGGTGCACCGACATCGTTGACGAGATCCGGCTTGTTTCCGGAGCCCACTGGCGCAACAGGTCCAGCCCCCTCGGCACCACGCCGACAGCGGCGCGCGTAGATCACCGCGCCGCACTCCGGCGTCCGCCAGTCACGCACCAGCAGCGCGCCGAAGAACAACGCGCCACCGATGGCCGCGAGCAGTATTGCCCGTGCACGCCTCGTCGTCGACCTTGATGTCACGGTCGCCCATGGAGAAAACAAGAGCAGCGCCGACCCCCTCGGCGCTGACCCCGTCTCCAGCCTCTCACCCGCCGTCACGCTGCTCGTCAATCACGCTGTCGACATCGTCGAGCGCCTGGGCGTAGCCGTCACGCCAGCCGGTGAAGTAGCTCGAGACTCAAGCAGATTCCAGACCGCCTGAGTTGCTACCGATCCCAACAAGGGCACTGTGGTCGGGGTTGGTGATTTTGATCCTCACGGGGTAGCCGCCCACTTTGACTTGAAATAGACGAGTTCGAGAGTCTCAATAGTCCGTCGCAATGACGTCTTCCCGTCGGCCTGCAGGGTTACCGCCATGGGCGGGCGGGAAAGGGCGCGGATAGTTCACGGCATCACGTTCGGCGGGTTACTGTTCGCCACGATCGACTGACGCACGCCCCCGCGGCGACCATCGGACCTCGTTGCGGCAAAGCCAGCCTCACACGGGCAGACTCAAAGTTACTTATCGCGAGAAGGCGGCGCGGCCCGCTTGCCGCGGGGACGGAGGACAGATGGAGACGCGCATCCTCGGGCGGACCGGCCGACCGGTGTCGGTGATCGGCCTGGGCACCTGGCAGCTGGGCGCGGACTGGGGCGAGGTCGACCCTGCGGACGCCCGGGCCGTGCTGGAAACCTCACTGGAGGCGGGCGTCACCTTCTACGACACCGCGGACGTCTACGGCGACGGCCGCAGCGAGCGGTTCCTCGGCGAATTTTTCGCAGCACACCCCGACGCGGGCATCACGATCGCCACAAAGCTGGGCCGCCGGGCGCCGCAGGAGCCCGCGAATTACACCCTCGACAACTTCCGCTCGTGGACCAACCGATCACGGCGCAATCTCGGCGTCGACATGCTCGACCTCGTGCAGCTGCACTGCCCGCCGACCGCGGTCTACGAGACGGACACGGTGTTCGACGCGCTCGATACCCTCGTGGACGAGGGCGCAATCGCGGCGTACGGGGTGAGCGTCGAGAAGACCGCGCAGGCCCTCACCGCCATCGAGCGGCCGGCGGTAGCGACCGTCCAGATCATCCTTAACGCGTTCCGGCTGAAGCCCCTCGACGAGGTGCTCCCCGCAGCTGCGCACGCGGGGGTGGGCATCATCGCGCGTGTGCCGCTGGCGTCGGGCCTGCTGACTGCGAAGTACACGGAGAGCACCACCTTCGCCGAGAACGACCACCGCACATACAACCGGGGCGGCGAGGCGTTCGACGTGGGTGAGACGTTCTCCGGCGTCGACTTCGCGACCGGGGTCCAGGCCGCGCGCGAGTTCGCCGCGCTCGTGCCCGACGGCATCACGGCGGCGCAGGCCGCCCTGGCCT
>Ga0070674_100002352_pt1 | contig 10426 bp, 9 predicted proteins | sample KBSM33metaG_FD_65344 | JGI IMG/M metagenome (GOLD analysis project Ga0070674, IMG submission 65344) | Miscanthus rhizosphere microbial communities from Kellogg Biological Station, Michigan, USA - KBS M3-3 metaG | ecosystem: Host-associated > Plants > Roots > Rhizosphere > Soil ...
GACGAATTCGCCGAGCGCGTGACCAAGCGCGGCGACGGGTACGTCTATCGCTACGGCACTGCCGAGCGGCCGGTGACGAGCGCGGCACTGACCTTGCGCTATCGCAAATCCGACGGGTCGCTAGGCGAACGCCGCTTCACCACCTGGCGCACGCATCACGGCCCGATCGTCGCGGCAAAGAACGGCCGGTGGATCGCCGAAGCCCTGATGTGGAAGCCGGTGCCCGCGCTCGAGCAGAGCTGGCTTCGGACCAAGACCAGCGACCTCAAGAGCTTCCTCGCGGTCGCATCGCGCCGGGCCAATTCGTCGAACGACACGTTGTTCGCCGACAGCAAAGGCGAGATCGCGTTCCTGATGCCGCAATTCATGCCGATCCGCGATAACCGTTTCGACTATACCCGGCCGGTCGACGGCGCCGATCCGGCGACCGACTGGAAGGGCCTGCACACGCTCCCCAGCCTGCCGAGCGTGCTCAATCCGCGGGTCGGCTGGGTGCACAATACCAACGACTGGCCCTGGGATGCGGCGGGCCCGGATAGCCCCAAGGCAGCGAACTATCCGCGCTACATGGATCAGATCGGTCCCAATGCGCGCGGTGCGCATGCCGACCTGCTGCTCAAGGGCAAGAATGGCTGGACGCCGGAGAAGCTGCGCGTCGCGGCGTTCGACAGCTATTTGCCTGCCTTCGCCGAGCTGATCCCCGGGCTGGTCAAGGCATGGGATGCGTTACCCGCCGACGATCCGCGCCGCGCTCGACTGGCCGAGCCGATCGCGTTGTTGCGCGGCTGGGATCGCCGCTGGGGCTACGATTCGACCGCGACCAGCCTGGCGGTGTTCTGGGGCGATCAATTGTGGCGCGAGGTCGGCGGTTTCGCCCAGGCCGAGCGGATGAACGTGCCCGATTATATCGCGACGCGAGTCAAACCGGGCGACAAGCTCGACGCATTGGCGGCGGCCACCGACCGGCTCAAGCGCGACTTCGGCGACTGGCGTGTGCCGTGGCGGCAGATCAACCGCTTCCAGCGGCTCGACGACGCGATCGCGCCGCATTTCGACGATGCCCGGGATTCGACCCCGGTACCCTTCACCTCGGCACAATGGGGCAGCCTTGCCTCGTTCGGCGCCAAGACCTGGCCGGGGACCAAGCGCTATTACGGCACCAGCGGCAACAGCTTCGTCGCGGTGGTCGAATTCGGGCCAAGAGTGAAGGCGATGGCGGTGATGGCTGGCGGGCAGAGCGGCGATCCCGCCTCGCGCCACTTCGCCGACCAGATCGGCCGCTATGCCGAGGGACGGCTGCGTCCGGTTTATTTCTATCCGGAAGACCTCAAGGACCATGTCGAGCGGCGCTACCGCCCGGGCGAATAGGGTCAGGACGGCGACGCCTCGGCCGGTGTCGCGTCTGCGGGACCGGTCAGGCTGCTCTGCGGCAGCGCGATACGCACCAGCTTCCAGGCGAACAGGTTGCGCCGTTGGAACACGAGGTTCACAGGGTCGCCGACCGCACCCTGGCGCCGCAGGGTGACGTCGAAACGGTCGAGCGCGGCATAATGTAAGTCGTAGTCGACCCGCCGTGGCGCCGCGGAAGCCGTGTCGCCGCTACCCACCTTGCCCGCCCGAACCAACGCCGCGATCCCTTCCGGCGTCACGACGCTATCGATCATGCGGTCGAGGATCGACGGCATCAGCATCGCGCCAAGCCCGGCGAGCGGATTACCCCGCATCGCTGGATCGCGCTGCATCCGCGTGGTCACCGCCGCCGTCAGTTGCGGTTTCAGGTCGGCACGCACCGCCGGAAAGTCGACCGCGGCTCCCAGCTTTTCCGCGTCACCCTGTTTCGCCGCGGCGACGAAGCCGCGCACCGCGACATAAGGCGACGCACCATAAGCCAGCGCGAACAATGCGAACGCGGCGCCGATTGCGATGATCCAGCCCTTCCGCATGCGATCCTTTCGGCCCCCGGCCCAACCTAAGGTGGCGTGGTCTTCCCGGCAATGTCGCTGTCCCCCTCCCGCAAGCGGGAGGGGAGAGTTGCCGGGATTCTACGATAGTAGATTCCCAACGTGGCGCGTTAACCATCAATGCCGCGATACGAGTCCCCAGGATGCAGCGAGTCGGGGGAACGGTCATGAGCTTTATGGGCACTATCGAGGCGGTGATGCCGCGGATCGCCGTCTTTGGAGTCGGCGGCGCCGGTGGGAACGGTGTTGCCGGGCTGCTCGATGAGAACCTGCCGAACGTCGAATTGATCGTCGCCAATACCGACGCTCAGGCGCTGCGCATGTTGGGAGTTCGCCAGCAACTGCAACTCGGGCGGATGGCGACCCAGGGGCTGGGGGCGGGGGCCTGGCCGGAGGTCGGGCGCGCCGCTGCGCAGGAAGTCGTCAATGAAATCGATGCGGCGCTCGAAAATGTCGATTTCTGCTTCATCGCCGCCGGGATGGGCGGCGGCACCGGGACCGGCGCGGCGCCGATCTTCGCCGAGCGCGCCCGGCTACGCGGCATTCCGACCATCGCGGTGGTGACCCGCCCGTTCGAGTTCGAAGGATTGCGGCGGGCGGGCAGGGCGGATCAGGGCATCGCCACGCTCGAGCCGCTGGTCGACGCCTTGATCGTCGTTCCCAACCAGCGGTTGCTCGGCATCGGCGATCTGGAGATGACGTTCAAATCCGCCATGTTGGAATCCAACGCGGTACTGGCCGATGCGGTCGGGGGGATCGCCCATCTGCTGGTAACCCCGGGGCTCAAGCAGATCGGTTTCGCCGAGATGCGCAACGTGATCGCCGAGATGGGTCGGGCAGTGATCGGGTTCGGCGAGGCCACCGAGCGCACGGACCGCGCGGTGCTCGCAGCGGAACGCGCAATGGCCTGTCCGCTGATCGACGACGAAATCGCCGGTGCGAGCAAGCTGATGATCTCGATCAGCGGCGGCACCGATATGTCGCTGATGGAACTCGACGCGATCGTCGCAACGATCGCCGACCAGGCATCGCCGGACGTGGAGCTCGCCTGGGGAGCGTCGGTGTCGGAGGCGCTCGACGGCATCGTCCGCGTCGCGCTCATTGCACAGGGCCATCGGCCTCAAGTGCGCCCGCAGGCGGCGCTGGTTCGAGCCGCACCGGCGTCCATGGCAACCATCTTCTCGCCGGTTGCCGCGCCGGGACCAATCGCCATCGTGCCGAGCACGACCGTTGCAGTCGAGCCGCCGGCCGCTGCAACGCCGGTGGTCGCACTGGCGGAACCCGTGGTCGTCGCGCCGCCGGCGGTCGCCGCCCCCTTTATCGCAGCCCCGGCGCCACTCGGCGCGACGCAAGCGAGCGGCCCCGGCGATCTCACCGCGGCGCTCGTCGAACCGGCGAGCGACGCGCCGTTACTCGACCTGATCGAGCGGCTCCCCCAGCCGGCAGAGCAGCAAATGTCCGCGCAACCGCGCGTCGAGGCGCCCGCGGCGGTCAACCTCAAGGCGTGCACGATGGACGAGCTCTGGCTCGGCGATTTCGAATTGGAGGATCCCCGGCGCGCAAGTCTGGTCGAACAGATATCCAACGCAATGAAGGGCTTATTTCGCTCGATGACCTTCCGGCTGGGCTTCGGGCGTCATTCGATGATCGCCTATCGCGGCGGCAGGGCGACGTTGGTGACGTAATTCCCTCCAGAATGGACTCTTTTTATCCCCATAAACGTGGCGAGGTTATTGAATTTCCCGACACATTCCGTGATGCTGCAAAGTGCTAGTAAAAATGCGGCTCTCCCGCATGGCGGTAGTATAAGGACGGGAAAAAATGCCTGGTCGAATGCGTCGGGGGAACGACGCATCGAGGCGTGACAAAGTTGCATTGGTGTTGGCTGGAATTGCCGCACTGGCTGCATCTGTGTCGTTATTTGGCTGGCTGCTCCGAATGCCAGTGCTCGCCTCTTTCGGCGCGAGTTACGCGCCGGCCTGGCCGCTCACGACTACCGGCTATTTGCTGCTGTCCTTTGCGATGATCGCGGTCATCCTTGACCGGCGGGTCGCGACGGTGGCGGCGATCGCAGTCCTGATCCTGGCCGCGCTGGTGATTGCCGAAAGCGTATCCGGCATTCGTTCGGGTATCGATCGGTTGCTCTTTTCCGATCAACTCGCACGCACGACGGCACCGAATCCCGGGCGGCCAGGATTCAATTCGCTGCTGTCGTTCGTGTTTCTCGCAGCGGCGATCCTGTTCGCCCAGCGGCAGTCGCCCTGGCTGGATCGGGCGGGGAACGTGCTCGCCGCGCTGGCCCTGTGTCTCGGACTCTATTCGACGATAGCTTTGATGTGGATCGGCGCCGGAGCCCCGCTCAACCAATTCTTCATCGCGCCGTTGCCGGCCGGCGTCGCATCGCTGGCGCTCTCCTGCTCTTTTCTGTGGTGGAAGCATGAAGCGGGATGGACCGGGCTGCTGTCCACCGATCAGATGGGACAACCCCTGCGCTGGCTGGTCTTCCCCATATTATTCGTTCTTCCGGCAATCCCCATTGTCTTCGAACAATGGTCGAGAAGGGCCGGCGGCGTCCCACCGGAAGACGCCGCCTTGATCGCGATCCTGGTCAATATGCTGATCATGGGCACGGTCCTGTTGCTGGTATCCGATCGCCTGACCCGCCAGCGGACGGCGCTGGGCGACCTCAGCGACGCGCTCGACAGCGCCGCCATTGCGCTGGTCCGGCCCGACGGGATGATCCTCCACTGGACGCGGGGATGCACCGAGCTTTACGGCTGGACCGACACCGAAGCGGTGGGACGCAACAAGCATGAATTGTTGCAATCGCGCGCGACCGGAGGCGCCGATCCGCCACCATTGTCCGCCGACGGCGAGGCCGAATTCCTCGAGCGCACCCGCGACGGGATCGACCTCAACGTGATGGAGCGGCGGCGATACTTGCAGCGCTCGGGCCCCGACGACGTGGTCGTGCTCAAGATGCTCGACCTGACGTCGCGCGTCCGGGCCGAGGAGGAACTTCGCGTCAGTGAGAATCGCCTAGCGATCGCGGCAGAGGTCAATGAGATCGGCGTGTTCGATTGGGACGTCGCGAGCGGGCGCATCAGCTGGTCGCCCGGATCGGAGCAGCGGCTGGGGCTGCCCGCCGGTGCGATCGACACGTTCGATATGTGGCGCGATCATGTCGAGGCCGCGGATGTTTTCGATGTGATGGCGTCGATCGACAGCGCGGTCGCAGATCGGCGCGATCGCTTCGCCTTCCAATATCGCTTCCTTCCCGACGCGGGGTCGCCGCGCACGCTCGAAGGAACGGCGCGCTGCCTGTACGACGAGCAAGGCAATCTGGTGCGATCGGTCGGGTCGATTATCGATGTCACGCAGCGCAACCGCCTCGAGGCGCAAATGCGGCTCGATTCGATGATCGAGACGGTCCCTGACGCGACGATCGTCATCAACGAACACGGCGTGATCAAAAGCTTCAGCCGCGCCGCGGAAGCGATGTTCGGTTATTCCAGCGAGTCCGCGATCGGCCGCAATCTCAAGATGCTGATGCCTGAAGGCCTTGCAGCACAACACGACGCGGCGATCGTCGAATACCTCCGGACCGGCGAACGCAAGGTGATCGGGAAGACTCGCGAGCTCATCGCGCGGCGCGCCGATGGCACTTTCTTCCCAGTCGAACTGAATGTCGGCGAGACGTTAATCGGCAACGAGCGGATCTTTACCGGGATCGTCCGCGACATGTCGGACCGCCACCGCGAGGAACAGCAATTGTCGGAACTCAGCGCGGAACTGACTCATATCTCGCGGCAGCGCGCGATGAGCGAGCTTGCCGCCGATCTGGCGCACGAACTCAATCAGCCGCTCAGCGCGACGTCCAATTTCATCGCCGCGGCGCGGATGCTGATCGAACAGGGCGCAAGCGGCGATCGCGTCGCCGACCTGCTCCACATGGCGGAAGAGCAGACCCAGCGGTCGGGCGACATCATCCGGCGGTTGCGCGATTTCCTGGCCAAGCGCGATATCGAAATGCGGCCCGAATCGCTCGAGGATGTGACCAGGGGCGCGGTCGCGCTGGTATTCTTCGGCAGCGGGCGCGAGGAGATGGACCTCAGCTACGATCTCGATCCGACCTGCGACACGATCTTCGCCGATCGCGTGCAAATCCAGCAAGTGCTGGTCAATCTGTTGCGCAATGCCGTCGAGGCTTTGCGGTCGCTCGACGCGGGTCAGCCCCGCCGGATCGTGATCAAGTCGCGATCCGCCGACGACGACATGGTCATGCTTTCAATCAAGGACACAGGCCCCGGCCTTCCCGACGCGCTGAGCGACCAACTCTATGCGCGCTTCTCGACCACCAAGTCGGGCACGGCGATGGGAATCGGCCTGTCCATTTCGAGACGTATTGTCGAGGCGCACGGTGGCGTCCTGACGGCGGCGAACCAACCGGAGGGAGGGGCGGCGTTTTGCTTTACCCTGCCGGTGTTCAAGGAGCTGGAAGATGATCCGGAACATCTATCTGATTGATGACGATGATGCCGTGCGGGCATCGCTGCACGGTCTGCTGTCGCTGCGCTCCGATCTCGTCGTGCGCAATTTTCGTTCGGGAGATCAGTTTCTGGAGCGGGTCTCCGACCTCGAATCAGGGGTGCTGCTGCTCGATTATCACATGCCGGGGAAGAACGGACTCGAAGTCCTGGAACAACTCGGCTCGCTTTCACATGGGCGGTTCCTGACCATCATTCTGACCGGCGAAGGCAATATCGACGTCGCGGTGCAGGCAATGAAGGCCGGCGCGTTGGATTTCCTCGAAAAGCCATACAAGGCGGACGCGCTGCTCGAAGCGATCGACAAGGCCTTCGAGCGGATGGAACATGACAGCGCGGGATCGGCGCAGATCGAAAGTGCGCGCGCCAAAGTGGACGTCCTTTCGCCCCGAGAGCGCGATGTGCTGACCGGGCTGATCGAGGGTCGGTCGAACAAGGTCATCGCCTACAACCTGGCGATCAGTCCTCGTACCGTCGAGATCTATCGCGCGAACCTGATGACCAAGATGGGTGTGCGCAGTCTGTCAGAGGCGCTGCGCGTGGCGTTCGCCGCCGGCCTTATTTCGCCTGGTTAGGATCCTGCCATTGGGACAGGACGTCGGCGACTCGCCGTGTCGCGTCGCGTCTGGACAATCGCAACGGCCGGTCGGTGACGATACCTGACGTTCCGTTGAGGAGGATGACCTGAAGCCAACCCGGAAGAGGGGTGCAGGCTGCCAAAGCGTCGTCGTCGGTGATCAGCACCGCTTGCTCGATCGTGGTGCCGGATAGCCCGCCGGTCAACTGACCGGGCCTCAGTGTGATCACATTGAAGCCCAGCATCGTCAGCTTGGCCGTCAGCGCGCTGCGCAGGTCATCTTCGGAGATTTGCAGGACAACAAGATCCAGAGGCACGGCAACATCCAGATAGAAGGGTGCTGCGAAAGGCTAGCGAGCCGCATTGAGACCGTCGGCTCGGGAAACTTACGTAGCAGGGACTGTTCCCTGCTATCTTGGTTCACCCGCGGTTACTGGGCCGGTACTGGTATCCTAGGTATTTGCCGCTATGCTTCAACGGCTTGATAAATCGGGCCGCCCCGCTCTGGCGCTCGCGCTTCTTGACGCCAGTTTCCCCCCGGCAAATCTCCGCAATCGCGTTCACCCGATCGAGATCGCTGGTGGAAGGCTAGGGTGCAGACCCACTACTAATGATGATCGAGACAGCCATGTCCGGGATGCTGTGGGAGGAGGAGTGCGAAGAACGGGGGATTCCCCCGTTCGAGCGCTCCGACGCGCCACAGCGCCCGGACATGGCTGCCGCCCCCTGTTGTTGAATTGGGCGGTGGGACGAAAAAGCCCGCTGGAGCGGTCGGACGCTTGCCAGATAGACACCGCTATCTGGCTGCGCGCCCTCTCTCCCAGCAGCCTTTTTCGTCTCCATCTCGACCTCATTAGTAGTGGGTCCGCACCCTAGGGTGCCAAGTTGACGGCGGTAAACGCGAGGGTGAGAATCGGCCGGCGCAGCGCATCCCGAACGGTCATTACCCATTCCTCGGTATTCCAGAAGCGCTCTGGCATTTCCTTGAGCACTTCTGCCGCATAGCGCACTGCCTCAATTCGCGCCGCCGCGAGGTCGGGCCATTCAGAACCCTGGTGATCGGTAAAATCATCGCCGTCCACGATGTCGAAGAAATAGCGTGGCATGACTCGCTCCAGGCCTAAGGCGGGAGCGCGTCGTCTCTCAGTCGCCGGCGCCTTACTTCAATGGCAAGCGATAGCTCTAACCTAGATTAGTTTGATGCCTTATACAACTAACCTGGATCAGGGTCGGGCGCTCTATAAACGGCTCGGCGGTATTGGTTCAGTTCGAAATCAGGTGATGGAGCGCTTCCCATTGCTCTTGTGCGTGCGCCAGCACTGCCGTTCTGCGCCAACCTCGAGCGACGTTCGCATAGCCATCCCGCCGGGATTGCAACGAGCACGCCAGTCCGCAAGCCTCCATCTCGTCGGCCTTCGTTAGGCACTCTAGGGATGTAAGCATGGGCTCAGCCTATACGCTTTCGATTTTCCATGGTGACATAGTCGCGCAGGGTGATGACGGGCCCCGGGCCTTCATTTATGACCGCTTGGCCATGACCAAGGGCGTCGCTTAGCGCTTGCTCCTGGGTAAGATGCCATGATCCCACAAGTACTTTGCCGATCCAGCGAAACTGAGACATACATAAAACTCCCAGCGTTATGTAGGCGGGAGCACACACATACTGTCTCTCAGTCGTCAGGAGCCAAAATGGGCTGACGATATAAGTTCAGCGATTGAAGAACGGGATAGTTCCATTCAGGCTTCTCTGCTTGTTGTAAGCACCGCGAGCTTTGGCGCGCCGTCAATCTCTGTCGATGACTGCTAAACGACACCCATTAGCTAAGCGGCCGACGCCCGACGAATCTGTCACAGCTGAACGATCATTGCAGTGGAGACTGGAAGGAATGGTGCCCAAGGGCGGAATCGAACCACCGACACTGCGATTTTCAGTCGCATGCTCTACCAACTGAGCTACTTGGGCATATCCGGCTAAGCGCGGAAGACGCGGCCTCTAATCGCTCGAAACACCGCTGTCCAGTGCTTCCGGGTCGGCGGGTCCCGCCGGAATGCGATAACCTTCGCCCAGCCATTGCAGCAGGTCACGGTCCTTGCAGCGGCGGCTGCAGAACGGCTTGTGCGCCGGGTCGGTGATGTTGCCGCAAAGCGGGCAGCTATTGGCCTTGGTCATGACGTGAACGAGATGGGGACGCCGGTCCGCCGTGACAACTCGGCGACCAAATCGGGATGCGCGGCCAGCCAGGCGGCGACGCGCGGTCCGGCGAACTGGACCGGCGGCACCGGCGGCGGCGTGCGTTCGATCGCGCGCAGCAGGGCCAATGCGGCGGCCGCGACAGGGTCGGCGCGGAGCAACTCGGGGAGCGACGCGCGGCGGCGTGGACGGACGATCTGGAGAAACCCGAAGCCGTTGATCGCGGTGCGCTCGAACGGCTGGGGTAGGACGGCGTCGATCGCTTCGGCCGCCGCCTGGCGTTCCGCCTTATTGCCCAGCGTCGGGAAATCGATCCCGATCGATCCGCCGATATCGAGCCGGACGATCGCCATCGCCGCGGCTTGCGCCGCCTGGAGTGCGAGCGCGGCAGGGGCGCCGGGGCCGTCGACATCGAACAGCGTCATCGCCGGGGTGGGCGACATCCGTAGCGCGCCACCGGCAAAGGCGATCTCGCCAGTCTCCGCTTCGTCGAGCACTTCGGACCAGCCCGCGGCCTCGAGCGCGTCCGCCTCATGGGCGCGCAACAGCCGGACTGGAAAGCCGCTTGCCTGGCATCGTGCCAGCAGGTCGTCGGCGTCGCGCGGCGCGGCCTCGCTTGCCGCTACCTTGGCGAGCTTGGGGCGACCGGGTTCGGGAATGGCTTCGCGCATGACCTCGACAGTCAATCGCGCACCCAGCGTTATCCCTGAGGGCAACCGCTCGATCACCGCCGCACCGTGCGGCGTTTCGACGCGGCTCAAGCCAGCGGCGACGCGCTCAATGAGTTGGCCTTCGAGCACCGCGCCGAGCTTCAGCCCGCCCGGCCGCTCGATCCGCGCCTCGATGATCCGGCCATCCTCGACCAAAGCGGCGCGCGCTTCGCCGATCCCGGCCTCATAGAGCCACTCAGCCAAGCGGCAGGCCGGCCGAGGTCAGCAACGAGCGCGTCTCGAAGATCGGCAGCCCGACCACGTTGGAGTGGCTGCCGGCCAGATAGCGGACAAACGCTTCCGCCTTGCCCTGGATGGCGTAGCCGCCGGCCTTGCCCATGCCTTCGCCGCTGGCGACGTACCAGTCGATCTCGGCGGGGGAGAGCGCCTTGAAGGTGACGATCGTGTCGACGACGCGGACACGCGGGCGGCCGTCTGGC
>Ga0070674_100002353_pt1 | contig 10426 bp, 10 predicted proteins | sample KBSM33metaG_FD_65344 | JGI IMG/M metagenome (GOLD analysis project Ga0070674, IMG submission 65344) | Miscanthus rhizosphere microbial communities from Kellogg Biological Station, Michigan, USA - KBS M3-3 metaG | ecosystem: Host-associated > Plants > Roots > Rhizosphere > Soil ...
AGATCGATCGGGTCGAAGTAGAAGTACATCTCGCCGGGGTGAACGGCGGGCGCCGTGAACACCGAGACGCCCGTCGTGCGGTCGTAGTGCTCGTACGAATGCGCGTCGCGCTTGCCCCCGCCGCCCGGCGCGTCGACGACCAGCGTCGGGGTGTTGAACCCTGCCGTGGCGCCGCGGATCCCCTGCTCGATCGTCAGGCCGGTCTGCAGCGTCGTGCGCAGATCCTCGACCCCTTTCACCAGGTCGTGCATGTAGATGTAATACGGGTGCACGTTGACGTAGCCGAGGCGGCGAATCAGCAGGGTCATCGTCTCGATGCTGTCGTTCACCTGCCGCTGCAACACGCTCTGGTTGCGCACGGTGATGCCGCGCTCGCACAGCTTGTCCATCGCCGCCTTGGTGATCGTCGTGATCTCGCGCGGGTGGTTGAAGTGGGTGTGAAGCACGACCTCCTTGTGACGCCGGCGCCCCTCCTCCACCACCCGGGTGAGCGCGTCCGTCCAGGCGTCGTCGGTCAGGATCTTCTGCGGCATCACCGCCGGGCCCTTGGTCGCGTAGCGCATGCGCCGGACGTGGTCGATCGACAGCAGCGTCTCGCCGATCTGCGTGATCTGCTCGGGCCGCAGCTGGAACGAATCGCCGCCCGAGATGACGATGTCCTCCAGCTCGGGCCGCGAGCGGATGTAATCGAACGTCTTCTGCCAGCGATCGGCGTTGACCTTGAGCTGGAACTTCGACACCTCTTCCGTGTCGATGCCGACGGCGTAGCTGCGCGTGCAGAAGCGGCAGTAGACCGGGCAGGTATCCAGCGCGAGGAACAGCGCCTTGTCGACGTAGCGGTGGGTCAGCCCCGGGACGGGCATGTCGGCCCGCTCGTGCAGCGAATCAAGGTCCAGCCGCGGATGGTCGGGCAGCAGGCGCGACGCCAGCGGGATGAACTGCAGGCGCAGCGGATCGCGCTCGGGGTTGCTCCAGTCGATCAGCGACAGCAGGTAGGGCGACACGCGCACCGACATCGGCGCGCGCTCGAACCCGCGCTGCGCGTCGGCGATGAAACCCTCCGAGACCAGGCCTTCGAGCGCCGCCAGCAGCTTGCCGATGTTCGTGATCGAATGTTTCGCCTGCCACTTGTGATCGAGAAACTCGGCCTCGCTGACGTTCGCGTAGGCCGGGATGCGCCGCCAGAACTCGCCGCCCAGCAACTCGCGATGCGCCAGGCTGGCAGGCGGAACCGGCGGCCGCAGCGCCGGGGCGGCGACCTCTGGAACAACAGCCAGCTTGCTATCGGATGACATGCGCGCCCTTTCAGCGTACCACGTGCGTCACGAGCAGCGGCAGCTCAGAGCCGGACCTGATCGCGGGCATCGTACCGACTCGGCCGTGCACGGCTGATGCCCGGCCCCAGCGATCGGGAACCTCGTCGGCGAAGCCAAACACCGACACCTCGTCGCCCGCCTGCACGGGCTTCTCGCTCGCGAGGTGTCCGCCCTTCGATAGAACATAGACGACCGGGCACTCCTCGACCGGCTCGGGCCCGACGGCCAGCCAGAAGTCATGACCCTCCTCGACCAACACGCGCCCCTCGGTCGCGTCATCGCGCTCGTCGATGCGCCACAGCGTCGCGGGATACTGGCCGGACACCGCCGCGCAGATTCCCTGGAGGTGCAGCGGACCGTCGCCGGGGCGCCCCGCCGCGAAGGTCTCGTACGGGAGCGGGCGCGACCGCAACGCGCGCAGCCGCCGGAGGGTGACCCACGCCAGCGCCGGCGAATCCCACAGCGCCGCCGGCAGCCATCCGGTGTCCCAGATCGCCGCCAGCGACTGCCAGCTCTCGAACGGGAGCTCTCGAGAACGCGCCCCCAGCTTCCGCACCAGCGCCCGCGCGGCCGTCAGCGCGCCCGGCGCGGGCAGCTTTGACACCGATCGAAACCCGTCGAACGGCTGCTCGGACAACCCAGACAGTCTAGTCGCTCCGCGCCGCAGGCGCGGTGTGCGACTATCGTTTTTTCAGGTAGCCGCGATCGCGCGCTCCGCGCGCGGGCGGCTAACGCTTACAGGCGAAGCGCGAACCGATCAGGGCCGCGCTGGATCACCAGCGTCGCGTGCGCGCCGCGCTGCAGGCGCGCAACGACCGCCTTCAGGCGCGCCAGCGTGATGCCCCGGTTATCCAGCGCCAGCAGGATGTCGCCTTCCTCCAGGACGCCGCTGGCCGGCCCGCGCGGATCGACGCCCGTCACCGCCAGCCCCTCGCCTGCCCCAAGTCCCAGCGCCGCCGACTCGCGCGGATCCAGCGGACGCAGCTCGACGCCCAGGACGCTCTCACCGCCCACCGCCCCGGGCGCTCCCAGGGTCACCGTCGTCTCGACGCGCTGCCCTTGGCGCAGCAGCACCAGCTTCGTCTTCTCGCCCGGCCGCATCAGCGCGATCGACGCCACCAGCCGCCGGTAACCGTCGATCGGTTTTCCCGCGCATTCGATGACGACGTCGTTCGGGCGCAGGCCCGCCGCGGCCGCGGGCGTCCCCCGCCCGACCGCGTTGATGAGCGCGCCGGGCGCGAAGTTCATCCGCATCTCGGCGGCGCGCTCGGCCGTGAAGTCCTCGCCGCTCACGCCGAGAAACCCGCGCGCGACCTTGCCCGACTTCCGGATCTGGTCGGCGATCAGGCGGGCGATGTTGATCGGAATCGCGAAGCCGACGTTCATGGCGACGCCCGGGTTGATGATCGCGGCGTTGATGGCGATCACCTCGCCGCGGAAGTTGAACAGCGGCCCGCCCGAGTTGCCCTGGTTGATCGCGGCGTCGGTCTGGATGAAGTCCTCGTAGCGCGGATCGATCTCGCCCAGCTTCTCGCCGATGACGCGGTTCTTCGCGCTGACGATGCCCATCGTCACCGTCTGGCCCAGGCCCAGGGGGTTGCCGATCGCCAGTACGTAGTCGCCGACGCGCACGCGATCGGAATCGCCCAGCGTCACGGTCTGCAGGTCGGACGGCGGCTTTTCGATGCGCACGACCGCCACGTCGGTCGGCGGATCGCTGCCCAGCACGCGCGCCGCGAAGCGGCGGTTGTCGGGCAGCCGGACGATCACCTCGTCGGCGCCCGCGACGACGTGGTTGTTGGTCAGGACGATCCCCGACTTGTCGACGATGAACCCCGAGCCCAGCCCCTCCTGCCTCTCGCGCGTGCCGCGTGGCTCCCCCATGCCGAACTGGTCGCGCAGCATGCGGCTCCACGGATCTTCCATCGCGAAGCGACGGATGAACTTCGTGCTCTGGATGGTGACGACGGCGCCCTTGACCCGCTCGACCAGCGGCGCGACCGTGCCCGGCTCGGCGCCCGTCCCGACCGCGCCCGGGGGCGGCGCGGCCTGCACGGCGGCAGCCGCCGCGACGACGCTGGACATCAAGAAAGTAGCCGCACACGCGCGCTTCGCGCGCGAGCGGCTAGCCGCGATAAACGACGATACCGCGCGTCGGATCATAGGGCGTCAGCGCGACCGTCACCTTGTCGCCGAGAACCACGCGAATGCGGTGCTTGCGCAGCTTGCCGCCCAGATGAGCCAGAACCTGATGGCCGTTTTCCAGCTCGATGCGAAAATTTCCGGCGGGCAGCACCTCGATCACGCGGCCCTGGAACTCTATGTGCTCCTCACGACCCATCGGCGGCGGGAACCTTACGCGCTAAGGTGTAGGAGGTCAACAATGTCGACGCCGGTGGAACCATCCGCAAATGCGGAAATCACTGACGATTTAGGGGGCGCCACGGCGCTCGCGAAACCGTCGGCGGCCGCCATTGGCACGCGCTACCTCGAGGATCCGCGCGAGCTGGTGGCCGGCCACGCGGTCAAGCTGCTGCGCAACGGCGTGGAGACCTTCCCGGCCTGGCTGGCGGCGATCGAATCCGCGCGCGTCCGCGTCTCGCTGGAGATGTACATTTTCAGCGATGACGTGATCGGGCGGCGCTTCGCGGACGCGCTGATCGCCGCCGCGCGCCGGGGCGTCGAGGTTCGCCTGCTCTACGACTTCGTCGGCTGCCGCGACACGCCCGGCGAGTTCTTCGATCGCATGCGCGCGCACGGCGTGCACGTGATCGTCTATCACCGCTACCGCTTCTGGCGGCCGCGGTTCTGGGCGCTGCTGCGCCGCAACCACCGCAAGACGCTGGTGTGCGACGGCCGCATCGCCTTCTCGGGCGGCCTGAACATCGACAACGAGTGGGTGTCGCTGGACGACGGCGGCGGCGACTGGCACGACGCCGCCATCCAGGTCGAAGGACCGGCGGTCGCGGCCATCGAGGCGATCTTCCTTCGCACCTGGAACAGACGCGCGAAGAAGTGGGCGCGCCTGGATCCCGCCCGCCTTCCCGCGCCGGCGGCGGCGGGAGACACACCGCTGGTCGTGATCTCCAACAGCGAGATGCGAGAACGCTTCACGATCCGGCGCGCCGCCCTGCACGCCATCCGCGAGAGCACCCGGCGAGTTTTTCTCGCCAACCCTTATTTCGTCCCCGATCGCGGCGTTCTGCGCGCGCTGCAGAACGCGGCCGGGCGCGGCGTCGACGTGCGCTTGCTGCTGCCGATGGAGAGCGACTCCACCGTGCTGGACCTGGCCGCGCGGGCCGTGTTCGGACCGCTGCTGGCCGCGGGTGTGCGCATCTGGCAGAGCCGCGCCGTCGTCCACACCAAGGTGCTGTCCGTCGACGGCGTGTTCGTGTCGATCGGCAGCTACAACTTCGATCACCGGTCGCTCGCGTACAACCTCGAGATGGTCGTGAACGTGATCGAAGAGCGCGCCTCGCACGACGCGGTCGCGATGCTGGAGTCCGACATGGAGGCCAGCGAGGAGCTGACGCGAGATAACTTCGGCCGCCGCCCGCTGCTGGTCCGCCTGCTCGAGCGGCTGGCCTACGCCTTCCGCAAGTGGCTCTAGGTCCGGGTCACTTCGGACCGCCGTACTGGCGGACCAGCTCGGCGATCTGGGCGATCAGCTGCTCGGCGGCGCCGGGCACGACGACCGCCGACGACAGATCGCCGTAGTGCGCCTCCAGGCAGTGCAGCAGGTGGCGCTTGATCACCGCCTCGTCGGGGCCGTACGGCAAGGTGCTGGTGTGATAGACGGCCTCCAGCGCCTTCTCCTTGTCCTGCGCCCACTGCATCAGCCGGTCGAGCGGCCATTCACCCCGGCGGATCGCCTTCAGCTGCTCGCGATCGCGTTCCAGGTCGATGTCGCCGTGCACGAGGATCTGCTCCACCTCCAGCAGCAGGCGGACGACGTGGTAGCCGAACTTCACGTCGTAGCCGTGCTCCGCGACCAGCGCCGCGCGCTTGCCGTCCGCCTGCGGCACCTTGATCTGCAGCTTGTGGAGCTGGCTGTAGGCGTAGCCCTTGAACTTGTGCCAGGACCCCTTGTGCAGGAAATCGCGCCGGTGCTCGCGGATGTACTCGCCGATCGCCGTCGACGACAGTACGCACCGCCGCGGCGTGAACAGCGAATCGATGATGTTCGGGTTGTTCTCCATCGCCAGCTGGAAGAACTTCACGATGCTCAGGATCTGGAAGTCCCAGCTCTTGTCGAACGCGGCGACGTGGTGCTCCTGCCAGGTCTCGAACCGCTTGATCTGCGCGCCGAAGCCCAGGATCTCGCCGGCCAGGTGCGGAAACACCATGTGCTTGGGCGGGATGCAGATCCCGTAGACGTCGACGTCCGACGAGGCCGACGAGACGCCGTACGCCTCGCTGCCCATCAGCGTTTCGTACATGAGGTTGTCCGCCAGCCAGTCCGGCGGGCTCAGCTTCGCTCCGCTGGCCAGAACCTTGCGCAGTGTCATGACGTCACCTCCGACGTGCGAAACCATTCGCGCGCGCGCGCCTGGACCGCCTTGTCGACGTCGCTCCACGACAGGCCGGACGCGGCCAGCTCGGCGCTGGACTCCTTGCGGACGTCGGTCGCGACCCACTCCAGGAACTGACGCGTAATCTTCGGATCGCGCGCGCCGCCGCACGCCTCGGTGAGGCCCTGCCGCAGCCGGGCGTCGGTCACCATCAGGGCGACGAACTCAGCAACCGAAGCGACCACCGACGGATCGACCTGTACGGCGGTCTTCGTGCCCGCCGTGCGGTGCTTCTCCCCCTTGGCCTTGAACATCAACTGCTCGAGGCGCTCGCTCGCGGGCGCCGCGCCGTCGACGCTCACCGGATAGAACACCAGCCCCTCGCCCAGGCCCGAGATGCCGAGCGCGCGCTTGACCCACGGATCCTCGCGTTCGACCTCCGCGACGCGCGTATTCAACACCGACGCGGCTCGTTCCAGATCGGCACGATCGCCGAACTTGATCGTGATCGGATCGCCTTCCCAGGGCAGCACGTGCAGCTGCTCGGGCGCGCTCGCGGCGGGCAGCAGCGCGCGGATCTGCTCCGGTTCGTGAATGATGATTCCGTCATCGCGACGCACGGCGAACACCGCGAACAGCTTCGTCCGCGCCTGCGAGATCGCCATCCCCTTCTCGATGCCGGGGCCGCACCATTCTCCGAACACGACCAGCCCGGACGGGAGGCGCGCGAAGTAGTCGCGCTGCGCGGCGACCCAGACCGCGAATCCCTTGTAGTCCGCGTCGGGCGACAACAGCGCCGTGCGGCTCTGCGCGATGACGCCGCTGCCGGTGATCTGCACGGCGCAGTTCGTGCCGTGCAGCTTGACCTTGGCGCGATACTCGACGACCGGGAACGGCTGGCCGAGCCCGTTCAGGTGGCCGAGCGTCGCGACCAGGTTGTGCAGCAACTCGATGCTGCCCCAGGGAATGTGCTTGGTGGATTCGGACATGGCGTACCTCCATGCTGCGCCCCGCAAAAACTGCGGAGCGTCCACCAGCGCATTCGCGCACCACCATGATGCGCGAACGGTGAACCTGCTGCAAGACGTTTTAGTCGCCGTCGATCGCCGCCGCGGCCGCCTCCGCGATCGCGCCCAGCGTCAGCGGCCGCCGCAGCCAGCGCGCCCACGGGCGCCCCCTCACGCGCGCGTCGCCCGCCTCGGCCGCGCCGGCGACGGCGACGACCGGCGCCCCGGCGGCGAACAGCGCGTCCAGCAAGCGATCGTCAACCGGTTGCTCGTGCAGATCGATCACGACCAGCGCCGGGCGCGGTGCGCCAGGCAGGCGTCCGGCCAGCACCGCGTCGCGTAGCGTCTCGAAGCCGATCGCGTCGAGGCCGCGTTCGATCAGCTCCGCGCGCAGCGCCGCGCGCGGACCGCGTTCGGCGCCGATCACCCAGATCGCCCGCTCCGCCGTCAGTGCGTCTCCGCCTCGCCGTGCATGACGGCGGCGCGGATGGCCAGGCGGCCGTCGGGCTCGCGCCTGATCACGTAGGTCGACGTGTCGTCGCCGATCTCGTCACCCGCCGCCGTGAGATACGGCCATCGCACCTCGACGATGGCGAGGCGAGCCGTGATCCAGTCCAGGCGCAGGACGTCGGGCCGAATATCAGTGATACCCCGCGCGTTGTAATGCGCCTTCGCGCCTCCGAAGACCTCCTGAAGGTCGGCGCTGGAATTCACGGTCAGCGCCATGTCGTCGCCCACGACCAGCGCGGGTGTCGCCCACGTCGCCGCGGCCATCTTGCCGTCTCCCGAGGTCAGCGCCTGCGCCAGCCGCGCGAGCAGCGCCCGTACACCGCGGCTGTCCGGACCGACGTCCGTCCGTTCGGGGATCGTACTGGTGTCGGTGTCCATGGCTACTCAACCTGCGTCGCCCAACGCACCCGGCAAGCCCGGGCATGTGCGACCATCGGCGCGTGCGCTGGAAGAACATCGCAATCGGTCTGATGGCGGCGGCCGGATTCGCCGCCATCCTCCGGTTCACGGGTCGCGTTGGTGGTGACGGCGCACCCGCGCCCGGATCCGTGACGCCGCCTCCTCCACCGCCGCCCACGGCCGGCGACCCGCCAGCCGGACCCGAGGCGACGCCCGAACCGGGCGAGATCAGCGTGCTGTCGTTGCTGGGCGAGATGATCGATCTCGGCCATCTCGCGCGGCTGCCGCCCGCCGCGTTCACGGCCGGTCAGACGGCGAGCACGGATCGGCGCTCGCGCCGGCGCGAGGACGGCGACTCCTGGTTCGCGAACGACGACTTCGTCACCGACACGCTCGCCAACCTGGTGCGCGTCGAGACGCGGCCCGACGGCGGCAAGCGCTACGTTCTGCTGGATGAAGCCGGCCCCGGCGCGCTCGTCCGCATCTGGACGGCGACCACCGGCGGAACGCTGCGCATCTTCATCGACGACAGTCCCACGCCCGCGCTGGAGGCGCCGCTCGCGGATCTGCTCCGCGGCGCCGTCCCGTCGTTCGTGTCGCCGCTCGCGCACGTCGCCGCGCGCGGGAACAACCTCTACTTCCCCTTCCCGTTCGCGCGCCATTGCGTCGTGACCGTCGACGACATCGTATCGCCCGATCCGTTCACCGGGAGGCCGATGGCGAAGCTGTACTACCAGATCGGCTTCCGGCGTTATCGCGCCGAGCAGGCCCCGCACATCCGCCCCTACTCGCCTTCGGAGCTGCGGCGTGCCGGGCCGACGATCGCGCGCGTCGCACGCGCGCTGCGCGACGGACCGCCGCCGCCATCGGCTGCGCACACCGTCGCCATCCAGGCGACGACCGTCGATCCCGCGCATCCGTCGCAGACGAAGATCGTCGCGCCGCCGGGCGGCGGCGCATTCACGGAGCTGCGCATCACCACCGGCGAGCGGTCGCCGCAGATCCTGCGGTCGACGCGGCTGGCGATCGCGTTCGACGACGAGGACGCGGTGGACACGCCGCTGATCGACTTCTTCGGCACCGGCCCGGGCTGGAACATGTACACGTCGCTGCCGATGACGGTGGGCGACGGCGTTCTGGTCTGCCGCTTCCCGATGCCGTTCGCGCGCCGCGCCTCCGTGACGATCAGGCGCGTCGAGCCGGGTTCCATCGCCGTCGCCGGGTCAATCGCGGTCGCCGCGGCGCCGTTCGGCAAGGACAGCCTGCTGTTTCACGCCGGCTCGCGCGCGCGCCACGTGTTCCCCGCCCGCCCCTTCGTCGACTGGCACGTGGCCGGCCTCGAAGGCCGCGGCCACTACGTCGGCACGCTGCTGAACGTCGAGAATCCGCCCGGCGTCTCCTGGTGGGGCGAAGGGGACGAGAAGATCTACGTCGACGGCGAGGCCTTCCCCAGCTTGTTCGGCACCGGCACCGAGGATTACTTCGGCTACGCCTGGTCGACGCCGGAGCGTTTCGAGCACGCGTACCACGCGCAGACCGCCGCGGCCGGCATGGGCTTCAGCGGCCTCTGGTCGATGAACCGTTTTCACATCCTGGACCCGATCCCGTTTTCGCGCGCGCTCCGTTTCGACCTGGAGATCTGGCACTGGACCGCGGAGACGTCGTTGCCCGTCGACGCGACCGTCTACTGGTACGCGCGTCCCGGCGGGAAGAGCGACCTTCACTCGTCGACGGGATCGGCCTCGCGGCCCGACGCGAGGTAGGCGCCCACGCTGACGCCCAGCAGCGTCAGCACCGCGCCCGCCCCCGCCAGCAAACCGATCCGGTCGCCGAGCAGCGCCCATCCCAGCGCCAGCGACGTGACCGGCGTCAGCTGCGCGATGATGCCGCCCACGGCGGCGCGCACGTAACGAAGCGCGTGGGTCATCAGCAGCTGGCCGATCACCGACGTGACGCCGACGGCGCCCAGCAGCGCCCACTCGGCGGGACGCGGCGTCACCCAGTCCTTCACCGCGGGCACGACCGCGATCGCGGCGCCGGCCGCGCAGAACGCCGCGAAGATCTCCCACGAGCCGTCGGTCTTGCGCACCTCGCGAATGGTGGCGACCGCGGCGCCCGACAGCATCGCCGACAGCACGGCCACCAGCTGCCAGCGGCCGAAACCGACGGAGCCGGCCGGCGCCGTTCCCAGGATCACCAGCACGACGCCGGTGCTGGTCATCGCCAGCGCGCCCAGCGTGGGCAGCGTGATCGCCTCGCCCAGGAAGGCCGCCGCGTACATCGCGGTGAATATTGGCGCGCTGTAGTTGAGCAGCGTCGCGATGCCGACGGGCAGATGGGCGATGCCAAGAAAATAGAAGAACACCGCCGCCCCGCCGTACGCCCCGCGCAGGAACAGGCCCACCTTGTTGCGCGCCTGCATGCGGACGCGCGTGGCCGCGAGCGCGCACGCCGCCAGGCCGATCACGAAGCGAACCAGCGCCACCTGCGGACCCGGCAGGCGCACCGACGCGTACTTCGTCGCAAGCGCCATCACCGCAAACACCAGCGCCGCCGCAACCAGCGCGGCCACAGCAGGAGGTCGTCGCAACAACGCTTGTTACTTCTTCTTCTTCGGCTTGCTCGCGGCCGGCTTGGCGGCCTTGGCGGCAGGCGCCTTGCCGGCCTTGGCCGCCTCGCCACC
>Ga0070674_100002355_pt1 | contig 10425 bp, 8 predicted proteins | sample KBSM33metaG_FD_65344 | JGI IMG/M metagenome (GOLD analysis project Ga0070674, IMG submission 65344) | Miscanthus rhizosphere microbial communities from Kellogg Biological Station, Michigan, USA - KBS M3-3 metaG | ecosystem: Host-associated > Plants > Roots > Rhizosphere > Soil ...
AGCGGCGACATCTTGAACACGCGCTTGCCGGTCAGCTTGAACGACGCAACCTGGATGACGACGGAGAGCCCTTCGAGGACGAAGACTCCGCCGACGATCGGAAGCAGCAACTCCTGCTTGATGAGAATCGCGACCGTGCCGATAGCGCCGCCAAGGGCCAGCGAACCGACGTCGCCCATGAAGATCTCGGCGGGGTACGAGTTGTACCAGAGGAATCCGAGACTCGCGCCAACCAGCGCGCCGCAGAAGATGGTCAACTCGCCCGCAGGCGGAAATCGCACGAGCAACAAGTAGTCGGCGAGGACCGCGTGTCCTGTGACGTACGCAAGTGCCGTGTACGACGCAGCCGCAACACCGAATGTGCTGATCGCAAGCCCGTCGAGACCGTCGGTGAGGTTGACACCGTTGCTCGCGCACACGAGCACGAGGACCGCGAACAAGACGTAGAAGACCCCGAGGTCCGGAATGAGATTCTTGAAGAAGGGAAAGATGAGCCGCGTGCTGTACAGCGGTGGATTCGTTTGCGCGAGGTACAGCACGGCGAGCCCGACACCCAGGCCGACGATGATCTGGCCCGCCATCTTGTAACGGGGAATCAGCCCGTGATGCGAGCGTCGCGTGATCTTCAGGTAGTCGTCGGTAAAGCCCACCGCGCCGAAACCCACCGTCGCCATCGTGGCAATCCAGACGTACGGGTTTGACAAGTCTGCCCAGAGCAGCGTCGGCACGACCGCGGCCGTGACGATCAACAGGCCGCCCATCGTGGGTGTGCCGGCCTTCGCGCGATGTGACTGCGGGCCTTCCTGCCGGATGATCTGGCCGATCTGGAAATCGCGCAGCGTTCGGATCAGCCAGGGACCGAAGAGGATGCTGATTGCCAGCGCCGTGAGACTCGCCGCAGCCGTACGGAACGTGATGTATCGCGTGACGTTCAGCGCGCCCAGAACGGGTGCGAGATTGGCGAGCGGCGGGAGCAGGTAATAGAGCATCAGCCAAGTTCCGCCGCGAGTCTGTCGGCCACGACATCAGTCCTGGTACCGCGCGAGCCTTTTACGAGAACCAGGTCGCCGGCTTCGAGCGCGTCGACCACCACCGGTGCGGCTTGCGCGCTCGTTTCGAAGTACGAAACCGCGGACGGCTGCATCCCCGCCGCAATCGCGGCATCGGCGAGCGCACGCGCCGGAGGACCGCCGACGACGAAGAGGCGGCTGAGACCCGCGGCGGCCGCCGCACGACCGCATGCTTCGTGAAGCGCGATCGAGTGATCGCCGAGTTCGAGCATCTCGCCAAGCACGGCAATCGCTCGGCTGTCGCGCGCCTCGTGCGCGACGACTTCAAGCGCGCGGCGGAGGGCTGACGGGCTCGAGTTGTATGAGTCGTCGATCAACGTGATGTTCCGGCGCAGCAATCGCACGGCGCCCCGGCGATCGGCCGGCTGAAGACGGGCGATCTCGTTCGCGATGTCGTCGAGATTGACGCCGCACTCGAGCGCGACCGCGGTCGCGGCGAGCACGTTCATCAGGTTGCCCCGTCCCAGCAGTGCTGTCTCGATGGTTCTGTCCCCCGCGGACGTCTCGATATCGGCGCTCATGCCGCGAATGCCGCGGTCGCGGATGTCGCGGGCACGGACGGTGGCTCCGCCGGCCTCGCCAAACGTCAGCACCTTGCCCGGGAATCCCGCTGCCCTCGACATCACACGCGCATCGTCGGCATTGCACACCAGCACGGTGCCGGCGTTCGCACGTTCGAGAATCTCGCCCTTGGCGTCCGCAATCGCATCGGCAGATGCGAAGAAGCCGAGATGCGCATCGCCCACGTTGGTCCACACCCGCATGTCGGGCTCCGCGATCTCGACGAGCCTACTGATCTCGCCGGCGTGATTCATTCCCAGTTCCATCACGGCGACGTCAGGCGCAGTTCTCAACTGCATCAACGAGAGCGGAAGGCCAATGTGGTTGTTCAAGTTCCCCTTGTTCTTCACGACCACGAACCGCGTGGCCAGGAGCGCCGCGATGGCCTCCTTCGTTGTCGTCTTCCCCGCGCTGCCGGTGATCGCGATGACCTTCGTCGTAACGGCAGTGCGCACCGCATGTGCCAGACGCTGCAATGCCTCGAGCGTGTCGGGCACTTCGATCGTTCTGGCGTCTCCTTGCACCCTCCCACGCTCGACTATGGCGCCGGCCGCCCCACGTGCCAGAACATCCGCGACGAACGCATGGCCGTCGAACCGTGGTCCGCGCAGTGCCACGAACAGATCATTCGGTTGCAGCGTCCGGCTGTCGGTGATGACGTCACCAACGGCGCGAGCGCTGTCTGCCGGTCGCGTGGCCCCCACGGCAGCGGCGACCCACTCAAGCGTCCAGTTCAGTGCCGTCACCCTGCCCGCGATTTCAGCCGCCGCGATGCCAATGCCTCCCTTGCCACCTCGACGTCGTCGAACGAAAACGTCTGACCACCAATCTCCTGGTACTTCTCGTGACCCTTGCCCGCGATGAGCACCACGTCACCGGCCGCGGCCATTCCGACCGCGTGCACGATGGCATCGCGGCGATCGGGCCGAATCAACACTTCGGCTCCACTCTGTCGAACCTCGGCATCCGTTCCGCGCTTGACCTCGTCGATGATGCGATTCGGATCCTCGCTGCGCGGGTTATCCGACGTGATCACCACGACGTCGCTGAGGCGTGCGGCCACCATCCCCATGAGCGGGCGTTTCGTCTTGTCGCGATCACCGCCGGCACCGAAGACCGTGATGAGCCGCCGCACCGCGACCGGCCGCGCGGTCTCCAGCAGATTGCGGAGGGCGTCGTCGGTGTGGGCGTAGTCGACGACAACGGTGAGGTCGTCGGCCGGACTCGACGCGATCTCGAATCGACCGGGTACGCCGGCCAGCTGTTCGAGTCCCTGTTCGATGGCGGCCGTGGGCACGTCGAGCGCGCTCGTCGCCGCGACCGCTGCAAGGATGTTGTAGACGTTCGGCCTTCCCACCAGCCGCGAGCGCACGCGAATCGCGCCTTTCGGCGAGCGGATGTCGAACTGCAGTCCCTCGAGCGAATAGGACAGCGACCCGGGCGTCACCATCGCCGACTTGTTCAGTCCGTAGGTGATCGGACGCTTGACGATCTCGACGAGCGATGCGCCGCGCGGATCGTCGATGTTGACAACGGCTGGCGCGTCATCGGGCAACATCTCGAACAGGCGACGCTTCGCCGCAAAGTAGTCGTCCATCCCGGCGTGAAAATCGAGATGATCGCGCGTCAGGTTCGTGAAGATGCCGGCCGCGAATCGAATGCCGTCGACTCGCTTGAGAGCCAGCGCATGCGACGAGACCTCCATCACGCACGCGCCGCACCCTGAAGCCACCATCTCGCGCATGTACGACTGCACGTCCGGAGCCTCGGGCGTGGTGCGGGTCGCCTCGAAGTCGCGGTTGCCGGTCCGATAGAGAACCGTCCCCATCAAGCCGCTCTTGATTCCCGCGGCCTCGAGGATCGCGCTCACGAGATACCCGGTCGTGGTTTTTCCGTTCGTGCCGGTGATGCCGACCACGCACATCTGGTGACTCGGATGCCCGTTGAACTCCGCTGCCAGGTGCGCGAGCGCCAGGCGTGCATCGGCAACCGTGATCCACGGTATGTCGACGCTCGCCGGCGCGCCCTCGGACACGATGGCCGCTGCGCCGGCAGCCCTCGCCTGCTGCGCAAACGCGACACCGTCCATCTTCAGGCCGCGAAGTGCCACGAACACCGAGCCCGAAGTCACGCGCCGCGAGTCGAGCGTCACGCCCGTGCACGTCTGCTGCAGCAATGTCTGATCAGCAGCCAGCGCGCGCTCATCGAACGCGACACTTCGTCTCAGCGCGCGAAGCAACTGATCGACTGTCATGGCGCCTCGGCACTCGCGATGCGATCGATCGGACGACGTGCGAGCGTCAGCACGACGGTGGCCCCGGAATCGAGGGGTGAGCCGGCAGCTGGCCACTGGTCCACGACGAGACCGGCGCCACGCACCTGTGCAGCGCATCCCAGCCGCGTCAGGATTCCAACGGCCTCGCGCGCACTGAGGCCGCTGAGGTCAGGCAGTTGTGATGTCGAGGCGTTGACGGCGAGCGACACGACCGGTGGCGGCTGCGCCGGCCCGGACGTCGCAACCTGCCCGTCATCGTCCGGCCGGCTGGCCAGGACGGGCTCCGGCGCGTTGATGGTCGGCGGCACACCGTACTGGCGAAGTGCAGCCGTCGCGATTTTCTGGAAGATTGGCGCGGCGACGACGCCACCGTACGGAGAGACCTTGTGCGGCGAATCGACGACGACCACGATCGCGAACATTGGCTTTCGCGAAGGCACGAAGCCGATAAACGACACGTTGTAGTCGGAGTGTCCCCGGTAGCTGCCGTTCAGCAGCTTCTTCGCCGTTCCCGTTTTCCCGGCGACCGAGTAACCCTCGACCTTGGCCATCTTCCCGGTGCCGTCGGTGACGACCCTCTCCATGATCTCGGTCAGCGTCGCCATGGTGGCGCCGCTGGCGACGCGCTCGAGGACCTTGTGGGGGACAGGCAGACGACGTCCATCGCGGATCACGGCGCGGACCGCGCGCGGCTGAACGAGCTCGCCTCCGTTCGCGACGGCGCTCACGGCCGCGGCCATCTGCAGCGGCGTCACGCCGACCTGATAGCCCATCGCGACTGATGCGAGGGCGCTGTCGTTCAGTGATCCGGGATCCCAGACCATCCCGGGGCTCTCCCCGCGAAAGTCAGGCGAGCTCGCGCGTCCGAAGCCGAACCGCTTTACGTAGTCGCCGATCGTCTGCGGTCCGAGCTTCAGCGCGACCTTGATCGCGCCGACGTTGCTCGACTTCACGATGACGTCGGCAAACGACAGCACGCCGTAGTTATGGTCGTCGTTGATGACGCGCGAGCCGAACCTGATGTTGCCGGCGCTCGCGTCGATGATCGTCTCCGGGCTGACCGCGTGCTCCTCGAACGCGGCGCTCGCCGTCACGATCTTGAAGGTCGATCCTGGCTCGTAATAATCCTGAATCGCGCGATTGCGTCTCGTGTCCGGGCGCGCGTCGCGATAGCTGTTCGGGTTGAACGCGGGGAAATTGGCCAGCGCCAGAATCTCGCCGGTGTAGGGATCCAGGATGACGGCCGACCCCGCAGAAGCGCCGCTCGACTCCACGCCCGCACGCAGCTCGCGCTCGGCCACGTATTGCAGGTACTGATCGATCGTCAGCTCGAGCGACGCACCGGTCGTGGGCGGCCGCTCGATCCGGCTGAACGCATGCCGGCGCGCGTCCGTCTGCACGAGGATCGTGCCCGCCTTGCCGCGGATGAGCGAGTCGTAGGTGCCTTCGATCCCGCCGAGCCCGACGTTGTCGATACCGACGTAGCCCAGCACGTGAGACGCCAGATCGCGGTTCGGGTAGCGGCGCTGGTTCTCGCGGATGAACCCAATCCCTTCCATCTGCAGGTCAGCCACACGGAGTGCTTGATCGGGCGACACCTGACGACGGACGTAGGCAAAATGCCTGCCTTTGCGAATGCGGTCGGCGATCGCGCGACGATCGTCGCTTTCGCAGTCACGGAGCGCACGACAGAGAGTGGCGGCCGCCTGATCGGGGTCGCCGAGCTCGGTCGGCACGGCGTAGATTGTGTCCGCGTCGACACTCCGCGCGAGGATGCGACCGTTGCGGTCGAGGATCTCGCCGCGCTTCGCCGGAGAGGGAATGGTGCGGGACTGCTGACGATCGGCGCGCGCCGTGAGATCGGCGTACCTGAACACCTGCAGATACACCAGCCGTGCTTCGATCGCGACCGACCACGCGAGCAGGCAGCAGAAGGCTACCGTGAGCCTCCGCTTGAGCGTTGCGCGCCAGTCGTTGCTGGACTTATCCGCCACCGCGAACTCCGTTCCGACTTACCGATGTGCCACAACCGACCGCGGCGGCACTGGCGCGGGCGCGACTCTCTCGATCACTGTCGAATCGGCCGGCGTCGGTGCCACCATCCGGAGCTTGCCGGTCGCGACGCGCTCGACGCGCGCCGGCGCCTTCAGCGTCTCGACCTCGAGACGCAGGTGGCGGTTGACCAGGTCCTCTTCCGCGCGCTCCTGCAGCATCTGTTCGTACTTGTAGCCGTGCTGCTGCAGCTCGAAGTGCTGCCAGGCCGAGAAGAGCAGGACGACGACGAGGAACAGGCCGATGCCCATCGAACGCCACATCTCGCGATGGCGTTCCCTGTCGACTTCGCGGACGATCGGGTTGTTGCGGATGTCCTTCTTGATCGAGTACTCGAAAGTTTCGCCGGTCATATCCGTCCCCGTTCTCGATCAGGCCGGCCGCTCGGCCGCCCTCAACTTTGCGCTGCGCGCGCGCGGATTCCGATCGATCTCCGCTTCCGTCGGCACGATCGGCCGCTTCGTCCGGATCACGATCGAGCCCGCAGCCTGCAGCGCGCGAAACGTGTGCTTCACCACGCGATCCTCGAGCGAGTGGAACGTCAGGATCACGAGACGCCCGCCAGGCGCCAGACGCCCGGCGGCTCGCACCAGAAAACCGTCCAATCCCTCGAGCTCACGGTTGACCCAGATCCGAATCGCCTGGAACGTGCGAGTGGCCGGATCGATGCGGGTGAACCCCTTGCGCGGAATGGATCGCCTCACGATGTCCGCCAGTTGTCCCGTCGTCTCGATGCGTCGCGTCTTTCCCGCTTCGACGATCGCGCGCGCCACCCGACGCGAGTGACGCTCCTCCCCGAGCTCGTAGATCACGTCGGCGAGCGCCTTCTCGTTGACGGATGCGAGCATGTCCGCTGCAGTCGGCCCGCTCGACGTATCCATCCGCATGTCGAGCGGTTCATCACGCCTGAAGCTGAAGCCGCGACCTGGCGCGTCGAGTTGCAGCGACGACACACCGAGATCCGCCAACACGCCGTCGATTTGTCCGATACCCCTTGCGTTCAACACGTCTTCGAAGCCGCGATAGTCCGCGTGGACCACTTCAATTGCGCTGCCGGTGTCGCGCAATGTCTCGCGTGCGTGTGCGAGCGCTTGTTGATCGCGATCGAGCCCTATGACCTGCATCGCGCCCGCGTCGACGAGCGCACGCGCATGTCCTGCCAACCCCACGGTGCAATCGACGAAGACCCCTCCCCGCGATGGCGCAAGATGCTCGAGCACCTCGGCGACCATGACGGGATCGTGTCCAGGAACCCTGTCGTTCACATTTCCCGCTTCTCACTTCTCAGTTCGTGTTCAGGTTCGATGGTGCTACCCTCGGGCCGAACGCGAACGAAGAACCTCGAACGCGGAACCGAACGTGAACACGAACCGAGCACTCGAGAACCCTGACGCGAGAACGACTGCTTCTCGACGCGAGTCACCCTCCCAACTCTCAGATGCCGTGATCCGAGAGACGCATGCCGTCTTCGTCAGTCCACGCTTCGCGCTGCAGCTTCTGGAGGAACCGTTGATCGTTCCAGACCTCCAGGTACTCGATACGGCCAAACACACGGACGTCGCCGAGAATCGACGCACTCTCGCGAAGATGAGCCGGGATCACCACGCGACCCTGGCTATCGAGCTCGCCCGCCTGACCGTAGTAGTTCACCCGGTCGATGAATTTCAGGCGCGTCGGATGGTTCCTGGGCATTTCCATCAGCCGGCGCTCGACGTCGAGCCACACTGCCATCGGATAGATGCGAACCGACTCCCCCGTGACGCTCGTGACAAACACGTCGGGCCCCTGCTTGTCCTGGATGTCCCCTCTGAACATCCCCGGCACCTTGAGTCGGCCTTTTTCATCAATCTTGGCCGCGGCGCTCCCGCGCATTCCGTTTTGGTCCACTGAACTCCAAATTTTTCCACATGGATAGTAGATGGCGGGATCGAGGATGTCAACGGCAAACTCCTGATCCAGAGTAAGTTACGCCAAACTTTCGCCGGAATTTCGTGGTCGCCAAGCGGGCGTACACAGCGGATTGCGGATCGCGTTACGCGAACCATTGGGCCACGCGTCACTACAGGCGCCGGGAATGCGCGGCCCCAAAACCGCTGCGTGCTAGGCTGATTGGTTCATGCTTCGCGCGGCTCTCATAGGCTTCCCATCAAGCGGCAAGACCACCCTGTTCCAGTTGATGACCAGCGCTCGGGACGCGCCCAAGGGAAAGGGCGACGTCAACATCGGGATTTCCAAAGTGCCCGATGCCCGGCTCGATGCGCTGACGGCGATGTACAACCCGCGCAAGCGAGTTCCCGCAACGATCGAGTTCACCGACATCATTGCGCCTGCCCGCAGCGGTGCGCAGGCGCTCGTCGATGTGGCTGGATACAAGAACGCCGATGCCCTCGTGCACGTCGTGCGTGCGTTTCGCGATGCGAGCGTGCCGCATCCATCGGGCGCGATCGATCCCGCGCGTGACGCGCGAACGATGGAAGATGAATTACTCCTGGCCGATCTCGGCGTCGCCGAACGTAGGGTGGAGCGCATCGAGAAAGACTTGAAGAAGGGGCGCTCGGCGGAGCTCGAACGGGAACGCGATCTGGTGCGCCGCTGTCAGGCGGCGCTCGAAGACGGCCAGCCGCTGCGAGCACTCGAACTGACGGGCGACGATCGGAAACTTCTGCGCGGCTTTCAATTTCTCTCAGCAAAACCACTGCTTCTCGTCATCAATCTCGATGAAGGCGATCTGGCGGAAGTGGGATCCACCATCGCGAAAGCCGCCGAGAAAGTCGGTCTCACTGACTTCCTCGCGCACGCGGCGACGCGAGCCGTTGCCGTGTGCTCGAAGATCGAGCTCGAGATCTCGCAGCTCGAAGGCGACGATGCGAAAGCGTTCCTGTCGGACCTTGGGCTGAGCGAATCCGGCCTCGATCGCGTCATCCGCGCCAGCTACGACCTTCTCGGCTATATGTCGTTCTTCACCGTCGGCGAAGACGAGTGCCGGGCCTGGTCGATCGCCCGCGGCACGACCGCCCAGAACGCCGCCGGCGAAATTCACAGCGATATACAGCGTGGCTTCATCCGAGCGGAAGTCGTCGCCTACGACGCCCTGATCGGGCGTGGATCGATGGCCACCTGCCGGGATCACGGCGAAGTCCGCCTCGAAGGCAAGGAATACATCGTCCAGGACGGGGACTGCATCAACTTCCGCTTTGGGACATGACCGTGAAAGTGCCATGACAGTCACGATTCAAGACGACGCGTCCTTGTCACCCAAAACCTTCCCGTGCTACGGTTTGGGGCCTCTACCATGCCGGATCGCCCCGTGACGCGCGCCCCCGGTCTCAGCATGTTCTTCCCCGCGTATAACGACGCGGGAACGATCGCCAGTCTCGTCATCCAGGCGCAGGAAGCGATTCGCCAGCTGACCCCCGACTTCGAGGTCATCGTCGTCAACGACGGAAGCCGCGACCAGACCGGCCAGATTGCTGAGGAGCTCGCGCGCACCTATCCCAACGTCCGTGTCATTCATCACATCGGGAATCGGGGTTACGGCGGCGCGCTGAGGTCGGGTTTCGCGGCCGCGACCAAGGAGCTGATCGCCTACACCGACGGCGACGCTCAGTACGATCCGTCCGAGATCGCCGCCCTCTGGGAACGGCTCGGCGACGACGCGGACATGGTCACCGGATACAAGATAAGCCGATCGGATCCGTTCCACCGCATCCTCATCGGGCGCGTCTATCACTACACGGTGAAGCTGCTGTTCGCACTACGCGTGCGCGACGTCGATTGCGACTTCCGCCTGATGCGACGCGAGGTCTTCGATCGCGTGAAGCTCGATCGCGACAGCGGCGTGATCTGCCTGGAGTTGATGCGCAAGGTCCAGGACGCGGGCTTTCGAGTGGTAGAAGTGCCCGTGCATCACTACCACCGCACGCACGGTCGATCGCAGTTCTTCAACTTCCGTCGCATCTTCCGCACCGGCATCGACGTCCTCAAGCTCTGGATCGAGCTCGTGGTCCTCGGGCGCGGCAGGCAAAGTACTCCGATGCTGTTCCGCAATCCGATGGCGCAGCGGCCCTCGTCGCCGGAGTCCACTCGCGGAGTTCGACCTTGAGCGGGCCTCCCGACTACAAGGCGTTCTACGAGGGACGCTCGGTCATGATCACCGGCGGCCTGGGCTTCATCGGAAGCAACCTGGCCCGCCAGCTCGTCGACCTCGGCGCCCGTGTGCTGCTCATCGACTCCCTGATCGGAGACTACGGCGGGAACCTCTTCAACATCGACGGGGTCGCCGATCGTCTGAAGGTGAACATCGCTGACATCCGTCAGCAGAGCACCATGAACTATCTGGTGCGCGATCACGATGTGATCTTCAACCTCGCCGGCCAGGTGAGTCACATCGACAGCATGCGCGAGCCGTACACGGATCTGGAGATCAACTGTCGCGCACAGTTGTCGCTGCTCGAAGCGTGCCGCCAC
>Ga0070674_100002359_pt1 | contig 10420 bp, 6 predicted proteins | sample KBSM33metaG_FD_65344 | JGI IMG/M metagenome (GOLD analysis project Ga0070674, IMG submission 65344) | Miscanthus rhizosphere microbial communities from Kellogg Biological Station, Michigan, USA - KBS M3-3 metaG | ecosystem: Host-associated > Plants > Roots > Rhizosphere > Soil ...
CGCTTGAACGGCAGCCGGCACGCATCGGCGCACACGCGGCCGCGGCCGCTGCTGCGCGTCAGCATTGCCAGCGAGAAATCGAGGCCCAGGACCAGCGACGCGCCGGTCGAGGCGAGCAGCGGGAGGTAGCGGCCGGAGCCCGACCCGACGTCGAGCGCGCGTTTCGCGTGCAGATGCGAGAGCAACGGCTCGACGACCGCCTGCTCGATCCGCATCAGCGGGTTGTGCGCGACCGCCGGATAGGTGTCGGCCCAGAGCTCGTACGCCGCGCGCGCGGACAGCGACATCCTCAGAACCCCGTCGTTTCCGGGCGCTGGTAATGGATCAGCCGCTGCAGCGCGCGCAGCTCGTACGGCGCGCCGTACCACTTCAACCCGTAGCGCCACGCGCTGGCGGCCCGCAGCGCCGCGCGGTGCCACGGGGTGAGGCGGGCGTCGGTCACCGTCGGGTAGTAGGCGTTGATGACGCGCTCGAAATTGCGGACGCGGCGCCGGATGGCGCCGCTCCCGCCGTTCATCCACGGGATGCCGTCGCCGCGGCGCATCGACAGCTGCTCCCACGCCGGCGACGCCCACTCCTCGAGCGTCTCCGGGAACGCGAAACCCAGGCGTTTGGCTTCCGAGTACAGGCTGCCGTCGAGCGGCACCGGCGTGTACGTGTACAGCACGATCTCGGTCGCGGGATTGATGCCCTTGATCCGGCGGATGAACTCGAAGGTCGTGGCGACGTCCTTCACCGGCTCCGGCGGACAGCCGAGGACGAAGGACAACTCGGGAACGATGCCGTAGTGGCGCATCCGGCGCGCGAGCTCCAGCGTCAGCCCGGCCGACGACTTCCCGCCCTTGTTCATGCGGGCCAGCGCTTCGTCGGTCCCCGACTCCGCGCCGGAAAAGATCATCGCCAGCCCCGAGCGCGCCATTTTTTCCCACGTGACGTCGCTGTACTGCATCAGCGTGTCGACGCGGCCGAGCGCCCACCAGCGGAGCCCGAGCCCGGCGATGCGCTCGGCGAACTCCGCGGTGCGCGCCTCGGAGATGAAAAAATCCATGTCGTGCATCTGGACGGCGTCTACGCGATAGGTCGTCGCGAGGTGGCGCATCACGCGCTCGATGCGCGCGGGCGACTGCGCCAGCCAGCGCCGGTTCGACATCGCGACCACCGCGCAGAAGCTGCACGCGAACGGACAGCCGAACGACGAGTTGTGCGCGACGGTGCGGCGTCCCAGGTAGTTCTTGTGGACATACCGCTCCATGTCGACGCGGTGGTACGGCAGCTCCGGCAGCTCGTCGAGCGTGGTCAACGGCTGGACGGGGTTGTTGACGATCTGCGGTAAGCGCGCGGCTCCCTCGCCTGCCCCACCCGACCATTTCCACGAGAGGCCGCCGACGGTGTTGAGGACGCCGCCGGAGCGCAGGAGGTCGACGAGCTGCAGCAGCGCCTGCTCGCCTTGCGACCGGATCACGAAGTCGACGTACGGGGCGCGCAGGACCGTCTCGAAATGCTGTGTCGGAAAGTAGCCGCCCCAGACGATCGGCACGTGCGGCAGCGTCTCTTTCACGCGACGGCAGACGGCGACCGCCTGCGTCAGTTGCGGTCCCGGCATCACCGTCACGGCGAGGAGCGGCGTGGCCGACCGCGGAACGGCCGCGAGCCGCGCGACGATCTCCGCCGCCGGATCGCGGACGATATTCCCGTCCACCAGGGCCCACGCATCGTGGCGCGCCTCGAGCACCGCGGCGAGCGCCATCACCGACAGCGGCAGCGGCTGCTTTCCCGGCGTCGTCGACAGCGGGTTGTAGAGGACGATCACCGCGCCACCCACAGACCGAACGCCGCCGGCGCGCGGCGCCGCTTCACGCGGGCCAGTTGCCGCCGCATCCGCCAGCCGAGCGGGCCGCGGGACGGCACGAATTCCTGCCGCAGCTCGAGGCGCTCGGCGATCGCGGTCAGCAGCGCGAACGTCAGGTAGCCGGCGCCCGGCAGCACGACCTCGTTGAGGCCGCACTCGACCACGAAGCGGCGCACCGTGTCGTCCACCATCGCGGCGCCGTCGCGATCGGCGCGGAACATCGGCGAGTCCATCACGACGAGCGCGCCCCCCGGCGCGAGCAGGCGGTGCGCGCTCGCGAGCGTCGCCGCGCTGTCGGCCGCATAGTGCAGCGACCCGTTGAAGACGATGAGATCGAACTGGCGTGCGGCGAACGGCAGCGCGTCGAAGTCGGCCTGCACTATGGGAAACGCCGTCGTGTAGTGCCGCGCCGCGCCCAGGCCGTCGACCTCGTCGTCGATCGCGTCCACCGCGACGGCGCGGTGACCGAGCGCCACGAGCCGGTGGCACAGCCAGCCGCTGCCGGCGCCGACGTCCAGCGCGTGGATCGGCAGCGGGCCGTGGGCGAGCACGTGGCGCAGGAGGTGGTGGTAGGTCTCGCGGCGGACGTTCCAGTCGCCGGCGTGCGGATCGTCGGGCGCGACGGCCGGCAATCGCCGGTAGTACTCGGGCGTCGACTGGCGGCGTCCCTCGCGCTCACGGACGGCGCGATACTGCCGGACGAACGGACCCAGCCGCTCGCGGCGCGTCGCCGTCAGGAAGCGCCAGACGCCTCCGCGGCGCTCGAAGACGCGATCGCACACCGCGCACGTCACTCGGTCCGATGCCGGCTCGCCGAGATCGATCCGGCATTCCGGGCATGCGAGGCGCGGCATCCAGTCGTCCACGGCCATCATGCCTTTCGCAGCACAATCAGAAAGTGATCGCCCCACGCACGGATCCCCGGCCAGCCGCCGACCCGATCCTCGAGGCGCTGCAGCGCCGAGACGAGATGCGGATGACGCGACGCGAAGGCCTCCAGATACGGCGGCGGCGCGAACAGGCCGAGCGTGCGAAGCGACGCGCGCGTGAACCCGGCCGCAGCAAAGATGCGTTCGACCTCGGCGGGGGTGTGGTAGCGCGTCCAGACGGTGCGGCCTTCGAGCGGCACCGGCACCGGATCGCGCCGGAAGCGGACGGTGGCTCGCCGCCAGGGGCCACGCGCCAGGTAGAGCGCGATCTCCCACGGGCAGACGCGCCCGATCATCGACGCGACCAGGATCCCGCCGGGCCGCAGGCGGCCGGCGATGAGATGCGCCGCGCCGGCAAGATCGTCCACGCAGTTGAGCGGCCCGAAGTTCGAGTACGCGGCGTCGAACTGCACCGGCGCGAGCCGATCGAGCTCGTGAATCCCGACGTGCAGCACGTCAACCCGATCGATCAGGCCGGCGGCGGCGACCCGGCGGCGCGCCTCGTCCACCATGCCGTGCGACCAGTCGATCGCCGTCACGCGGTAGCCGCGGCCGGCGAGATGCTCGGCGTCGCACCCCGGACCGCACCCGAGATCGATCACGTGCGCGTGCTGCGGCACGAAGGCGTCCACCGCCTGCCACGCGCGCGCGCGCATGTGGACCAGCATCCGGTTTGCGGCATTCGACCGGTCGTAGCCGGCCGCGACCCCGTCGAAGGCCCGCTGCGTATCCCGCAGCATCATTGACGCCATGGGGCGCTCCTCCACGACGTCTTCAGCGAGCACACACACCGCACGCACACCGGATCGGTGCCGACATCGAGCGATCGGCGAAATGCTCGCAGGTGGTCACTGACGATCGTGTCGATCGGCGTCCGGCGGACGTTGCCGATCGAGTCCTGGAAGAAGCAGGGGCGTACCGATCCGTTCGCTTCGATCACCACCGACACCCAGGGTGCGTTGCAGGCAACGCGCGGGAACGGCTCGTCGCCGAGAACGGCGGAGTAGTACCGCGCCAGACGGCGCAGCTTGTCGGGCGATTCGGCAATGAACCCCGACGAGAACTCGGACCCATAGCGGGCGATCGTGTGCTCGATCGTCGCCTCGAACTCGCGGACGTCCTCGCGGTCGAGCGCGAGATCCTCCAGCGAGGTTCGCGGTGTCCCATCGGGGGCCATCGCCCGCCCGAAGCCGGACGATGACAGGTCGGCCGACAGGAACGAGATGCCGTCCAGCCCGAGCGACTTCGCGTGGACGACGAGCCGCGGCAGCTCGCGGAAATTGAGACGATGCAGCGTTGCCCGCGCCGTGATCGGCAGATCGGGCGCGACGCGCTGCAGCGCTGCAATGCCGCGGCCGACGATCGTCAGGCCGTCGACGCCGCGGATCGCTTCGTACAGCCGCTCGTCTGCCGCATCGAGCGACACGATCACCCGGGCGAACTGCTGCGCGACGCGCGCCACGAACCGCTCGAGCAGCACGCCGCTCGTGAGCAAGTGCAGCGTCGTGCCGTTGGCGCGGAAGATCTCGGCCGCGTCGAACACTTCCGGGCGCAACAGCGGCTCGCCACCAGAAAACACGACGAGCCGCGTGCCGAGGGCCGGCAGCGCCGATGCGAGCTCGCGGATCTCGGCGAGCGAAAGGTCGTCCGCGCCGCTGTGCTTCCACCAGTCGCACGACACGCACCGGCTGTTGCAGCGCCCGGTCGGATAGAAAATCAGCAGCGGCAACACGATCGTACGGTTGGCCGCCCGTCCGATCTGGACGAGCGCATCGGTGGCCAGCGTGCCGGCCAGGGAACCGCTCATGCGCCCACCCGAACGCTCGGCCGAAAGCCTCGCGCTCCATCGGGACGCTGAAAGCCTCGTGCTCCATAGACTCGGAGCGCGAGCCTTTCAGGCGAGCGTTCGATGAACATGTGGCTGGTGCGCATGCGTCCTTATTTCAGCGCCGCTTGATCGGTGGGCACGGCCGCAGCCTGCGGCGTCAGCAGTGGAACGAGCGGCGTCGGCCGGGCAGCGGCGGCCATCCGCTCGAGCCGGCTCAGACGCCGGTGCAGAAACACCGCCTGGACCGCGTGGTACGGCGCGCCGAGCAGCTGGCGGACGTGGCGCGGCCGCGCCGTCCAGGGACGCCGGACGAGACGGGAGACGGCGCCGCGCGACTTGCGCCCGCGGAACTCGGCGTGCACGAGCCCGTGGAGCGCGCGGTAGAAATCGGGCACATAGGTCGCGTGGTACATCATCGCGAGGTCGTTCGAGTCGACCCAGTTCTGCTTCTGCCCGAGCTGCGCCTGGACACGTTGATAGAACGTCGTCCCGGGCAGCGGATAGGAGACCGACACGCCGATATCGTCGGGGGCGCAGTCGCGCACCATCTCCAGCGTGCGATCGATGTCCTCACGCGTCTCGCCGGGATAGCCGAACTGCAGGAAGAACCCGACGTCGACGCCGGCGCCGTGCAGGAGCCCGGTGGCGTTCGCGATCTGGTCGACGCGCGTGCCCTTCTCCATCGCGTCGAGGATCCGCTGCGATCCGGATTCCGCGCCGATCCACGCGATCCGGCAGCCGGCGGCGCGCAGGGCGATCGCGACCGCGGCGGTCACCTGATCGGCCCGCAGCAGGCACTTGAACGGAATCACGGCGTCGCGCGACTGCAGCAGCGCGGCGAAGCGCTCGACCCACCCGGGCTTGAGGCCGAAGATGTCGTCGGCAATCCACAGATGGTCCGGGTGGTAGGTCTCTTTCAGCCACGCCATCTCCTCGACGACGTGTTCTGGCGATCGCGCGGCATAGCGCTGGCCGTAGATTGGCTTCGCGCACCAGTTGCAGTGGTACGGGCAGCCGCGCGTCGTCACCAGGTTCATCGAGAAATAGCCGTGGTGGGTGCGCCACATCGTCCGATACCGATCGACGTCGACGAGATCCCACGCCGGCAGCGGCAGCGAATCGAGGTTCCGGATGATGTCGCGCGGCGGCGTGCGGACGTTGCGGCCATCCGCGTCGCGCAGCCACAAGCCGTTCACGCCCTTCAGCGCGGCGAGCCGCCAGTTTGTCTCACCCGCCCCACCTGCCCCACCTGACCTACCCGACCCACCTGTCATCGCGTCGAGGAGCTGGACGAGCGTCACCTCTCCCTCGCCCGCGACGACGACGTCGGCGCCGCGGTCCAGGTACGTGGCCGGATGATCGGTGGCGTCGGCGCCCGCGACAATCGTCGCGATGCCGCGCGCGCGTGCGAGATCGATCATCGTCAGCGCCGCCTCGCGCATGCGGAGCAGGCACATCTTGCTCAAGTAGTTGAAGTTGTCCTCGTAGATCACGGCGACGCGCGGGCGGTGCGCATCGAGCGCGTCCGCCCATTCCCGCTCGGACGCGGCCAGCATCGCGTCGAACAGCGCGACGCGGTAGCCGGCCGCGCGCACCGAGGCGGCGGCATACAACGCGCCGAGCGGCGCGTACGGCTGGCGCGCCTCCCAGAGCTTGGGATCGAAACGCAGAAAGTACGCCTGGCCGAACAACACGTCGGTGGTCGACGCGGCGGCGTGAGTCGCGGGTGTGGCGGTCGCGCGGGCAGACGGGATCGCGCGATCGGTTTGCTGCGGCCGCCGCGCGACTGCGCCGCGCGCCGTCTGCTGATAGATCTCGAGGCTCGCGCGCGCCGCGCGATCCCACGAGAACGCCGCGGACCGCGCCAGCCCGGCGGCCGACAGCTCCGCGCGGCGATCGCTGCTGGCGGACAGTGCGACGAGCGCCTGCCCGAGCGCGCCCGGCTCGATTTCATCCACCTGCGCGATGGCGCCGCCGCCGACTTCCGACAACGCCGCGGCGCGCCCGGTGATGACCGGCGCCCCGCAGGCCATCGCCTCGATGACCGGCAAGCCGAAGCCCTCGTACATCGATGGATACACGAACATCTCGGCAAGGCTGTAGAGCGCGGGCAGGTCCTCGAACGGGACGTAGCCGGTGAAGGCAATCGCCTCCGCCGCGCCGGAGCGGGCGATGCGCTCCTCGAGACCGCGCGACAACCAGCCGTAGGGACCCACGCACACGAGCTGATGCGTCAGCTCGCCGCTCCTGCGCCGGGCCGCGAAGGCATCGATCAGCGTCGGCAGGTTCTTGCGCGGCTCGATCGTGCCGACGTAGAGGATGATCCGCTCGTCGAGGCCGTAGCGGCGCCGCACGCGTTCGAGCTCGGCCGGATCGTGCACGCGCTTGAACGAGGGGGCGGCCGCCTCGTGCACGACGTGCACGCGGCGCGGATCCAGGTTGTAGTACCGGACGATGTCGTGCTTGGCGCTTTCCGACACCGTGATGATCGCGTCGGCGCGGCGCGCGGCGACATCGACCAGCGGCCGGTTGAGCAGCACGCGCCGGGCCGGGTGATAGCGCGGATAGAGCCGCAGGCTCATATCGTGAATCGTCACGACAGTCGGCACCGGCGACATCAGCGGCAGCATGCCGTTGGTGAAATGCGCGACGTCCGCCTCCACCTCCCGAAGCGCGGTCACCGCGAGCGTCTGCATCCAGATCATCCGCGGCACGCGGCGCGACGGCGTCGCGATCCGCACGCGCGGCGGAAGGGGCGACGTGGTGTCGACGGCGCGGTTCGACACCACGATGATCTCGTCGTTCGCGGCGGTCCGGGCCAGGTGATGCAGCAGGTGCTCGGTGTAATACCCGACGCCGGTGCGCCCGGGCTGAAGCGCGGTGCCGTCAAACGCGATTCGCATCGACCCGGCCCTCCGCGCCGCGGGCGCACGCGACGGCACACCCCAGGGTCAGCGAGAACAGCACATACATCGGCGCGAAGCTGAGGAACGAATCGACGGCGGCATGCAGGCCGATGGCGAGGCCGGCCGCGGCAATCCCGAGCGCCGGCGCGAAATCGTGCAGCGCCGCGGCGCGCGCCAGCCGCGCGAAGCTGCCGGCGGCGCGCCAGAACAGCCACAGGAACGACCCGCCGACGAGCAGCCCGCCGCCGGCGAACATCTCGAGATACATGTTGTTGCTGTGCGTGCGCGGGTCCGCCGCAGGCACACCGGCATACGGGCCGTAGGCCAGGCGGAAGTTGTCCGGGCCGACGCCGACGAGCGGATGGGCGGCGAACATTTTCGCGGCGGCGCGCCACAAAGCGAAACGCCCCGGGCGGACGGTCCGGCGCACCGGCGGCATCAGCACGTCGAGCGCGCCGTCCTCGTCGGCCTCGCCCGTGACGAGCGCGCGCGACATGACGTGCACCGCACCCGCCTCCGTGCTGAACCACAGGCGGCCTTCCTGAACCAGATCCCATTCCAGGCGGTACCGGCCTGGCTGTTCGGGCGCGCGCACCCGCGCGTCGAGCGTGACCGCCGAGCCCGGCGCGACCGGCGACGCGAACGCCGTGCGTTCGCCCTCGAAGCGGACGAAGCCCTCGCCCTCGGCAGGGCGCCAGTGATACGACAGCAGAATCGGCGGCGTCGCGTCGGAATCCCAGGTGAGGCGCCCGGTATTGGCGAGCGTGACCGGCATCAACCGCGCGCGCCCGGCGGGAAGTTCGAGCGCCGCCGGCGCGTCGACGCGCGCGCGATACCACGATTCCTGACCTTCGCTCGTCATCCGCAGCCACATCGATTGCGGCGATCGCGATGTCATGAACAGCATCGCCACCACCACCGCGAGGCCGGCGATGAGCCGGGTTCCCGCATCAGCGCCGCGCCGCGACGCCCTGATCGTGCCGACGAGCGCGAGGCTCGCCGCCATCGTGATGAGCCCGGCGCGCGTGTAGGTGAGCGTGATCGCTTCGCCAATCACCGCGAGGGCGACGAACCATGCGGCCACGCGAAAGCGGCGGCCGGGACGCCCGGCGTCGTGCTCGCTCAGCAGCACGCCGAGGCCGAGCGCGAACACCACCTCGAGATACATCGACGCGATCGTCGGATACTGCAGCGTGCCCCCGGCGCGGACCTGCGCGCCAACGGTCGCGACGCCGGGGCGGAACGCGGTGAGCCAGGCGAGCACCGGCCGCACGCCGAGATACTCGAGGATCGCCAGCACGCTGACGACGACGCCGACGACGACGGCGAGGGCCAGGGCGGCCCGGAGGCGCGACCGTGTGGTGAGGCCGTTCACGGCGAGGAGATAGACACCGAGCGCGGCCGTGAGGCGCCCGGTCATGTGGAGCGCATTGATCCGTGAGACCGGCGACGCCGCGGACGCGACGACCATCGCGATGAGCAGCGTCGCCCACGGCAGCGTCAGCGGGGTCTGCCACTGCGGAAGGCGACGGGACGCGACGATCGCCGCGCCCCATGCCGCGAACGCAAAGAGCAGCGCGGCTTCGAGCGAGGAGACGGACTGCCGCGGCAACCTGACGAGGGGCTCGGTCAGCTCGAATGGGGCGACGATCGTCAGCAGTGCCACGCCGCCAAACAAGGTGATGCCCGTAAGACCCATGGGAGACCCGGATGTACAGGAAGGGGTTCCAAGAACCTTGCCACGGCGCCGCCGCGCGCGAAAGCAAGGCACGCCTGCTGCATAGAGCACGTTAGGCGACTAGTCATGCGCCTGAGAGAACAGGGAGTGCTTACGGCCGACGAAAGATCGTTTCGGAACGCGAAACTGAGCGAGGCGTTCCTGATTTCATACAAAACTGTCGCGGATCTGGCGGGCAAAGGCGCGCTGCTCGTGATCACGATCGTCGCCGCGCGCCGGCTGTCGCCCGAGGCGTTTGGGGTCTTCTCGCTCGGGTCGACGCTCGGATGGATCGTGGCAGTCACGAGCGACTTCGGAATCCAGCTGCACCTCGCGCGCGCCGTCGCGCAACGGCCGCAGGATGCGGCGCCGCTGCTCGCGTCGTGGCTGCGCGTCCGGCTGCGGACCGCCGCCGCCGCGATGGTGGTGGTGGCGATCGGGCTGCTCGCCGCCGGCTGGCGCGCGGCGTTTTCGGCGCCGATCGCCGTGCTCGCGCTCGTCTACGCCTGCAGCGGCCTCATCGAACTGCTGCACTATTTTTATCGCGGCCTGTCGCGCACCGACCTCGAGTCGTCGCTGACGCTGTGGCAGCGTTCGGCGACGCTCGTGTGCGCGCTCGCCGCGATCGCCTGGTGGCCCGACGTCACCGTGCTGGCGTGCGCGATGCTGCTGCCGGTGGCCGCGACGCTGGCGATGAGCGTGCGGCTCGCGACGCGGCTCTCGTCGGGCACCGGTCGTAGTCCAAACACCGACAGTCGTCGTGCCGACCAGGTCCCCTCCTGGACTACACTGCGGCGCGACGTCTGGCCGATCGGCGCCGGCATCGTGCTCTCGGCGCTCTATTTCCGAATCGACGTGCTCCTCGTCGAGCTGTGGTCGGGCACCGCAGCGGTCGCACGCTATAGCGCAGTGTTCAGACTGGTGGAAGCGCTTCGTCTCTTCCCGGCCGCGGTCCTCGCCGTGGCGCTGCCGTCACTCTGTCGCGCCGGCGATGTCCGCCCGCTCTTGCGCATCGCCGTGCCGATCACGGCTGGCGCGGCGGCCGCAGCGGCGGTGCTCTTTGCCGCGGCCGGATGGCTGGTGCCGTTCGTTTACGGCGCGCCGTACGCGAGCGCAGTGCCTGCGTTCCGCATACTGCTGTGGTCGTTTCCGCTGATGTCGCTCAACTTCGCGCTGACGCATCAGCTCGTC
>Ga0070674_100002360_pt1 | contig 10419 bp, 12 predicted proteins | sample KBSM33metaG_FD_65344 | JGI IMG/M metagenome (GOLD analysis project Ga0070674, IMG submission 65344) | Miscanthus rhizosphere microbial communities from Kellogg Biological Station, Michigan, USA - KBS M3-3 metaG | ecosystem: Host-associated > Plants > Roots > Rhizosphere > Soil ...
CGCAGCAGGAGATCATCTTCGAGGCCTTCCGCCAGGCCGACGGCAGCACGCACCGCAAGTACGGCGGCACCGGCCTCGGGCTATCGATTTCGCGCGATCTCGCCCGCCTGCTGGGCGGCGACATCACCGTCCACAGCGCGCCGCGCGAGGGCAGCACGTTTACCTTGACGCTTCCGGTGACCTTCACGCCGGGCCCCGCTCACGCGGCCCCGCCACCCGCGCCCGAGCGGCCAGCCCCGGCCCCGGCGCCGCTCCCGTCGTTCCGCACGCCGGCCTCGTTGGGCGGGGCGCCGCTCGCCGCGCCCGGCGTCGAAGACGATCGCCATCGGCTCACCGCGGAGTCGCGCCGCATCCTCATCGTCGAGGACGACGTGCGGTTCGCGACCATCCTTCGCGACCTGGTCCACGAGCTCGGGTTCCTGTGCGTCATCGTGCACACCGCCACCGACGGGCTCGCCGCGGCGCTGCTGCATCGGCCGGACGCGATCCTGCTCGACATCAATCTTCCCGACCATTCCGGGCTCGGCGTCCTCGATCAGCTCAAGCATCACCCCGCGACCCGGCACATCCCGGTGCACGTCGCCTCGGTCGCCGACTTCGCGCACGAGGCGCTCGAGCGCGGCGCGATCGGCTACGCGCTGAAGCCGGTCAACCGGGACGATCTGATCGTCGCGATGCGCCGGCTCGAGGCCAAGTTCTCACAGAGCGTGCGCCGGGTGCTGGTGGTCGAAGACGACGCGCGGCAGCGCGAGAGCATCCGCCAGCTGCTGTCGAACGAGGACGTGCTGATCACCACGGTCGAGACCGCCGCCGCCGCGCTGCGCGAGCTGCGCGCCACCACCTTCGACTGCATGGTGATGGACCTGACCTTGCCGGACGTCAGCGGCTACGAGCTGCTCGAACAGATGTCCCAGCAGGAGGAGGTCTCGTTCCCGCCGGTGATCGTCTACACCGGGCACTCGGTCTCGCGCGACGAGGAGCAGCGGCTGCGGCGGTTCTCGAAGTCGATCATCATCAAGGACGCGCGCTCGCCGGAGCGGCTGCTGGACGAGGTCACCCTGTTCCTGCACCAGGTCGAATCGACCCTGCCGCTGGAGCGCCAGCGGATGCTCCAGGCCGCGCGCGATCGCGACAAGGCCCTGAACGATCGCCGCATCCTGGTCGTCGAAGACGACGCCCGGAACATTTTCGCGCTGTCCAGCGTGCTGGAGCCGAAGGGGGTGAAACTGGAGATCGCCCGGAATGGCCGCGAGGCGCTCGAGGCGCTCGCGCGCAGCCAGGCCCCGGGCGGGCGGGCGATCGATCTCGTGCTGATGGACATCATGATGCCGGAGATGGACGGGCTGACCGCGACCCGCGAGATCCGCAAGCAGCCGGAGTGGAAGAAGCTGCCGATCATTGCGCTGACCGCCAAGGCGATGAAGGACGACCAGGAGAACTGCCTCGCGGCGGGAGCCAACGACTACATCGCCAAGCCGCTCGATGTCGAGAAGCTGCTCTCGCTGGTGCGGGTCTGGATGCCGAAGTGATCCGGCCGGCACCGGGCGACAGCGAGATCGAGCTGCGCCTGCTGATCGATGCGATCTACCTGAAGTATCACTACGACTTCCGCGAGTACGCCGCCGCCTCGCTCAAGCGCCGGGTGAAGTCCGCGATGCTGAAGTTCAATTGCGCCACCCTGTCGCAGCTCCAGGATCGCGTGCTTCACGATCCCGCGATCTTCCCGGCCCTGCTCGACGTCCTCACCGTGCCGGTGAGCGAGATGTTCCGCGACCCGGGCTACTTCCGATCGCTGCGCGAGACGGTCGTGCCGCTGCTCCGCACTTATCCGTCGCTGAAGGTCTGGGTCGCCGGCTGCAGCACCGGCGAGGAGGCCTGGTCGATCGCCATCCTGCTGCGCGAAGAAGGGCTGCTGTCGCGGGCCCTGATTTACGCCACCGACATCAATCCGCAGGTGCTGCAGAAGGCCGAGGCCGGCGTTTACGAGGCGGACCGGATCGCCGGGTTCACGGAAAACCATCGGCGCTCCGGCGCGCGAAGCTCGTTGTCCGACTACTACCAGGCCGCTTACGGCCTAGCGGTGTTCGACAAGGCCCTGCGCCGGCACCTCGTCTTCTCGGATCACAGCCTGGCCACCGACAGCGTGTTCGCCGAGGTCCAGCTCGTGTCCTGCCGGAACGTGCTGATTTATTTCAACCGCGCGCTTCAGGACCGGGCGGTCGGACTGTTCCGCGACGCGCTGTGCCGCAAGGGCTTCCTCGGCATCGGGGCCAAGGAGTCGCTGCGCTTTTCCGCCTGCGCCGACGCCTTCACTGCGCTGGTACCCGACGATCGAATCTTCCAGAAGAGGGACGCCGCATGAGCCTCGTCCTCCCGCGCGGCCGCGAAATCGACGCGGTGGTGATCGGCACGTCGGCGGGGGGCGTCGAGGCGCTGATGCTGCTGCTGCCGCAGCTGCCGGCCGGCCTTGGCGCGCCGGTGTTGATCGTCCTGCACCTGCCGCGCGAGCGCCCCAGCCTGCTGGCGCGGATCTTCGCGCCGCGCTGCGCGATCAGGGTCGTCGAAGCGGAGGACAAGCAACCGGTGGAACCGGGAACGGTATACTTTGCACCACCCGATTACCACATGCTGATCGATGCGGGACCGCAGATCGCCCTCGCGAGCGACGAGCTGGTCCATCACTCCCGGCCGTCCATCGACGCCCTGTTCGAATCCGCCGCCGACGCGTACGGGGCGCGCCTGCTCGGGGTCATCCTGACCGGGGCCAGCGCGGACGGGGCGGAAGGGCTCGATGCGATCCGGCGCGCCGGCGGACTCACGGTCGTCCAGCAGCCCGAAGAGGCGTACGCGGCGCTCATGATCGAATCGGCGCTGGCGCGCGGACCGGTCGACTTCGTGCTCCCGCTGCAGGAGATTGCCGCGCTGTTCACGGCGGTCGAGGATGGGCCCGGCGCTGCAGCGCCCCGGCCGGCACGCACATGATCGAGTATCAGCCGCGCGTCAAGTGCCTCCTGGTCGATGACCGCGCCGAGAACCTGCTGGCGCTCTCGACCCTGCTGCGGCGGGACGACGTGGAGGTGCTGGAAGCGCGATCCGGCGCCGCGGCGCTCGACCTGCTGCTGGCGCATTCGGTCGCCCTCGCGCTGGTCGACGTGCAGATGCCCGACATGGACGGCTTCGAGCTCGCCGAGCTGATGCGCGGCAGCGAGCGCACCAGAGACGTCCCGATCATCTTCGTGACCGCCGGGGCCCAGGATCAGCGGCGGATCTTCAAGGGTTACGAGACCGGCGCGGTCGACTTCCTGTTCAAGCCGATCGAGCCGCACATCCTCCGCAACAAGGCGGACGTGTTCTTCCAGCTCTATCGCCAGAAGCAGCAGCTGGCCCGCCAGCTCGAGGACCGCACCGAGCGGCTGCGGCTGAACGAGATGTTCACTGCAGTGCTCGGCCACGATCTGCGAAACCCGCTCAATGCCATCCTCACCGGCGCCCGACTGCTGGAGCTGCAGACCGCTGACTCCGCGGTCCGGATCACGTCGGCCAAGATGGTGTCTAGCGCGAAGCGCATGGGCCGGATGATCGACGACATCCTCGACCTGGCCAGGGCCCGGCTGGCCGGCGGCATCCCGCTCAAGCGCGAGAAGGCGGATCTCGGCTCGCTGATCCAGCGGGTGGTCCAGGAGCATCGCGCGATTTTTCCGGACCGGCGGGTCAACGTGACCATCGACGGAGATGTGCACGGCGAGTGGGACGCGGATCGCCTCGCGCAGGTCGCCTCGAATCTGGTCGGGAACGCGCTGCGCCACGGCGACCCCGACCGGCCGGTCGAGGTCATCCTGGATGGCACTCCGGATTCGCAGGTGCGCCTCGAGGTCCGTAACGGCGGGACGATCGCGCCGGAGTTGCTGCCGACGATCTTCGACCCGTTCCGGGGCGGCCCGTCCGGCGCTCGCGCCGACGGCCTCGGCCTGGGGCTCTACATCGTCCAGCAGATCATGCTCGCCCACCAGGGGTCGATCGACGTCGAGTCACGACACGGGCACACCAGCTTCCGCCTGCGCATCCCACGCGCGGCCAGCGAAATCGTCCGGCTCTGATCCTCCAGGCCTCAGTGTTTTCCCTGACGGCCTGCCCGTTTTCCCGATGGCATGCGCGCCCCCGACGGAGTGCAATGCAGGAGGCCGAGTATCTGCTCGGGCGAGCGGATTCGGCTACCTGGAGGTCGTCATGACCCCGCTTCAGCGTGGCGCGATTCTACTGGCTGCCCCTCTCGCCTCGTCGCCGCAACCCGCGATCGAGCGTCGGAATCTGGTTGGCCGTGAGCGGCTGCTGGTTCGCCTCGCCGGTGAGTTCACGGAAATGCCCGGACTCCACCTGACGCCGGCGCAAGCCTCGCGGCTGCTGTCGGTCGAACCCGCCGCGTGCCATCGCATCCTCCACGCGCTCGTCGACCGGGGAGTGCTCAGGACCACCGCGAGCGGCCACTACGTGCGTCGCTCGTCCCCGCGGTAACGGCAGGTTTCGCGCGAGGAGCGTAAGGGTGTCCGATCAGGGTCTCTCGTTTGCCGCGAGCTTGCGCGCGCGGCTCTCCAGCTTCGAGCGCCGGCTGCAGCATGCACCGGGTGATGCCTCGCGGGTGGCCCCCGAGTGCGTGCGGGAGCTCGAAATGGCGGTGGCCCGCCTCGAGGCGGCCCACGAACAGCTGAGGCAGCGCGACATCGAGCTCCGCCAGCTGCGTTCGCTGATCGACTCGGCCGAGCAGCGCTTCGGGGCGCTGGCCAGCCTGGTCGATGCGGGGTATCTCCTCACCGATCTGACCGGCCTGATTCAGGAGGCCAACCCGGTCGCGGCGCGGATGCTCAACATCTCCCGCAAGAGCCTCCCCGGGCGTCCCTTCGTGTTGTTCATCGCCTCCGGCCGGGTGGAGCTGATGGCACGCCTCAATGCCCTGGCGGAAGCCGGAGCGCCGACCGACCTGGACCTGCGGCTACGGCCGCGCGAGCGCCAGATGGTGTCGGTGCGAACCCGCATCTGCCCGGTGCGCGACGGCAGCGCGAAGTCGATCGGGCTGCAGTGGCTGCTGACGCCCGAGAGTAGCCCGGTCGTCCCGTTCGAGACCGACGAAGCGGCAGTAATGGAGTGGCCGTCAGTCTGACAGCAGTGGTCGGTCAGCTGCAGCGACGCACCTGCTCGGCGCAAGCTCCGCGAACCATGACGTATCCACCGGCGGGCACGCCCAAGCCTTCCAGAGCGCGCATCTGGCGAACGAACCACGCCTGCGCGTGGGCCGCAGGGCTGCCGGCCCAACTCAATCCCGTGCGCAGATAGGTCACACCCAGGTCCTCGAGCCGGCGGACCGCGGCGCCAACCGGATCGGCAGCTACGACGCCGGCAGGCTCGCGCCCCGGGCGTCGAGCACTACGCCGGCGTCACTCGCCTCGGTTGCGTCCTCGGAGGTCGACTGTTCGTCGGCGGGCAGCAGGAGCACGAGCAGCTGGTCGTTCGCTTCGGCCACCACCGTGAACACCACCTTGCGCGAGCCGCGCTCGCGCGGCCGGATGGTGATCGGCCATCGCGCCGGTTCGTCGCCGCTGCCCAGCCCCGCCAGGCGCATGACGAACTGCTCGCGATCCGCCGACACGAACATCGGGAACGCGCGACCGGCCAGATGCCGGAGCGAGGTGTTGACGAGCCGCACCGCGGCCGGATTGGCGTCCACGATCATGCCGACCCGATCGATCACCATGCACGGCGTCGGCGAGATATGGAACAACAGGGTGGCGCGGCGGTTGGCTGCGTCCGCGGCGCGGCGGAGGGTCTCGCGGCCGCGGGCGGCGTCGCGGGTCTCTACGAGCGTGCGCTCGAGATCCAGTGACAGGCGGCGGACACCGGACAGCAGGCGTTCGCTCCCCCTCGACACTTCATGACTCTCGATGGCCCGCTCGAGTAGCGAAACACGCTGCAGCGCGGTACTGAGGCGATCCTGAACTCGGAGTTCCGGACTGTCCATTGGCTATCTCATCCTTCCGTCGGCGATGGGTGTTCGACTTTTGGCGCGCTGAACTTAACTAAGCGCGCCTCTCACACCATGGCAGACTTGCTGCGGCACTGGCATCGGGAGATGCCGGTGCCGCATCGGGGAAAGCCCGGATCAGTTCGAAGACTCTATTTCTTGCTGTGCCCCGAGCCTGGCTCAGCCATTTTGCGGTGTTGTTCGGCGAGCATCCCCGCGGGCGTGACGCTGGCGATCGCGGTCTGCAGCTTGTTCTTCCAGCCGCTCACGACATCCCCGTCGCCCCGCTGCATGGCCTCGAACCCGGCCCGCGCGACGTCCGCGGGATCGTCCTTCTTCTGCTGGCCGACCCTGGTGTCGGTCATCCCGGCTCGCTCGAAGAACTCGGTTTCCGTGGCGCCGGGCATCAGGCAGGTGACGGTGACGCCGGTATCCTTCAGCTCGGCCCGCAGCGCGAACGAGAAGGAGTCGATGAACGCCTTCGTGCCGTTGTAAACCGCCTGATACGTCCCGGGCATGAACCCGGCGATCGACCCAGTCACCAGAATGCGGCCCCGGCCGCGGGCCCGCATGGCCCGGGCGACTTTCTGGATGAGGTAAATCGTGCCGGTGACGTTCGTGTCCACGACGTGCCGCACATCGTCGAAGTCCTGGTCGAGGAACCCGCCGCCAAGGCCATGGCCGGCATTGGCAAGCAGCGCATCGACCGGCCGCCCGTTGATCGCTCCGACCAGCTCGTCGACGCCGGCGAGCGAGGCGAGGTCGGTGTAGACCGTGTCGACCGTCGCGCCGAGTCCGCGGAACGCCGTGGCTGCTTCTTCGATCGCCGGATCGTCCGCGCCGATGATCAGGTCGAATCCTTCCTGGGCGCAGATTGCCGCGAGCTCGTACCCGATACCGCTCGAGGCGCCGGTGATCACCGCGAGCGGCCTGCTGATATCGGTCATGCTGTCGTTCCTCCGTAAGTCTGCGAGTGAGAGGTCGAATCGGCGGCCGGCGACTCGCCCGGAATCCGCGTCACCACGGATTCGAGCGGATGCTCCGTGCCGGCGTCGTAGTGTGTGCGGGTGAACTCGTGCCCATCTCCGCGCCGCCGACGCCGCCGGCCGCCGCCACGGCGGGCCCTGCGGCGCGGCGTCATCATGAGCCACACCGCCACCGCGGCTCCAGTCAGTGCCAGCACGGTGCCCCATGGATTGGCGCGCGCGTACCTGGCCGGTTGTGACGTCGACATGCTGTCGCCTATCGCCGCAGCTTTGGCTGTGACTACTTCCGCTGCGGACGCGGCGATCGCCGACGGGCGGAGCCGATCTTCGATCGCGCCGAGGGTGGTCGCAACTTCCACCCGGGCCTCGACGACCTCTTCCTGGAGCTGTCTCAATCGAGGTTCCCCGTCATCCTCGACCGCCGAGGCGGTGGATCCGGCGGAGCTCGACGGGGCGCGGTGTTCGCCTTCTAAGCGGGGGTCCTGCTCGTCCATTTCGGATTCTCCTTGAGCGCGTCGATGGCGTGAGTGGGCGCCAGGGAGGCTTGTTGCAGCCCCTTCAACCCACGAGTGACCAGCAGGAAACCGACCAGCATCGTGACCGCCGCGACGAGCAGGGCGGCGAGCCATGGGGACAGCCCCAGGCGGCTCAATGCCAGCACGATCGCGGCGAGCAGCACCAGCAAGCCGGCGTGCACGAGCGCTCCGCCCGCGACCGCGATGCCCAGGTGCCCCCCGGCGGTGGTCACCTTTGACGTCATCTCGCTTTTCAGGAGCTCCAGCTCCTTTCGGACCAGCGTGCCGATGTCCCGGGACAGGTCCGAGAAGAGCTCCCCGATGGAGCGGTTCTCCGCCATGGCCATTACAGTCCTCCCTCGTATGCCGCGCCGCCGCGTCGTGACGCGAGCCGATACACGCGCTCTCTCCCCGCGGGGCTCACGCTCGTTGCTGAGCGAAGTAATTGGAACATCCGTGCCAGATCGGCACGAGACGCGCGTGCTCGCGGCGTGAACGGCCGCGACGCCGGGACGATGGGCGAATGGGCGCTATGCGAAACGACGGCTGCGGAGGGTCGGCGCGGACCTGCGGGCCGCTGCGACAACCGGCCGCGCGCCGCGGCCATGCCGCAAGGCTCGGACGATCTCTTCGACCAGACGCTCAGGCGCACAGGGCTTCAGCAGAAACGCCATACATCCAGAGAGCTCCGCGAGCTCCCGTGCCGCCGCGGAGACGAACCCGGTCAGGACCAGTCGCGGGATCGTGGCGGTCGAGGGATCGCAGCGCAACCGTTCGAGCAATTCGAGCCCGTCGAACCCACGGCAGATCCGCACGTCAGCGACCACGACCTGAGGGCGGTGCTGTCGCGCCAGCATCAAGGCGTCCGCCGGATCGATCGCGGTCAGCGCCACGAGGCCCACGTGACGGCACCATTCGCCGTACATTTCCAACGAGTCGGGTGAGCCGTCCACCAGCAGCACATGGGCGCTCTGCGTGCGACGCACGGATTCCGTACGTTTCGCACGAACGGCGTTCGTCACAGGCTCCTCCAGGAAGGAATGAGCACATCGTGGCAGGGGGCGGCGCCGATGGACATCCGGAGAACCAGTACTCGGCATCGGGACAGTCCCTTACTAACCGCCAGATACATCCGCTTGGATGGCCGACGACATGCAAGGCAAGAGCGGACGCCAAAGCCGTATAGAACGGGGATCACATGAGCGTGCAACGCATCGTCGTCGTGGGAACGTCGTCGGGCGGCGTCGAAGCCCTGCGCGTGCTTGCCGCCGGGCTGCCGCCCGACTTTGCCGCCCCGGTGTGCGTCGTCATTCACCGCCACCCTCACTCGGCCGGACTGATCGCGGAGATCCTGGATCGTTCAGGTCCGCTGCGGGCGCATGACGCCCGGCCCGAGGATCGACTCGAGAACGGGCACATCTACGTGGCTCCGGTCGACCGGCACCTGCTCGTCGAGCCAGGGCAGCTAAGACTGAGCCGTGGGCCCCGGGAAAACCTGTCCCGTCCGGCAATCGATCCGCTGTTCCGGTCCGCAGCCCAGGTGTACGGTCCCGCCACGGTGGGTGTGATCCTCACGGGCGACCTGGACGACGGCGCGGCGGGGCTGGAGACCATTCGGCGACTCGGCGGCGTGACCATCGTGCAGGATCCCGGCGATGCATTCGCGCCGTCGATGCCGGAGAACGCACTGCGCTACGGCGCGGCGGATTTCCTCGTGCCGTTGGGCGAGATTCCCACAGTACTGCAGCGCGTTGTCGAGCGGCCCACCGCCGAGGTCACGGCAGTGCAGGTTCCCCGCAACGTCGAGGTCGAAGTCACCATCGCGAAGGAAGACGCAGTGCCTATGGAAGCCGGACTGGACGAGATTGCCGAGCCGTCGATGATCGCATGCCCCGAATGCCACGGAGTGCTGCTGCGGCTGAAGCATGAGCAGCCGAGCCGCTTCCGCTGCCACACCGGCCACGCCTACTCAGCCGAGAGCCTGATTGCTGCCCTCAATACCGGTGTGGAAGAGTCGTTATGGGGCGCAGTACGAGCCCTCGAGGAGGCCGGCATGCTCCTGAGCGAGCTGGCGCATCTCGAAGCCCATCACACTGGCGGAGCAAACGATCTGCGGGCTCGCGCCCGCCAGACGGAAGCGGAGGCGGCAGCGATTCGGGAGATTCTGCAGGAACGATCGAACCTGCAGGCGCGCTGATCGGTCAGGTGTCCTGCAGCCAGCCCTGTAGGAGGGCGTACCGCACGATGTCGATGCGGCTGCGGACGCCGAGCTTGTGCATCGCATTGGCCTTGTGCGTCTCGACGGTCTTGACGCTCAGGTCGAGTCGCGCGGCGATCTCCTTGTTGGTATAGCCCCATGCGATCAGCCGCGCGACTTCGGTCTCCCGGGCGCTGAGATCGCTGCCGAGCGCTTCATCCTCTGAGTGGCGGCGCCGGTACCCGGCCATCACTTTCCCGGCGACGGCGGGGTCGAGATACCTGCCGCCTGAGACGACCGATCGGATCGCGTGCAGCAGCTCGGCCGGGCGACTCTGCTTGAGAACGTACCCTGCCGCACCCGCCCGAAGCAGCTGGTGCAGGTAGCCATCGTCGGAATGGCGCGTCAGGGCGAGTACCTTGACGTCCGGTGATGAACGGCGGAGCGCCTCCGCGGCCTTGAGGCCATTCATCCCGGGCATGGACACATCGAGCACAATGATGTCAGGCTTCAGTTGGCCGACCAGGCTCACCGCCGACGAGCCATCGCCGGCTTCGCCCACGATCTCCATGTCCGCCTGGGCGTTGAGCAGGAGCTTCAGCCCTTCCCTGACGGTTTCATGATCGTCGGCGAGAAAAATGCGGGTCTTCTGGGCCGTCGGCATGGTGTTCCCCCGGTGCGCAGCAGCCGCGCACGACCGCCCCGTAT
>Ga0070674_100002361_pt1 | contig 10418 bp, 9 predicted proteins | sample KBSM33metaG_FD_65344 | JGI IMG/M metagenome (GOLD analysis project Ga0070674, IMG submission 65344) | Miscanthus rhizosphere microbial communities from Kellogg Biological Station, Michigan, USA - KBS M3-3 metaG | ecosystem: Host-associated > Plants > Roots > Rhizosphere > Soil ...
CCCGACCGAATTGGTCGGTCAAGGGAAGACGGGTTCCCTGCATTCCCCTGCGTGCAAAACGGTGTCGATCCGTGAAGCTGTCCTGAGGATGCCCGCCTGCTCGACCGTCCCGCGGTTATCGTCGCGCGACGGTGAGCGTCGCCACGTACTCGTCGGGACGTCTCTGGCGGCCCGTTTGTGGATACGGCTGAAGCTCGAGGAGCTTGATCGAGTAGGCGAGATACGACGCTTCGGATCGCGTCGGCTCGGTGTGGAGCTCGCGACGGCCCGACCCGGCCGCGCCCTGGGAGATGGTCACGGCGATCACCGCGTCGCCGGCGGTGATGCAGACGGCGTCGATCGCGCACCGCGAATCCGAGTCGACGCGATCGAAGATGACCGCCAGCCCCTCCTCGAGCGTCGCCGACGTGCCCGCGCGCAGCTCGAACGGCTGGCCGAGCTGACCGGGCTGCGTGGGAGTGCCGGCGCAGCCGGCGCACCACAACGAAATGATGAAGACGACTCGACGCATTACGACCTCTCTTCGCTGCGACGCTTCAGGCCGGCGCCCTCCAGTCCAAGATAGCGATTGTTCAAGCGGTGGGTCAACCAGGCTACGAGCGGCGCGAGGAGGCCGTCGAAGCGGATCGAAAGCGTCGCCCGGCTGCCATCGGGCGTCGCTTCGACGCCATGGTGGGCGGTGACCGACAGGCCAGGGCTGCGGGTCACCCAGGTGAACGAGCGGCCCTTCTCGATACTCGAAATCCGCCACACCGCTGGAAGCAGCTTCGGCTGTCGAATCCGCGCCCGGCTACCGACCGCGAGCGGCCCGGCGTCGAGGCGGTCGACGCTCCGGACCGAAGGCGTCCAGTCGGGCCAGCCCTCGACATCGCTCAGCACCGCCCAGACACGCTGAGGGGTGGCGCGGATGTCGACCGTGATGCTGAAGAACGTCATTGGCCCGGACGCGCACGTCCCTAGGACGGGATGTTCAGCAGGGTGGCGGCATTGCCGCCGAGGATGGCGACGCGATCGGCGTCGCTCAATCCGGGCGCGCCGAGCACGTGGTCCACGGCGGTCGACGTCCACGGATACGGATAGTCGGTCCCGAGCACGATCTGACTGACGCCGCACACGGCCACCAGATGGCGCAACGCCTCGCCGCTGAACACCAGCGAGTCGAAATAGAGCTGCTTCAGGTATTCGGTCGGCCGCTTGCCGGGCGTTTTGGTGCACTGCTCGGGGAACGTGAGACACCCGTGATCGGATCGGTCGGCGTACGACGGGAGAAAGCCTCCCCCATGCGCCGCGCAGATCTTGAGCCTGGGAAACCGGTCCAGCGTGCCTTCGAAGATCAGGTGCGAGAGGGCGATCGTCGTGTCCAGCGGGTTGCCGATCACATTGGTCAGGAGCCCGTTCCCCTGGAGCCGCCGCAGCTCGGGCACACCCTGCGGGTGGATGAACAGCGGGGCGCCCAGCGCCTCGGCTTTCGCCCAAAACGGATCGAACCTGGCCGACGCGAGCTCCTCGCCGTTGATGCTGGCCCCGAGCGATCCGCCGCGCAGCCCGAGGCGCTTCATGCCGTCTTCGAGCTGCTCGGCCGCGAGATCCGGATGCTGCAGCGACACCGTGGCAAGGCCGACGAATCGATCCGCGTGGGCGGCGCAGAATGCCGACAGCTGTTCGTTCTGCGTCTTGATCAGGCGGCCGGCGAGCTCCCGTTCGGCCGCGTACCAGAATGGATTGATGCTGAGCACCTCCACGTCGATGCCCTGGGCGTCCATCTGCTGCAGCCGATCCGTGCCCATCACGAGCGCCGCATTCGCCGGCGTCTTCTGCCCGATCATTTCCATGATGCCGGGAACGACACAGTGTGAATGCACGTCCACCGTCTTCACACGGCGTCCGGCCACCATCACCTGGCGGCGCCTGGAGGAGCCACCGGCCTGCGCGAAGAGCGCCGCACTGCCGCTGATGCCGCCGGCGATGAGCGCCCCGGCGATCGGCAGCGTCGTCTGTTCGAAGAACTGCCGGCGATTCAGCATGGTGGACGAACACCTTAAGAGTTGCCGTTGCGTGTTGTCAACAGGATCGACGCCGTGGAATAGTCACTTCTCCCATTCACGAACGGTGGCCAGTCGATGAAGCCGAAAAACCTCTACCTCGCCCTGTGCGTGGCCGGCACGCTCCTTCCCTGCCTTCAGTTCCTGCCGTTTCTCCGCGACCACGGGCTGGACGTGACGGCGTTCTTCGCGCAGTTGTTCGCGAGCCCGGTCAGCGGCTTCTTCGGCATGGACGTGATCGTGTCGTCGATCGTGCTCTGGGTGTTCGTGCTCACCGAAGGGCGCCAGGCCGGCGTGAAGCATCTCTGGGCGCCGCTTGCGGCGAACCTGGCGGTCGGCGTATCGCTCGGCCTGCCGCTCTTCCTCTACCTGCGCGAAACGCGGCTCGAGAGGTAACATTCGGCCATGCCCCGTGAAAACTTCTCGAGTGGCGCGCGGTGGGAGCCGATCGTCGGCTACTCGCGTGCGGTCCGCGTCGGCAACCAGGTGTGGGTGTCGGGCACGACCGCGACGGCCGCCGACGGCTCGATCGTCGGCATCGGCGACGCCTACGCCCAGGCGAAGCAGATCCTGGCGAACATCGAATCGGCGCTGACGAAGGCCGGCGCTACCTTCAACGACGTCGTCCGGACGCGGATCTACGTCGTGGACATCGCCGCCGACTGGGAGAAGGTCGGCCGCGCGCACGGCGAGGTCTTCGGATCGATCCGTCCCGCCACGTCGATGGTGGAGGTGCGCGCCCTCATCGATCCGGCAATCCTGGTCGAGATCGAAGCCGTCGCCGTCGTCGGCGGCTAGATCGACGCCGGGATGATCGCTCCCCTTCTGTTCGCGCTCGGCGCCGCCGTCTTCAGCGGGCGCGCGAATCAGCTGCACGTGCCGGCGCCGCGCCTCGATCCGCCGGCCGCGGTCATCACGGTCGACGGCGTGCTCGACGAGGACGCCTGGCGTGAGGCGGCACTGCTCACCGGCTTCTCGCAATATTCGCCGGTGGACGGCCGCGCGGCGGACAACCAGACCGACATCCTCGTCTTCTACTCGGCGACGGCGATCTATTTCGGCGTCAAGGCGCACGCCGCGCCGGGCGCGGTGCACGCCACGCTCGCCAACCGGGACAAGATCGACTCGGACGACTCGATCCAGATTTTCCTGAACCCGTTCAACGACGGGCGGCAGGCCCTCGTCTTCGGCGTCAACCCGTTCGGCGTCCAGGCCGACGGCGCGCTGGTCGAAGGCAGCGGCAATCGCGGCGGCACGTTCTTCAGCGCGCTCGAGAGCGGCCGCGAGGTCACCGACCTGACGCCCGACTACGTGTTCCAGTCCAAGGGCCGCCTGACCGACTATGGCTACGAGGTCGAGATCGCGATCCCCTTCAAGACGCTGCGCTTCCCCGGCGAGAAGACGCAGTCGTGGGCGCTGAACGTCTCCCGCCGCGTGCAGAGCGAGGGACTCGAAGACACGTGGACGCCGGCGCTGCGCGCCAACAGCTCGTTCCTCAGCCAGTCGGGGACGCTCGACGGCCTCACCGATCTGCGCCGCGGACTCGTCCTCGACCTCAATCCGTTCGCCACCGCGAAGACCGACGGCACGCCGTCGGCTGGAGCGTGGCGATACGACACCGGCCGCCCGGAGTTCGGCGCCAACCTGCGATGGGGCGTGACGCCGAATCTCACCGTCAACGGCACGATCAACCCCGACTTCTCGCAGGTCGAAGCCGACGCCGGCCAGGTCACCTTCGATCCGCGCAACGCGTTGTTCTTTCCGGAGAAGCGTCCGTTCTTTCTCGACGGCGCCGAGTTGTTCAACACGCCGAACAACCTGATCTACACGAGGCGGATCGTCGCACCCGAATCCGCGGTCAAGCTGACGGGAAAAGCCGCCGGCTCCGATATCGCCGTCCTGTCCGCGATCGACGACCGTGACACGTCATTGACGGCACGCGACCATCCCGTCTTCACCATCGTCCGGCTGCAGCACGACCTGCCGCGATCGTCGAAGGTCGGCTTCGCGTACACCGATCGCATCGAAGGGAACAGCTCCAACCGGGTCTTTGCGGCGGATACGCGACTGCTATTCGGATCGATCTACAACCTCCAGCTGCAGGGCGGCGGAAGCCGGACGGTCATCGACGGCAGGGCGATCACCGGTCCGATCTGGCAGGCGATTTTCAACCGCGACGGCCGGCACTTCGGCTATCGCTATCAGACGACCGGCATTCACGAAGATTTTCAGGCGGCGAGCGGCTTCATCAGCCGCGGCGGCATCATCACCACGAACCTGACGCACCGCGCCACATGGTTTGGCGCCGCGGACGCCCCGCTGCAAAGCTGGACGACGAGCGTGCTGATGAACGGCGTGTGGCAGTACCGCCGCACCACCGTCGGTGAGCGATGGCTCGAGAAGAAGCTGCACTTCAACAACACCCTCAAGCTTGCCGGCGGCTGGCAGGCCGGCGCGTCAGCGCTGTTCGAGTCGTTCGCCTTCGACGAGGTCTTCTACAAGGATTACGCGCTCCTCGGTCCGGGCCCGACGATCCTGCCCTTCACCGGCGTGCCGCACATCAAGAACGACGACTACGTCGTCACGCTCAACACGCCGCAGTTCTCGCGGTTCTCGGGCAGCGTCTTTTTCATCTGGGGGCACGACGAGAACTTCTTCGAGTGGTCGCCGGCCAACATCGTGTTCGCCACCTATGCGATCGGCTGGCGGCCGAGCGAGAAGCTGCGCATCGACACGCAGTATCAGCTGCAGTCCTACGATCGTCGCAGCGATGGATCGACGGTCGGCGTCCGAAAGATCCCGCGGCTGAAGGTCGAGTATCAGGTGTCGCGGCCGATCTTCCTCCGCGTCATCGGCGAGTACGACGCCCGCCGGCAGGACACCCTGCGCGACGATTCGCGCACCAATCTGCCGATTCTGATTCGCGATCCGGTCACGGGACGTTATGCGCCGTCAACGGCGTTTGAGCGCAATCTCTTCCGCGTCGACGCGCTGTTCTCCTACCAGCCGACGCCGGGCACCGTGGTGTTTGCCGGCTACAGCAGCCTCCTGACGGAACCGGAAGGGCTGCGATTCGGTAGCCTGCGACGTACAAACGACGGGTTTTTTCTCAAGGTCAGCTACCTATTCAGGTTGTGAGCCTGTTTCTGCTGCTGTGATGCTGGCGAGGCACATGCATTCATCACCTCAGGTGATAGAGATATGCGTTGCCGATCCCTTCCCTTTACTGTCGCGCTTGCGGTAGCGGGCGCCACTCTCTCTTTCGGCTGTAGCAAAACCACCACATCGCTCACGGCACCCACCGCCGACAAATGCCAGGTCAACGTCAGCAACTCCACGACAGCGTTTACGGCGGCGGGGGGAAAGGGGTCGCTGACGATCGCGACGTCGCGCGACTGCACGTGGTCGATCAAGACGGACGCGAACTGGGTCTCGATCGGCGAGGAGGCTGGCGGTCAGGGTGAAGCGTCGGTTCCCTACACGGTCGCACCCAACCCGGTGCCGTCCTCGCGCGCCGGCGCTATCACGGTCGGCGCTCAGAGCGTCGCGGTCAACCAGGCGGCCGCGCCGTGCGAGTTCACGTTGAGCCGCGCCGGTGACGGGATTGCGGCGGCCGGCGGGCGGCTCGCCGTCGACGTCACGACCCTCAGCGGGTGCAGCTGGTCGGCGACGAGCCGATCGAGCTGGATCGCCGTGTCGGCCCCGCAGAGCGGAACCGCCAGCGCCACGGTTGTGCTGGCGGTCGCCCCGAACCTCGGATCCGCACGGACCGGGGAGGTCGCGATCGCAGGGCAGAGCTTTGCCGTCAATCAGGCGGCCGCGCCGGCTCCGGATCCTGTGCCGGTTCCGGCGCCGACTCCCACGCCGGTGCCCGAGCCCACTCCCCCGGGGCCACCGCCTCCTCCCCCGCCCCCACCTCCGCCGCCTCCTCCACCGCCGGAGACAGTGGAATTTGCGGGAGAGGTGTTCAGCGTGTCTGGAAGCTGTCCGAACGTGACCATCGTGGTGAACAGCCTGACCATCGTCGTGGACCGATCAACTGACTTCAAGAAGTCGAACTGCAACGATCTGCGCCGCGGCCGGGACGTCGTCGGAGTGGGCCTCAAGGAGGCGAACGCCACGATCAAAGCCACGGACATTCGCGTCAAGGATTAGGGATGACTCATACCAACAGGCGTCTCGGCGCAGCCGCGCTCGGCGCGCTGCTCGTGGCGGCGGCTCCCGCGCACGCGCAAACTGTTTCGGACGTGCTGACGTTCCTCGTCACCAACCAATCGGTGGCGACCGGCAGCATCGATCGCGATCGGGAGGCGGCGCTCGCCACGAGCGACACCATCTCGCGCGCGCTGCGCGCTAACCTCGCGACGCTGCCGGTGACCGCGTCGTCCGGCGCGTTCGTCTACCGGCTGAATCCAGCGCTCGGCACGGTCGAGCGCGCCACGCAAAGCTTCGGACCGTTCTTCGTCGAGCGTGCGCTGACGGCCGGCCGCCACCAGGCATCGTTCGGCATGACCTATCAGCACCTGCACTTCACCTCGCTCGACGGCCGCACTCTCCGCGACGGCTCGCTGGTGACGACGGCGAATCAGTTCACGGATGAGAGTGCACCGTTCGATGTTGATACCCTGTCGCTGCACATCGACGCGAGCGTCGCCACGCTCTACGGCAACGTGGGCGTGACCGATCGGGTTGAAGTCGGGTTCGCGGCGCCGTTCCTCGCGCTCCAGGTGGACGGCTCGCGGGTCAACACCTACCGCGGCCGGACGTTCACCCAGGCGACGGCTAGCGCGCGCGCGACAGGGCTCGCCGACCTCGTCGTGCGGACGAAGTACACGCTGTTCGACGAGGACTCGAGCGGGCTCGCGGCGGCGGTCGATGTCCGCCTGCCGACCGGCCGTGAAGAAGATCTGCTCGGGTCGGGTTCGGCGGCGCTGAAGTTCTCGGGCATCGGGTCGATCGACCGTGGACGCACATCGGCGCACGCGAATGCCGGCGTGAGCGTCGGCGGGCTCAGCCGGGAAATCAGTTACGGCACGGCAGTGACCTACGCCGCGACCAGCCGCGTGTCCGTCATCGGCGAACTCCTCGGCCGCTGGCTCGACAGCCCGGGCCACATCGTGCCGGTCTCCGCTCCGCACCCGCGCTTGACCGGCGTGGAGACGATCCGCCTGACGCCCGGCGCGTCGAGCCTGCAGATCCTGACGGTGGTGCCTGGATTCAAGTGGAACGTCACGGACACGTGGGTCCTCGCCGGCAACGTCTCCGTGCCATTGACGCGAGGCGGGCTGACCGCTCCGTTCACGCCGTTCATCGGGATGGACTACGCGATAGGACGATAACCGCTCCTCACGCTGCCGGGGTTTTCAAAAAGAACAAATGCAACCACGAAAACACGAAGTCACGAAGGAACACGAAGAAGAAATCTTCTTCGTGTCTTTTCTTCGTGCTTTCGTCTCTTCGTGGTTCCGGCGGTAAGCTCTGCGGACTCCGCGTTCTCCGCGGTTAGACGTGACTAGCGTTCTGCCCGGGCTGAATCGATCTTCCAGTCGGCGCCGGCCTTGCGCAGGGAAAAGTTCCAGACCCTCGGCTCGGTCCGCGGCTGGCGGTTGCCGATCTTCGGCACGTACCGCGCCGAGCCCTGGCAGATGGCGATCGCGGATTCGCCGCGGACACGTACGTCGCACGCGTCGAAGGTCAACGACTGCGATTCAAGGCCATCGAAGGCGCGGGCGAGTGCGGCCTGATTGACGGCCGGCCAGACGGCATGCGCCGACTGCGCGTCGAGGCCTTCGTAGGCGGTGCGATACTGCTGCAGCGTCTGCTTGACGAGCAGGCTGTCGTCCGCGAGCGCCGCCGGCGGCGGCGGCGGCGGAATCGGCGCGCTGACGGGCGCGATGACCATGGACTCCTGCATGACCCGGGGGGCCGGCACGACCGCGGGCGGCGGCGGGACGACTTCCGGCGCCTCAATCGGCTCCGGCATCCGCGCCGCTGACACCGGCTCGACGCTCGCGCGCGGGATCGCCGGCTCGACGACGAGCGCCGGGAGTTTGCGCTCGAGCTCGGGTTCGGATTCCAGGACGGCGGTGGTGCCGACGCCGACGACCTCCAGCGGAATTGTGGCTGTCGGCACGCGCGTCGAAACCAGCGGCGCGGCGGCAATCATCGGACGCGAAAAGAGCGACGTCGACTCGTGCAGCCACGACGCACCGAGCACGATGACCGCGAAGACGCCGGTCGCCGCGAGCCGCGGGCCACGGCGGCTCGCCGTCGCCCTGCGCCGCAAGGCGTCGAACCGCTGCGCCAGCTCGGGCAGCTCAGGCAGGTTGGAATCGAGCTCGATCACTTCTTCGAGCGCGGCCTCCGCCGCCTTCAGATGTCCGCCGTCGATGGCCGCCCTCGCGGCTTCCAGCCGGCGGTCGACGCGGCGGCGCTTCGCGCGTTGCTCGAACTTCGCGTAACCCTCAGTGGAGACGGGGCTGGCACTTGCATGCGGGGCGGAAGAAGCGGCCGGCTCAGCCTGGGCCGGCGACGCGGGCTCCGTCGCGAGAATTCGATCGCGCAGCGAGTGCGCCGCAAGGAAATCAGGATCGATGTCGAGTGCGGCGGTGATTTCGGCGAGAGCGCGCGCCCGCTCGCCCGCCTCGACGGCAGCACGTGCGTTGGTCAACCGTTCTTGAAGAGCTTGCCAGGGCGCCCGGGATTCCACATTCGGTCGAGTTGCAAAAGGAGATCCCGCTTGGGCTCGTGGACGAGCTGGGTGCCGGACGCTCCCGGCGTCTGGCTATGAATCGGTCTTCTGTGCGATTCGGGCCCAGGTGTCGCGCAGCGACACAGTGCGATTGAAGACGACCGCCCCAGGACGGGACTCGATATCGACGCAGAAGTAGCCGAGGCGCTCGAACTGCACCCGCGTGCCCGGCGTGGCCGCCGCGAGGCTGGGCTCGGCCCGGGCGTCGCGCAGCACCTCGAGCGAGTGAGGGTTCAGCTGGTCGAGAAAGGTTTTTCCCTCAGGTACGTTGTCCGGGTCCTCGACTGAGAACAGCCGGTCGTATAACCGGACTTCGACCGGCACCGCGTGCCCCGCCGACACCCAGTGCATCGTCGCCTTGACGCGGCGGCCGTCCGGGGAATCGCCGCCGCGCGTCGCAGGGTCGTAGGTCGCGCGCAGCTCGACGATCTCGCCTTGCGCGTCCTTCACGACCTCGGTGCAGGTGATGAAGTAGGCGCACCGCAGCCGCACTTCCTTCCCGGGCGACAGCCGGAAGAACTTCTTCGGCGGGTTCTCCATGAAGTCGTCGCGCTCGATGTACAGCTCGCGCGAGAACGGGACCTTTCGGGTCCCCGCGGAGGCGTCTTCCGGGTTGTTGATGACGTCGACCTCTTCGACCTGCCCTTCCGGGTAGTTCGTCAACACGACCTTCAGCGGGCGGAGCACCGTCATGACGCGCGGCGCGCGGAGATTGAGATCCTCCCGGATGCTGTGCTCGAGCTGCGCCATGTCGATGACGTTCTCTTTTTTCGCCACGCCGATCCGCGCGCAGAAGTCGCGGATCGACTCCGGGGTGTAGCCGCGGCGCCGCAGGCCGCTGATCGTCGGCAGCCGCGGGTCGTTCCAGCCCGACACGTGCCGCTGCTGCACCAGCTGCAGCAGCTTGCGCTTGCTCATCACCGTGTAATTCAGGTTCAGGCGCGCGAACTCGATCTGCCGCGGCTTGTCGTCCTCGATGAGCGCGTTCACCAGCCAGTCATAGAGCGGACGATGGTCCTCGAACTCCAGCGTGCAGAGCGAGTGGGTGATCCGCTCGAGCGCATCCGACAGCGGGTGCGCGTAGTCGTACATCGGGTAGATGGACCAGGCGTCGCCAGTCCGGTGATGCGCCGCATGGCGGATCCGGTACAGCGTCGGATCGCGCATGTTGAAGTTGGGGGACGCCATGTCGATCCTGGCGCGCAGCACGTGCGCGCCGTCGGGAAACTCGCCGGCGCGCATCCGCGCGAACAGATCGAGGTTCTCCTCGACCGTCCGATCGCGGTACGGGCTGTTCTGCCCCGGCTCGGTCAGCGTCCCGCGGTACGCACGAATCTGGTCGGCGTCGAGGCTGTCGACGTAGGCCTTGCCGCCGCGAATCAGCTCGACGGCAAACTGATAGAGCCGCTCGAAGTAGTCGGAGGCGTAGAGCTCGGCGCTCCACGTGAAACCGAGCCACGCCACGTCTTCCTTGATGGCGTCGACGTACTCGACGTCTTCCTTGGCCGGGTTGGTGTCGTCGAACCGCAGGTTGCAGGTGCCGCCGCGATCCTCCGCGACGCCGAAATTCAGGCAGATCGATTTCGCGTGGCCGATGTGCAGATAGCCGTTCGGCTCGGGAGGAA
>Ga0070674_100002363_pt1 | contig 10416 bp, 10 predicted proteins | sample KBSM33metaG_FD_65344 | JGI IMG/M metagenome (GOLD analysis project Ga0070674, IMG submission 65344) | Miscanthus rhizosphere microbial communities from Kellogg Biological Station, Michigan, USA - KBS M3-3 metaG | ecosystem: Host-associated > Plants > Roots > Rhizosphere > Soil ...
GGACGGGGAGACGCACGAAGCCGTCGTCGAGGCGGTGCTCCAGGGCGAGAAGCATCCCTGGGAGGGCCCGACACGCCGCGAGGTCGGCTGAACGACGTCAGCGACTGGGCGGCGTGTTCGGGACGGTTTGAGCAGCGGCCGACTTGCGAATCGATCGATCGAGGAGGCGGACCGCGTCGGCGACCAGCGGGTCGAGGCTGGGCACGGTTCCGGAGGCCTCGGCGAGCAGGTCCGAAGCGGCGCGCTGATCCCGATCGACCGCCACCCAGAACTGGCGATCGAAATTTTCGCCGCGGAGCATGGAGAGACGATCGAGATCGTCCGCCTGACGGGCGAGCTCGACGGTATTCTGGTCGGCGTACGCTTGCCGCAGCCGATTCTCCCCGATGCCCTGCGCCTCGGCGATCGCCAGGATGCGCCGGTCGAGCTGGCGGAAGTCGGCCTCCACCTCGGTCGCGAACCGCATGGTCTCGGGACGGACGGCGGCCACCTGGGCCAGCAGCCCGAGCTCCATCTCGCGCTGCGCGACGTGGTGCAGGACGCTGAGCGGAACGACGGCGCGCGACTGCGCCCGTTGCGTCGCGGCCGGCGTCGCGGGCGGCTTCGCCGTCGCGGCGGGGACCAACATGCCCGTGAGGACGAAAGCCGCGCACGCACCGAGCATCCGATTGAACCCGCCCATCGCCACCCCTCCGAGGTCGAATGTAGGTCCGGGCACTTACCAGGGTCGGGAAATCTCGTACGTCGCGGCTGCCCCTTGAGGGAAATCCGCACAATGGCCAGTTTCGACGCATGGCGAACATCAAGGATCACAAGACGGTGACGGACGAGGTTGGAGGGAAGAAGGACACGGATGGGTCGGGGCCGCCTCAGCCTGACGGCGAAGGCGATCCCGACAAGCGCCGTGCCGACAGCGACTTCGACGACCTGGAGATCGAGGTCGACGAGTCGGAGCTGAACGCGGAGCTGCACGGCACGCCAGGTCGGAGCTAGGAGGGCGCCATGGAAAAGGGTCTGGTTGCGAAGGCAACGACGACGATCGACGCCCCGCGCGCGCACGTGTGGGACGCGCTCGTCGATCCGAAGGCGATCAAGCACTACATGTTCGGCGCGGAGGTCAGCTCGGAGTGGCGCGTCGGTCGTCCCATCGTCTGGAAGGGCGAATGGAAAGGGAAACCGTACCAGGACAAGGGCGAGATTCTGCGCCTCGAGCCTCGCCAGCGTCTGGAGTACAGCCACTGGAGTCCGCTTTCCGGCGCGCCGGACGAGCCCGCCAACTACCACACGGTGACGATCGAGCTGACCGGCGAGGGCGACCGCACGCGGGTGATGCTCGCGCAGGACAACAACGCGAACGAAGACGCGCAGGCGCACTCGGAGCAGAACTGGGGCGCGATGCTGGACGGTCTGAAGAAGTACGTCGAGGCCCGAGAGAAGAACTGACACCCGGCTACGGTGCCGTCACCGTGGCCTGCGCGCCGTCGTAGCGAACGACCTGGTCGGGCGTCCCCGTGACGCCCAGGCCGGCGCCGTGATTCGCGCCGACGAACACGACGTTGAACGTGCGCGTCGCGGGCATTCCGGTGTAGCTGCCCGTGCGCGCGCCGATCGTCAGCGTCTTGGCGGCGTTGTTCCAGCTGAGCGGGATCTGCGCGTACTGGCCCGTCTCGTAGTTGTACGTGTCGTTCTCGTCCTCGTAGATCGTGAACGACGCGTCGGCGCCGGCGTAGACGCGGATCTCCAGCGGGTCGATGCTCTGCGTGGCGAACTGGATCATCGGTCCCATCGGAAGGATCGAACCGCCGCGAACGTGGATCGGGATCTGGCTGAGCGGCGCGTTGACCGTCGCGGTGGTTCCGCCCGCCGTCGTCATGCCCGTCCAGAAGTCGAACCAGGTGCCCGCCGGCAGGTACACCGAACGGCTGGTCGCCCCCGTCGCGGTGACGGGGCTGATCAGCAGCGCCGGGCCGAACATGAACTGGTCCTTGATGCCGTAGACCATCGTGTCGTTCTGAAAATCGAACACGAGTGGCCGCATGATCGTGTAGCCGGCGCTGGTGACCTTCCACGCCAGCGAATAGATGTACGGCATCAAGCGATAACGAAGGTTGTCGACGGCGAGCATGTTGGCCTTGCCCGTCGCGCTCCACTGCGAACCGTAAAGTTCCTTCGGCGCCTGCCCGTGGATGCGGAACATCGGGTTGAACGCGCCGTACTGGAACCAGCGCGTGAACAGCTCCTCGCTGGGCGTTCCGAAGTAGCCGCCGATGTCGGTCGTCCAGTACGGCATACCGGAGATCGCGAAGCTCAGGCCGGCCGGGATCTGCCTGGTGTAGACGGCCTGTTCGGCGTTGATGTCGCCCGACCAGCAGGCCGCCGCGTACCGCTGCAGTCCCGCGAACGCGCTGCGGGTGAGGATGTAGACGCGCTTGTTGTTCGGTCCCACCTTGCGCCAGCCCTCGTACACGGCCTTGTTGTGCTGCAGCGGGTAGGCGTTGATGACGAGCGCACCTTTCCCCAGCGCGGTGTTGGCCGCGTGCACGTTGACGCCCTCGGGATAGCTCTGCGGCTCGGTGTTGTCGGCCCAGATCGCGTCCCAGCCGTACTTGCCGATCAGGCGGTCGTACGACTGCTGGTAGACCAGCGTCCGGGCCATCGCGTTGAAGGTGTCGTAGAAGTGGTACGTGCCGTTCGCGGTCGTCGTCGGGTAAAGCGCGTTGATCGCGTTCAGCGCGTTGTAGTTGTCCAGCTCGCCCGCGACCGTCGCGACGCCGTTGGATCGCGTCTGATAGAGCGGCCAGATCGAGATCATCGTGTGGATGTTGGCGGTGTGCAGTTGCTTCACGATCGCGGCGGGATCGGGGAACCGGCCCGCGTCCATGAGGTGCGAGCCCCAGACCGCGGGGCTCCAGTACTGCCAGTCCTGGACGATGACGTCGACGGGGATGTTGTTGTTGCGATAACCGTTCTGAACGGCCGTCAGCTCGGACGAGCTCTGGTAGTGATCCTTCGACTGGAACAGGCCGTACGCCCACTTCGGGAACAGCGGTGCCGCGCCGGTGGTGGTCCGGTAGTTCGCGATCACCTGGTCGATGGTGGGACCGTAGAAGAAGTAGTAGTCGACCAGATCGCCGGCCTCGGAGCTGAAGCTGTACCGGGTGTTGCTGCTGACGTTGCCGGCGAAGTTGGTGATCGAATAGTTGTCCCAGAACAGCCCGTAGCCCTTGTTGGAGACCAGCACGGGGATCTGGATCTCCGTGTTCGCGTTGAGCATGCGCAGCGTCGATCCCTTCCGGTTGATCACGCCGTCCTGGTGCTGGCCGAGGCCGAACAGCGCTTCGCTGGCCGGCGAGTTGAACGCGGCGGCGACGGTGTTCGTGGCGGTGCTCTCGACGGTCGCGGCGGTGAGGCTCTTGCTGTACTCCGAGGTGAGCGCGGCGTCGGCGAGATCCGTGTAGCTGACCAGGCCGCTGCTCTCGGTGACCTTCACCTTCATGCGCGCGGTCGTGATGGTGAGGACGCCGGCTGCCTCCGTCACGCAGAAGCTCGGCGTTCCCCACGTCGCGCTGACCGACAGCGACGTCTTGCTGGGGATCGACGACGCGCTCGTGTACTGAACGCGGATGATGTCGTCCTTGCAGACGGAAACGCGCATCCGTCCGGGGTTGAGCGTGAAGGTCACGCCGGTGGCGTCGACCGTGTAGGCCGTGCTCGCGGGCGGCGGCGCGCACGTCATCGAGCCGCCGCCTCCGCCCTGACCGCCCCGGCCGCCGCTGGTGCCGGCCTGTCCACCGCCGCCGCCCTGCCCGCCACCGCCGCCCCGCCCGCCGCTGCCGGAGGCGCCCGCTCCACCGGTCGCGCCGCTGCTGCCGGAGACGCCCGCCCCACCGCCGCCCTGTCCGACGCTTCCCGCCGCGGCGCCTGCGCCGCCGCCCGTGCCGCCCGTCCCGGCTGTACCGGTCGTGCCGCTGGTGCCGGCCGATCCGGCGCTTCCCGAGGCACCGCCGCTTCCCGTCACGCCGGCGGCGCCCGTGGTTCCGGCAGAGCCGGTCGTGCCCGCCGCGCCGCCTGTCCCCGAGCCCGCCGGTAAACAGGCCGCCGCGAGCAGTGGCGCGATGCATGCCAGCCATCGATTCGATCGCGTCATATTCACCGCTACTGCCCCGCCGACGTCGCCGTTGTGAAGAAAACTTTTTCGTCAACAAACAGCCCGGATCGGACAGTGTAGGAGGGGACGTATGAACAACCTCGCCCGTGCAGCGCTCGTGTCCGCGGCGATCGGCGCCGCGTGCACGCAGACGCTCGACGCGGGCTCGAACCATCCGCACGGAATTCTTCCCGTCGACGAGCGCAATCCGATCGTGCTCACCAACGACGGCGGCGACGACAACTGGCAAGGCGAGTACGCCGTCTTGCTGGCGAGCACGGGCGGTCTGAAGCTCGCGGGCATCGTCGTCAGCACCAGCCCGCCGTGGCCGGACATCAACGTGAACATCACCGGCTGGCGAGGGCTGGTCGCGGCGGCGACCGCCAGCGGACTCCGGAACATTCCGGATCCGATCACCAGCATCGGCGCGCCCCTCGTGAGGCCGGCGAGCGGCGAGATCGATGACACCACGCCGAACCGATCCGAAGGCGCGCTGTTCATCCTGAATGCGGCGAGGCGCCTCAGCCTTCCGTATCGGCCGCTGGTCGTGGCGACCGGCGGCCGGCTGACCGACATCGCAGACGCCTATCTCATCGATCCGACCGTCGCCGATCGCATCGTCGTCGTCTCCTCGCTGGGGACCGCGTCCGCGTCGGGCGGCGCGATGGGAATTCCGAACGGGGAGATGGACCCCTGGGCCGAGACGATCGTGGCCGAGCGTCTCCGCTACGTCCAGGTCAGCGCCTATTACGACCAGCTCACCGACGTGCCGGCTTCGCGCGTCTCCGAGCTGCCCGCGAACGCGCTGGGGACCTGGATCGCGGCCAAGCAACCGAAGATCTGGAGCATCCCCCTGGCGGCCGATCAGATCGCGGTCGCAGCCGTTTGCATCCCTGGCTTCGCGGTGGGGATCGCGCGCGTCGCGTCGGCCGGCCCGGTCGGAGCGGGCGCGAGCGCGGGGCCCGACCTCGTGATGAACGACGACGGCCCCGGGTGGCTCGTCACGGAGAGCATGGGAACGGTCGCGACGTCGCGTTTCTGGGAGCTGCTGGGCGGGACTTCGCCGGGAATGGGTCCGTGAATTCGGGGCGGCCACGGCGGCTCGCTTGCGGCGTCCTCGCCGGTGTTGCGTCGCTCGCCGCGCTCGGGGAACGCGAGACGCGCGCCGGGGATGTCGCCGCGCGCCTCGACTACGTCGCGGAGCCCACCTGCCCGGCTGTCTCCGACTTCGAAGCCGTCGTGGCGAAACACCTCGGGTACAGCCCGTTTCAGGACGACGCTTCCGAGCGCGTCGTCGTTCGCATCGAAACGTCCGGCCGTGGTCTCGAGGGCCGGCTCGAGTGGCGCAACGAAGGCGGCGGGTGGGCGGGGGAGCGTACGTTCCCGTCGCGCACGGGCGACTGCGCCGAGCTGGTCCGCGCCATGGGATTCGCGCTCGCCGTGCAGTTTCAGCTGCTGGCAACGGGGGACGCCGGTGGAACGCCGGCACCGCCGGTGGCGCCGCCGCCGCCGCCGGTCATCGCGCCGCCGCCGCGTGCCCCGCCCCCGGCGTCGAATTCTCCCGGTGGCCCCGCCTTGGCGGCCGGCGCGGGCGCGGCGGCGGGTGTCGGGCTGTCTCCGGACGTGACCGCCGTGGGCCGGGTGTTCGGGACGGTCGCCTGGTCGCGCGTCGCGGTCGAGCTGGCCGGCGAGGTCAGCGCGCCGTCGACGCAGCGCCGGGCGGACGGCGGCGGCTTCTCGCATCAGGTTTTTCTGGCCAGCGTGGCGGGTTGCGGCTTGCTCTCCCGCTGGAGCGGTTGCGTCCTCGCCAAGGTCGGCGAGATCCGCGTGACCGGCGACGGGGTGGACACGCCGGCCACGTCCGCGGGGCTCATCCTGCAAACCGGGCTTCGGCTGGCCGTGACGCAGATGCTCGGGCAACGGACTTATCTCGTCGCCCACGCCGACGGCGTCGCCTTGCTGACGCGCGGGGTTGTCACGCTCGATGCGATGCCCGTGTGGACCACGCCGCGCGTTGCCGGGATCTTCGGTCTGGATCTCGGCGTACGATTTCGGTGAACAAATCCCGCGTTCCGGACAATTAGAGATATCCGGCATGGGCTATCTTCGCCTCGTCCATTCCGCCGAGCCTGCCCCGGCGCCCGAGACCAGCTGTCTCGAGGCCTACAACCGGGACCTCGATTACCTGTTCGAGACGTTGCAGCGCCTGGGCGCCGGCGCGCGTGAGGTCGAAGATCTGGCGCAAGAGGTCTTCGTGGTGTTGCACCGCCACTGGCCGGCGCTGGACACGACGCGCCCGCTGCGCCCGTACCTCTTCGGCGTCGCGTTCCGGGTGGTGTGCGCGCATCGCCGCCGGCGCAAGCGCGAGGTTCCCTGGCTGGGACTGGACGCGGAAGACAGCGGCAGCAGCCCGGAAGGCCAGCTCCAGAGCAAGGAGTCCGTCGCGCTGTTGATGGCCGCTCTCGAGCGCGTGCCGCTGCCCCGTCGAGCCGTTCTGGTCATGCACGAGCTCGACGGCGTGCCGATCGCGGACGTCGCCGAGCGCTTTTCGATCAGCCGCTTCGGCGCGTACGCGCGGCTGCGGAAGGCGCACCGGGAGCTGGCATCGGCGGTGCGGCGCTTGTTGAAGGAGGGCGCGCCGAGATGAACCGCGACGATCGGGCGTTCAACCGCGAGCTCGAGACGCTGCTGGAGCGCGGCCGCGCGATCCGGCCCCTGCCGGACGTCGTCCGCGCGCGCGCCCTCGCCCGCGCGCGCGCAACCATCGCGAAGGGCGCGGAGGCGCCGGCCCCGGCCGCGGCGAACCCTGCGCGGTCAATGGGCCGGCGCATCGCGCTGGCGGCGGCGTTCACGTTGCTGATCGGCGGAGCGGGAGCCGTCGCCGCCATCCGCGGCGGCATGCTCGAGCGATCGCGTCCCGCTCCGGCCCCTGTCGCCCCGGCCGCGCGGGTCGCCCCGCCCCGCCCGCAGATTCCGGCGGCAGTCACTCCGGAACCGGAATCGACGCCCAAGCCGATCGAAAAGCGCCACGCCGCGCGTCCGACCGCGCAGGAGTCCTACGCGGCGGAGCTCGTGCTGCTTCACCGCGCGCACGTCGCGTACGCGAGCCGCGATTTTTCGTCGGCGCTGGTGCTCGTCGCCGAGCACGCACGGCGCTTCCCGAACGGACGGCTCGCCGAAGAGCGAGAAGCGTTGCGCGTGCGATCGCTCGCGAGCTCGGGGCGCACCGCCGACGCGCGCCGCGCCGTCGCGGCGTTCGCCACCCGGTTTCCGCGCAGCGTCCTCCTCCCGCGCCTGCAGGAGACGGCCGGAACGCCGGACTAGAGCCCGTCAGACGGCAGCCGAGATCACGGCGTGAACCCGGCCCAGTTTCGCAGGTTGAGCCAGCGCTGAATCGGGCCGCCCCTCGGCGACCAACGGTTGACGGCGTGATACCTCCGACCTCGACGGCCCTCGATGATCCATTCCTCGCCGTCGGCGCCCGAACCTTCTGGATCTCGACTGGGCATGCTCCAGAACTCGATGGCCTTGACTGCCTCCAACACGGTCGCCCATTGTCCCGCGGTAAGGCTCTTCTCAACTCGCCTCGTCTCGACGATTTCGTGGGGGTAGAAGGGGGAAGGGAGGTCAACGCCGGACAGAGAAACGACGCCCTCGTGCTCGGCCACGCGTACCGAGGATCCTTTCCCGTTGACCCTCAGAAATCTATAGACCTCCCCGGTTGGCTCCTTGCACGACAACGACGGCTCAGACATCGCTCGCAAGGACTCCGAGTACAACCGCCGGCGATAGGCGTCGTCTTCCGAGCCCGCAGGAGATCCGAGTGAGCCTGCGGGAAAGAAGAACTCGTCGGATGACGTGTCCCCGCAGGCCGGCCGCGAAGCAAACGAATCCCCCTTGCTACACGCGCATCCCGAGCACACAAGCACAAATACGACCGTCCACTTCATGACGTTCGTGCAAAGCACTGCAGCCTGGCGGTCATTCATCTTCGGTCTTCACGCCGGGTACGCTGAGCGGCGGCTCGCAGGCTTCCAGGTCTCCCAAAGTCCCGCGATCCTACATCCTGCCCGGCAATCGCGGCCCCTGTTTGGGCCGACATCGGGCCGGCGGCCACGTCGCGCCCGGCGCCGTCAGGGACAGAAACGCGGCATGCTCAGCTGAGAGCGAACGTTCCCGATGGTCGTCGCCCAGCTCGAATTCGGGTTGTACTGGGTGACGGCGACGACGCCGTCCGCGATGCGCGCGTTGATGTTGGCGGCGACGTCCCAGTTCGAATCGTGACCGGCGGAGGCGCCGCCCACACCGTAGCCCGTGTCCGCCAGGATCGGCTTTCCCGTCACCTGGCTGACGCCCGCCCAGGTCATCAAGTTGTCGGGCCGGATCTTGGTGGACGCCGCGTCGGTGCTTCCGCCGGACGTGTTGATGAACGTGAACTTCGTCATGTCGAAGTTCGAGTACCACGCGGCGCCGTTGTCCATCCCGTTGCTGCCGACCCACGGTGAGATGTCCAGCGAGAAGACCGCGTTCGGCAGATACTGTTTCATCGCGTCGACGAACTGACCCATGATGGTGCCCGCCTGCGCCGCGGTCATAGGCTGCGTCTGCTGGCTGATCGTGTACTGGTACCAGTCGGGTTCCATCTCGAAGATGATCGGCTTGGTCGTGCCGTAGCAGCTCGCGAAGCCTTGCGCGTAGCTCTTGTACACGTTGATGATCGCCGTGAGGTTCTGCTGGATGTCGGCGGCGCCGTAGTGGCAGAGATCGTTGTTGCTGCCGCAGCTGGTGACGTTGCAATCGCAGCGACCGAGGTGGCGCTTGGCGTAGAACGCCGCCACGTACGCGACGATCACCGGCACCTTGTTCACGAGCTGACCGTTCGACGCGGTCTCTGTACAGACGCCCATCATGTCGAACGTGTCCTTCTGTCCCATCCAGCCGGGCGTGAAGATGTCGAGCTGCTGCGTCAGCGCCGCGTTCGCCTTGGCGGTGCCGTCGATCGCGCCGAAGTGAAATCGGCACGAGCTGAAGACCTTGTTGATGACCACGACGCCCGTTCCGCCGGCGCCGCTGGTCCCGCCCGAGCCGCCGGTCCCCGCGGTGCCGCCACGGCCGCCGCTGGCTCCGCCGGTGCCGCCGCGGGCGCCCGCGCCGCCGCCAGTGCCGCCCGTCGCGCCCCCGCGCCCGCCGGCGCCCCCGGTTCCCGCCGTCGCGCCCGCGCCTGTCGTCCCCGCGGCACCCGCGCCGCCGCGCCCCGCGGCTCCCGCACCTCCGGCCGTGCCGGCGGTTCCCCCGCTGCCGGCGACGCCACCGGAACCCGCGTTTGCCGCGGTACCGCCCGCTCCCGTGGTTCCCCCGGAGCTGGTTCCCGTCCCGGCCGCGCCGGCGGCGCCCGACGTTCCCGAAGAGCCGGCCGCTCCGCCCGTGCCGGCTTCGGAATCGGAAGGAGACTCACTCCCGCTGCATCCTGTCCAGGCGAGCGCCATCACAACGAGGGCCGCTCGCGACACGAAGACCTTCGGCATCACAGGTCTATGTGGCAGGTCCCCGTTCCCTTCGTCAATTCTGGATAGCTTGCGCGGAGGCCGAACGTTCCTACCTTCGACGGAGGCGGACATCGTGGGCAGCGTGGGCAGCGTGGGCAGGAACGGAACGATCGTCGTCGCGCTGGTGCTCGGGATTCTTGCGGGGGCCTGCGTGCCGGCTTCGTGGGGCGCGGACAGGCTGTTGTATCCGAAGCGCCGGCCGGCTGTTGCATCACCGGTCGCCTCGTTCGAGGCCGTCGAGTTCGAAGGCGATGGCGTCAAGCTGGCCGGTCGGTGGTTCCACACCCGCGACAAGCGGGGCACCGTCGTTTTCCTCCACGGTATGTCCGATAACCGGGCCTCGGGCGGCGACATCACCGATCACTTCGTCGCGCGCGGCTTCGAGGTGATCACCTACGACAGCCGCGCCCACGGCGAGTCGGAGGGGAACGCCTGCACCTACGGGTACTATGAGAAGAGAGATCTCGAGCGCGTCCTCGATCGGGTTGAGACGAGGCCGATCGTCGTGATGGGGTTTTCCATGGGCGCGGCTGTCGCGCTGCAGGCGGCGGCCGTCGATCGGCGCATCAACGCCGTCGTCGCGGTGTCGCCCTTCTCCGATCTGCGCACCATCGCCGAGGAGCGCGCGCCGTTCTTCGCGACCCGGCACGACATCGACAGAGTGTTCAAGCTGGCCGAACAGCGGGCCAACTTCCGCGCCGACGAGGTCAGCCCGCTGGCTGC
>Ga0070674_100002364_pt1 | contig 10411 bp, 9 predicted proteins | sample KBSM33metaG_FD_65344 | JGI IMG/M metagenome (GOLD analysis project Ga0070674, IMG submission 65344) | Miscanthus rhizosphere microbial communities from Kellogg Biological Station, Michigan, USA - KBS M3-3 metaG | ecosystem: Host-associated > Plants > Roots > Rhizosphere > Soil ...
ACGCAGTTCTTTCATCATCCATGGAATGGACTTCGATTCTGGGACCTCATTCAGCCCGGCTTCATGTTCATTGCTGGAACAGCCATGGCTTTTTCGTTGACGAAGCAAAGAGAGAAAGGAATGAGCTGGGGACAGTCGTTTCGGAAAACCCTGAAGCGATGCTTCTGGTTATTCTTTTTTGGCGTGCTGGATTATGCCGTACGACCATCTGGATTGTCCTTTGAACTTTGGGATGTATTGACACAATTATCATTTACCACGCTTGTTGCCTTCTTAGTATTTAATTGGAGTTATACCTGGCAAATTGTTTTTTGTATTGGTTTGTTATTGCTTACGGAAGCATTGTACCGGTTCACCAATATCCCTGGCTTTGACCAACCGTTCACTGATCAGCATAATTTTGGGAACTATGTTGATTTGTTGCTGATGAATAAAATAAACAAAGGCGGATGGGTAGCCATCAACTGTATCCCAACTGCAGTGCACACCATTGCAGGAGCTTTGGCAGGAAAATTCCTGATCAATAAATCAAAGCCTATTCCCAAACTAATCATGTGGGCCCTGATTTGCTTATTGGTGGGTTATGGATTGGACTTTGCAGGTATCACCCCCATCATTAAAAGAATAGCGACTTCCTCATTCACCATCGCATCATTAGGATGGTGCCTTTTTGCCCTCCTTCTTAGCTATTGGTGGATTGATGTCAAAGGGCACAGAAAGCATCTTGAATTCTTTACCATTGTTGGGATGAATTCTCTTTTCATCTATTTGTTTTTCGAAATTGTTGGATCCAGGTGGTTCAATGAATATATTGGCAATATCACTAACGGTGTCATGGAATTCATTAATACTCCAGCCATGTTAAAGCTGATCATTACGTCGCTCTGCATATTCGCGCTGGAATGGTTGCTCTGTTTTTTTCTGTATAAAAGGAAAATCTTCTTCCGTGTCTAAGATCAATTTCTGCCACAACTATTGTGCATAATAAAATGAATTTGCATCTTTCCCTAAAACTTGCTCATATGAACACCCGCTTATTTTTCTTTGTCTTGATTGCAACCCTTTCTTTATCGGCATGCAGATCCTCAAAGAAAGCGACTACGCAACCATCAGCTTCACAATCATCTAAGGCCAACTATGAAATGCTCGACAAGAATACATTTAAGTTGACGGCCGTTTCGGAAGATGAATCCTATGGGTATTCCTCTAAGAACGCAATAATGGTTGGAGCTGGCGAAGCAATGGAACAAGGTCCGTCTAATGAGAGAAGGTATCTGAATGCCTTGCTTGGGCCAAACGGAGAAAAAGTACAATACGAACGCCAGGGCAGTTGCTGCCAGGTGAAGAGTGATAATGGTATCATGGGATATGCGCTGCTGGATATTTACGAAGTGAAATATGATAACAGCGGAAAAACATTCAAGCTTTACCTCAACATGTATGATCCTGGCGAAATAAAGGCGCCGAAGGGATTTACATTTAAGAAATAGAACCGGCCGTGTTCGCACGCGCGACCGCCAACAGGGTCTATCGACCGCTGTCGGGGTCTTCGGTTTTGAATTCTTATTTCCGCCATTTAATTATCTTTCATTAATGAAATGGTGTCTATTAATTGCAATGGCATTTTCAGTTCTCAGGACAAATGCCCAAACAGATTCTTTTTATCTGCTCAAACCCGATCGCGTCTTCGATGGCGAAACCATGCACAATGATTGGATCGTTCTTGTAAAAGGAAATAAGATCGAAGCCGCGGGTGCCATGAACTTCAAGCTTCCTGCAAATACACGAATCATCGAATTGAAAGGAATGACCTTATTGCCAGGGTTTATTGAAGGACATTCGCACTTATTCCTGCATCCGTATAACGAAACGAAATGGGAAGACCAGGTATTGAAAGAATCAAGAGCCGAAAGAACTGCGAGAGCCGTTAATCATGCGAAGGCCACATTGATGGCGGGCTTCACAACGGTGAGAGACCTGGGCACGGAAGGCTCCATGTACGACGATGTAGGATTGAAACAATCTATAGAAAAAGGAATAATTCCAGGGCCACGAATGATTGTTTGTACCAGGGCAATTGTCACCAAAGTAAGTTACGCGCCAAAGACTAATAATCCCGACATTGATCTGCCGCAAGGCGCCGCAGAAATATCGAATGAAGCGGAATTGGAAAAAGAAGTAAGGACAGAAATATCCAAAGGCGCCGACTTCATAAAAATATACGCAGATTACCGTTGGGGAATTGACAAGGGCTCATATCCAACTTTTACCGAATCGGAAATTGCAGTTGCTACAAGTGTAGCAGGTAGCAGCGGTCGCGCTGTAGTTGCACACGCCACAACTCCAGAAGGAATGCGAAGAGCTGCAGCGAATGGCGTATTAACCATAGAGCATGGCGACAATGGAACAGAAGAAGTTTTCAAATTGATGAAAGAAAAAAAAGTTGCTTATTGTCCAACACTGGCAGCAAGTGATGCATATGAACAGTACGACGGTTGGAAAAAAGGAATCGATCCGGAGCCTGACCGCATTCAACAAAAAAGAAAAAGTTTTCAATTGGCGTTAAAAACGGGTGTGACCATTTGCATGGGTGGCGATGTAGGGGTGTTTGCGCATGGCGACAATGCAAGAGAAATGGAATTGATGGCGGAGTATGGAATGAAACCAATTGATGTGTTGAAGTCTGCCACTTCTGTAAATGCTGATGTATTCGGATACGGAACAAAGATTGGAAGGATCAAGAAAGGATTGATGGCGGACATTCTTGCAGTGGATGGAGATCCTTCTGTAGATATTAAGAATATAAGAAAAGTGCGGCTGGTAATGAAGGACGGGGAGATTTACCAAGATCCAAGAACCAAGATCCAAGGTCCAAATAAATAAGAAAAATAATTAAAATAAAGAAGCACACTAAATCAAATACACTCGCTATTCGTAAACTTTTTCTTAATTCCCTCTTGTTTGTTTTCCTTTTTTGGTTCTTGGATCTTGGATCTTGGTTCTTGCCTTGCACCTTGTGCCTTGTACCTTGTACCTTTTACAACACACCTTTAGTACTCGGCAAATAATTACTCAGGGGATCTCTTTTCACAGCCATTCTAATGGCTTTCGCAAACGCTTTGAAGATTGCCTCTATCTTGTGGTGTTCATTTTCGCCGTGGCATTCAATATTCAAATTGCATTTGGCTCCATCAGAAAAGGATTTGAAGAAATGATAGAACATTTCGGTTGGCATTTCTCCTATCTTCTCTCTCAGAAAGGTGGTATTCCAAACAATCCAGTTGCGGCCGCCAAAATCAATTAACACTTTGGCATCTGCTTCATCCATCGGCAATGCAAATCCATATCGTTCCATGCCACGCTTGTCGGCAAGCGCTTTTCCAAATGCTTCACCCAATGCGATTCCGGTATCTTCTATAGTGTGGTGTTCGTCGATTTCCAAATCTCCTTTTGTGCGAACGACAAGGTTCATCTTTCCATGCCTGGCAATTTGCTCCAGCATGTGATCAAAGAATCCAATTCCTGTTGAAATATCAGCCTTGCCGCTCCCATCAACATTCAGTTCAATATGAATTTTTGTTTCATTGGTATTGCGTTCATGCGTTACGAAGCGCATACCTAATTTCAAAAAAGTATAAATCTCTTCCCACAAATGCGTTTCCAAAGCAACCACTTTCTCTAATTCTTTAGCATCATCTTTCACTTCAGTCCCACCCAGTCCGGGATGATTGTTCAACCAAATTGCCTTGCAACCAAGATTCTTCGCGAGCTGAACATCAGTAATGCGATCTCCAATCACGAATGAATTGGGAATATCATAGTTCTGGTTGTTCAGATAATCTTTCAACATCCCAATGCCAGGTTTGCGATTGGGAGAATTGTCGGCAGGAAAACTTCTATCAATATATGTAGCGGAAAAACTCACACCCTCATTTTCAAAACTCTTGATCACATGATGATGTATGGGCCAAAAATGATCTTCAGGAAATGCTGGAGTCCCCATTCCATCCTGGTTAGTTACCATGATCAGTTCGTAATCCAATTCATCTGCAATCTTTCCTAAATAATTAAACGCGCCAGGATAAAATTCTAATTTATCCCAGGAGTCAACCTGGTAAGTGGGTGGAGCTTCTTTGATAATAGTTCCATCTCGATCAATAAAGAGGATTCGCTTCATTCGGGGAAAATCGTTTCTACTTTAATTTAGCTCTCACATTTTTCACTTCGGTAGGAGTTACTGCAGAGGCCTTATTTCCAAAATTGTTTCTTATATAGGTCAGCACATCGGCAATCTCCTGGTCACTCAAATGCGCATGTGTCGGCATAGGATTGTGATATTCTTCGTCCTCTATTTCAATTGGATCAGTCATTCCTTTCAATACTACGGAGATGAGTTCCTTCTTATCTCCCAGCACCCACTTGGTTTTGATAAGCGGTGGATTCATTTTTGGAACACCGCCGCCATCCGCCTGGTGACAACTCATGCAGTATGTTACATATACTTTCTGCCCTCTTTCAATTGCCGCCTTTTGGCCCGATGCACTGCTGGAAGTTGTAGTTTTCGTTTGAACAGTTTTTTTCTGTGCGGTTTTCGTTTGTGCCATCACGAAAGCAGTTGCTAACATTAAGACAATTGTGATGCATCCTCTTTTCATTTCCACTTATTTACCTGTATAGATGATTTTGTAAACAGTTCCTTTCACAGAATCAGAAATAAGAAGCGAGCCATCCTTTCCCTGGGCAAGTCCACACGGACGATGTTTCGCATCTCTTGTGCTCTTGATTGTTTCAACTCCGGCAAAACCATCAGCAAATACTTCCCACTGACCACTTGGCTTGCCATCTTTCATTGGAACAAATACCACGTTATAACCTGCTTGACGCAATGGCGCCCTATTCCATGAGCCATGAAATGCAATGAATGCTCCGTGCCTGTATTTTTCAGGAAACATAGTACCCGTATAAAACAACAAACCGTTGGGTGCCCAGTGGCCTGGAAATCCAATCAAGGGACGATCCATGCCTTCGCAGCGACCCACCTGCTTACCATCGCCTCCATATTCTGGCGCAAGCACTTTCTTATCCTGGCGTTGATCAAAATAACAATACGGCCATCCGAAATTGGCCCCTTTCTTTATGAGCAGAAATTCTTCAGCAGGTAATTCGGCATTATCAGCGCTATCGAAGTATTGCGGAAACATCCTGTACAAATCATCTCGCCCATGTTGCATGGCGTAGAGTTGATTCACATCGTTGTTCCAATCAAGCCCAACAATATTGCGTGTGCCAGTGCAATACCGAACACCTTCAGCATATGATTGATCCAATTTATCTACTTTGAATTGCCAGATGCCAGCAGCGGAATCCAATATGGGACATGGTTCCATACCCATCGAACCTTTTGCCCTATCCTGCATTTGGCAGGAGTTGGAAAAGGCGCCAATATTCACGTAAATATTTCCTGCATTGTCTAATGCAATGGATTTTGATTCGTGTTGCCGCCTGTTGATGAGTCCGGTAATAATTCGTTCTGGCTTTTCGCCGTCGATCACTTCGTTGCGATCATTTAGTTTATATCGATAAACATCATTGTCCGAGGAAGCATATAGGTACCCATTTTTGAAAGCGATTCCTGTTCCTCCATAGTTACCGAAGCCGGTTACTTCATTGGCTTTTCCGTTGGTATTTTCGCGAAGCACCACGATGCCTTTTCCATTCCTTACCCTTTCGAGCTTTATATAGATGTCGCCATTGGGATTGACAGCTATATGCCTGTTCCTCCCAACTGAATCTATCATCACTATGGCACCAAACCCCGTTGGCAGTGTTAAGCCTGCATTGTCTGCATCGGGTTGCAATGTCTGTTTCACAACCTTAGTAGTATCAGAAGCGAATACTCCAATTGAAAAACAAAACGCAACGAATAATATGAGCGATCTCAACCAGGAAGCTTTCATATGAATTTATTTGAAGGCGATAAATTTAGCGATTTATTGCAGAGTGAGCATTGAGTGCTTTGATCAAATTCTCATTTTCGGATGGCGTACCAACAGTTATTCGCAAGCAGTCGTCGCACAAGATCACCTTACTCCTATCTCGAACCACAATTTGCTGATCAAGGAGGTATTCATATACTTCCCTGGCATTGCTGATCTTAACCAACAAAAAATTTGCGTCAGACGGATATATATTTTGCACCTGTGGAATTTTTAGCAGGTCGCGGCTGAGCGATTCTCGCCCTTTTACAATTTCATGGATCATATCGTTCACTTGCCCTAGCTCATCCAAAGCCTGGAGCGCCAGTTCCTGGGAAGCCTGGTTGATATTATACGGTGGTTTGATCTTATTCATCACGTTAATGATCTCCGTTGAGGCGAAACTCATTCCAATTCTTAACGCCGCGAGCCCCCATGCCTTACTCAAAGTTTGCATGACAACAAGGTTGGGGTAGTCGTTCAATTCCTGTAGGAATGATCGCTGTCTTGAGAAATTGATATAAGCCTCATCTAGTATCACGAGTCCGAAGTAGTTGTTCAATATCATTTCTACGTCTTCCCTGATCAATGAATTGCCGGTAGGATTATTAGGAGAACAGAGAAAGATCATTTTGGTATGATCGTCAATCGCTTCCTCAATAGCCGGCAGATCTAGTTGGAAAGCAGGAGTAAGCGGAACTTTTTTAAGAGCAACATCATTAATGTTAGCGCTTACTTCGTACATACCATAGGTGGGCGGACAGATCAACAGGTTATCCTTACCCGGTTCACAAACCGCTCGAATCAATACATCAATACATTCATCACTGCCGTTCCCAAGAAAAATATTTTCAATCGGCACGTTTTTGATCGAGCTTATTTTTTCCTTTACTTTTATCTGAAGGGGATCAGGATAGCGGTTATACCATTTCGTTAGTGGCGAGCCAAAACTGTTTTCATTGGCGTCAAGAAAAATTTTTGCTTCTCCTTTGAATTCATCCCTGGCTGATGAATAAGGAATCAATTTTTTGATATTGTCTCTCAGTAATGATTGAAAGTTGAAGCTCATTATTGTGATGATTGCCTTTTCTATATTGGTTCTAACTAAACCTCACGCGTACGGCCTGGGCGTGCGCCAGAAGGCCTTCGGCTTCTGCCATGGCAATGACGGTGCCTGCAATATTTTTTAGCCCTTCCCTACTTAGCTTCTGGTATGTAATCTTCTTCACAAAGCTGTCCACACTCAAGCCACTGTACATTTTCGCGAATCCGTTAGTGGGTAATGTATGATTCGTTCCACTGGCATAATCGCCCACGCTTTCGGGAGAATAATTACCAAGAAAGATGGAACCTGCATTTACAATTTTATCAGCAAGCCTGTCACAATCTTCACAAGCAATGATCAGGTGTTCCGGCGCATATTCATTCACCAATTTGATTCCTTCCTCAAGGTTTTTCACCAATACTACGTAGCCATTGTCCAACGCCCGTTCCGCAATTTCTTTTCGCGGAAGTTCCTTAATTAATTCTTTCAATTCATTCAGGCAGCCTTGAAAAACTCTTTCTGATGTAGTGATCAGGATAGCCTGGCTGTCCACCCCATGTTCGGCCTGAGAAAGCAGATCACTGGCAACAAACGCGGGTTCCGCACTTTCATCTGCTAACACACAAATTTCACTTGGACCTGCAGGCATATCAATAGCTATTCCCATTTCCTGTATCAACTGTTTGGCTTGTGTGACATATTGATTGCCCGGACCAAAAATTTTATAAACCTGCGGAATCGTTTCTGTTCCGAAAGCCATAGCCGCAATGGCTTGCACCCCGCCCACTTTAAAGATTTTCTTTATGCCAACCAGGTGGGCTGCGAACAGGATCGCAGGATGCATTTCACCACCAGATCCGGGTGGCGTGCACAAAATAACCTCCTTGCATCCTGCAATGCGGGCTGGTATTCCTAACATGAGAATGGTGGAAAAAAGTGGAGCACTACCGCCTGGAATATAAAGACCTACTTTTTCAATAGGTACCATTTTCCTGGAACACATGATGCCAGGCATGGTAACTACCCAATCCGTTTGTTGTAATTGAAACCGATGAAAGGTTTCAATATTTGCAGCGGCTTGTTTAATCGCATTCTTGAGTTCTTCAGATACAAGATCGATGCCTTCCTTGATTTCTTCTTCGGTAACCTGGATGGAATCCAGTTCTACTTCATCAAACCTGGCTGTGTATTTGGCCACTGCCTTGTCTCCTTTCTCTTTTACTTTCTCGAGGATCTTTCTCACTTTCTTTTGAATAGAAGAAGGATCAGCCAGCGGCCGCTGAACTATTTCTTTCCATTCATGTTCTTCAGGATACCTGAAAGTCTTCATTTAAAATTCAAGATTTAAGATTCAAAATTCAAGATTCAACACTCAATACTCAACATTCAATATTCAACAAGGCCAATTAAATGACCATTTTCTCTATTGGGATAACAAGTATGCCTTGCGCCCCGGCAGCTTTTAATTGTTCTATCTTATCCCAGAACTCGTCCTCACTTAGAACAGAGTGCACGGAACTCCAACCAGATTCCGCTAAAGGCAATACCGTTGGACTCTTCATACCGGGCAACAGCTTGATCACCTGCTCCAATTTTTCATTAGGAGCGTTCAGCAACACATATTTATTTCTTTTAGCCTTTCTCACTGCCTTAATACGAAACAGAAATTTATTCAGCAATTGTTGCTTTGCGTCATCGAGTTTCTGATTGCGGATCAATACAGCCTGCGACTGCAAAATTGTCTCCACTTCTTTAAGTCCATTCATGAATAAGGTAGAGCCGCTGCTGACCAGGTCACAAACTACATCAGCCAGTCCAATGCCGGGCGCAATCTCAACGGATCCGCTGATCTCATGGATATCTGCTGTCACTTTGTTTTGCAGTAGGAATTTGTTCACCAGGTAAGGATAACTGGTTGCAATCCTTTTGCCATTTAATCCTTGCAGTCCTGAGAACTCAAACGCGCGGGGCACCGCAAGCGATAACCGGCATTTCCCAAAACCTAATTTCTCAACCACTTCAACCGACTTATTTTTTTCATATACCACATTTTCACCAACAATTCCAATATCGGCAACACTGTCCTCAACATACTGTGGAATATCATCATCGCGAAGAAAGAAAACTTCCAGCGGGAAATTGTCAGACTCCGTTTTCAACCGGTCTTTGACATTGCGAAGATCGATGCCACACTCTTTCAATAAAGCAACCGAATCATCGAACAATCGACCCGATTTCTGTATTGCGATCCTTAGTACCATGATGTTCAAGTTTTGCTCATTACGAATAGCAACAATTAAAAAAGGGCTAACCCCCTGGTAAGCCCTTTTAGTATTGTGTGTATACACATAATATCACCGGCTTACCCATGGTAAGTATGATGATGGTTAATGTGTACAATTACGTTCATAACTTTGAATGAGCGGCAAAAATAAGCTGCGCAATAGAATAATCCATAAAAAATTTTAATTTATCTATACGATGGGTTATATAAGCACTTAACTTTCGTGGGCAAATTCCAGTAGATGCAGAGTAAAACTCCAACTATAGCTGCCCTATTCCTACCCATTATCCTGATCACATGTAATAATAGGAACGCATCACAGAATTCAGAAACCTATCCCGGCAAATTGGTTTGGAGTGAAGAATTCAACTATACTGGTTTGCCAGATGCAACTAAATGGAACTATGATGCGGGCGGACATGGCTGGGGAAATAATGAACTGCAGTTCTATACCCAGATGCGACAGGAAAATGCCAGGGTGGAAAATGGCAACCTGGTGATTGAAGCCAGGAAAGAAAACTCGCATGGAAGAGACTATACTTCAGCCCGACTAACTTCAAAGGGGAAAGGAGATTGGAAATATGGAAAAATAGAAGTGAGAGCCAAAATACCCGCTGGTCGTGGTACCTGGCCAGCCATCTGGATGCTCGCCTCCACCACTCCTTTAGCCTGGCCCGACGATGGAGAGATTGATATCATGGAACACGTTGGCTTCGACCAGGGCAAAATTCACGGCACTATTCATACAAAGAAATACAATCATGTGATCGGCACTCACAAATCGGGCACTATTATGGCACCCGACTGCTCAACTGCTTTTCACGTATATGGATTACAGTGGACGGCAGATAGTATCAAGATATCAATTGACAATAAGGAATATTTCAAGTTTGCTAATGAACATAGCGGCAAAGCTGCCTGGCCATTTGATCAACCATTTCATTTGGTTTTGGATATTGCCATTGGGGGAGATTGGGGAGGACAGCTGGGAGTAGATTCTTCGATCTTTCCAGCCAGGATGGAGATTGATTATATACGGGTGTATCAGTGAGGGGTGAGTGGTGAATGGTGAATGGTGAATAAAAATTTCAAATGAAACATATGAGA
>Ga0070674_100002367_pt1 | contig 10408 bp, 10 predicted proteins | sample KBSM33metaG_FD_65344 | JGI IMG/M metagenome (GOLD analysis project Ga0070674, IMG submission 65344) | Miscanthus rhizosphere microbial communities from Kellogg Biological Station, Michigan, USA - KBS M3-3 metaG | ecosystem: Host-associated > Plants > Roots > Rhizosphere > Soil ...
CTGCCGCGCGTCGTCGGCTGGGGGACCGCGCTTGACCTGCTGCTGTCGGGGCGGGTGTTCCTCGCCGACGAAGCGGCCGAACTCGGGCTCGTCAAGGAAGTGGTGCCGCCCGACGAGCTGCTGCCGCGGGCGATCGGCTACGCCGAGGACATCGCCGCCAACTGTGCCCCCAGTTCTCTAGCGGTGATCAAACAACAGGTGTACGCAGACACCATGCGCGATGTCTTCGAAGCCAGCGACCGCGCCGAAAAGCTGATGCACGAGTCGATGCAGCGACCCGACTTCATCGAAGGCATCACGAGTTTCTTCGAAAAGCGCCCGCCCAACTTTCCGCCTCTGAAGGAGGACACGCCATGACACTCGATTACAAGGCGATCGATGTCGACAACCACTACTACGAAACGCTCGACTCCTGCACCCGGCATCTGCCCAAGGAGTTCAAGCGCCGCGGTGTGCAGATGGTGCAGGACGGCAAGCGCACTTGGGCCGTCATGGGCGAAAAGGTCAACCACTTCATCCCGAACCCGACGTTCGACCCGATTATCGAACCGGGTTGCCTCGATCTGCTGTTCCGCGGCGAGATCCCGGAGGGCGTGGACCCGGCGTCGCTGATGAAAGTCGACCGGTTGGGCGAGCATCCGGAGTACCAGAACCGCGATGCCCGAGTGAAGATCCTGGACAGGCAGAACCTCGAGACAGTGTTCATGCTGCCCACGTTCGCGTGCGGCGTCGAGGAGGCCCTCAAGCACGACGTCGAGGCGACCATGGCCACGGTGCACGCGTTCAACCTCTGGCTCGACGAGGACTGGGGTTTCGACCGTCCCGACCACCGGATCATCTCTGCACCGATCATCTCGCTGGCCGACCCGGACAAGGCCGTCGAAGAGGTCGAGTACGTATTAGGCAAGGGCGCCAAGATGGTGCTGGTGCGGCCGGCGCCGGTGCCGGGAGTGGTCAAGCCCCGCTCGTTGGGCGATCCGGTGCACGATCCGGTGTGGGCACGGCTGGCCGAGGCCGGGGTGCCGGTGGGCTTCCACCTGTCGGACAGTGGCTACCTCGCGATCGCTGCGCTGTGGGGCGGCAAGGCGACGTTCGAGGGGTTCGGCAAGAAGGACCCGCTCGATCAGGTGCTGCTCGACGACCGCGCCATCCACGACGCGATGGCCTCGATGATCGTCCATCAGGTGTTCACCCGGCACCCGAGGCTGAAAGTTGCGAGCATCGAAAACGGTTCGTATTTCGTGTACCGCTTGATCAAGCGCCTGAAGAAGGCCGCCAATATCGCGCCGTACCACTTCAAGGAAGACCCGGTCGAGCAGCTGAAGAACAACGTGTGGATCGCACCGTATTACGAGGACGACGTCAAGCTGCTCGCCGAAACCATCGGTGTCGACAAGATCCTGTTCGGCTCGGACTGGCCGCACGGCGAAGGGCTCGCGGATCCGATGGCCTTCACCGCCGACATCCCTCAGTTCCCCGAGTTCAGCGCCGAAGATACCCGGAAGGTGATGCGGGACAACGCCCTTGACCTGCTCGGTGCGAAGGTTCCGGCCGCATAGTCATGGCGGAATGGACACTCGGGGGCGTGCTCGACGCCATCGCTGAGGCGGCCCCCGACCGGCTGATGACGGTTTGCGGCGACCGCCGGAGCACGTTCGCGCAGTCGGCTGACCGCACCCGTCGGTTGGCCAACTTCCTGGCCGTCAATGGATTCGGCGCTCACCGCGAGCGCAACGAGCTCGAGAACTGGGAATGCGGGCAGGATCGCGTCGCACTGCTCATGCACAACGATCTGTATCCCGACGCGGTGATCGGTTGCCTGAAGGCGCGCACCGTCCCGGCGAACGTCAACTACAACTACTCGCCTCGCGAGGTCGCCGAACTGTTCGATTACCTGCGACCGCGCGCGGTCATCTACCACAAGTCATTTGGACCGAAGTTCGTCGACGTGCTGCCCCCCGCCTCCGCGGACCTGTTGATCTCGGTGGACGACGGCAGTGATGCGCCGGAACTGCCAGGGACGATCAGGCTGGAAGACGCTCTGGCACAAGGGGATACCGACCAGGCCATCGCACCGTCGCCCGACGACGTGATGATGGTGTGCACCGGCGGAACAACCGGTCGGCCCAAGGGCGTCATGTGGCGTCAGGCCGACACGTACGTGGTTTCGATGAACGGCGCGGATCACGAATCGGTCGACGCGATACAGGCGAACGTCCGCCATGGCGGACAGCCCTGGTTCGCCGTGTCACCCCTGATGCATGCGGCCGGGATGTGGACAGCGTTCGCCGCACTCCTCAACGGCCTGCCAGTCGTGCTCTACGACAGGACGAGATTCGACCCGCCCGCGGTTCTCGAGACCGCGGAGCGTGAAAAGGTCGGCATGATGACCATGGTCGGCGACGCGTATGCCGGTCCGCTGGTAGACGAGCTGCGAAAAGGTTCCTACGACCTGTCCTCGATGTTCGCGATCGGCACCGGGGGAGCGGCGACCAACCCGAAATACCAACGAGCACTGCTGGAATTGCTGCCACAGATCACCCTGATCAACGGATACGGGTCCTCGGAGACGGGAAATGTGGGCTTCGGGCGCAGTCAGCGCGGTGACGAGAAGAACACATTCGAGCTTCGCGAGGGAGCGTTGGTCCTGTCCGAGGACTACAGCCGGTTTCTGCAGCCCGGCGACATGGAGATCGGATTCGTCGCCCGAGCCGGCCGAATCCCACTCGGCTATTTCGACGACGAGGCCGCCACGCGCAAGACTTTTCCGGTCGTCGAGGGAAAGCGTGTCGTCATCTCCGGGGACCGCGGATCACTCGCGTCCGACGGCACGCTGAATCTGTTCGGCCGCGATTCACTGGTCGTCAACACGGGCGGGGAGAAGGTGTTCGTGGAGGAGGTCGAGGAGGTGCTGCGTGCGCACCCCGCCGTCACCGACGCTCTGGTGGTGGGCAGGCCGAGCGAACGCTGGGGTCAGGAACTCGTCGCCCTGGTGGCACTGCGGGATGGCGCAGAGCCGACCGATGAACCACTTCACGCCCACTGCACGTCGCATCTTGCGCGGTTCAAGGCGCCGAAGGCATTCATCTTCGTCGAGCAGGTCCATCGTCTGGGTAATGGCAAACCCGATTACCGGTGGGCAAAACAAACTGCTGTGCAACAGGAGTCACTGACATGACGCATAAGGCTCTTGACTGTCTGGTGAACGTGCATTTCGGCGAAACCGAAAAGCAGCCCACCTGGATGCTCAAGGTACGTGACGACTACTTCAAGGGTCCGGAGTCGATGTTCGCGCCGGTCGATCTCGCTGAGTTGCTCGACGAGATGGAAGAGCAGGGTGTCAAGAAGGCCATTCTGATGGACAACCTCGCGAAGCCGTCGGTGACCGCGCGCAAGTTCGTCGAAGCCAAACCGGACCGATTCGCGCTGGCCATGGGCGGGGTCAACCTATTGCGGCCGATGCCGGCGCTGCGGGAACTCGCCGCGGTTGCGGTGGACCTGCCGGTCGCGTATGCCGTTGTGGGGCCCAGCTTCTGGGGCGACGGTCTGTACCCGCCCAGTGACGCCGTGTACTACCCGCTGTACACCAAGTGCGCCGAGCTAGGGCTGCCGCTGTGCATCAACACCGGCATTCCGGGGCCGCCGATTCCCGGCGAAGTGCAGAACCCGATCCATCTCGACCGCGTCTGCGTGCGGTTCCCCGAGCTCAAGCTCTGCATGATCCACGGGGCCGACCCATGGTGGGACATCGCGATCCGGCTGATGATCAAATACCAGAACCTGCGCCTCATGACGTCGGCATGGTCACCAAAGCGGTTGCCGGAAAGCCTGCTGCACTACATGCGGACCCGCGGATCCAACAAGGTGATCTACGCCTCGGACTGGCCGGTGCTCAAAATGCGCCGCGTCGTACCCGAGGCCCTCGCGCTGGACCTGCCCGCCGAGGTACTCGACAACTATCTCTACAACAATGCACACGAATTCTTCTTCGCGGGACAGGAAGACTGACGATGGATCGTTACGAACTTCGCAGAATCGACTACAGCCTCACCGAGGACCATCAGGCCCTGCAGGCTGCCTACAGCGACTTCTTCAGAACCCACTGTTCGATCGAGACGGTGCGGGCCGCGGAGGAGTCAGGGTTCGACAAGAGCCTGTGGGAGCGCTTGTGCGGCATGGGGGCGACGACTATGGCGCTACCGGAATCCGTTGGCGGAGACGGGGCGACGCTCGTCGACCTCACCCTGGTGGCCGAGGAGATCGGCCGCTCGCTGGCGCCCGTCCCGTGGATCGACCATGTCTGTGCCGCTCGGCTGCTCGCCCGGTTGGGCGCACTGGATGCCGACGTCGTCAACGGCAAGCATCTGGCGGCCTTCGACCCGCAGCACAACACCGTGTCCGGCGTCAGGCTCATCCCGACGGGCTCGATCGCCGACCAGATCATCGTGCGCGACGGTCCAGACATCGTGCGGCTGACATTCGGCACCCGCCCGGCGAAAGTCGACAACATCGGCAAGCTGCCGATGGCGTGGGTCGACCCCGCTTCGGCCGACAGCCGGATCGTACTGGCAAGCGGCACCGAAGCGCTGGCGGAATATCAACGCGCACTGGATGAATGGCGAGTGCTCACCGCAGCGGCTCTGGTAGGTCTCGTCGAGGAAACGATGATGATCGCCGCGGAGTTCGCCAAGAACCGCTACACGCTGGGCGTGCCGATCTCGACGCTGCAGGGGATCTCGCATCCGCTGGCCAACATCGCGATCACCGTGCAGGGCGGGCGCAATCTCGCCCGCCGCGCGGCGTGGTACCTCGACAACGAGCCCGACGAGCGGCCGGAACTGGCACCGTCCGCGTTCGTGTTCATGGCCGAGGAGGCATCCAAGGCGGCGACGATGTGCGTGCACGTCCAGGGTGGTCTCGGTGTCTCCGCGGAGGCGGCCGCGACGGCATATCTCGTCCGTGCACGCGGGTGGGCGCTCGCAGGCGGCGACCCCGGCGCCAGCGCGAAGTACATCGCAGAGCTCGTCGCGGCCCGCGAAAGTGGTTCAGGAAAGGGCGCATAGGTGGATTTCTCACGGGTTCAGCTGTCCGACGACGATCAGGCGTTCCTGGGCGAGGCGCGGGACTTCCTGCGTACCCATGTCACGGAGGACGTCATCCACCGCGATCGCGAGACCGGGGACAACTTCGACGAGGGTGTGCACCTCGCGCTCGGCGCCGCGGGATACCTGACGCAAGACTGGAAACCGGAGTCCGACGGCGGCTTCAACCGTGTGCGCCGCCGGATCTGGGAACTCGAGAAGCGACGCGCACACGTGCCGTGGGTGACCTCCGGCACGACCGCCATGATCGCGCGGTCGGTGGAGAAGTTCGCCTCACCGGAACTGAAGGCGGAAGTGATGCCGGGGGTATTCACTGGGCATATCCGGCTGTGCCTCGGTTACACCGAACCCGAGGGCGGGTCGGACGTCGCGACCTGCAAGACCCGCGCCGTGCGCGATGGCGACGGCTGGATCATCAACGGCTCCAAGATGTTCACGACTGGCGCGCACAACTGTCAGTACGTCTTCCTGATCACCAACACCGATCCCGACGCGCCGAAGCACAAGAGCCTGACGATGTTCCTGGTGCCACTGGACTCGCCGGGCATCGAGATACAAGGCATCCGCACCGTCGACGGGGACCGCACCAACATCGTCTACTACAGCGACGTCCGAGTCGACGACAAGTATCGGCTCGGGGAGGTGAACAACGGCTGGACGGTGGTGCGTGAACCGCTCAATGTCGAGCACGGCGCGGTGGAGGCCGCCGCAGACGGACTGCAGGATGTGTCGATCATGATGCACCAGGCCGGTTTCATGGCCGCCGCCGTCGACAAGGCCGCGGCGAAGGTCACGGAGCCTGATCCCAACGGGCGCCGCCTGATCGACGACGGGTCGGTGGCTTATCGGTTGGGCCGCAGCGTCGCCCGCATGGAGGCCGCTTTGAGCGCGCCGACCATTTTCGGGAGGGTGGCGCTGGCCCAGACGATGCGCGACATCGCCCCGGACCTGATGGACCTCCTCGGCACGGCGGCCTCGCTGTCGGTCGGAACGGACGGCGCCGCCGACGACGGTGCGTCGGAGTACGTGTACCGGTTCGCGCCGTTGGTCGGCATCTATGGCGGCACGCTCGAGGTCTTCCGCAACATGATCGCGCAGTACGTGCTGGGTCTCGGCAAGCCCGCGTATGCGCCGCAAAAGAAGAAGGCTTCCTGAGGCTGTGGTCCACCGAGTCGTGCACTGCGGAACCGGCAATATCGGGGCAGCGGCGTTGCGCGCGATCCTGCAGCATCCAGACCTCGAGCTTGTCGGGCATTTCGTCAGCACACCCGCCAAGCGGCCCGTGACTCGGGTGAGGTCGTTGGAGTGACGCCCGCCGGTGTGACGACGACGAACGACTGGGCCGACGTCATCGACCTCGGTGCCGACTGCGTCACGTACTTCGCCAACAGCATTGGCAGGGAGCGGGAGGCGATCGCCGATTTGGTGCCGTTTCTCGAGCGCGGCACCAACGTGGTCACCTTCTCAGGATTCGAGATAGCCCATCCGGCGAGCGCCCCGCCAGAGCTGCGCGAACCGATCGAAGCGGCGTGCCGGGCCGGCGGCAGTTCGTGCTACTTCACAGGTATCGACCCTGGCTGGGCGACAACCGATCTCGCGATCGCATCGCTGGCCGCTGCGAACCGAGTCGACTGCATTCGCGTACTCGAGCTCGGCTGGTGGGGCGACTACACCGCGGAGTTCGTCTGCCGCGAGTACTTCGGCTTCGGCAAGGAACCTGGCTTCCAGCCGCTGCTGGTGACCGGCGGGTTCATCGAGAAGATGTGGGCGCCCACGCTGCATCAGCTCGCGGAGGTGCTCGGAGTCGAAGTGGAGGAGTTTCGCGTCGTCTACGAGACGGACGGTCTCGACCACGACGTCCAAACCGGCTTCGGCACGGTGGCCGCGGGCACCGCATCCGTCGTTCACTTTGAGCTGCAGGCGCTTTCGGCCGGCAGGCCGTTCGCGGTCGTCGAGCACGTGGACTGCGTTGCGCGCGATGTGGGACGGCAGTGGAAGCAGCCGTTCGGTCCGGCGGACATGTCCTACCGAATCGAGATCGAAGGCGATCCGAGCTTCACCGTCGAGATGAACTTCGGCAAGGGCGGTGACGTGTTGAGCGCGATGCCCGCGATCAACTGTGTGCCTGCGGTGTGCGAGGCCAAGCCCGGCCTGCTAGGGCCGCTGGATGTGCCCCGCTATTGGGCGCGCCACGTCGCAGCACGCCCTTGACGGCGCTACTAAACTTTCTATTTTAGTACTGATAGAAGTCCGGCCGTCTCGGTAAGGGGGTCCGATGTCACTTGTGATCGACGCCGACGGGCATGTCGAGGAGACGCTTCCCGAACTGGTCGACGCCATTCCCTCGGCGATGCGCGACAGCGCCATGCAGTTCGTCGCCGAAGCGGGTGGGTATGTCACCTATCGCATCGAAGGTCGACTCTGGCGGTCGAAGTATCCCTTCCCCGGCGGGCTTCAGAACCACGTGTCCGCAGGCGGAGTCCGGCGCGAGGGCGGCCGGGATCCCAAGCTTCGGCTGCAGGTCCTCGACGACGAGGGGATCGACGCGGCGGTGCTGTATCCGAGTGTCGGATTGATGTTCGGGCTGTTGGAGCACCCCGACATCGCGGCCGCCCTGTGTGCGGCCTACAACGACTGGCTGGGCCGCTACTGCGCCACCGACCCGAACCGTCTGATCGGGGTGGCCCTGCTGCCTCAACAGGACCCTCGCCTGGCCGCGGCCGAACTCGAGCGAGCCGTCACCAACCATGGTTTCGTCGGCGGCGTGATGCGGCCCAACCGGATCGGTGGCCGCACCGTCGACCATCCCGACTTCGACGTCTTGTGGGGCACGGCCGAGAGACTCGACGTGCCGATGTCGCTTCACGAGGCCTACCTCGCAGGCATCGACACCGTCGGTTTGGACCGGATGTCCAGCTATGCCGGCTGTCACATCGTCAGCCATGTCTTCGAGCAGATGGCCGCAATGGTGAGCGTGACGTTGGCGGGGATCTTCCAACGCTTCCCACGGCTGCGCGTGGGCTTCCTCGAAGCCGGTTGCGGATGGGCGCCGACGTGGACGGACCGTATCGAAGAGCACTTCGAACTGGCTCCCGACGACTATCGCGGCGGAAATCCCAGCGGCGCCATCAACACTCGGTCATGGCTCACGTTCGAGATCGAGGAGCCCGGCCTGGCGTCGACGCTCGAGCAGGGGTGGGCCGACAACGTCATGTTCGCGTCGGACTACCCGCATCACGACGCCGTGTATCCGGGTGCGGTGAAGAGCGTGAAGGAGCGCGGGCTGGGCGAAGGGCTGGAGCGCAAGGTGTTGGGCGACAACGCCCTGGCGTTCTACGGCGATCGGCTGCGTCGGGTCGTGAGCGGGTAAGGATGACACGGCCGACACCGATGCGGGCGATGGCGGTCACGAAACCGATCGCGCCTCCGTTGCCCGACCTGACCGCCGCCCAGGAACTGGCGCTGCTGTGCCGTTGCCTGTTCGCCGAGGGATACAACGACCATCTCGCCGGCCACATCACCTATAAGCAGCCCGACGGCACGTTCCTCGTGAACCCGTTCGGATTGACGTGGGACGAGGTCACCGCGAGCGACATCATGACCATGGATACCGACGGCAACGAGGTCGCAGGCCGGTGGACGATCACACCGGCGATCACGCTGCACGTCGAATTGCACCGTGTCCGTGGCGATATCGCGGTGGCGATCCACAACCACTCGCGGTGGGGAACGGTCTGGGCCGATATCGGACGCGCGCCGGAGATCTACGACCAGACCGGCGCGTTGTACCACGGCGCCGTCGCGGTGTACGACGAGTACTGGGGAACGGTCGACGACGAAAGCAACGCGCGCGCGGTGGCCAAGGCCATCGGCGAAGCCAACGTCGGACTGCTGGCCAACCACGGTGTCGTGGTGCTCGGTGCCGACATCCGACAGGCGTACCTGCGGGCCATGTCCTTCGAATGGCGCAGTCGTCAGGCCTGGCGCATCGCAGCCGCCGGGGGCGGTGTCCCGATGAATCGCGATGCGGCGCGCACCTATGGCGACTTCTTCAATTCCCACCAATTCACCGGGCTATTCGAGGCGATGGCACGCCGCGAGTTGCGGCGCGATCCCGCCGTGCTGAACTGACTCAGCCGGCGCGAGCGCCCTCGACCGGTGCCTCGGCCCCGGGGTACTTCATGAAGACGCTGACGTGGCAGATCAGGCCGTCGTCGTTGCGCTCGAACAGGATGCACTCGGGGTAGGTGGTGGGGGCGCCGTCGACGCCGAAGGTTTCGCTCAACTCGACGAATGACACTCGATCCGATATGTGGGACACGCGCTGCACTCTCAGCTGGTAGCCCTCGAGTGAGGTGATGATGCCACGCAGGAAGTCGACGTAGCCCTGCTTGCCCTCGACGCGGTCACAAAACGGACCGTCTCGGGTCAAGCCGGCGTCGGCCAGCGTGGCTGCAAGACCGTCCCAGTCGTGGGCCGCCATGCAGGCCAGGTAGGTCTCGACTGTGTCGGTCACGTCGCCTCCTCGCCGTCACCTCACTTTGGAGGTTACGCGTTCGCCATGGCAGGCGGCTTGACGGCGCCGGGGTCGGGGTTGGCGATCGGCAGACCCATGAACCGGCGCGCGTTGTCGCCCATGAAGTCGTAGGTACGACGTGCATCCATGCCTTCGGCGTACTTCCAGAATCCCCTCGGTTCTGCCAGGCCTTCGGGATGGGGTAGTCCGATCCGAACAAGACTCTGTCCCAGCCGACCGTCTCGACGACGTCGGCGACGCACCCCTCCCAGAACGGGCTGACCCAGATGTTGCGCCGGAACACGTCGTGCGGATGCTCGGGGAAATTCTGCGGCATCTTCCTGTACAGGTCTTCGAAGTCACCGAGCAACGGGTGGATCCACGAACTGCCGTTCTCGACACTGGCGATGCGCAATCTTGGGAAGCGGGTCAGCGTGCCGTGGCAGATGAGACTGGTGATCATGTCGGCGACTTCGCGGTGGCCCAGCACCATCCACCGGAATGCGCTCTGCGCCATGAAGTTCTGGGTATGCGGCGGCTCCCACTTCGCGACGTAGTCGTCGAGCGGGGGATAGCTGGCGTGCAACACGATCGGCGGGCCTGCGGCCTCGACATCCCGCCAGAACGGATCGAACTCCGGAAGTGCTGGTGATCGCCAACCCCGAATACCGTTGACCGGCCCTGGTTTGATCAATGCGACCTTGACGCCGTTGTCGAGGAGGTACTCGAGCTCGCGCTGTGCGCCGTCGACTTCCGAGAGATTGATGATCGGCGTCGAGAACACGCGGTT
>Ga0070674_100002368_pt1 | contig 10405 bp, 9 predicted proteins | sample KBSM33metaG_FD_65344 | JGI IMG/M metagenome (GOLD analysis project Ga0070674, IMG submission 65344) | Miscanthus rhizosphere microbial communities from Kellogg Biological Station, Michigan, USA - KBS M3-3 metaG | ecosystem: Host-associated > Plants > Roots > Rhizosphere > Soil ...
CAGAACATCCTCGCGTTCCGGTTCGGCAACGGCATCTTCGAGCCGATCTGGAATCGGCGCTACATCGACCACGTGCAGATCAACGCATCCGAGCGCGTTGGCGTCGAGCAGCGAGGCGGCTACTACGACACGTCGGGTGCGCTGCGCGACATGGTGCCGAACCATCTCTTCCAGCTGGTCTCGCTGACGACGATGGAGCCGCCAATTTCGTTCGACGCGAACGCCGTGCGCGACGAACAGGCAAAGGTGCTGCACGCACTGCAGCCGTTCACGCCTGAAGACGTCCTCAGGCGGACGGTTCGCGGCCAGTACGGCGACGGGATGATAGATGGCAGAATTCAGCGCGCCTACCGCCACGAGGACAAGGTCCGCCCCGATTCGACGACCGAGACCTTCGTTGCCCTCAAGCTGTACATCGACAACTGGCGCTGGGCCGACGTGCCGTTCTATCTGCGGACCGGCAAGATGCTGCCCAAGCGGCAGACAGAGATCACCATCCAGTTCAAGCGCGCGCCGTTCCAGCTGTTCCGCGACACGCCGGTCGAGACGCTGACGCCGAATCAGCTGGTCATTCACATCCAGCCGGACGAAGGTGTGTCTCTCAGTTTCAGCGCGAAGGTGCCGGGCCCGCAGCTGCGGCTCGGCGACGTGAACATGAACTTCGCGTACAACGACTACTTCGGATCCACGCCGAGCACGGGATACGAACGGCTGCTCTACGACTGCATGATGGGCGACGCGACGCTGTTTCAACGCGCCGACATGGTCGAGGCGGGCTGGTCGGTCGTGCAGCCGATTCTCGACGTGTGGCGCGCGCTGCCGCCGCGCGACTTCCCCAATTACGCGGCAGGCACGTGGGGGCCTCCGGAAGCGGCCGAACTGTTGCGCCGAAGCGGGCGGAGCTGGCGCGACGGCGGCAGCTAGCAGTCGAGGATCCGTGGCTTCGCTCGAGCAGTCTCCGGAGGCGGTGTCGACGTTCGTCATCAAACCGCTGCCGAACGGAGTGCGCGTCGTGCTCGATCCGGCGGACAAGGCCGTCTGCCTCAACATCCTCCACGATCGGTTCGAGCGCAACGAGCTCGACTTCGTCGAGCGATCCATAAAACCGGGCGATCACGTCGTTGACGTCGGGGCCAACGTCGGCTACTTCGCGCTGTCGATGGCACGAGTGGTCGGATCAACGGGATCTGTTGTCGCCGTCGAACCGTCGCTGCGCGCGTTGCAGTGTTTGCACGCGGGTGTTCGCGAGAACGGGTACGCCGATCGCATCACGGTGATCGAGGCTGCCGCCGGCATCCGCGACGGCGACGCGCGATTCGTGGCGCATCGCGCTTCCACGAACGGCGGCAGCGGATTCGTCCTCGACGACGGGGCGAGTGTCGTGCCGGAGGACCACACCGCGACGACAGTACCGCTCGTGCGCCTCGCCACCGTCGTGCGTCGGCGGCCGATCAGCTTTCTCAAACTCGATGCTGAGGGGAGCGAGCCGAACATCCTTGCGGGCGCGGATGCCATCCTGCAGGAAGACCGGCCGGTAATTCTGACGGAACTGGATCCGTTCTGCCTCGAGCGCGTGTCCAAGATCCGCCCGTGCGATCTCATCGACGTCATGGCGAGACGCGGCTACTCCTGCCACCGTCTGGGCGCCGGCACGGCGGGCGTGCGCATTGACGACTCGCATCCCTCCGCCACCGAGCCCGTCGTATTTCTGCCCATCCGCTGATGGCGCATTCTCGTCAGTCGATTCGTGTCGAGATGATTCCGGCGGGCAATCCCGGGCCGTATACCGGTGAGGGCAACCGGACGTGGCTGATCCGCGGACGGTATCCCACGCTCATCGACGCAGGTACGGGCGAGTCCTCGCATCTGGAGGCACTCGAGGCCGCGCTGGCGACTGAACCGCTCCCTTTGGCGTCCGTCATCGTCACGCATGCGCACAGCGATCACATCCAGGGCGTGCCCGTGTTGGCGGCACGCTGGCCAGACGCTCGCTTTCGCAAAGTGCGGTGGAGCGGCCGCGACGAGAAGTTCTATCAGCACTTCCTGCCGCTTGCCGATGGCGACGTGATCGAGGCGGGGGATACCACGCTCGAAGTCGTCGCCACGCCGGGCCATGCGCCAGACCACATCGCGTTGTGGCACGCAGAGGAACGCACCGTCTTTTCTGGGGATCTGCTCGTGCAGGGCGGCACGGTGGTCATCCCCGCCAGCCGCGGCGGTGACCTCAGTCGATACCTCGCGTCACTGGAGCGGGTGCTGGCTCTGGATCCGCTGCGGGCGCTGCCAGCGCACGGCCCGGTCATAGATCGTCCCGTGGAACTCATCCGCGGGTATCTCGTTCACCGCGCGCGGCGTGAAACGCAGGTTCTCGAGCTGCTGAAGGAGGGCGCCGCGACGCCGGCAGAGATCTCGGCGCGCATCTATGAGCTGGTGCCGGACACGCTGCGCGATGCCGCGGAGGAGAGCGTGCTGGCGCATCTCCAGAAACTCGTCGCCGACGGGAGAGTCCGCAGCGACGGCCAGCGGTTCACGCTGACGTAAGTAGCACCACCCGCGTCTGTCGGACATAATGGAGCGTCCGGTACACGAGGTGCCGATGCCCACGTCGTTGCTCGTTACGCCTCAGGCCCTTGCCGCCAGTCTGGCCGAACCTACACGCCGTCCGCTGCTGCTCGACGTCCGCGCGGCCGAAGCCTTCGCCGCCGGGCATCTTCCCGGCGCTGTCCATCTCGACCTCTGGGGCTTCAGCCTGAGCGACACCGATCCGGCACCGCTCAAAGCGTTCCTGTGGATGATCGAACACGTGCTCGCGCTGCGCGGCATCACTGCGGATGTGCCCGTGGTCGTGTATGGCGAGACATCGGACGTGAGAGCTGCGCGCGTATTCTGGTTCCTTGACTACTTCGGCCATCCGTCCGTCCGCGTGCTCGATGGCGGCGCCGAGGCCTGGACACGTGCCGGTCTGCCGCTCACGACCGATGTGACCACGCCGGCGGCATCGGCGTGGACGGGCACGCCCGTGCAGTCGCGGCTGGCCACGTATCGTGAGGTGCTCGATCGCCTCGATCGTTCCGACGCCGCCATCGTAGACACGCGCAGCGAAGGCGAGCACTGCGGCACAACGGTGCGCGCCGCCCGCGGCGGTGCGATTCCCCACGCCATCCATCTCGAGTGGACAGAGAACCTTCAGCCCGATGGCACGTTCAAGTCGCCCGACGTACTGCGCGCGATGTACACCGCGCGCGGCATCACGCCAGACAAGGACGTCGTGACCTACTGCCAGGGCGGCTACCGTGCGGCTCACACGTATCTCGCGTTGCGTTTGCTCGACTACCCGCGCGTGAGGAACTATCTCGGATCCTGGAAGGAGTGGGGGGATCGGGAGGAGTTGCCGATCGAGACGCCCGGGCAGGGCTAGCGGCGGTGTCGTCTTCGTTTTCGGATTCGTGTTCGTTCAGCGTCAAGCCTTTCCACTGAGACGCTTGTGCAATGCGCTCAACATCTGGCCGACGCGGTTCGACAAACCGATGAGAGCACCCAGCCGAGACTCGTCTAAATAGCCCCGGTCGAATGCCGCGTAGAGACTCGCTCGCACCTCGCCGTTCGAGCCCGCGGCGATGCGAACAAAGTAGGCGAACTCTTTCGACGAACGCCGGAGGTAGCCCTCGGCAATATTTGACATAATCGAGAGACACGCGGCGTTCAATTGCTGCGACATTTCAAAATCATGCCGAGCAACGGCTGTCGCGGCAACCGGCAAAGTATCGGCAGAGAGTTGCCTCGCCAGCTGCCAGACGTCCAGTGTTTCGAATCCAGCGCGGTCACGATGGTCCATACCATCAGCAAGCCGTGGGCCGGTGACGCGCGAACGAGTACGAAGCCCTAACGAAAACGAACACGAACACGATTCCGAAGAGTGCCCATGGACCGCGTAATCGACTTCATCAACCTCCACCGCGATCGCTACATCGAAGAACTCAAAACGTATCTTGCCATCCCAAGCGTGAGCGCGCTGCCGGCCCACGCGGCCGACGTTCGGCGCTGCGCCGAATGGACCTCGGGAGAGCTCGCGCGGATCGGGATGCAGAACGTGCGGCTGATCGAGACGCCCGGGAATCCCGTCGTGTACGCCGACTGGCTGGGCGCGCCGGGGAAGCCCACGATTCTCTTTTACGGCCACTACGACGTGCAGCCCGTCGATCCCATCGACAAATGGGTGTCGCCCCCATTCGAAGGAACCGTCCGCGACGGCGAGATCTACGCTCGCGGCGCGGCCGACGACAAGGGCCAGGTCTTCATGCACTTCAAGGCCATCGAGGCGCACTTGTCACAGACCGGGTCGCTGCCGTGCAATATCAAGCTGTTCATCGAAGGCGAAGAGGAAGTCGGCAGCACGCATCTGGACGACTTCGTCCGCACACATAAGACCGAGCTTGCCGCCGACGTCGTCGTCATCTCGGATTCGACGATGTTCGACCGCGGCGTGCCGTCGATCTGCTACGGCCTGCGCGGCCTCGCGTACTTCCAGCTTGACCTGACAGGAACAGCCAGCGACCTGCACTCCGGATCGTTCGGCGGTGCCGTCGCGAATCCTGCGTACGTGCTCGGGCAGGTCATTTCGCAGTTCAAGGATCGCGGCGGGAGGATCAAGATTCCCGGCTTCTACGACGATGTGCGTGACCTTCGGTCCGAGGAGCGGGCGCAGTGGAAGCAGCTGCCGTTCAGTGAAACGCGATACCGGAAGGATCTCGGCGCGCCGCGCCTGTTCGGCGAGAGCGGCTATACGACGCTGGAGCGCACGTGGGCGCGACCGACCGTCGAGATCAACGGCTTGCTGTCAGGCTTCACGGGCGAAGGTGCGAAGACCGTGATCCCCGCCGTCGCCATGGCCAAGATCAGCATGCGTCTCGTGCCCGATCAGGATCCGGACAAGATCGCGGCGCAGTTCGAGGCCTACCTCGCGAAGATCGTCCCGAAGACGGTCCAGTACAAACTCACGCGGATGCACGGCGGCAAGCCCTGGATGACTGATTTCGACAACCGCTACGTGCAGGCCGCCGCACGATCCATCGAGCGCGGATTCGGGAAGGTGCCCGTGTTCACGAGAGAGGGCGGGTCGATTCCGGTCGTCTCGACGTTCCAGCAGGAACTGGGAGTGCCGTCGGTCCTCTTCGGCGTCGGCCTCCCTGACGAGAATGCGCACGCGCCGAATGAAAAGCTCGACCTCGGCAACTTCCACAACGGGGTGATTGCGTCGGCGTACTTGTACCAGGAGATTGGCGGTCTGGCCTGAGTGGACGCGGCTGCGGCCGCTAGTTCAACGTCGCAAGCCGCCGTTTGAGCGTCTTCACGTGCTCCCACACCTGCTCTTGTTCGCGGCGGTCGTCATCGTCGGCCGGCGCGGGCACCAGCCGCAGGTAGCTCTGAAGATCCCGCAGCGCCGACGAGTAGTCTTCGACGTGATAGGCGAGCAGCCCGCGGTCGCGTAGCTCGGTGAGGGCTGAGGGATCCAGCGCGAGGAGCAGCTCCGTCGCATGTCGTGCGTGCGCAAACGATCGCATGCGGACGTACGCGCGCTTCAGATTGAGCAGCATCCGCACGAGGATTTGCTGCCGGCTTGCGGTCGCAAACATGCCGGGGCTCAGTGTCGCGTCCTCTCCAAGGTGGCCACGCAGAAGGCGCGAGCAATCGACCTCTGACACGATGGCCCCGCGGTGGAAGGGATCGATCAGCAGGTCCCTCGCGCCGGGTTCGTCCGCCGCCGCGGGCGCTCGAACCAGAAAGTGCCCGGGAAAGTTCACCCCTTCAAGGTAGACGCCCGCGCGCGCGCTGACCTCCATCAGGACGACGGCGAGCGTGATCGGAATGCCAGCCCGGCGATCCAGCACGACGTTCAAGAGACTGTTGCGCGCGTCGTCGTACCGCTGCCGGTCGCCCTCGAAGCCGAGCTCGTCGTAGAGGTAGTGCGTGACCGCCGCGAGGCGCGAGGCGCGCCCGGTTCTCTCCCGCTCGGCCGCGGCCACCATTTCGCGGGCCGCCCGCCCCATCTCATCGAGCTGATCCAGGTAGGGCTGCGGATCCAGATCGGGATACTCGACCTGGGCAAAGCAGAGCGCCGCGGCGGCCAGGCCCTGGTCGGGCCCGGACGCGATCTTCACGAAGGCGGCGCGAAGCGAGCTGCTCATGGTGTCGGATCTCATTGTACCGCCGAAGGAATTCATTCGGCCGCCGCCGACGTCAAAGCGAGCAGACGGGATTCGGTGACCGCGGTGATGTCCGAGACCACGAGCTCGGCAGCAGCCAGGGCAGTCGCGGGGAGTGTCGTCGTCACCGCAATCCTGCGGAGACCTGCGGCACGCAGAGACAGCAGTCCCTGCACGGTATCCTCCACACCGACCACGGCTCTCGGATCCAGCCGTCGCCCGGCATGCGCCGACAGGCGATCCAGCGCGCGCAGGTAGGGGTCGGGTGCTGGCTTGCTGCGCGGCGTTTCACCGGCAGCGACGATCGCCACGAACACGCTGCCGAGTCCGGCGCCGTCGAGGACCTGCTCGATCTCTGGACGGAGCGCTCCTGACGCAAGCGCCAATGGCCACTTGTCCGCGAGGCGATGCACGTGTTCGGCCGCGCCTGGGAAGAGCGGCGAATTGCTCCGGAGCAGTGCCTTGACGCATTCGGTCTTGCGGGCAGTGAGTGCGGCGACCCACGCGCTTCCGCGGCCGCCGCCGTTGGTGCGGTCGAGCCGCGTAAAGACGGCCTCGTCAGAGAGCCCGACGAAATCCTCGTAGTACTCGCGGGCGCTGAACTCGAGCCCTTCCTCGTGCAGCACCCACTGGTAGGCACGAAGGTGGAGCGGCTCGCTGTTCACGATGACGCCGTCGAAGTCGAGCACGATCGCGTCGAGCACGCCGGCCTACTTCTTCATGCGCTCGCCTGCGTGCACGGGGAGCGGCAGGCGATTCTCGCGCGGAGGGTACGGGCAGTCGTATGTCGGGTTGTAGTAGCAGTACGGATGGTACGCGCGGTTGAAGTCCACGATGTAGAGGCCGGTTGGCGTGCGATCGAGATCGAGGTACCGCCCTGCCGGATACGTCTCAGTGCCGCTCGTCATATCGGTGAAGGGTACGAACAACCGATCGAGCGTCGGGGAGCCGGCTTCGACGAACGCGGTGAGACCCAGCTGCTGCCCCTTCAACGTGAATCCCAGCCGGCCGACACGGACCATCTGGCGCAGCTGCCCGGTCGACGTGGGCATCTGGATGGTGCTGTGGTCGCTCGATGCCGTCAACGAGGCGGGAACCCGGTAGTCGATCGACGGCGGGAAATAGGCCAGGGGGAGCAACTGCTGCCGGCGCGCCGGAGGAATCGGCGAGTCTGCCGCGCGCATCGCGTCGTTCTTGAGTGTACGGAACTGCTCGAGGTCGGCGACAAAGGCGCGTTGATCGATTTCCGGACTGGGGCTGCATGCCCACGCAGCCGCCAGCAGCAGGAGCGCGAGCGTCTGGACCTTTCGCACCGGACGATCACACATCAACCAACCCAGACTTCGCAATCGGCCTGAAGGATGCTGGCCGATCGTCACGCGAACAGATAGCCGCCGTGGACGAGCGTCTCGTCAGCCAGGCGGCGCCTGAGCACCACCGTATCGCAGGGCGGCACCTTGAGCAGGCGTCTCAGAGCCGCCAGGAGCACTCGGAGCTCGTCGCCCTCGGCAAGCGCCGCCAGCGCTTCCCGCACTGTTGTTTCGATTCGCAGAGCGGCGCTGCTGACGAGCAGCCGGGCGGTGTCGGCCTGAAGCGACGCTGTCGGATGCTGCGCCGCGTGCGCCTGGCTCGCGCGCATCACGGCGCTGTCGGCGGCATAGACCTCAATGATGACGTCGGCGAGCCAGAGCAGCAGTTCCTGCTCCTGATCGAGCCGCTCGCGATGGCGCTCGGCGGCGGTGCCCGCAAGCAGGAGCGCGGCCTTCGCGAATGCCCGAACCGCCAGCCGCTCAGCGGCCAGCGGCGACTCGTCTGGCTCTTCCGGCAGGGACGGCGACATGATCTCGTCTCGAAGCGCGCGAGCGGCCGCGAACAGCGGCAGGTCTCCTCGCGCCGCGCGCTTCAGCAGCATTCCCGGGATCAGCAGCCGATTGATTTCGTTCGTTCCTTCGAAGATGCGGTTCACCCGAGCGTCCCGATAGTGGCGCTCCGCCGGATAGTCGCGAACGAAACCGTTTCCGCCGTGGATCTGGACGTTCTCGTCGAGCACGTACGTCTGCGCTTCGCTGCCTGCAACCTTGGCGATGGACGCTTCCACCGCGAACTCTTCGAGAGCCGCCAGCACTGCCTGACTGCGGTCGCCGCCGGCAGCAGCGACGGCCGCGTCGATGGTGCCAGCCGTGCGATACACGAGAGATTCGACTGCAAAGACACGCGCGGTCATCTCACCGAGCTTGTGTCGAATCGCGCCGAACCGGCCGATTGGCTGCCCGAACTGTTTTCTCGTTGCCGCGTACTTCGCGGCTTCGGCAATGGCCACCTTGGCACTGCCGGTCACCATCGCTCCCAGCTTGAACCGGCCGAAGTTCAGCACGTTGAATGCGACCTTGTGGCCCTTGCCGATCGCTCCGAGAAGATTCGCGGCTGGCACGTGCACGTCCTGCAGGACGATCGGTGTGGTGGATGAGCCGTTGATGCCCATCTTGTGCTCTTCTTTGCCGCTCGACACGCCCTTGAATCCACGCTCGACGATGAACGCGGTGAAATGCTCGCCGTCGACCTTCGCAAAAACGATGATGACGTCCGCGAAGCCGCCGTTCGTGATCCACATCTTCTCGCCAGAGATCACGAAACTGCCGTCGTCCTGCCGTACCGCCCGAGCGCGTGCGCCCAGCGCGTCGGAGCCCGAGCCTGACTCGCTCAAGGCGTACGCTCCGACGAGCTCACCGCTCACGAGCAGCGGCAGATAGCGCGTCTTCTGTTCCTCCGTCCCGAACATCAGGATCGGCAGGATGCAGAGATTGGCCTGCGCCCCTTGGGCCGCTGCAAACGACGCCACTCGTCCGAGCTGCTCGGCGACGATGACTGAACTGACTTTGTCGAGCTCGACGCCGCCGTAGGCCTCGGGCACATGCATGCCGAGCAGGCCCAGCTCTCCGCATCGCGCGAGCAACCCACGCGCGAGCGTCCAGTCCTTGGCTTCCAGGCGATCGATGACGGGAACCACTTCCTTCGTCATGAACTCGGCGGTGGTCTCGCCGATCAGGCGATGCTCGTCGGTGATCTGCTCCGGGGTGAAGACGTCCGCCGCTTTGTCGAGCAGCCAGGCGCCGCCGCGTGTCGCTTGCACAGTAGTCATGAGTTCCTTCGAGCCCTGCGTTTCGGGCTTTCTGTCGTCAGATCCTTCGCGTCGGCGTCCGGCCCTCGGGCCCAGCGCCCTTGCTCACGAGGTCGCCGGGCCCTCGAATATCCCCGCGGCACCCATGCCGCCGCCCACGCACATCGTGACGAGGCCGTAGCGCGATTTGCGGCGGCGCATTTCGTAGAGCAGCGTCGTGGTGAGTTTGGCGCCCGTACAACCAAGCGGATGCCCTAATGCGATGGCACCGCCATTGACGTTCAGCCGATCGGGATCGATGGGCAGTTCGCGCAGGCACGCGAGGGCCTGCGCGGCGAACGCTTCGTTGAGCTCCACGAGATCGATGTCGTCGAGTGAGAGCCCTGTACGCGTGAGGACGCGGCGGATCGCCGGCACGGGTCCAATCCCGAATCGCTCGGGCTCGACACCGGCAGTCGCGTAGCCGACGAAGCGCGCGAGCGGCTGCAGACCGGCTGCTTCGGCGCGCTCCGCGGACATGACGAGTACGGCGGCGGCACCATCGCTCATCTGCGAAGAATTCCCGGCGGTCACCGTTCCTGCTGCGTGAAAGGCCGGACGCAGCCTGCTCAACACCTCCAGGGACGTATCCCGTCGTGGACCTTCGTCGGCGGCGAAGATGCGCTCGACGACCGCAGGTCCGCGACCGTTTCCGTCCTCGACGGAGCGGATCGGCACGGCAACGGTCTCGTCCTTGAAGCGCCCGCTGTCGATTGCAGCAACCGCGCGCTGATGGCTCCGCAGCGAGAACTCGTCCTGTTCCTGCCGCGGGATGCTGAACTCGCGTGCATGGTTCTCGGCGACGAGCCCGGTCGTCAGGTACACGTCAGGATGCGTCTCGACAAGGGCAGGGTTTGGCGCCATCTTGTGGCCACCGAGCGGCACCATGCTCATCGACTCGGTACCGCCGGCGAGGATCACGTCGGCGCTGCCGGCCATCACACGCTCGGCCGCGTAGGCGATCGCCTGAAGGCCAGACGCACAGAACCGGTTCACCGTCACTGCGGACGCTGTCACCGGCACCCCGGCGCGGAGACTCGCGAGC
>Ga0070674_100002370_pt1 | contig 10404 bp, 7 predicted proteins | sample KBSM33metaG_FD_65344 | JGI IMG/M metagenome (GOLD analysis project Ga0070674, IMG submission 65344) | Miscanthus rhizosphere microbial communities from Kellogg Biological Station, Michigan, USA - KBS M3-3 metaG | ecosystem: Host-associated > Plants > Roots > Rhizosphere > Soil ...
CGGACCGCGATCCGAAAACCGCGATCCGCCCGAAGCGCAACGAGCCGTTCGATGGGGCTGCGCCACCCACCGGGGACGATGAGCCGCCACGCCTCATGCAACTTTACGCGCCCCTTTTCGAACCGGATGCGGCGCAACGATCAAACGAAAATGTGATTCGGCAAGGGGACTGCTCTTTCGTCCGAGAGTTGTGGGAACGCCCTGGTAACGCGTTCGCACTAGGCAGAAAAACCGCGCCAAACAGTCACTTATGCCGCTTTGGTAAGCGAATTCTTAATCGACATGACGGCTAACTAGGGCCGAGAGCAGCGCCGCAGCGGCGATGCGTCATGGAGCGCGCGGCGAACGCGCGCTCCGGGCCGATGGTCGAACAACGAGGCAGACGATGAAAAGCTGGATTTCGCGCATGGGGCTGATGACCAAGATTCTGGGCCCTGCCGCTTTGATGGTGATCGTCGCCGCGGCGATCGTCGTGTTCAGCCGCTTCGCCTTGTCGGACCTGGCCGCGGTCAACAAGCGCGCGATCGACGAAGATTCCGCCGGGCTGATCTCCATGCTGGAGATCCAGGAGGCGTTGTATTCCGCCGCCGACAAGGAGAAGGCCGCGATCCTGGCCGACAATCCGGATGAAGTGAAGGAGCGCGCGGCCGCGCTGGAAGAGGAGCTTGCCGGCGCACGGGAAGGTGCTGTCGCTTTGAGCGCAGTGGCGGAGACTCCGGAGCAAAAGGATCGCGCTGCCAAGATCTCGGCCGGAATCGAGAGCTATGCCGGCTTCACCGAGGAGTCCATGAAGCTCGCGGCCGAGCAGAAGGACGATGAAGCCTTGGCCATCGCGACCGGCGCCGGGCTGGAAGCGCGCGTCGGCGCCGACGAGCTCGGCGACCAGGTGCGCGAAGCCTATGGCGAGGAGCTGGAGCATGCCAAGGCGGAGACCGATGAGGTCTATGCCCGAACCATCGACTGGCTGGTCGGCGGCGGCGGTGCGGGCCTCGTCATCGCCACCGGCATCCTGATCTTGGTGGTGACGCGCGGCGTGACGCGCCCGGTGCGTTCGCTCACCCAGACCATGCGCCGCCTTGCCGAGGGCGACCTCGGTGTCGGGATAGACGCGCAGAACCGGCGTGACGAAATCGGCCTGATGGCGGGCGCGGTCCAGGTGTTCAAGGACAATGCTCTGCGTGCGCGCGAGGTCGAAGCGCAAGCCGAGGCCGCACGCAAGCGCGGTGATGCCGAAAAGGAGGCCGTGCTCGGCCTCACCAACGCATTCGAGGGATCCGTCAAGGGCGTGGTCGCGGCGGTCGCCACTTCCGCCACCGACATGCAGAGCAACGCCAACGCCATGTCGAGCGGCGCGGCCAACACCGAGCGCGAAGCGGTCGAGGTCGGCAAGTCGGTCGAGCATGCGGCCTCCGGCGTGCAGGCGGTCGCTTCGGCGACCGAGGAATTGTCCGCCTCGATCAACGAAATCCGGCGCCAGGTCTCCGAATCCAGCACCATCGCCAAGAACGCTGTGACCGAAGCCGAAGCCGTCAACGGCAAGGTCGGCGAGCTGGCCGGCGCCGCCCAGCAGATCGGCGAGGTCGTCGCCCTGATCCGCTCGATCGCGGAACAGACCAACCTGCTCGCGCTCAACGCCACCATCGAAGCGGCGCGCGCGGGCGAAGCGGGCCGCGGCTTCGCGGTCGTCGCCTCGGAAGTGAAGAATCTCGCCAGCCAGACCGCGCGCGCAACCGAGGACATCACCCAGCATATCCAGCGCGTGCAGGAAGAGACCGCGTCCGCGGTCGGCGCGATCCAGGGCATCGGCAAGACCATCACGTCGATGAGCCGGATCTCCGGCGACATCGCCGCGGCGGTGGAGCAGCAGACCGCCGCCACCACCGATATCAGCCGCCACGTTCAGGACGTATCGACCAGCACCTCGCACGTCAGCAGCGCGATCGAGTCCATGATCAAGACCGCGCAGCATTCCGGCAGCACCTCGAACCAGGCCCTCGACGCCGCCAACCGCCTCAGCTCCGACGCGGCGACCCTGTCGCGCGAAGTTGATGGCTTCCTGACCCGGGTGCGGCAGCGGGCGTAGGGCTTTCTCGCCATTCCTTCGCGAAGGGCGCTGCAGATTGGGTGCTCGATCGGCAATGGTCAGATTCCGCCTACGTAAAAAAGAAAACGCATTCACTGCGTCAGTGAGCCCCACTCTCACCTTGCCGGTTGCGACATTGAATGATTCCTCTAGGCTTTCGGCGGAACATCCGGGCATCTGGTTCGGGAGCGACGAATGCGCTCGTGGGATCTCAACCGACGTCTCGTGGATTTCCTGGCCACCTGTAGCGCCACCCTCGGAATTGCCCTGATCGCCCTTGCTTGGGCACCGGGAGCAACCGCGCAGGAAGTGCCTGACGACATTGCGTTCTCGGCGCCAAGCGCTCCGGACCTGCCGATCATTCTTGAGGGGCTCGACGGCAGAGATAAGGGCTGCGCAGGCTTTTGCATGCAGATCCTGCTCAAGACTGTGCATTCGGTCATCATCGACGGGGTCTCATATCGGCGGCTGGAAGGTGCAGTCTGCAATTTGCCCGAACACGCCGAGAGCGAGCGCGGGTTTGTCTTGGCCGGCTATCTGGGTGCATGTGCGGAGGGAACGGCAGTCGCCGATACAGAAGACGCAATCTTCGTCCAAGCGACCTATATAAGGCCGGGTAACTCCCGATCGGGGCTCTTGCCGGCTTTCGCCGGCTTGACGATGCAAGCCATCGAGCGTCGTCGCGGAACCGAACGGATTCTTGGCAGGCGCACCTGCGGGTCAATCGCCTCACCCTCGATTTTTTCTCCGCTGGGCTTCTCCCTGAAACGCGTGGGCGCGCGGTTCGACGAAGCAGAGTTCCTTCAACAATTGCTTGGCGTGCCGATCGTGCAACGCTTCAACAACACGCGCATCGTGCGAGACGCAAGCCTTGAGACGCTGATCGCCGCGTTGGTGCCGCAGCTGGACCTGCCGGATCAGCGGAAGGATGCCGCCGCCGCCATCGTTGATCTTGCGAAACGCTTGGAGTACGGCGACCGTACCACGTTGACCAAGCTTCTGCTGGACTTTCTTCGCAGCGGCGGCAAGGGCCAGTTGATGGCTGCCTTCGGCATGCTGGACGAGATTTCCGGATGGACTCCTACAGATCGCGACGCAGCGCGTCCTGCGATTGTCTCGGCATTGCAGTCCGAGGACGTGGACCTTGTTGTGTCCGCCTTGCATGCTCTCTGGGGATACCCGGAATCGGACCGCGCCTTTGCCGATCCGCAGCTGATCGCGCTGGCTTTCAGCCCGGTCCTGCGCAGCGACGGCAATTCACTGCACGTGCTGATTGTTCTGCATCTCGGGCGCATGAAGGGGGCAGTGCCGTCGGCAAGCCGCCAACACGCCAAGGACCTTCTGCGACAAGGGTCGCTCACCAAGGGTGAGGTCATATCCTTGCTGGCGGTAGTAGCGCAAGGCGGCGGACCCGCCCGCACGGAGGCGTTCGGCCTCCTGCAAACACTAGACCAACTTGCATTCGAGCAGGGCGCCGCCCACATCGGCATTCTCGGATGGAAGGGCTTTTCCGGCGATCCGGATAGATTCTGGTCCACCGCTGAGCTTGATGTCGTGCTCGCACGCATGGATGCGGTGCCCGACGAAAGACTGGACGCCTACGTGAGCGCGTTTGGGGGCAGCAGCACATCAAAGGAAACGCGGAGGAAGGTGGCCGACCAAGTGAAACAGCGCCTCGCGGCTGCCGAAGCCTCGGGCGCGAGCTTCGAGACCACAAAGCCTCTGAGAAAGGCTCTTGGCAAGCTTAGAGATCTGTGACTTGCGGCGGCAAAAACGCATCTCCGCGATCTTGCGACCGCTACAGGCGCTACTGGTTCATCGACTGGAAGAAGTCGTTGTTGGTCTTGCTGTGCTTCAGCTTGTCGAGCAGGAACTCCATCGCGTCGGTGACGCCCATCGGCATCAGGATGCGGCGCAGCACCCACATCTTCGACAAGGTCGCCTTGTCGACCAGGAGCTCTTCCTTGCGCGTGCCAGACTTGGTGATGTCGATCGACGGGAACGTGCGCTTGTCGGACAGCTTGCGGTCGAGGATGATTTCCGAGTTGCCGGTGCCCTTGAACTCTTCGAAGATCACTTCGTCCATGCGGCTGCCGGTATCGATCAGCGCGGTCGCGACGATGGTGAGCGATCCGCCTTCCTCGATGTTGCGTGCGGCGCCGAAGAAGCGCTTCGGCCGCTGCAGCGCGTTGGCGTCGACGCCGCCGGTCAGCACCTTGCCCGATGATGGCACCACGGTGTTGTAGGCGCGCGCGAGGCGGGTGATCGAGTCCAGCAGGATGACGACGTCGCGCTTGTGCTCGACCAGGCGCTTGGCCTTCTCCAGCACCATCTCGGTCACCTGCACGTGGCGCGAGGCCGGCTCGTCGAAGGTCGAGGAGATCACCTCGCCCTTCACCGAGCGCGACATGTCGGTGACTTCCTCCGGCCGCTCGTCGATCAGCAAGACGATCAGGTAGCATTCCGGGTGGTTGGCGGAGATCGAGTGCGCGAGGTTCTGCAGCATCACGGTCTTGCCGGTGCGCGGCGGCGCGACGATCAGCGCGCGCTGGCCCTTGCCTTGCGGCGCGATCAGGTCGATGACGCGGCTGGTGATGTCCTTGCGGGTCGGGTCTTCGTTCTCGAGCTTCAGCCGCTCGTCGGGATAGAGCGGCGTCAGGTTGTCGAAGTTGATCCGGTGGCGGATCTTCTCCGGCTCGTCGAAATTGATCTTGTTGACCTTGAGCAGCGCGAAGTAGCGCTCGCCGTCTTTCGGCGCGCGGATCTGGCCTTCGACCGTGTCGCCGGTCCGCAGGCCGAACCGCCGCACCTGGCTCGGGCTGACATAGATGTCGTCCGGGCCGGGCAGGTAGTTCGCCTCGGGCGAGCGCAGGAAGCCGAACCCGTCGGGTAGCACTTCCAAGACGCCGTCGCCGTGGATGGCGGTGTCGTTCTCCGCCAGCTGCTTCAGGATCGCGAACATCATGTCCTGGCGGCGCAGGGTGCTGGCGTTCTCGATCTGCAGGCTTTCGGCGAATTCCAGCAGCTCGGCCGGAGACTTGTGCTTCAGGTCTTGGAGATTCATCGGGAGCGGCGTTGAGTTGTCGGTCGGGGGTATGTCGTTCAAGGCAGCGCTTTTCTGAAAACAGTTACCGGTATGGAAGTTCCGGAGCGGCAGGGCTCGCGCCAAAAGATCGCCAATAACAGGACCTGGGACATGCCTCGCGCGGGAAACCGATTCTTATCGATGGGTCGGAAATGACGGCGGGGCGTCAGGCAGGCGGCCTTTGCGAGACCGGTGCCTCAAGAGTTAATGCATTCCCTCGGGTCGGTCAAGTGAAAGATCGGTGCATGCTGAAAAAGCCTCTCCCGATCAAGCAGTTGTGAGGTTTCGGGAAACAGTTTGGGGCTGACGGCGCGGTCCCAGGTCCATGGCTGGTCAAGCCGACGCGCGGGGCGGTTCCGAGACTTTGGATTCTTTCTAAGAAACCGAGGAACGCGGCTTCGCAGTTAGGGTTTGCAGGAGGCGCCGCGGCCGGACGCCGGCGGGGGCGCACTGCTGCCTCTTGACCAGGACCCCTGCCATGCCGAAAGCCCCCCAGAAATCCGCCGCGAAGGCGGCCGCCGTCAAAGCCTCCGCCAAGATCCACGACCAGAAGCTCAGCCGCGGCACCGGCGGCGAACTGCACCAGGCCGCCGGAGGCTCCGTGCCGGTGATGACGACGGCACAAGGCGGCCCGGTATCCGACGACCAGAGTTCACTCAAGGGCGGGATGCGCGGCCCGACCCTGCTCGAGGACTTCCATTTCCGCGAAAAGGTCTTCCACTTCGACCACGAGCGCATCCCCGAGCGGGTGGTGCATGCCCGCGGTTACGGCGCACACGGCCATTTCGAGACCTACAGGTCCCTGTCGCGCTACACCCGTGCCGACATCTTTCAGCGCGCCGGGGAGAAGACGCCGGCCTTTGTACGATTTTCGACAGTCGCCGGCAGCAAAGGCTCGGTCGACCTGGCGCGCGACGTGCGCGGCTTCGCGGTCAAGCTCTATACCAAGGAAGGCAACTGGGACATCGTCGGCAACAACATCCCGGTGTTCTTCATCCAGGATGCCATCAAGTTCCCCGACCTGATCCATTCGGTGAAGCCCGAGCCCGACCGCGGCTTTCCGCAGGCGCAGTCGGCGCACGACAATTTCTGGGACTTCATCAGCCTCACGCCCGAGAGCATGCACATGGTCATGTGGGTGATGTCGGACCGCGCCATCCCGCGCTCGCTGCGCTTCATGGAGGGGTTCGGCGTCCACACCTTCCGCCTGCTCAACGCGCGCGATGACTCCACGTTCGTGAAGTTCCACTGGAAGCCGAAGCTTGGCATGCAGTCGGTGGTGTGGAACGAAGCGGTGAAGATCAACGGCGCCGATCCCGACTATCACCGCCGCGATCTGTGGCAGGCGATCCAGACCGGCAACTTTCCGGAATGGGAGCTGCAATTGCAGCTGTTCGACCAGGCCTTCGCCGACAAGTTCGACTTCGACATCCTCGATCCCACCAAGATCATTCCGGAGGAGATACTGAAACCAGTGCCGGTCGGCCGCCTTGTGCTGGACCGCATGCCGGACAATTTCTTTGCGGAGACCGAGCAAGTCGCCTTCATGACCCAGAACGTGCCGCCTGGCATCGACTTTTCCAACGATCCGCTGCTGCAGGGCCGCAACTTCTCCTATCTCGACACGCAGATAAAACGGCTGGGTAGCACCAACTTCACGCACTTGCCGATCAACGCGCCGAAATGTCCGTTCCATCATTTTCAGCAGGACGGCCACATGGCGATGCGCAACCCGAAGGGCCGCGTGAACTATCAGCCGAACTCCTGGGGCGAGGGCCCGCGCGAATCGCCCGAGCGCGGCCACCGCTCGTTCCCCGAGCCGATGGACGGCATCAAGCAGCGTGTCCGCAGCGAGACCTTTGCCGACCATTACAGCCAGGCGCGGCAGTTCTTCGTCAGCCAGACCAAGACCGAGCAGGATCACATCATCGCCGCGCTGACCTTCGAGCTCAGCAAGGTTGAGACGCCGGCGATCCGCGAGCGCATGGTCGCACACCTGTTGAACATCCACGACGAGCTCGCGACCAAGGTGGCGGCCGGCCTTGGCATGAAAAAGCTGCCGACCCCCGCGGACGCCGCGATGCCGACGCGCGAGGATCTCAAGCCCTCGCCCGCGCTCAGCATCATCAAGAACGGACCCAACCGTTTCGAAGGCCGCAAGCTCGGCGTCCTGGTGACGGACGGCGTCGATGCCGCGATCTTCCAGGCGGTCCAGTCCGCGGTGAAGAAGGCCGGTGCCGTCGCCGAGATCATCGCGCCCAAGGTGGGCGGCGTGAAAGCGAGCGACGGCACATGGATCGAGGCCCAGCAGATGATCGATGGCGGTCCATCGGTGCTCTACGACGCGGTCGCGATCCTGGCGTCGGAGGCGGGCGTCGCCAAATTGCTGCAACACGCGCCGGCCCGGGACTTCGTGGCCGACGCCTTTCAGCACTGCAAGTTCATCGGCCACACGGCGGCGGCCAAGCCCCTGCTGGACAAGGCCGGGGTCAAACCGGACGCCGGAATCGTTCCGCTCGCCGGCAAGAAGGACGTCGACCAGTTCGTCGGCGCCCTCGGCAAGCTGCGGATCTGGGACCGCGAGTCGAAGGTCAAGATGGCGTAAGCCATCTGTAGGTTGCCGGGGGATAGGATTTCCCTCGTGCACATCGCATGGCGCCGGATGTCGACTCTTGTCCCAGTCGCTCCGGCGCCCTTGTCTTGGCCGTCACGTTAGGGTTTCCGTCTAACCTTTTGTGAGGTTTCGGAAAAGTCCAGAATTTAGGGCCCACCGCATGGCCTTGGCCGCGTTGGGCGTGCTATTTTTCGAGTGCGTGGGGACCAGAAAATCCAAGAAATTGCGGGCTCGGCGCTAAAGCGCGACCCAGAGGCTTCCATCGGTGGGGACGTGAATCGGCTTCGAACTCCGGAGGGGAGGACGACGCATGCCCAATCCATCGCCCATGGTCCTGCTGTCGCAGCTGCACGACGCGCTGCTCGGCTACGGCTCGCTGTGGACCGCCATCGCCACGATGGTGCTCAGCATCGCGGTGCCGCTGCTCATCATCCTCGGCAAGCAGGCTGTCCGGCACATCCGCGCCGAGGCTTTCCTGCGGCTCGAAGGCGGGTTCCTCGCGCCGAACCAGGACGACATCCTCGATCCCAACGAAGCGTTGATGGACCCGACCTTCGATTCGGTGCGCAGCAAATACCTGGCGCAGCCGATCGCCGAGGTCGATGCCAAGGGCCGCCCGCTGTGGTCGATGTTCGACCGCAGCTTCGGCTGGCTGACCCCGACCATCCTCTACGGCTTCAGCGTGGTGGTGTTCGGCACCATCGTCGCCTTTTTCGTCGACCGGCTGTTCGTCAGCACCTGGCTGGATGTCGGGCCGGGCTGCGGCGCCTCGATCGCCAACTGCCTGCCGGTCAGCGCCCAGATGCTGCTGCTGGGCCTGCGCGAGACCTCGCCCAATTTCGCCGCCGACCTTGCCTATGCGCACAACACCGCGGTGATGCTCGGCTTCGCCTTCGCCGGCGCCTATCTGTGGTGCGTGCTGTACCTGATCCGGCGGGTGAACAACTATGACCTGACGCCGTACTCGTTCCTGCTGTGCGGCATGCGGATACTGCTGGCGCTGGCGATCGCGCTCACCATCCGCCACACCATCTTCACCAACGCCAGCCTGTCGGCCGAAGTGGGCGGCGAGACCGGCTTCGCCACTTATCTCGCGGTGCTGGTCGCGTTCCTGCTCGGCTTCTATCCGGCCGCCGGTCTCGACTGGATCGCGCGCCGCGGCCAGGAATTCACCGTCAAGCGCCCGCATCCGGACACCGCGGGCCTGCGCCACACCCTGCCGCTGGACATGATCGACGGCGTCACCGAATTCGTGCGCTTCCGGCTGGAGGAGCTGGAATACGAGGACGTGCAGAACCTGGCGACCGCCAACCCGGTGCTGCTCTATGTCGAGACGCCGTACAACATCCTCGAGATCATCGACTGGATCGCCCAGGCCCAGCTGATCCTCGCGGTCGGCCCGAAGAAAGTACAGGAGCTGCGCAAGATGAACGTGCGCACCGTCTTCGACCTGGCGCGCATCGGCGACACCAACCACTTCCGGCGCGTCGTGCTCAACATCCTGATCGAGCCCGATACCTACAGCGAGAAGCTCTCCGGCATGTTGGACGAGGAGATCCAGGCCTTGTTCGTCTGCATGTTCACCAGCATCGCCGATGACCTTCACGTCATCCGCCTGGCGCGGGTGTGGAACGCCTTCTATGCCGTGTACCAGAGGGACCGCCTGGTCGACGTCGCGACCCGCGGCCTGCTCACCAGGTCGCAGCCGCCGGCCGCCTGGATGAGCCCTCCCGTGATGGTGCCCGCCGCGATGAGCCAGCCGCCAAAGGCGGCGGAATAGGGTGAGTTTTGCTGCGCTTTTGCTGCAGCAACGGGTGCAGCAAAACGAGTCCGATCAAGGCGTTAGTGCTCAGGCGATGCCGGCACACAGCATCAGCGCCAGGGTCGACAGCGCCAGGAGCGCGGTGGCGACGACCACCCGGTCATCCGGGAGCCTGCTGGCGCAAGCTGCGGTAGCGTGGCGGCGAGTCTGAAGGGCGACCATGTCTTAATCCTCCATCGCGGGCTGATGCCCATGATGGTTGGTCGCTTAGCCGGGATGCTTGTTCGGCCGATCAGGAGCGCCTGTGATGCTGCCCACAGGGCTGCAGCAAAGTGAATGATATCAGTGGCTAAGCGCCTAGAACGGCTTCACGATGACCATGATGACAATCACGATCAGGAGCAGGGTGGGGGCCTCGTTCATCACCCGGTAGAACTTGGCCGAGTGCCTGTTGGCGTCCTTCTCGAAGTCGCGGCGCCAGCGCGACAGGAAGCCGTGCAGGGTGGACATCGCAATCACCATCGCGAGCTTCACCTGGAACCAGTGCTGGCCCCAGAGATCGCCCTCCCACGCCATCCACAATCCGAGGATCCAGGCGGCGCCCATCGCCGGATTGATGATGGCGCGCAGCAGGCGCCGCTCCATCACCTTCAGGGTCTCGCTGAGCTCCGACGCCGGCTTGGCATTGGCGTGGTAGACGTAGAGCCGTGGCAGATAGAGCATCCCCGCCATCCACGCGAGCACCGCGATCACATGCAGCGCCTTGAGCCATTCGTACGGGATCATGCCGCCCCCTTGCACGCACACCGGCGCCAGCTCGCGCAGTGTTGCTGGCCGCTGCCTGGTTGCACCGCTGCAGC
>Ga0070674_100002371_pt1 | contig 10404 bp, 7 predicted proteins | sample KBSM33metaG_FD_65344 | JGI IMG/M metagenome (GOLD analysis project Ga0070674, IMG submission 65344) | Miscanthus rhizosphere microbial communities from Kellogg Biological Station, Michigan, USA - KBS M3-3 metaG | ecosystem: Host-associated > Plants > Roots > Rhizosphere > Soil ...
GGACAATCCGCTCAGTTCTCCTGCGGGCGGCTGAAGGCTGACTCTTCGAGGATCTTGCCAACGAGGAATTCCGCAATGCGCCGGTGGGCCTCCGCATTCGGATGTCCGTCCCAGGGCACGAGCCACTTGGTGTGATCCTCCCCGCGGAACAACGTCAGGATGTCGAAGACGGAGATGTTCAATTCCCGGCCCCAACTCGCGACGGCGTTGTGGATCCTTCCCAGCGCGTAGCGCTCGTCAAAGGGCTGCGTGAAGTCGGGCATCATCAGAACGGTGAACGGGCTACCGGCGGCGGCACTGAGGTCGCGCATCTCGCGAATCGCGTCCCGCGAGTCTCTCCACTTCATCGAGTCCCCGTTGAAACCGTCAAGATAATTGCTGGCCACGGCGTCTTTCGCGGACGGGAGCAACTGCCGCCTGAACACTCGCCGGTTCAGCCGATCGGCCACCTCGGTGAGGAACCACGAGCGCGAGTGCCGGTAGACTTCCTCGGGCGCCGGGTCCATTGCCGTTGACGGTTCTGCGTCGTTGACGACGTAGGCAAGAAAGACTGCGTCCGGCTGATAGATCGGCATCAACTGCTCGAGCAGTTGACGCTCCTGCCGGCTGTTGTAGTCGGGAATCCCGCCGTTGATGACTTCGATGTCCGGCCGCCCGCGTTCGGCGAGCAGGCGTTCGGCGACCTGTGGATACGCTTCCTCCTCGAGGATGGCGTATCCCCACGTGTAGGAGTCACCCATGACGAGCACGCGCTTGTTGCCGGGCGCCTTGGCAGGCCGGTCGCGATCGCGCAGGCCGTGCGCGTTGGCGCGAAAAGGAAACGTTCGCGTGCTGTCCACGCTTCCGGGAGCCAGCCCGGACGCGTGAGGCTTGAAGGCAAAAACCTGCGCTCCGCGGACCATGACGAAGTGCTCGGTCGAGGTCGGGCTCTTGCGCTCGAACCTGCGTTCCGCATACCAGCGGAAGGCCACTTCAGCGCAGCCTACGGAAAGAACGGTTGACAGCACCACGAGCAGAGCGCGACTCGCCAATTCACGGACAGTGATCCGCACGCGTGTCATTCTAGTATCGTCAGTTGTCCGCGGGACGTGCCCCGTTGTTCAACGGCGCAGTGTCGCCTGCACGAGATCGCCGAGTTGCTCGGGCGTGAACTGATTGCCCTCGATGTTTGCGACGAGCAGGCCGGTGCGCCCGATGATCGCGGTGTGCAGCGAGTGGTTCATCAGGCCCTCGTCGGGAAACGCCTCCTGACCGAACAGCGCACACACCCGGCGGATGTCCGTCGTGCTCCCGGTGAGGAAATGCCAGCCTGCGGGGTCGGCCTGCCAGCGCGACGCGTACGACGCGAGCGCCTCAGGCGTGTCTCGCTCGGGGTCGAACGTGATCGTCAGCAGCACCAGCTCGCGACCGAGTTCCTGCCGAAAGCGTCTTTGCAGCGCCCCGAAGTTGTTCGCCATCCGCAGGCAGAATTGCGGGAGCGCACATCGCGTGTACACGAAGTTCACGACGACGACCTTGCCGGAGAAACCCGCAAGCGTGACCCGCGCGCGCTGCTGATCGATCAGCCCGAAGTCGGGAACCGCGCTGCCGATTGCCACCGCCGGCGTCGTCAGGCCCGCCATCCGCTTCATGGTCGCCAGTCGCCGCGCGGTGGCTGGATCCTGTTCGACCGTCTGGTAGCGGCGGATCGCAATGCGTGTGGCATAGGAGGTCGTGTCGGTGACCACGAGAGTGAACTCGACGACCGCGCCCGGGGCGAGGTCGCGCAACTCTCCCGCCTGCCGCACCTCGAAGGGCATCGTCATCGCGTCCATCAAGCCTGCGATGCGCTCGTGCGACACGACGAACGATTTCCCGGACGGGTTCACGCTCAGGACCATGCCCTTGACGGCGTACTCCTGGTCCGCTGCGCGCGTCGTGACGCCGGCAGCCAGCGTCACGCACGCGAGAAGCACGAACCAGCTACCGCGCACGCCGGCCTCCGAGTGGCAGTGCCTGTCGCTCGATCTTCGAGTAGCGATCGGCCATCTCGCGAATTTCGATCACCTGGTTTTTCGCAACGTCGGTGAAGACCTGGCGCGTACCGCTCGCCGGCCACCGCACGTCGACTTCGACGATGCGGGCGGCCTTGCCGAGGCCGATGTGCTGCTGAAGCGGCGAGGCTCCGAACGAGCCGCCGCTGTTGACGGTTCGATGAACCTGACGGCGAACGTTGTCGGAGCCCTCGACCGTCACCGTGATTCGTGCGCCGATCGCGGCCCGATTGGTACGCACGCCCACCAGGTTCATCTCGAGCCAGTCGTTGCCATGGCCAGGGTTTTCGAACAGCCTGAACGCGTGGGCGTCTCCCGGTGTTGCGCCACCAACCTTGAAAGCGATGTCCTCGTCGCCGTCGTTGTCGAGATCCGCGAACGCGACGCCGTGGCCCTTGTGCATCTCGCCGGTGCCAGACGACACGGTGACGTCCACAAATGATTTGCCGTTCTTGTTGCGCAACAACATGCTCGGCGCGAGCGCGACGTAGGACGGGCTTCCGGTTCCGAGATAGATATCGAGAAACCCGTCGTTGTCGATGTCGCCGAAGTTCGATCCCATCGGCATCAGCACCTTGTCCAGATTCGCCGCGGCGGTGACGTCGAGGAAGCTGCCGTCACCGGCATTGCGATAGAGCTTCATGGTGGTGGCGTTGAGCGGCAGCTTCATGTACGAGCGCGCCGTCTCCTCGACCGAGAGGTAATAGCTGCTCGCGAAGATGTCCTCCCGGCCGTCGTTGTCGTAGTCGAAGAACCACGCCGGGAATCCGCGATCGGCGCCCGGCACGCCGGCGGCACGGGTGACGTCGCGAAACGTCCGGTCACCGTTGTTGTGAAACAGGATGTTGCCGTCTCGGAAGTTGGACACGTACAGATCGGGGAAGCCGTCGTTGTCGAAGTCACCGGCCGTCACGGCTTTGGTGAAGGTGGTCCGCCTCACGCCGGCGGCTGCGGCGATGTCCTCGAACGTACCATTGCCGCGATTCCGGAATAGCTGCGAGGGAGCGTCTTCGTTCCCGACGAACAAGTCGATCCAGCCATCGTTGTCGATGTCGGTCCAGACCGACGTCTGGCTGCTCGTGACCGGCGCGAGGAGCCCCGCCTGCGCCGTGACGTCGGTAAACGTCCCGTCGCAGTTGTTGCGGAGGAGCGATCGCCGCTGCGCCAGCTCCCATCCTCCGCGCATCACGAGCACGTCCTTGCATCCGTCGTTGTTGTAGTCGGCCTGCGAAAGGTTGAGCCCGCCCATCTGATCCGCGAGGCCGGCCGCCGTTGCGCGCTCCTCGAACGTGCCGTCCTGGCGTCGCTGGAACAGCTGCATGTGTCCGCAGCTGTCGAAGTTCGACGTCAGGATATCCATGCGTCCGTCGTTGTTGAAGTCGTCGACGATCACGCCACCGGCCGACGAGTAGGAGTCGATCCCGGCCGGCTTCGCGACGTCTACGAACCTGCCGACATCCTCCGGTGATTCGAACGCGTCAGGGGGAATCACGTACTTGGCGGGCACGCGTCCCGGATATCCGCCCGTCGCCATGAACGCGGCGTTCACGAACCATTTCAGCTCGATCTCATCGGGATGCGAGTCGAGCAGCGCAACCATGTGCCTCAGCGCCGCGTCGAACGCTTCAGTCTTGGGAAGGCTCGCATTCCCTTTCGTCGACAGGAGGCACCGGTCTCCCGGGGCGGTGTAGATGTCGTTGTCCATTTCCGCCTTATGGACGTAGGCGATGGCAATCATCTGCTCCAGGTCGCGAAGCGCCAGCGGATTGTCGGATTGCGCGAGGCGGTAGGCCTGCTCGAAGGCCGCGATGGCTCGGTCCATCTCTCCCGCATACGCGAAGAGCTGCCCGTGCGACACATGGCCCTCGAGGACTTCGCCTGGCGTGAACGCGCCGCGCAGAGCCGTGGCGTCCGGCGCGAGGACTCTCGCGAGCGCGCCCTTGACTCGATCCACTGCCTGTTGCCGGTATTCGCAGATGAGCCGTGGCGTCTGGTTCCAGTCGGCGGGCTTGTCGAAGTTGTTCAGGGCGGTGCCGGCCTCGGCAAAGCCATCGACGCTGAGAGAGGCCTTGACGCTGCTCGTCGCCGACAGCGCCAGTACTTCATTGCCCCGAATTCGCGAGCTTGATGTCGCCGACTGTACGCGCTGTACGAGGGCAAAGCCCGTGGGCAACTGAAGGACCCCGCTCACCGCACCGATGGCCAGCGGACGCAGCGCTGCCTGCAGGTCGGGCCTCAGCTCGGACAACCCGATCGGGCCAATGAGTCCGCCTTGCGCGGCTGATGGATCGAGTGATTCCGCCTGCGCCAGCTTCTCGAAGTCGGCCCCCTGCTCCACCTGCTTGGCCAGTTGCGACGCGCGGTCGGCAGAACTGACGACGATGATCCGGAAGGTGATCGGCTCGGCGTTTTGCGTCAGTTGCGCCGCACTCAACGTCCGATGCCCGATTGCCAGCGCCCAATTCACCAGAAGGCACACCCCAACGCCCAGAAGCACAACCGTTGCCCGCGTGCGGAGCCTGACATTGGGAGTATGCAGACGAGGGTCCGGAGTCGAGGTTTCGCCTGCCATGGCGGCCAGATCATAGCGTTTTGGTCGCCGGCGACGAACAACCAGGCCGTGCACAGCTTCGTTTCATGTTGACCAATTGTTGCAGTCAGCGTATACACGGCTGACATTGCAGATCGATCAATGCCGGTCTCATCGTCTGGCCATCTCGTTTTCGGGGCGAAAGGGAAACTCTATGCACAGGACGGGGCGAGTTCTCTGGGTGTTGGTGTTCTTGTTGGCGGTTCCCGCAGTTGCTCGAGCGCAGTCGAGCATCACTGGTGTTGTCCGTGACACCTCTGGTGCCGTACTGCCGGGCGTAACAGTCGAAGCGGCGAGCGACGTCCTGATTGAAAAAGTGCGATCGGTCACGACCGATGGCAACGGCCAATACCGCATCGTCGATTTGCGGCCCGGCGTGTACACCGTGACGTTCACGTTGCCGGGGTTCAGCCTCTACAAGCGCGAAGGGCTCGAGCTCTCGAGTGAGTTCGTCGCAACCGTCAACGCAGATCTGCGTGTAGGCACTCTTGAAGAAACCGTCACCGTCACGGGAGAAAGCCCAATCGTCGACGTGCAGAGCGCCAAGCGTCAGCGGACGCTCGACAGCGATCTCGTTCAGTCACTTCCCACCGCTCGCGGGTACGCCGGTCTCATGGTCCTCATCCCGTCGATGGTCCAGAGCGGCGGCGGCAATCCCAACGTCCAGTTGAGCCCGGGCATGATCGTGTTCGGCGGACGCGGCGGCCGAGGAAACGAAGGGCGCGCCCAGGTCGATGGATTGAACACCGGCGCGTCGCTGAATGGCGGCGGCGTCTCGGGTTATCGGCAGGATGTCGAGAACGCGCAGGAAGTCGCGATCACGACGGCGGGCGGATTGGGTGAAACGGAAATCGGCGGCCCGACGATCAACATCATCCCGCGAACCGGCGGCAATTCATTCAGGTCGCACGCGTTCTTCACCGGCCTGAAAGGCGGGATGCAGGCCAGCAACTACACCGACGAGCTCAAGGACGCAGGACTGCGCACGCCTGCGAAGACCAACTACATCTACGACACGAGCTACTCGATCGGCGGCCCGATCGTCAGGGACCGGTTGTGGTTCTATGCGATGGCGTACTACCGCGGCAGCGAGAACACCATCCCGGGCATGTTCTACAACCAGAACGAATTCGACATCAGCAAGTGGCTCTACGAAGCCGACACCAACCGGCCGGCGTTCTCCGGTGGCCGCGGCCCGATTCAGCCCAACCTCCGCCTGACGTTCCAGCTCACCTCACGCGACAAGTTGAACCTGTTCTGGGATGAGCAGATCAGCAACAACAGTCTCGGCGCTGGCTCGGCGACGGCGGCCCCGGAGACCGGCGGTCTCAATCACGGCTGGCAGCGCGTGCAGCAGGTGAAGTGGACGTCAACGACGACCAATAAGCTCTTGCTCGAAGCCGGCCTCGGCACGTACCTGTCGAACTGGAACACGCGCGAGCGGCCGGACAACAACCGTGACCTCATTCAGGTCACCGAGCAGTGCGCGCCGACCTGCGCGACCAACGGCGGCATTGCCGGACTCCAGTACCGCGCGCAGTCGACGTGGAATGCCGACTGGATCGGCGCCCATACCTGGAACGCGGCGGCTTCGTACGTGACTGGCGCCAACTCGATCAAGATCGGCTATCAGGGTGCGTATCACGAAGACAACCGAGCACCGGACTCCGGCAACGCCAAGATGACGTATCGCTTCAACAACGGCATCCCGAATCAGCTGACGCAGCGCCTCGAGCCGTACCGAACCTATTCGCGCGTGCGCTACAACGCGCTTTACCTGCAGGACCAGTGGACGCACGGCAGGCTGACGATGAGCGGGGCGCTCCGCTATGACCATTCGTGGAGTTACTACCCCGAGCAGCAGATCGGACCAACGCGGTTCCTGCCAACACCGATCTTGTTCCCCGAGTCCAAGGGCGTGATCGGCTACAACGACATCACGCCACGGGCAGGTGTCGCGTACGACATGTTCGGGAACGGCAAGACCGCGCTCAAGGTGAACGTCGGCAAGTACCTCGAGGCCGCCGTCAACGGCAACGGCAACTACTCGGCGTTGCTCCCGACGTCGCGCATGGACACCACGCAGACGCGCAACTGGACCGATTCGAACAACAACCGCACCCCGGATTGCGATTTGTTGAACGGCGCCGCGCAGAATCTCTCTGCGAGCGGCGGCGACGTCTGCGGCGCGTGGGCGAACACCAGCTTCGGCAAGTATGTGTACACCACGTCCTATGACGAGAAGATCCTCAAGGGCTGGGGCGTGCGGCCGTCGGACTGGCAGATCGGAGTGACGCTGCAGCAGGAAATACTGCCTCGCGTCTCGGTGGAGGTCGGCTACACGCGGCGATGGCTGGAGAACTTCACCGTCACCGACAACCGGGCGCTGTCCCCGGCTGACTTCGATACCTTCACGGCGATCGCGCCGCTCGATTCGCGCTTGCCCGGCGGCGGCGGCTACTCGATTCCCGGTCTCTATCACGTGAAGAACGAGAAGTTCTCAGTGCCGGTGGACAACCTCCGTACCTACGCCCCTGACTACGGTTCGATCACGCAGGTCTACAACGGCATCGACATCAACGTGAACGCACGCACGGCCTACGGTCTGCAAGTTCAGGCGGGCACGAGCACCGGTCAGCGCAAGACCGACTACTGCGACATCCGTGACGATCTGCCGGAACAGACGGGCGGCTTCTCGACGGCGAGCGAAGTGCCGCAGTACAGTCCTGTGAACCCGTTCTGCAATTTCTCTCCGGGTGTGACGACGAGGTTCACGGCGGCCGGCTCGTACACGATCCCGAAGATCGACGTGCTGGTCAGCAGCACGTTTCAGAGCGGACCGGGCGAGCCGCTCGCCGCCAACTGGACGGTGTCGAACGCGATCGCCTCGCAGTGGCTTGGCAGACCACTCTCGGGTGCCGCGCCGAACATCACGATCAACCTGCTCAGCCCCACCGACATGACCTTCCCGCGCGTGAATCAGCTCGATCTGCGCATTGGCAAGATCCTTCGGTTCAACTCGCAGCGTGCCAACATCTCGCTCGACTTGTTCAACGCGCTGAACGCGGACACGGTGCTCAACTACAACCAGGCCTTCACGCCTGGCGGCGCGTGGCTGGTACCGACGACCGTGCTCACCGCGCGCACGGCGAAGATCACCGTTCAGTACGACTTCTGATTTTCCGTCGTGACGAAAGACGCACGCCGCTCGATTTCGGGCGGCGTGCGGGTTCCCGCAGGGCGCCTCAGTGCGTCATCTCGTAAACAAGGTAGTTCACGCCGAGGCGGTAGGCATCGTTGGTCGGCGCGTCGCCGTAGAGCCCTTCCGCAGACCACTCCCAGTAGTCACCGATGTCGTTGTTCCAATTCGCGATGGCCAGCATTCGCCGTGATGGGTCGTTGTTCTCGAACAGGCCGAGGAATACCGGCTCGATCCCCGGCAGCATCGGGTGCGGAATGTTGAGCGTCTTGAGGCCGAAGAACGACTGGAAGATCGGATGCGTCACGTCGAGCCGGATGAAATGATGCTCGGGTAACGTGCGTTTCATCTGCGTCACCAGGTTCTGCCAATCGGCATCGCCGTCAAAGTCGTCGAAGATGATGAAGCCGCCCTTCAGCAGATACGCCCGCAGGCTCGCCGCCTCGGCATCGTCAGTCGTCCAGTAGCCGGGTTCCGACATGTAGATGACGGGGTTCTCGAAGATCCGCGGGTCGTCGAGATCGAGGATGTTCGACCCGTCCAGGTGCACACGCATGTTGGTGATGTAGTCGAGGATCGCCGAGAAGTTCTTGTCTGCTGTCGGATAGTCGTGTTCCCATCCACCGAACGCCTGTCCGATGCGCGCGCCGTACCGAATGCGGGTAAAGGCGAAGTGGCTGTTGTATTCCACGGCGGGCATCGACCCGTTGAGGGAGCGGAAGAAGAAACGCTGGGCGGCCGCCGTCAGCGGAAGCACGAGGACCAGCAGCAGCAACGCGCCGGCGATGGCTCGGACTCGCATGCGGATGATTATGCACCCGCATACGCCGCCAAATCGGGCCTGGCTTAGAATGGCCAGCACATGCGTAAAGCCGTGGTGCTACTTCTTGTCACGCTCTGTGGTCATGTCGTCAGCGCCCAATGGGTCAACCATCCGACGCCCGGCACTCCCCGCACGGCGGACGGCAAGCCGATTCTCACCGCACGCACACCGCGGGCGCCGAATGGAAAACCAGACCTGTCCGGCGTCTGGCACGTGCAGCCAACCTCACGTGAAGAGATGAAGCGCCTGTTTGGCAATGATGTCGATACTGTCGAAGTACCCGGGATGGAAATCGACACCGTGTCGAAGTACGCGATCAACATCCTGCAGGACTTCAAGCCGGAAGAGGCACCGATGCGGCCCGACGTGGGCGAGCTCCTGAAGCGACGCGTCTCCGGTGCGGAGGTACTACCACCGACTCATTGCTTGCCGGCCGGCGTACCGCTCTCGTCCCTCTTGTCGGAAGTCACCAAGATCGTCCAGACACCAGGGTTGACGCTCATCATGCTCGAACTCGGCGGCACGCGGCAGATCTACACTGACGGCCGGAAGCACGTCGCCGATCCTTCACCGTCGTGGCTTGGTTACTCAATCGGTAGCTGGGAAGGCGATACGCTCGTCGTCGACACGGTCGGGTTCAACGGCAAGTCGTGGCTGGACGTCATCGGCCATCCGCAGAGCGAGGCCGCACACCTGGTGGAACGATATCGACGCCGTGACTTTGGCCACATGGACGTGGAAATCACGATCGACGATCCGAAGTGGTATACGAAGCCGTTCACGATCAAGGTCACGCACCTGTTGCAACCGGACACGGACATCCTCGAGTACTTCTGTAACGAGAACGAGCAGGATCGGCGTCGCATGGGATTGCAGTAGAGCCTTTTCGGAGGACCACCATGAGACTCATCGCGTTGTGTGCGGCGTACGTTGTGTTCTCCGCGTCTGGACTGCAGGCCGCCGACCTCGTGTCGGGAACGTGGACGTCGGGAGATGGCACGACCGCGCGAGTCTACGTCCTCAAGGTCTCCGGAGATCGCCTGACCGGCATCATGTGCGGACCGTGCGACGATCCGGCCAGCGTGTTCAGGATCGAAGACGGCCGGATTCTGAACGCAGACCACGCCACTTTCTTCATTCGATACGATGCCAGTCGCGCGCACGTCGATGCGTCGCTGGCCCGCAACGTCATGACGTTGTCAGCTCGACCGGAGGCGGACTCCAGTGCGACGCCGACGGCGATCTCGTTGACGCGCGTCGTCGCGAACTTCGAGTTGGACCCACAGCCGCTGCCACCGGCCCCCGCCGGGTCGGGGAAAGCGCCGGCGGCCTCCGTCGAGGGGCATTGGGTATCGGTCGGGCGCACCGCGCAACAGAACTGGATTCTCAAGGTCCGAGGCAACGAGGTGTGGGGACTCGTATGCGGACCGTGTACGCCGGCGGTGGTGACGATGATCGACGGCCGCATCGACGGCGACACCATCATGTTCTACATCAACCACATCGACACGCCGCCAAGTCCCGCTCGCAAAGGCATCCAACGTAACGTCATGACTGGTACGATCACGGGAGGCGACAACGCCAACGTCATGAAGTTCAAGTGGGTCAGCGAAGGGTCTGCCAACACGGGCGAGATCACGATGATCGGCCCGATTCGCTAGAGCGCGCGGTCACTCCTCCAGCGGACGCAGCTTGTTGCTCGATCGGATACTGACGACCCACGGCCGATCGGACAATGCCGCCAACTCCCGCGTCGACA
>Ga0070674_100002372_pt1 | contig 10403 bp, 6 predicted proteins | sample KBSM33metaG_FD_65344 | JGI IMG/M metagenome (GOLD analysis project Ga0070674, IMG submission 65344) | Miscanthus rhizosphere microbial communities from Kellogg Biological Station, Michigan, USA - KBS M3-3 metaG | ecosystem: Host-associated > Plants > Roots > Rhizosphere > Soil ...
CGTCGAGGTTGTGAATCACCTCGTCGCGCCTGCGCAGCGCGGCTCCGGAATCGAGGCTGCCGGTCACCGCTTCCCGCGCGCCCGGCACGCGCTGCACCTCGTCCAGCAGCTCGCCGGGGCGCAGCAGCGCCTTGGAGGGCATGCACGCGTAGTAGGAGCACTCGCCTCCGACCAGGTGCGACTCGACGAGCGCGACGCTCAACCCGCCGCCCGCCGCCCGCCCCGCGACGATCTCGCCGGCCGGACCCGCCCCGACGACCACCACGTCATATGACCGCGCTTCGGACATGGCCGCGCATTATGCAAGGCCCCGGAAACGCCGCCGGCCCGCAGGGCGCGGGCCGGAGGAGTGGGGGAGGTATGTGGTGCGTCGATATGTGAGGGAGCTACCGAAGTAGCCACCGTGGTCCACTGTGGAGACGCGAAACGATCCGCGCAACACTTTTTGGCGGGTCTGGACGTTTGTACTAGTGGGGTCGAATCGCCGCCTGGGGACTTTGCGCCCCCATGGGGGAGTCAATCGCCCAAGCGGTGCGGATTCAGGGCCGCGAAGCGCCCGCAGCCGGCTAGTAAGGCTCGACCGCCATCGTCCGCGCCAGCAGGGCGGGGAGCGGCGTGTGGGTGATGTCGAGGGGGCGGGCCAGGAAGAAGCCCTGGCCGGCGTCGCAGCCGAGGTCGCGTAGGACCTCCAGCTCCTCGGCGGACTCGATGCCCTCCGCCACGACGCGGAGCTCGAGTGCTCGCGCGAGGTCGACGATCATGCGCACGAACGAGTTCTCCTGGCGGCCGCGCGAGCGCGACAGGCCTTCGACGAACGGCTTGGCGATCTTGAGGATGTCGAGCGGCAGCGAGCGCAGGTAGCTCAGCGAGGAGTAGCCGGTCCCGAAGTCGTCGAGCGCCAGCTTGACGCCCATGGCGCGCAGGTCGGCGAGGGCGGTGGCGCTGGCCTCGGCGTCCTGGACGAGGCTCTCGGTGATCTCCAGCACGAGCAGGCCGGGGTCGAGGCCGGTGATCTCGAGCGCCTCGCCCACGCCGGCGGCGAGCGAGGGGTCCTTCACCTCGACCGCGGAGAGGTTCACGTGCACTGCCATGCCCTCGGCTCCCCGTGCGCCCTGCCAGGCGCATGCCTGGCGGCACGACTCCAGCAGCACGTGCCGGCCGACCGCGACGATCAGCCCGGTCTCCTCGGCGAGCGGAACGAACTCCGACGGCAGCAGCCGGCCGCGCTCGGGATGGTTCCATCGCACGAGCGCCTCGGCCGCGGAGACGCGGCCGTCCGAGAGCTCCATGATCGGCTGGTACTCGACGACCACCTGGCCACCCTCGATCGCGGCCTGCAGCTCCTCCTTGAGGCCGTGGCGCTTCACGACCGCCTCCCGCATACTGGGGTGGAAGACGTCGTACCGGCCCTTACCGGTCTCCTTGGCCTTGTACATCGCGAGGTCGGCGTTGCGGATCAGGCCGTCCGCCTTGCGCGTGCCCTCGGAGGTCGCGATGCCGATGCTGAGATGCACCGAGATCAGCTGGTCGGCGGCCTCGACGGGCTCGGCGAACGACTCGAGGATGCGGCACGCCACTGCGACCGCGTTCTGGCGCGCGCCTCCGCTGTCCTGGACCATCACGGCGAACTCGTCCCCGCCCAGCCGCGCGATCACGTCGGAAGGCCGCACGCACTGCCGCAGCCGCGTCGCGACCGCTATCAGCAGCTCGTCGCCGGCGGCGTGGCCGAGGCTGTCGTTGAAGGTCTTGAAGTCGTCGAGGTCGATGAACAGGACCGCGACGTCGCCCGAGTCGCCCGCCAGCGCGTCCTTGACCCGGTTGATGAACAGGGACCGGTTCGCGAGGTCGGTGAGCGGGTCGTGGAAAGCCTGGTGGTGGAGCTGCTCCTGAAGCTCGCGCAGCTGGAGCACCGCCTGCTCCATGCGGTCGTATTGAAGGGCGACGCTGGCATTGTTCGCGAGTGCCTCGAACAGCTTCAGGTCGTCGTCGCTGAACGTGCGGATCACCCCGAACCGGTTGGCGAGCATGATCGTGCCGATCACGCGCGTCTCTCCGGGCATCATCGCGAGCATCGCGTCTGTCACCCGCCGCCCGTCGAGATAGCGGCGCAGCCGCATCGTCGAGAAGGGGCGCTCGAGCCGGACCGCCGGCGACTCCGTGCTGACCAGGGCGCGCACGTCCTCCGCGACGTTTTCGTCCATCGGCTCCATGACTTCCTTGAAGTCACCGGGACCAAGCGTCGTGCGCAGTGGCGGGCTGCCGTCTGAGCTGAACAGCACGATCTCCGCCATCTCGGCGCGGAACGCCTCCAGCGAGCGCTCCAGCAGCCCCTCCAGGGCCAGCACGATCTCGGGCGAGCGAGACAAGGTTCGCGTCGCCTCGTACAGGAACTCGAGCCGCTCGTGGCGCTGTCGCTCCATCAGATACGCGCGATAGGCGAGGAATACCGTGACCGCCGGCACGAGCAGCAGTGGGATCGCCCGCGCGTCGAACGAGAGGACGATCGAGGCGGCCAGTGCCAGCGACGAGTTGGTCATCGTGACCACGAAGTCCATGCCGAACATCTGCGCGATCGTGGCCGGGCGGATCGGTCCCTCGGAGAGCGAGATCGCCGCGCCGATCGCCAGCACGGTGACCAGCGCGCTGATCTCGGTGGCGAGCAGCACGGCCACCCAGAGCCACGGGTCTCCGAGTCCGTAGCCGCCCGCGAACTGGTGAACGCAAACCGTCGCCAACGTGGCGGCGAGACCGAACTGGGCGAGATTGAAGACGAGCTTGATCAGCGGCAGCCGCCGGTCGACGGCCAGCGTGGCGAAGTTCCCGAGCAGCCCCCCGATCAGGAGGCTCTCGGGTGTCGCGAAGATCAGCCCGAGTACGAGCGGGATGTCGCCGAGCGAGAACGAGTGGGCGTCACGGCGGAAGTGGAGGTGGACCACACAGCGCTCGGCGACGAAGAACGCCGGTGCGAGGGCCCACCACTCGAGCGTGGGATGGCTGAACGGCTCGAGGCCGCGGGCGAAGCTGAAGAAGGTCGCGACGCCGACCGTGGCGAGCAGCAGATTGAGCCACCAGACGGGGTTGACCGCCCCGAATCTGGACAGCCACGCTGGCTGCGCCGAGGCGGGCGCAGGCGTCTGTGGGGCCTGCTGAGCAGGCTCCATGGCTGACGATGACCGCGGAGACATTGGGGGCCAGGACCAGAATCGGCACCCCAAACGCCTTACTTGACGCGCGGTTGGACGGTGAAGCTAGAGCGGCAGCTTCGAGCGGCCGCGGCGGCCCGTGGAGCCGCTCTTGTGCACGGCGCGCTGAGAGGTGCCGAATGGCTTCTGGAGCCAGCGCCCCAGGCGGCCCGGCGCCTTGCCGGCAGTCCGCTGGCCGGCGCCTAGGGGCTTCGACCCTGCGCGCTCGAGGTGGCGTGAGGCCCGCGGTGCAAGAAAAGCTGCAATCAGCAGCACCACACAGAAGGCAATGATTCCCGCGATCAGCACACCAGTGCTTACCCGCTCAGAGTGATCTCATACCCCTCGCGTGCGCCGACCGTCCCGATCGGGCTGTCGACGCGCGACGCGCTGCGCACCACGCGGCGCAGCACCAGCCCGTCCCGGCGCGAGAGCCACGAGTCGATCGTGCTGGCCCCGCGGATAACCCCGCCGAACCTCAAGCGGGCCTGCAGCCGCACCGCCGGGACGCGCCGGCCACGTGAGCGCACCCGGACCACCCCGACGACGCGCTCGCGGGCGACGACGGTGGCGCCGAGCGCGCTGCAGCGGTCGGTCCACGACATTCCTGCGTGCAGGCGCCGTACCGGGGGCACGACGGGCCCACGGCAGCTGTAGCGCAGGCGAAACGGCTGCCCGAAGAACTCGTGCACGTCCACGAGGGCATGCAGCCGGCGGCCCCCCGGCGCGAGGCAGTACTCGGACGTCGTCGAGCGCCGGCTGCCGGCGCTCCAGCGCTCCGTGGCCCCGCATCCGCCCCTGCTGTACGTGATCGTGGAGCGCCGCGGATAGCGCAGCCGCGCCGAGATCACGGCGCGGACCCGCTCCGAGCCGGTCGTCCGGTACGTGTAGGTGCCGGGCGCCGGCACGGCGCTGGTGTCGACGGCGGGCGGCTTGGTCCCGTCCGGCTGCGCCGCGCCCTTGTCGCTTCCGCAACCCGACAGCGCGAAAAAGACCGCCGCGGCCGCGCATACCCAGACGGGCGCGCGCCGCAGGATCGTTCTGTCAGACACCGGGCCTACCGTTCGACACAAGGTTCAATGGAAGCAGTCCGCCACATTCACGTCCCCGATCCCCACGTCGAGCTGCGCGGCGACGCGGTGCTGATCGAGGCCTTGCTGGTCGCCGACCGGACGCTTGCCGAGCTCGTCGCTCGCCGCCTGGAGCGCGATGTTCCGGCCGCGGAGACTGTCACCGACGCCATCGAGATCGGCGCACGCGTGCTCGACCGGGAGGCCACCGGCGCCGAGGTGGATCTCGTGCGCAGCGAGTTCGAGCGCGTGTCCGCGGACGTCGAGCGTGCGTTCGCCGACCGGGCGCGTGGCGTCTCCGAGCAGCTCGAGAAGCGCCTCCAGGAGTTCCTGGGTGCCGAGGACGGCGCGATGGCCAAGGCGCTCGACGCCCACTCGGGGAACCTCGCCGAGCAGCTCGCGCAGCACTTCGGAGGGGAACGCAACACCGCCGTACAGCACCAGATCAAGGAGACGACGTCCAAGCTGCTCCAGGAGTCGCGCCAGGATCTGCTGCGCCAGTTCTCCGCCGAGGACGGGCACAACCCCCTGGCGGAGTTCAAGGCCGCGGTCGTGCGGGAGATGAAGCACCACCGCGAGTCCAGTGAGGGACTGCTCGAGCGGCTCACCAAGCTCGAGGGCGAGATCCAGCGGCTGCACGACGCGAGCCGCGCCGAGGCCGAGCTCGCGGAGGAGCACGAGGCCGGCACGCGCAAGGGCCGCGCTTTCGAGGAGCGCGTCTTCGAGGCCGTCGAGCGGATCGCCGCCGGGCGCGGCGACGTCGCCCATCACGTCGGGGACCGGCGCTCGGAGAGCGGCGGCAAGCGCGGCGACGTCGTGATCGAGGTCGACGCGGCTTCGGGACCGGCCAGGGCGCGGATCGCACTCGACGCCAAGGACGAGCGCCTGTCCAAGAACCGCGCCTGGGAGGTCCTCAACGAGTCGCTCGCCGAGCGCGACGCCAGCTTCGCGATCTTGGTGGTGGCCTCCGACGACAAGGTGCCGGCCGGCCGCGAGCCACTCCAGGAGTACGAGGGCAACAAGATGATCGTGGCGCTCGACAAGGAGTCGCTCGACCCGCGCGGGCTCGAGCTCGCCTACCGCTATGCGCGCTGCCGGACACTGATGTCGAACGAGGCAGCGCTGGAGGTCGACGCCGCCGGCGTTCGCACCGCGGCCGAGGAGGCGCTGTCGGCGCTGCGCGACGCGCAGAAGATCCGCAACTCGCTCACGGGTGCGACCAAGGGCGTCGACTCGGCCCGGAAGGCGCTCGACGTGATGATCGAGCGCGTGAAGGCGAACCTGGAGCAGGTCGAGTCGCTGATCGCGGTCGCGGAGGCTGACGGGCCCGAGAGTTAGAGCTAACCTAGGGGCTCGCTCCGCCGACCCGCCGACCCGCGAACGAAAGCGAGCACCCTCCATGGCCGTTTCCCACCTCGACAGGCTGAGCGCGACCGACGCCAGCTTCCTGTCCCAGGAAAACGAGACGTCGCACATGCACATCGGCGCGGTGCTCGTCTTCGAGGGCCCGCCGCCGAGCTACGACGAGTTCCTGGAGCACGTCGAGGCGCGGCTGCACCTGGTGCCGCGTTACCGGCAGAAGCTCGCCTTCCCGCCGCTTCAGAGCGGCCGGCCGTTCTGGGTCGACGACCCGCGGCTCAATCTGGAGTACCACGTGCGCCATTCCTCGCTGCCGGAGCCGGGAGACGACGACCAGCTGGCGCAGCTGACGGCGCGCCTCTTCTCCCAGCAGCTCGACCGCTCCAAGCCGCTGTGGGAGATGTACCTGGTCCAGGGCCTCGAGGGAAACCGCTTCGCCCTGATCAGCAAGACGCACCACGCGCTCGTGGACGGGGTCTCCGGCGTGGACCTGGGGACGGTGCTGTACGACGCGAACCCCGTGCCGGTCGGCCTGGCCGGCCCGGTGCGCCCCTGGGAGCCGCACCCCGAGCCCAGCGACGCCGAGATGGTGGCGCGCGGCGTGCAGGGGCTGGCGAAGCTGCCGTTGGGCATCGGCAAGCGCGCGCTCAAGACCGTGCGGCATCCGCGCTACACGGCTAACCGGCTCGCAGAGACCGCGGAGGGCGTCGGCGAGGTCGCGTGGGAGCTGATGAACCCGGCGCCCAAGCTGCCATTGAACAGCGACATCGGGCCCCACCGCCGTTACCGCTGGGTGCACTCCAACCTGTCCGACTTCAAGGTCATCAAGGACGCCTTCGGCGGCACGGTCAACGACGTCGTGCTGGCCGTGGTCGCGGGCGGGCTGCAGACCTGGCTGCGCACCCGCGGCGTTCGCACCCCGGGCCTCGAGGCTCAGGGGCTCGTGCCGGTCAGCCTGCGCAGCGACGAGGAGCGGGGCATGATGGGCAACCGGCTGGCCGTCTTCCGCGCGCCGCTCCCCGTGTTCGCCGAGGACCCGGTCGAGCGGCTGCGGATCGTGCGCGAGGCGATGTCGAAGATCAAGCAGTCCAAGCAGGTGATGGGCGCCGAGGCGATCGTCTCGCTGAACGACTTCGCGCCTCCGACCGTGCTCGCACAGGCGTCGCGGCTGAACTTCTCCACGCGGCTGTTCAACCTGATCGTCACGAACGTGCCCGGCCCGCAGTTCCCGCTCTATGTGCTCGGGCGCGAGCTGGAGACGGTCGTGCCGGTCGCTTTCCTGCCGGCCAAGCACGGACTCGCGGTGGCGATCTTCTCCTACAACGGGAAGATGAGCTTCGGCCTGCTGGGCGACTTCGACGTGCTGGAGGACATCGACGTCGTGCGCGACGGCATCGAGGGGTCGCTTGCCGATCTGCTCGAGGCAGCTCGCAGCACCACGGAGGCCCGCCACACGCGGCGCAGCTCCAACGGGTCGGCGCCGAGGTCCTCGGGCGAGGAGTCGCCGGCTCCGACCCCGACGGAATAGCTGGACGATCCGACATGGATCCGGCGCCCCTCCGGTTCGCGGACCGGCGGGAAGCCGGCCGCCTCCTGGCGGACGCGCTGGACATCGGGTCCGGGGCGGACGCGGTCGTTTACGGAATCCCGCGCGGCGGTGTCGTGGTCGCCGCCGCCGTGGCGGAGGCCCTCAGCCTTCCACTCGACACGCTCGTCGTGCGCAAGCTTGGCTATCCGGGCCATGAAGAAGCGGCGTTCGGCGCGGTCGGGGAGGACGGAGTCGTGATGCCCCAGCGCCTGGCGCAGATCGGCGAAGACCGCCGCCTCGCACGGGTCGTCGAGCCGGCGATCGAGCGGTTGCGTGCGGAGGTGGACGAGCGCGTGCATGAGTACCGGGGCGGGCGGCCGCGCGCCAGCGCCCGCAGCCGGACCGCCGTCGTGGTCGACGACGGGCTCGCCACCGGCTATACCTTCGCGGCCGCGCTGGAGATCGTTGCCCACGACGAGCCGGCCCGGCTGATCGGCGCCGTGCCCGTGGCGGCCGAGCAGGGCCTGGCCGTGGCTGCGGAGCATTGCGACGAGGTCCATGCTCTGGCGATCGTGCCGGCCGGCACTTTCTTCGCCGTCAGCCTCTACTACGAGCGCTTCGAGCAGGTTGGCGACGACGCGGTGCAGCGGCTCCTGGGCGCGAGCTAGCGGCTCTCTCAACCTGGAGCGCTCACTATCCTTCTCAGGCGATGGATCCAAGCCGCAAGCGGATGATCCGGCTGGTGATCGCCCTCAGCGTGGCAGTGCTGCTGGCGGGCGCGCTCGTCTACACGTCCTTCAGCGCGGCCACCGAGGCCAAGCGGCCTTCGCAGCTGCTGAAGGACGGCACGCCGGGCAAGTCGTATGAGCTCACCGGCAAGGTGGTCGACGGATCCGTCCAGCGCGGCGACGAGACCCTGCGCTTCCGGGTCCGCGACCGCAACGGTCCGACGTCAGTTCCGGTCGCCTATACGGGAACGGTGCCCGACCCCTTCCGCGAGGGGCGCGAGGTGATCGTGACGGGAGCCCTGCGCAACGGCGTCTTCGTCGGCGAGCGGGACAGCCTCGTGACGAAATGCCCTTCGAAGTTCTCCAAGAAGAACAGCCAGTAGGCAGCGAGGAATGACCGGATTCGGCCGGGCCCTATTGATCCTCGCGCTGCTCGCCAGCGCCTACGCCGTCGTCGCGGCGCTCACGGGCGCGACCACCGGCCGGCGCGAGTGGGTCGTCTCGGCACGGCGCGCGGTGCTCGCGCTGGCGGCGTTGCTGACCGGCGCGGTCGTGGTCCTCGAGACCGCGTTCCTGTCGTCGGACTTCTCCTTCGGCCTGGTCGCGGACAACTCCTCGACCACCACGCCGAACTTCTACAAGCTGACCGCCATGTGGTCGAGCCAGTCCGGCTCGCTGCTCCTGTGGGTGTGGCTGCTGTCGCTCTTCTCGGCCGCCGTGCTGGTCGTCAATCGCAACCGCCATCGCGAGGTCGTGCCGTGGGCGACGGCGGTCCTGGGTGCGTTGGCCTCCTTCTTCTGTGCCCTGCTCGTGTTCAAGGTGAGCCCGTTCACCCATGTGGCGAACCCGCCGGCCGAGGGGGCGGGGCTCAACCCGCTGCTGCGGCACCCGAGCATGATGTTCCACCCGCCGCTCCTCTATTCCGGGTACGTCGGCTTCTCGATCCCGTTCGCCTTCGCGATCGGGGCGCTGATCACGCGCAAGGTGGACGCGGAGTGGATCCGCACCACTCGCCGCTACACGCTGATCGCGTGGACGCTGCTGTCGTTCGGGGTCCTCCTGGGCGCGCGCTGGTCCTACTCGGAGCTCGGCTGGGGCGGCTACTGGGGATGGGACCCGGTGGAGAACGCGTCGCTGATGCCGTGGCTGATCGGCACCGCGTTCCTGCACTCGATGATGGTGCAGGAGAAGCGCGGCATGCTGAAGGTGTGGAACGTGTCCCTGATCGCTGGGACGTTCACGCTCGCCCTCCTGGGGACGTTCCTGGTGCGCTCCGGCGTGCTCGAGTCGATCCACGCCTTCGGCGCGTCGACCGTCGGCGGCTGGTTCCTGGTCCTGATCGCCGTCGTGCTGGCGGGATCGACGGCGCTGATCGTCTCGCGCCTCGACGACCTGCGCTCGGAGCGGCGCATCGACTCGCTGCTGTCCCGCGAGTCGATCTTCCTCCTGAACAACCTCGCTCTCGTCGGCCTGTGGTTCGTGATCTTCTGGGGCACCTTCTTCCCGCTCATCTCCGAGGCGGTGACCGGCGACAAGGCGAGCGTCGGCCCGCCCTGGTTCGACCGCTACACGGTGCCGCTGGCCCTGATGCTGGTGCTCCTGTCGGGAGTCGGGCCGTTGCTCGCATGGCGGCGGGTCTCGCGCGAGAGCGTCCGGCGGCTCTTCGCCGGCCCGGTTGCCGTGGCGGGAGCGGTGATCGGCGTGCTGTTGCTGTTCACCGATTCCGCCGACAGCCCGCTCTCGCTGGCGATGTTCTCGTGCGCGTCGTTCGCGATCGCCGCGGTCCTGTCCGAGTACGCGCGCGCGGTGCGTACGCAGCGCAGCGTGAGCGGCGAGTGGCACGGCGCGGCGCTGGCGGCCGTCATCCGCCGAAACCGGCGCCGCTACGGCGGTTACCTCGTGCACCTGGGCGTTGCCGTGCTGATGGTCGGGGTCGCCGCATCGTCGGCGTTCAACACGCAGCGCGACGTGCGGCTCGCCCCGGGCCAGACCACACGGGTCGCGGGCTACGACGTGCGCTATGTGAGACCCACGGCGAACCTCTCGAACGAAAAGCTCTCGTTCGGCGCGGTGCTCGACGTCCGGAAGGACGGCAAGCACGTCGGGCTCCTGCGGCCGTCGCGCAACTACTACCCGGCCCAGGACGTCTCGATGGGGACGCTGGGCCGGTTCTTCCGCGGCGAGTCGACCAGCGAGGTGGGCCTGCGCAGCGGATTCTCGCGTGACGTGTGGACGGCGATGCAGCCGGACCTGCGCGTGCTGAATGCGCCGATCCGCGAGGCGAACCGGCGATTCGCCGACGCTTCCCCGCGGGTCCAGGGAATCCTGATCGCCGCCCTCTCCCAGCGCTATCTCAACAAGAAGCCGCCGGCCACCTTCCGCCTGATCGTCAATCCGATGGTGACCTGGATCTGGCTCGGCGGCCTGATAGCGCTCGGCGGCGCGCTGATGGCGCTGTGGCCGTCCCCGGCCGCGGTCCGCCGCCGCGTCGTCAGCCTCTCCGGAGCACGCCTCGGGCGCGAGCCCGCACGCGCCT